>OGSY01000013.1_pt1 | contig 173436 bp, 161 predicted proteins | sample 1574281 | NCBI WGS metagenome assembly OGSY01 (sample SAMN03295855, study PRJEB24534) | human gut metagenome | isolation source: fecal sample 5 from infant 8 | host: Homo sapiens | place: USA: Pittsburgh, PA | collected 2014-07
GGCAAGAAGTAATTTAATACCGTTGAAAAACGCAATTTACCCCTGCCGTCATTCTTGAGCGACGGGCAAAATCGGAATGATGACGAAGGAAAAACAGAATATGGCTCTTAGCGAAGAATCCGGCATAGGATAGAGGAAAACGCATTCAATACTTGTAACCTCTGCCCGGATTCTTCACTCTAAGTCAACTTCTTTTTATTACGTTATAGCCATTAGAATTTTTTCGACCGTTCAAGAATGACAGGCAAGTATTCAATATCATTCTGTATCCACTCAGGCTTGCCCCTTCCGACGGCTTCGCCGCCACCTTAGCCTAAAGGCAAAGCGTCTCACTCACTTTTACAGCGTCGCTTCGCTCCTCGAAAAGCGGTTCGCTTGCTTCCCGACAAGCGGGGACGGCTTACGTTCTCTGTACTTTGATTTTTGGGCAAGAAGTAATTTAATACCGTTGAAAAACGCAATTTACCCCTGCCGTCATTCTTGAGCGACGGGCAAAATCGGAATGATGACGAAGGAAAAACAGAATATGGCTCTTAGCGAAGAATCCGGCATAGGATAGAGGAAAACGCATTCAATACTTGTAACCTCTGCCCGGATTCTTCACTCTGAGTCAACTTCTTTTTATTACGTTATAGTCATTAGAATTTTTTCGACCGTTCAAGAATGACAGGCAAGCAGGTAATACCGTTTTGTAAAAAGCTTCTTTTTATATTTCCGCTCATACTTGCCCCTTTCGTCAGCTAACGCTGCCACCTTCCCCGACAAGCGGGGACGGCTTATAGTTTGCATTTTATCGTTTTACGGCAATAATCAAGTAATACTTTTTAAAAATATGAATTCTTTCTTCCTTAATGTAAGCTTCCCCCGAACGCGGAGGGAAGTGCCGAGCCTGCGAGGCGATAGGGGCAAGCTGGCGTACACAGGTCAGAATCATTTCCCGTTTCTGCTCCAACTTGCCCCTTCCGACGGCTTCGCCGCCACTTTAGCCTAAATGCAAAGCGTCTCACTCACTTTTCAGCGTCGCTTTGTTCCTCGAAAAGGGGTTCGTTTCCTTCCCGACGAGCGGGGACGGCTTTTTTGATTCGGAGACTGCTTTGTTGCTCAAGTCAATTTTCTGTTTTTATTTAAATCATTGCACACAAAAAAGGATATTTCCTGCAAAGAAAATACCCTTTAGTTTTACGCCTTGAGATAAAAATACATTGCAGCCAAAACAGCCACAACGACAAGAACTGCGGCAAAAGCAATTCTGTCATTTCCCGTATAAACAAGACGGTGCATTTTCGTCCTGCCTTCACCACCGCGGTAGCAGCGTGCTTCCATCGCCGTTGCCAAATCGTCGGCCCGGCGGAATGCGGAAATGAAAAGAGGGACAAGGAGCGGCACCATGGACTTGGCTTTTTGCCAGATATTTCCTGCCGTGAAATCGGCTCCCCTTGACGATTGGGCTTTCATAATGCGGTCCGTTTCCTCAAGAAGGGTGGGAATAAAACGGAGTGCAATCGTCATCATCATGGCCAGCTCATGCGCAGGTACGCCGAAACGGCGGAACGGCATGAGAAGGGCTTCGATACCGTCAGTAAGTACAATCGGACTTGTCGTATACGTCAAAAGAGAAGAAAAAGCAATCAGAAATACAAGACGGAGTGTCATAAAGACGCCGTTCCTGACCCCTTCTTCCGTAATTTTTACCGGCCCGAGTCTGAAAATTTCCGTTCCCGGTGTCGTCAATAAATGAATCACCAGCGTAAAAACAAGAATGACCCACAGAGGTTTTACCGCTTTTACAATGAGACGGAACGGTACGCCCGACAGGGAAATACAGAGTGCGGTAAAAAGCGTTACCACCAAGTACGACCACGGATTATTGGCTAAAAATATGGCACAGATAAAAATCATGGTACATAAAATTTTCGCCCGCGGATCCATTTTGTGGAGGAACGAGTTTCCCGGATAATATTGCCCGAGAGTCATATCTGTAAGCATTATCGGTTACCTCCCAACATGGTTACCATTTTTTCTGCTGCCTCTTTTGCCGTTTTGGCATCCTCGGGAACAGGAATCCCCTTTTCCTTCAGATACAAAAGAGTTTGTGTCAGCGGCGGTGCATCGACACCGCAGTCCTGCAATTCTTTTCTGTGATGCAGGAAAATATCCATCGGATTTCCGTCAAGAATGATACGTCCCTCATGCATGACAAGCAGACGGGTCGCCAGACGGGCGATATCATCCATATTGTGAGAGACAAGAATGACGGAAAAAACACCCTTTTCATACCAACTGCGGATACGACTGAATATTTCACGCCGTCCCACGGGATCCAGTCCTGCTGACGGCTCATCTAAAATAAGAAAATCGGGATGCATGGCAATCACGCCTGCAATCGCCACACGCCTCTGCTGTCCCCCGGATAAACGGAACGGCGAACGCTCCGCAAACATTTCATAATCAATGCCCGCAAATTTCATGGCACTTTTTACACGCTTCTTTATTTCCTCTTCATCATAACCCTGATTATGCGGACCGAAAGCAATATCCTTTGCTACCGTTTCTTCAAAAAGCTGATGTTCCGGATATTGGAAAACCATGCCGACAGAATGGCGTTTTGCCAATGCTTCCTTTGACTTTCCCGCCAAATCCACTCCGTCGACCGTGACACGTCCTTCCGTCGGATGAAGCAAACCGTTCAGGTGCTGGATCAGCGTTGACTTGCCGCTCCCGGTATGCCCGATGATTCCGATAAACTCGCCCTTTTCAATTGTCAGACTCACATTTGAAAGAGCCGCCTTTTCAAAAGGTGTCCCTTTCCCGTAAATATAACTTACATTTTCGACACAAATGGACATAATGCCTCTCCCAACTCTTCATCGGTCATACAATTTTCAGAAACAGCCATACCCGCCTTGCGGAGACGGCGGGATAAATCGGCAGCCACGGGAACGTCCAATCCTATTTCCGTCAGCTTATCCGCTTGGGAAAAAACTTCCCGCGCCGTACCGTCCATTTGCAAAACACCACGGTCAATCACCATAACGCGATCGGCCGTCACCGCTTCTTCCATAAAGTGGGTAATCAAAACAATCGTAATACCCTCTTTTTCATTCAACTCGTGAATCGTAGCCATGACTTCGGCTCTCCCCTTCGGGTCAAGCATCGCTGTCGGCTCATCAAGCACAATGCAATCGGGCTGCATGGCAAGCACCCCGGCAATTGCGATTCTTTGCTTTTGTCCGCCGGAAAGCATGGACGGCGCCTGTCCCCTGTAGGCCGTCATGCCCACCTTCTCCAAAGCCTGCTCCACGCGCTTCCTGATTTCCTCAGGAGGCACACCGAGATTTTCCGGGCCGAAAGCCACATCTTCTTCCACAATAGCCGCTACAAGCTGGTTATCGGGATTTTGAAATACCATGCCCACCTTTTGCCTGATTTTCCATACCGCACTCTCATCAGACGTGTTCATGCCGTCTACCAGCAATTCGCCTTCCGTAGGCAGCAAAAGAGCATTCAGATGACGCGCCAACGTCGATTTACCGCTCCCGTTCGTCCCGATAATCGCCGTAAACCCGCCCTTTCTGATTTGTGCCGTAATATTTTTTAAAGCCTCAAAAGACTTTCCCTCTTCGGTTTCAAACGTGTGGGATACATTTCGTATATCAAAAAGGATATCCTTATCACTCCCGTTACTTTCCATTCCGTCCTCGATTCCATAGAAATATCAGTGATAATTTATCATACCAAAACCATCAAATGCGGTCAAATCTGCAATCAATTTATATTTTAAAAAAGCACCGCCGTTTTGTCAATGAATCAAAAATGCCCACTGTTAACAATTTATTGTGACAGGAAAACATACGGCTTTGCGGGGCAATAGAGATAAGTTGGCGTACACAGGTCAGAATATCATAAAAAACTAAAAGCACCCTTGCCGTCATTCTCGAGCTGTGGAAGTATGCGAATGAGTAGAACGGCACAGCAGAGTAATGAGTGTTAGCGAAAAATCCGGCAGCGGGTACAGGAAAACACATTTGATAGCTGCAACCTCTGCCCGGATTCTTCACTTTTTCCCGTACTTTCTCATAACGATATTCCCGACCGCTTTTTCATTCCGTTCAAGAATGACGGGCAGTCAGGTAATACCGTTTTGTAAAAAACTCCCTTTTATCTTTCTGCTCCAACTTGCCCCTTCCGACGGCTTACGGTTGCACACTTTCCTTAGCCTAAAGGCAAAGCGTATCACTCACTTTTACAGCGTCGCTTTGCTCCTCGAAAAGTGGTTCGCTTGCTTCCCGACAAGCGGGGACGGCTTTCGGTTTGCATTTTATTTTTACAGCAACAATCAAGTAATACTTTTTAAAAATATGAATTCTTTCTTCCTTAACCATTAGCTTCCCCCGCTCTCGGGGGAAGTGCCAAGCTTGCGAGGCGATAGGGTCAAGCCTGCGTACACAGGTCAGAATCAGTGTTCTTGCCCGCTATATTTATTTTTTATTTCTGCACAAAAAAAGATGGCCGGATTTCTCTCCGGTCATCTTTTTTATTTAAAATTATCTGGCTTCCAATTCTGCAATCTTTCTCTGCTGAGCGGCAATTTGTTCTCTCTGTTCCATCATTTCCGCCTTTTGCGCATTCATTTCTTCCTGCATACGCCCTATTAAAGCATACAATTCTGATACGGTAGCATTGCTTTCGCCCATGCGGTCTCCGCCTTTGCCTACTTTTACGGAAATGCCTACATTGTAAGCGTTATCTCCGCCGGCAATACTGCTTCCGAAGCTGAGCATGATATCTCTATTCGGACGATAGAATGCGCCCAGTGCGAAAGCGTGTTCTCCGTTGTAAGATCCTCCTGCCGCTGCGAGATTCAGCTTGTTTGCCGGATCATAGTCGAGCGGGTGAAGTCCTGCCAAAGCGCTGACTTTTGCAAGCCCTTTGTCCGTGTCGGTTGCCAGCTTGTCGATACGACCTGCCAAAGCATTATCTCTACCCGTCAATTTCTTTTCTAATTCTTTATCGGCATCTTCTCTTGCTTTTGCTTCAGCCGTAATCTTTCCGTCTAATGCCTGGTCGGCTGCTGCAAATTCTCCACGAATCTTGGTATCCGCTTCTTCTCTGGCTGTTTTTTCCGCGATAATTTTCCCGTCCAGTTTTCCATCTTCTGCTTTTCTAGCAGTTTCTTCAGCGGTAATTTTCCCGTCCAGTTTTCCATCTTCTGCTTTTCTGGCAGTTTCTTCAGCGGTAATTTTCCCGTCTAATGCCTGGTCGGCTTTTGCAAATTCTCCACGAATCTTGGTATCTTCCTCTTTTCTTTCTTTGGTTTCCCGGTCTAAAACTTCCGTTTCCTGATCAAATCGACCGTTAAACTTTTTCTCCAAAGCTTCTCTTGCTGCCGTTTCGCCGGAAATCTTTCCGTCTAACTCCTTATCTTTCTCTTCTCTGGCTGTTTTTTCCGCCTTGAGATCATTGCCTAACTCTATGTCTTTAGCTACTCTGTCATCTTTCTCATCAGTAATCTTTCCTGCCAATTCCGCTTCTTTCGCTTCTCTTGCCGTTTTTTCATTGGTGATTTTTTCTTCTAATTCCTTATCTTTTGTTTCTCTATTCGCTTTTTCAATGCTCAGAGCATTTCTCACGCCTTCGATGTTGGTAGATAGTTTCTTTTCTTGTTCCCCTCTCGCGTTCTTTTCTGTATTCAAATCATCACTAATCTTCCCGATTTTCTTCTTAATTTCACCATCTTCTGCCTCTAAGTCTCCGATTCTTCCGTCATCCGCTTTTTGTTTTTCTTCTATTTTATCAAGTCTTCCGTTGATATCCTGCGTTCCTGTAGACAGGTTATCCAGATTTGTTTTCAAATCTTCCTGCGCCTGCGCCAGTTTGTTATACTTTCCGTTAATATCACCAATCTGTCCGCGAATGGCGTCATCTGCCTGTTTCAAGTCATTAACCTTTGTATCGATTTCCTGATCTGTATAGTCGGCGTATACGGCAGAAACTCCGGAAATCATGGATGCCAGTACAAGAGCGGTTACTAATTTTTTCTTCATCATTTTACCTCTTTCTTCGAAACCGTTTTGAATAAAATTCATAGTTAGCTATATAAATATAATATCTAACTTACTTAAATATTATATATTATTTTCTAATCATGTCAATAACGAATATATTTAATTATCAATAAGATTTCTGCTTCTTCATACCCGTTTTTTAACCAAGAACGTATACGCACCATGTCAGATGTAAAATAATGCACAAAAAAAGAGCATTATCCGCTCTTTTTCATTCTCATGTTGAAAGAAAATCAATATCTTAAATCCATCCGAAATGACGACATGCCTCATAAATCCCGTCTTCATCTGCATTTTTGGTGATATACTTCGCTTTTTTCTTCAACGGGGCCTTTCCGTTTCCCATCGCAACGGTCATCCATTCCTTCCTAAACATAGAACAATCATTCATACCGTCACCGAATACGACAATCTGCTCATCCGTCAGATGATACTTTTTCATAATTTCAAAAATGCCCCGCTCTTTATGCACAGGCTCTATCAACAACGTATCTTCCCTGAACCATACGGAAGGCAAACCGTGGAGCGGTATTTCCTCCGACTCCTTCCGCGTACAGGCAATGAATATTTTATAGATTTGCTCCGCCTTACGATAATCATAACCGGGAATGATATCCGTTTCATAGTAGCGGTCCTTTACCTTTTCCAGATACTCCGCAGTACTTGCAATCCGGTATTTCCTGTTTTCCGTCGTTATCGCCCAAGGGTGTTTTTTTCTGTCCGTATCTGCCAAAAGACGATAACATAACGGAAGAGGTAACCCCTCATGATAAAGAATCTCCCCCTCTAAGGTCACTGCATTTCCGCCGTCAGAAACGAGCGCAGGAATCTCCAACTCCCGCGCCACCTCTGCCGCATCGGCCTGTATCCGTCCCGTAGCCAAAGAAACAAAATGTCCCTGTGCCTGCAATTGACGTATCGCCTCTCTGGTACTGTCCGGATAGTCTGCCGTCAGAGGAGTCGTCAGCGTGCCGTCTATATCAAAAAAGAAATATTTTCTCATGCTTCCTCCCGCAACATTTTAATTTAATACTACGCAAACAAATACAATTCTGCAAGTCCCCTTCATTTCTGATATACCGGTCCCGTATTTCTCACTTCGGAGTGACAAGCAGACAAATATTATTCTATGAGTCATTTCCTTGTTTTTTGTTTTCGTTCATACTTTCGGTATCTTGTACCTATTTGGTAATAATTATATTTTTTACTATAATATAAAGAATATGATTTTTTGTTCCTTTATTTATTGAGGAGATTGTATGAAAAAAGCTATGTTTTCTGCTTTGGTCAGTACGGCGGGCATAATTTGCCTTGTTTTGCTTCTTTTATGGTTTGTCGGCGATGCACGGTTTATTCCCTCTTTGGGAAATCCCCGTCTTTGGGTTGCCGCCGGTATATTATTTCTTTCTATGTGCGGTTTATATTTTGTATTCCGTCCTTCATTTTTGAGGAAGTATCTCGGTTTGTCTTTGGTTTTACCTTTGATCTGGTTTGCCACATTTACTTGGGCTTACGGGTATCTGTATTTGCCTGAGAGTAATCACTTAGGTGATTATTACGGTATTTCTTTCCTTTTATTTACTTTACCTTATATTTTTTATGCGTGGAAATGGAAGTATAAATTATTTTCTCCTTTCTTTTCTGTTTTGGAGGGGTTATTTGCTTTTGTCATGGTCGTCATTCCCTCGGTGTATATCGGGTATTATGTGATTTACAAGAGCGAGATGGATTTGCCATGATGGCTATTTCTATGACGAATGCTGATGAGGCCTTGCAATTTGTCCGTACTATGGCTTCTCCTTTTTATATCGGACTCACCGCCGCTTTTCTTATTTTACTTTTTGTCGTTTGCCAGGTGGTATCTTTCCGTTCGCTTTCGTCTCTGAAGTCTATCTCTCACTCCCCCTTATTTTCCACATCTAAGTATTCTCTTTGTGGTCTTGCGGTAATTACCATTTTATTTACCGGCAGATTTGTCCGACAGATGATGTACGTTTTTCCTATCGGAATGTATCGGACGATTCAGCGGAAAGACAGTTCTTTTCAGCTTTTACAGACCATGAAAACCCGCCTTGCAGAGAATGAAAAAAACATTGAGTTTCTTCCCGGGCTGCCTATCGCGGCAGGGACTCACATCCTGGTCATCGGTGAAAGTGCCTGCCGTGATCATATGCAGGCTTTTACGCCTTCTTATCCCGAAAATACGACGCCTTGGGAGTCGGAGATGACAGCATCGCCTGATTTCTTTTTTACCCGCAAGGCTTATGCAAATTTCCCTTCAACGGTGATGTCACTGAGTTTTGCTTTGACAAGCACGAATCAATACAGTGACGGGTCTTTAAAGAATGCGGTGAGTCTGGTCGATGCGGCAAAGAAAGCGGGGTACCGGACAGACTGGATTTCTTTCCAGAATCGCAGTTCTCTTGCCAGTGCGGGCGTTTCTGTAATCGGGGAGCGTTGTGATGCCACTTACTGGGAAAACAGTTCGGACGGAGAGGCAGTCAATGTGATGAAAAAGCTCCCTCCGGCTGATAAGCGGATTATTTTTATTCATATCAACGGCAGTCATTATAATTATGCAAGCCGTGTTCCTTTCGGCTACGGGAAGGAAACTCTTATTTCTTCTGATGATCCTTATTACGATTATGATGTAACTTTGGCTTATACGGATAAAATACTTCACGAAATTTTTGACTATGCAAAGACGAATCTAAATTTGCAGACGATGATTTATTTCTCCGACCACGGAGAGGATATGGTTCATTATCACGGTACGTCCCCTTTTACGTATGACATGGTACGTATCCCGTTGTGGATCTACATATCACCTGAGTGGCGGGCGTTGTGTCCGTCGGTGATGCCCGCCTTGGAAAGGAACAGGGATAAGCTTTTTACAAATGATTTGATTTTTGATTTGGCTTCGAATTTATGGCAGGCAAAAACGAATTATTATGAAGCGGTGTACGATTTATCATCGCCCGAATACGGTCTTGACCGTCAGGCACTCACTATGCACGGCCGTTTTTTTGTAACCGATGATCCGGTATTTAAGAAATAAAAAAAGCAGGGCCTCCCGAGGGGGAAACCCTGTTTTTATCAGAGCAGTTTTTTTATTGCTTCTTCCATGCCATAGGGCGTGGTCGTCGGTTCGTATCTTGCTGTGACGTGGCCTTCTTTGTCCACAAGGAATTTGGTGAAGTTCCATTTGATATCATCGCCTTCCATGATTTCAGGGAAGTGCTTGCGGATGAAGTCTTCGAGTCCTTCGGCTTTGGGATTTTCTTTGTCAAAGCCTTCGAATTTTTTCTCTTTTGTCAGGTAGCGGAACAGGGGCTGTGCGGTCTTTCCGCGGACGTCATTTTTTTCAAAGAGTTGGAATGTCACGCCATAGTTCAGGCGGCAGAAACCTTGGATTTCTTCATTGCTTCCCGGATCCTGCTCTGCAAACTGGTTGCTGGGAAATCCGAGAATTTCCAGACCCCGGTCCTTATATTTTTTATATAAATTTTCCAGTTCTTCATATTGCGGAGTAAATCCGCATTTGCTCGCTGTATTTACAATGAGCAGCACTTTCCCTTTATAGTCGGAGAGTGCTTTTTCTTTGCCTGTAATGGTTTTGCAGGTGAAATCGTAAATTGACATAACGGCCTCCTTATTTCAACAACGGGAATCTGTTTACAGTATACTCTATCGGCCGGCAGAATTTCCATGTTTTGTATAAAAAAAAGAAGCAGCAACGCCGCTTCAAAAGGGGGAGGCACCACTGCGCCTCAAGTGAGAACTATATAATAACATCTGTGCGATGTCATTAACAAAAAGAGGGGGTGAACGATGATGATATTCCCTGGTACCATCATCGTTCAAAGGAGGTTGCCTGTCTTACCGCATAATATACGGAAAGAGAAGGCAGGGAGTTGAAATATATACACTCCAAAGGAGAGTTTGTAAAAAGGGTGAACGATGGAATTTCCCTGTTCCCACCGTTCGGAGAAAGTGAACTTTGCGGGGCAAATCCCTGCAAATCTATGTAACGCCGTTTCCGGCATTTACATCAGGTCTTACGATATATAGTCACTTCATACGAAGTATTTGTAAAAAGGGTGAACGGTGATATTTCCCTGTTACCACCGTTCAAAGGAGATGAACCTTGTAAAGAATCGTTGCCAATTCTTTCGTATATGTAAAGCCCGGAGGCATTACAAGCATCTTTTGGATTTAGAGAATGATGTTTCCCTGCCACCATTCTCCTTATGAGGCAGGAGTCCTCACTCATTGTCTCATAAATAAAATCCACCCCTGCTTTGCAGAAAAGGGTGGATACACTAAAAATTCTTTATCACACCGCCTCCCCATCGCTCGCAGGTCAATCAGCAGTCAAAACAGGCAGTTCTCCTGACTTTGCTTCCTCGCGCCTCCGGTCTTCCCAATTCCTCAGTGACATTATCGGATTTACTCAGCATTACAGTGGCGGGACCGTGCCGGTTTCTCACCGGTCTTCCCTATTAAGCTTTTTCAAGCACCTGTTTTTTCTTATTCAATTTTTAACTGATCCGCCGGACCAATAAAAAAGCTCTTTACACGAACGCAAAGAGATGATAAGTACATCTCCCTTCCCATCGCTCGTGGGTCAAACGGTGATATCAAACAGGCAGTTCTCCTGACTTTGCTTCCCTGCTTACCTGGTCTTCCCGATTTCTCAGTGACATATTCAGGCTTGCTCGGCATTACAGTGGCGGGACCGTGCCGGTTTCTCACCGGTCTTCCCTATTAAGCTTTTTCAAGCACCTGTTCACTCTGTTCAGTTTTATCCATCATAGCATTCCCTATGATTTCTGTCAATCTTTATAATCTGTATTTCCCTGTTCCGCCTTGCGAATTTGGCATAGGCTATCTCAAAAAGTCATATCAAAGGTTCCTGCTTCTTCAAGCAGCTTGATATCAATAGGAGAATAGGTTTCCGGATGTTTTTTCAGGAAATGCTGTTCTTCCTCCGGCGCTTCATAGAAGTTTTCCAGTTTTTTGACTTCTGTATGTACTTTGGGCGGAATATTTTTCTGCACATCATTCACAATCAGGCAGGATTCACTCATCTGCCGGCTGGTTCCCCTGTTTTGTATGTATGTGACATAGTAGGTAATCTGGGGAATATCTTCATTGGATGTGAAATAGATACCCGTTTTATACTGGGGGCCTTCACATTTCCCCTGCACTCCGTTGGTATAGGGGTTGATTATGGTAAAGAATATAGACAACAAGGAGCCTATATCTATTTTTTTCGGATTATAAATGACTTTTACACATTCTACTGCACCTGTGTTTCCGTCAGCAACTTCTTTCTTTGTGGGATTTTCTTTCCCGCTGTTCGCAAATCCTGCGACAGTTTCAGTGACTCCGTAAATACGGGAGAATACTTCTTGTATGCCATAGTAGGGACCACCGGCGAGATATAATTCTTTCACGGTAATTCCTCCTTTTTTATAAATATCGGGTTGTGTTTTTTATATTTTAAAACAAATAATGAAAGAAATAAAGAATCCCCGGATATCTCTCCGGGGATATTCTTCATTTCAAAATAAGGTGCTAAAGGACTTTCTTCCTTTACCGGAGAGTCATTTTAATGCTTTGTCTGTTCCAAATGCAAGGCAGCAGCTCTGTTTACATCAAAGGCTTTGATGAGTTCGGAAACTGCCTGGCTCGGAGAAATAGCGCCTGTCAGTACAGCGGCACGTACCTGGGGAATCCGGTTTTTTATCACCGGGTTTTCAAAGAACAGATTATGCAGATGTTCATCAATCATGCTGCGTACCCAGGAGAGAACCTGACGCTGACGTCTGTTTTCAAAGACGCCTGATTTTTTCGTCACTTTTTCGAATTCTCTCATGACTGCCCAAAGTTCCAGAAGTCCCGTCTTTTTCAAGGCGGAGCAACGGTATGCATGGGTTTCCCAGCCTTCGGTAGCAGGACGGATAAATTCGACCATTCGTTCATATTCGCCCTGTGCGACTTTCGCACGTTCCAGATTATCGCCGTCTGCTTTGTTGACCACGATGGCATCGGCAAGTTCCATGATGCCTTTTTTGATGCCCTGCAGGTCATCGCCTGCACCGGTCAGTACGACAAGCATGAAAAAGTCTACCATATCACGGACTGTGGTTTCCGACTGGCCTACGCCTACGGTTTCCACAAGAATTACGTCATAGCCTGCCGCTTCGCAAAGAAGCATGGTTTCACGGCTCTTTCGTGCAACACCGCCCAGTGTCCCCTTGGAAGGGGACGGACGGATAAAGCAGTTCGGTTCTCTGGATAGTGTCTGCATACGGGTCTTATCGCCGAGGATTGATCCGCCGGTGATAGAACTTGTCGGGTCGATTGCCAGTGCTGCTACTTTATAGCCCTGCTGACAAAGCATGGTACCAAAAGATTCGATGAAACTACTTTTCCCTGCTCCGGGTACACCGGTAATACCGATGCGCAATGCTTTTCCCGTACGTGGGAGAAGTCCCTGGAGTACCCGCTGTGCTCTGTCAAAATCCTTAGGAGCATTACTTTCAATAAGGGTAATGGCTTTGGAGAGAATCATACGGTCTCCTTTGGATACCCCTTCTATGTATTCTTCTACAGATAATTTTTTACGGAGCGGTACCTTACGAAGCTTAGCCTCTGTCGGATATTCCTTGGCGCCTGTCACGCTGTTCATGGCGGTATCAATGCCGCGCATGACGGAGCAGGCAAATTCGGGGTTTGCTTCTTTGGGTACCCAGCTTGGTCTTAAGTCATCATCGTTTTGGGCCATATCACTATACCTTAACCTTCCTTGGCTTCCGCTTCAGCACGGTCAACAAGCATGTGGAGCAATTTAATGCAGCATTCCGGGATATTGGTGCCCGGTCCGAAGATGGCCTGTGCACCATGTTCGTAGAGGAAATCATAATCCTGTGCAGGGATAACGCCGCCGATGCAGACGAGGATATCTTCACGGTGATGTTTCTTCAATTCTTCTACGATAGCAGGTAACAGGGTCTTATGACCTGCTGCCAGAGAGGAGAAGCCAACCATATGAACGTCGTTGTCCACCGCATCCTGTGCAGCTTCTTCCGGTGTCTGGAACAGAGGACCTACGTCGACGTCCCAGCCCATATCTGCAAAGGATGTTGCCAATACTTTCTGGCCTCTGTCGTGACCGTCCTGACCCATCTTTGCCAGGAAAATACGGGGACGACGACCTTCAAGTTCTTCAAATCTGTCAGCCAGTTTCTTTGCTTCTTGCAACTGTCCGGAATTATCAAATTCTGAAGAGTAAACTCCGGAAATGGTGTGAATGGTCGCATTGAAACGGCCGGATACTTTTTCAACTGCGTCGGAAATTTCACCCAGCGACGCACGGTCATGGGCTGCCTGTACGGCCAATTCCAGAAGGTTACCGTTGTCACGGCTTTCTGCCGCTTTGGTGATAGCTTCCAGATCGCGTGCTACCGCATCAGGATCACGGATGCTTCTCAGTTTTTCGAGACGTTTAATCTGTGCATTACGTACAGCCGTATTATCGATGGAAAGAACGTTCAACGGATCTTCCTTAGCCAGACGGTACTTGTTCAGGCCGACAATGGTTTCTTTACCGCTGTCGATGTTAGCCTGACGGCGAGCCGCACATTCTTCGATACGCATTTTCGGAAGACCGGTGGAAATAGCTTTTGCCATACCGCCCAGTGCTTCGACTTCCTGAATGTGGCCCCAAGCGCGGCGGATAATCTGGTTTGTCAGATATTCTACATAGTAGGAACCACCCCAGGGATCGATAATCTTGCAGGCTTTGGTTTCATCCTGGATATAGAGCTGTGTATTACGAGCCAGACGTGCGGAGAAGTCGGTCGGAAGTGCGATAGCTTCGTCCAATGCGTTGGTGTGCAAGGACTGGGTATGTCCGAGAGCTGCCGACATAGCTTCCATACAGGTACGTGCAATGTTATTGAACGGATCCTGTTCTGTCAGTGACCAGCCGGATGTCTGGGAGTGGGTACGGAGTGCCATGGATTTCGGGTTTTCCGCACCGAACTGTTTCAGAATCTTTGCCCAGAGAACGCGGGCTGCTCTCATCTTTGCAATTTCCATAAAGTAGTTCTTGCCCTGATCCCAGAAGAAGGACAGACGTTTTGCAAAGGCATCGACAGGAAGTCCTGCTTTTTCGCCGCAACGGATATATTCCATACCGTCTGCGAGAGTGTAACCGATTTCCAAGTCGCAGGTAGCGCCGCATTCCTGGATATGGTATCCGGAAATGGAGATACTGTTGAACTTAGGCATATATTTCGTTGTATATTCGAAAATATCACCGATAATACGCATGGACATAGCCGGCGGATAAATGTAGGTGTTACGAACCATGAATTCCTTCAGGATATCGTTCTGAATCGTACCGGCGAGAATCTTTTTATCTACGCCCTGTTCGAGTCCGGCGGAGATGAAGAATGCCAGAATCGGAAGTACGGCACCGTTCATTGTCATGGAAACGGACATCTGGTCCAGCGGGATACCTGCGAAAAGAATGTTCATATCGAGCATGGAGCAAACGGAAACGCCTGCTTTACCTACGTCGCCGATAACACGGGGGTTATCCGCATCATAGCCGCGGTGTGTCGGGAGGTCGAATGCAATGGACAGCCCTTTCTGGCCTGCTGCCAGGTTTCTGCGGTAAAATGCGTTAGATTCTTCTGCTGTGGAGAACCCTGCATACTGACGTACTGTCCATGGACGGAATACGTACATAGTGGAGTACGGTCCGCGCAGGAACGGCGGGATACCGCTCATAAAGTCCAAATGGTTGCAGTTGTCATATACATCTTTTGTATAAAGAGGTCCTACAGGGATACGTTCCATGGTCATTTCATAAAGATCATCATAGGACTTGCCCGTTGTTTTTTCCAGACCCTCTTTCCATTCATCATAAGAACAATGGGGATGTTCTTCCAGGTTAACTTTTGTAAAATCCGGATTCACTGCCATGTTATTTTACCTCCTCTTCCGTAATCTTTATTCCTTTTTTGCCCTGGAGCATACGGAGGATCTGATAGCAATTTGCTTTGACACTGATAAATTCATCAATGCCTGCCTCACGATAAACAGGTTCCAAGTCTTTCGGTGCCGCACCTGCCAGGAAAAGGACGCCGTCTCCCAGTACTTCTTTCAGACGGGGAGCCAGAGCCGGTACATCTTCAGGATAGGTCGCATCGGTCGAGCAGATAACTGCGCCGTCATAAGGAGTGCCCTTATCGTCAATGCCGGCTTTCAGTGCTTCTACGCACTTATCCCAACGGGATCCCGGTTTTCCTTCATCATCCTGGAAACCTTCGTTCAGGTGGATATTAAATTCACCGACCTGGAGGAAGCTGGTAGAGAAGTCCGCTCTTGCTTTATGCTGCGGAATCGGTCCCATATTAGCGAGGAAGATTTCTACATTCTTGCCTGTTTCTTTTTTATAAGCTGCCGTATCCATACGGAGTTTTTCAAAGCGTTCTGTCCAGCGATGGGGGTAAATTTTTCTTACTTCGATAGAGCCGCCATCTGATTTTTCGGCAGCTTTCACTTCTCCAATGGTAGCCCCTGCAGAGAAAGCGGCAATTGCTTTTTCGACAAGTTCACCTTCGCCGGCTTTACCGATATCTGCCAGTGTATCGTTCAGATATACTTTGTCAATATCGGAACGGTATTTTTCAACACCTTCGGACAGTTCTTTTTTCAGTGCCGGTGTGTCTTCCGGACGCGGTTCGAGAAGTTCTTCCGTCATATTCGGATACATATTCGTTCCGACAGCACTGTCCTTGCGGAGTTCGAGTGCTTTGAAACGTTTATTCAGAACTTCGAGAATCTGTTTCTGCGGATATTCTTCCTGCAGTGCTTTTACGATACCGCCGAGAGATTCGATTTTCTGGAATTCAGCCCAGATTTTTTCAGCCATTTCTTTGGTTAATGCTTCAATGCCCCAGGATCCGCCTGCCGGGTCAATCGGGCGAAGCATACCGAATTCTTCCTGCAGCATGATATGAAGGTTTCTTGCAATACGGCGGGAGAATTCGTCGCCTTTACGAACGGTTTCATCGTAAGGTTCATTTTCATAGGTGTCTACGCCGCCGACAACAGCAGAGAAAATCTGTGTGGTATTACGGAGCATATTAACACCGATATCATAAATGGTTTTTGTAAATAAAGCCGGGCGTGCATGAATCTTTGCAGAGCAGTCTGCTTCATCAGCGCCGAAAGCTTTCATAATATTTGCCCAAACCTGGCGTGCTGCACGGAGCTTAGCAATTTCGATGTAGAAAATTGCTCCTGTGTTAAAGCCGAAGTTGATGGAACGTGCTATGTCCTGAATGGAAATACCGCGTTTCTGCATCTGGCGGATATATTCCACTGCCATAGCAAAGGTATAAGCGACTTCCTGGACTGCATTACAGCCGCCGCGGGAGAATACGTCACTTCTTGCCATAACGGTACGCAGACCGGGAGCATTTTTTCTTGCCCAACGGATGCATTCTGCCATATCATCATAGTCTTTATCCAGAGATTCACCGAGTTTGCCGTTCCGGACAAGCTGTGCTATCGGGTTTGCTCCGATCACACCATGAAGTTTGCTGACATCTTTTCCCTGAGCCTTCAGTGCAGAAGCTACAAGTGCCAGCAGACGAAGTGAGGAAGCACCGGTGTACATCATGAACGGAATATTTTCCAAATCAAGTCCGTCAAGCAGTGTATGCATATCTTCCAAAGTGGTAATGCTTACCCCGTAGTCACCCGGTTCTTTGGCATCTTTTACGTCGATACCTTCTGCCGTAGCGCTGTCAATGCGGACATTATAAACGGTAGAACCTCTGTCAATTTCATGCTTCAGAAGTTCATTATTTTCTTTTGGCAAAGTTTCATCACAAGCCTGTGCGATTCCCCAAGGAGCACATTTATAGCCGTTCACCGTTGCTCCGCGCAGATAGTCACCCATTCCCGGATAATCATCGGTCGGAAGAATAGCTTCCTGTGCATCAGGGCCTGTACTCTTTGTATAAATCGGGCTAAAGGTAATTCCTTCGTAAGTGTTGGTATACATGATTTTATCGAAAGGTTTACCTTTTAAAAGCGCATTACATGCCTCCACCCATTCTTCATAGGTAGGTGGTGTAAATTCGTCAAACTCTACTTGCGGAAATTCGGCTTTTTCATTTGATTTTTTCAAAATTTCTTCTAACTCTTTATCAGTCAGTTGTTTTACCGAATCCTGGGACTTCTGTTCATCCATGAAAACATCCTCCTTATAATAATTTTAGACAATTCCCCAGAAAATAATGATTCGTATCTTTCATCTGTAAAAACGCAGGCATATATCAAAAAGCCGACATTTTTTTAATGATTTGACGGAATCACTTTTCACATCGCCGATATTTGCACCTCCTTACCACGCTCTCATATCAATAAAAAACGACTATCTAGAGAATTAATGATAGCCGGACAAGGAAATATTCCTAATCCCCTCCCCATCTCTCGCAGGTATAACGGTGATTTTCAGACAGATAGTTCTCCTGGCTTAAGTTCCTCATTTATACCGCCTTCCCGGTTTCCCAGTGGCATAGTTGGTATAAACTCCCTTTACAGTGGCGGGACCGCTCCGGATTCGACCGGATTCTCTTTTATGCTTTCGCATCTGTCCGCTGTATGAAATTGTCTAAATAACTACATTTTTAGTATAATTCATTGTATTCTAAGTGTCAATCAATCTATATCTATTTATCATATATTTTATTCTTATCTCAAAAGAATAAAAGTTATTATTTTATTTGCATTTTATAATATTTTTATCATATAATAGTTGTGATATTTATTTGATATTCAATATACCGCTATAAAACGGTATCATTTTATGAGGAGGAAACCTATGGCAGCCGATGAAAAAAGCGCATTGACCAAGGAAGCACTTAAGCTCAGTAAACAATTTGAGGAAATGGACGGCCGTCGTCCGCGTCTGTTTCTTCCTGAATTAGAAGATGACGATGATAAGGAAGCCCGTAAAATAGCAGCTACCATTTTTGCAGACCAGGGATGGGACGTCGACGTAGGTCCTCTGCTTACACCTGAAGTTTCCGCACAAACCGCTGCAGATAATGATGTCCATTTCATTTTTTATACATCAAAAAGTCCTACGATGACAAAAGCGGTTATCCCTATGTCACAAACACTTGCCATGATGGGGCGTGATGATATATTAATCGCCGTCCACCAGGTAAAAAAAGAAGATAAGGAATTACTGTTCCGCTACGGAATTGTGGCTGCCTTTGATGAGACAGCCTCCTTTGAGGAAACCAGTCTCACCATGCTCCGCCTGCTTATTTCTTTAGCAAAAGAAGCAGAAAGGGAACCTGACGCTTATTAATGATCATTAGAAAAGCCGTAGAATTTATAACTTCTATGGCTTTTTTAATGCTTGTAGCCGGAAATTTTTATCAGAAAAATCACACAAAAAAAGCAGTGCCGTAGCACTGCTTTTTTATTGTGAGAATTAGCCAACTGTGAAGAGTGTGTCTCCACCCTGTACGCTCTGGCCTTCGGATACAGGCATGCCTGTAATCTTGCCATCGCAAGGAGCCATGATCGGGTTACCCATCTTCATAGCTTCGAGAACAAGAACTTCGTCACCGGAAGCTACTGCATCACCAACGCGTTTGTTGATTTTGATAACTTTGCCGGGCATCGGAGCTTCAACAGCTTCGCCTGCGCCTGCAGGAGCTGCTGCGGGAGCCGGAGCTGCTGCCGGTGCGGGAGCTGCTGCCGGTGCGGGAGCTGCTGCCGGTGCGGGAGCTGCTGCCGGAGCTGCTGCCGGTGCCGGAGCTGCTGCCGGAGCTGCTGCTGCGCCGCCGTCTTTAACTACTACATCGTAATCTTGGCCGTTAACTGTTACGGTAAATTTTCTCATTGTTTTTCCTCCTAATTTTGTACTTTCAACTTTCAATTAGAACTGCTGGTTGCCGGAAACACCTGCGATACGAGCGCCTGTTGTCCAGCCTGTTCTAGCTGCCGGGCGGATAGAAACGATTTCACCGCCGCCCATAGCAACGATTGCTGCGGCAATAGCTGCTACTACAGCACCATTATCTCCAGCTCTGGGAGCTGCTGCGGGAGCTGCCTTTTTGGGAGCTGCCGCCGGTGCTGCGGACTGATTGAGAGATGAACGTACTTGCCAGATCATGATCAGGGCAATTACTGCTACTACGGCAGCAAATACCGCGATATACATAACTGTATCGTTATTCATCTATACCCATCCTTTCAAATATCATCAATGTATTAGCTATCTATTACAGCGGAATGTTTCCGTGTTTCTTAGCCGGATGTACTTCATGTTTGGAAGCAAGCATCTTCAGAGCATTGATAACTACGGGACGAGAGTTTCTCGGATCAATAACTGCATCTACATAGCCGCGTTCTGCTGCTTTGTAAGGAGTTGCAAATTCATCCACGTATTCTTTGGTACGCTGTTCTTTCTCCGGATCTCTCTTGAAGATGATGTTAGCTGCGCCGGCAGGTCCCATAACAGCGATTTCTGCTGTCGGCCAAGCAAATACCTGGTCAGCACCCTGTTCACGGGAGCACATAGCGATGTAGGAACCGCCGTATGCTTTACGGAGAATAAGGGTAACCTTCGGAACGGTAGCTTCGCAGTATGCGAACAGCATTTTAGCGCCGTGGCGAATAACGCCGGCATATTCCTGCTGTTTGCCCGGGAGGAAGCCCGGTACGTCAACTACGTTGAGAACCGGAATATTGAAGCAGTCGCAGAAACGGATGAAACGGGCAGCTTTATCGGATGCATTGTAGTCAAGGCAGCCTGCCATGAAGTTCGGCTGGTTGGCAATGATTCCGACGGTCTGTCCATCCATGCGGCAGAAGCCTGTGATAATGTTCTTAGCCCATTCTTTTGCCACATCGTAGAATTCACCGTTATCAACGATTGATTTGATTACATCATACATATCATATGGTGCATTGGAGTTTTCCGGCATAATGGTATCAAGCGCCGGATCCGTACGGCAGGGATCATCACCAGTTTCTACAATCGGTGCATCTTCCATGTTGTTGCTCGGTAAGAAGGAGAGCAGATAACGAATCTGTTTAATGCAGTCTTCGTCATTTTCAGCTGCGAACTGAGCAACACCGGATGTACGGTTATGTGTCATAGCTCCGCCAAGAGCTTCAGCGGTAATTTTTTCACCGGTGACAGATTCAACTACAGCCGGTCCTGTAAGGAACATCTGGGATGTACCTTTAACCATGTAGATGAAGTCGGTCAGTGCCGGGGAGTATACAGCGCCGCCTGCAGATGGTCCCATGATAGCGGAAATCTGAGGAATAACGCCGGATGCAATGGTATTGCACCAGAAGATTTTGCCGTAGCCGGAAAGTGCGTCTACTGCTTCCTGGATACGAGCTCCGCCGGAGTCGTTCAGGCCTACGCAAGGAGCACCTACCTTGAGAGCCAATTCGTTTACGTGAACGATTTTAGCTGCATGCATTTCGCCCAGGGATCCGCCTTCTACTGTGAAGTCCTGTGCAAATGCAAATACGAGTCTGCCGTCAACAGTACCATAACCTGTAACAACACCTTCGCCCGGAAGATCTTTCTTTTCCTGGCCGAAGTTGTAGCAACGGGATTTAACGAGCGCGTTGACTTCTACGAAAGAGCCTTCATCAAAGAGAAGAGCAAGTCTTTCACGAGCAGTCAGCTTGCCTTTTTCGTGCTGTTTTGCAACACGTTTTTCACCACCCATAGCCTCAACATGAGCGAGGTTCTTATGGAGAAGTTCAATTCTTTCTGCAACAGTTGCCATTCTTACACCTCCAAAAATATTGGTCCCTTTACGGGGACGTCCCTATTATAGCATAGGGACCGATCTTTATGCTATTAGAAAGACGGGCCGCCGGGGCGTTCGGTCAGTTCCAGCAAAAGGCCGGTTGCTTTCGGATGCATAAATGCAATGTGGCAGCCGCCAGCACCGATTCTGAATTTCTTGTCGAGCTTAGCTTCATCCGGAAGAGCAGCCAGTGCTTCAACAATGTTGTCTACGCGGAGTGCTACATGCTGGAAGCCGTTTTTGCCGCCGTTTTTAGCAATATAACGGGCAATCGGGCCGTCCGGAGTGGTGGAACCCAAGAATTCCAGTTCGCACGCTTCACTCTGTGCGGACGGTTTGAAGAAGCTTGTTGTAACATGCTGTTCTTCAACTGTTTCATCAGGCATGGACGGTTCCAAGTTCAGCAGATCTTTCATCTGTTTTTTGATCAGTTCCAGATCATTAACTGCCACACCGACGTGGTCAACACACAATACTTTGAATGCCATAATAATTCCTCCTTTGAATTATTTAAATATATTTCCCACGATAGAATCAACGACTGTGAACGGATCTGTTTCGCGTTCATAGACTTGTTCTACGTAGTCAGCAAATTTACCCGTCTTTACGACAGTATCCATCACATAACGGGTGATATGACCGTGAATCATCTCAATCATTTCAGAACGTGCACGTTCCCGTCTACGTTCTTCCAACAATCCTGATTCTTCGAGATATTTGCGGTGTTCGCCCAAGGATTTAACGACGTCTGCGACGCCTTCGTCCTTGTTCGCAATCGTTCTTTCGATCGGAGGACGCCAGTTCTGGGCTTCGCCCAAATCAAGCATCATTTCGATTTCTACATTCAAACGATCCGCACCGTCACGATCACATTTATTAATGCAGAATACATCCCCGATTTCAAGGATGCCTGCTTTAATAGCCTGAATATCGTCACCCAGTCCGGGTACGAGCACAACAAGTGTTGTATCCGCATTCTTTACGATATCTACTTCTGATTGCCCTACGCCTACTGTCTCGATGAATATAACATCAAGCCCGAAAGCATCCATCAGTTTGACTGCATCAGCAGTTTTTCTGGATAAACCCCCAAGACTGCCGCGAGTACCCATACTGCGGATATATACACCTTCATCCAGTGTAAGGTCATTCATTCTGATACGGTCGCCAAGAATGGCACCGCCGGAGAATGGAGAGGTTGGATCAATAGCTACGATACCAACTGTTTTGCCCTGTTTTCTGTATTGCTTAATCAGCGCGTCTGAAAGTGTGCTCTTACCCGCACCGGGTGCACCTGTAATTCCGATGACCTGTGCGCGACCGGTATGGTGATAGATATCTTTCATGATATCTTCCCAGCCGTCACGTTCGTCTTCAACGATGGTGATTGCTCTCGCTAAGGCACGTTTGGATCCATCCCAAAAATTTTTCATTGAGAATCCCATTGATACACCGCCTTTCGAAAGAGTGAATATAGTGGCAGCGGGGCCACATAATGCAGCCCCGTGCAACTATAGAGCTTTTGTTAATCAGTATTGATTATACGTTAGCTTTGATAAAGTCGATAATTTCCTTGGTCGGAGTTCCGGGTGTAAAGATTGCTTTTACACCGGCTTCTTTAAGACCGGGGATATCACCAGCAGGAATTACACCGCCGCCGATTACAAGAACATCTTCCATTCCTCTTGCCTTCAGTGCTTCTACGACTTCCGGGAAAAGGGTGTTATGAGCACCGGACAAAAGGCTCAGTGCTACTACGTTAACGTCTTCCGCATCAGCTGCTTCCACAATCTGCGGAACAGTCTGGCGAAGACCTGTGTAAATAACTTCCATACCTGCATCGCGAAGTGCACGAGCTACTACTTTTGCACCGCGGTCATGTCCATCGAGGCCCGGTTTTGCAACAAGAACTCTGATACGTTTATCTGCCATAGTTATATACCTCCAGAAATATTTTAGTTAGGATTAAAGAGTGTTGTGTGCTTTGTATTCGCCGAATACTTTACGGAGAACTCCGCAAATTTCGCCGAGTGAGCAGTAAGCACGTACGCAGTCAAGGATAACCGGCATAAGGTTTACGGATTCATCAGCAGCAGCTACTTCGAGCTTCTTCAGTTCTTCCTGAACCTTTGCGTTATCACGTTCTGCCTTAACTTTAGCCAGCTTGTTCTTCTGGAATTCGCCTGCCGATGCATCAACCTTCAGGAGGCCTTCAACCGGAGCTTCTTCCATGGTGAACTTGTTGACGCCGACAATTGTTTTTTCGCCGGATTCAACAGCCATCTGCCAAGCGTAAGCAGATTCCTGGATTTCTTTCTGGATATAACCTTTGTCAATAGCTTCTACTGCGCCGCCCATTTCGTCAATCTTGCGGATGTATTCTCTTGCTTCCGCTTCGATTGCATTGGTCATAGCTTCTACATAGTAAGAGCCGCCGAGCGGGTCAACAACGTCAGCCAGTCCGGATTCGTAAGCAACGATCTGCTGTGTACGCAGAGCTACGGTTACGGATTCGGTTGTCGGCAAAGCGAGAGCTTCGTCGCGGGAGTTGGTGTGCAAGGACTGTGTTCCGCCCATAACTGCTGCTGCTGTCTGAAGAGCAACACGAACGATGTTGTTGTTCGGCTGCTGAGCGGTCAGCATGGATCCTGCTGTCTGGGTATGAACACGGAGCATCATGGATTTCGGTTTCTGAGCATGGAAACGTTCTTTAAGAATGGATGCCCAGAGACGACGGGATGCACGGAATTTTGCAACTTCTTCAAGTACGTTGTTGTGTGCGTTCCAGAAGAAGGAGAGACGGCCTGCAAATTCATCGATTTTCAGTCCGGCTTTCAAAGCGGCTTCGATATAAGCGATACCGTCAGCAATGGTGAATGCAATTTCCTGTGCTGCAGTAGAACCTGCTTCACGGATATGGTAGCCGGAAATGGAAATGGTGTTCCACTTCGGTACGTTCTGGGAGCAGTATTCAAAAATGTTGGTAATTAAACGCATGGACGGTTTAACCGGGAAAATATAGGTTCCGCGGGCAGCATATTCTTTCAGAATATCGTTCTGGATAGTGCCGCGAAGCTGATCCGTCGGTACGCCCTGCTTTTCAGCAACCGCAATGTACATAGCAAGCAATACGGATGCCGGTGCATTGATGGTCATGGATGTGGAAACTTTGCCCAAATCAATCTGGTCGAAAAGGATTTCCATATCTTTTAATGTATCGATTGCAACGCCTACCTTACCGATTTCGCCGATGGCCATTTTATCATCAGAGTCATAGCCAATCTGTGTCGGAAGGTCGAATGCGCAGGACAGACCGGATCCGCCGTTTGCAATCAGATAACGATAACGTTTGTTTGATTCTTCAGCTGTAGCGAAGCCTGCGTACATACGCATTGTCCAAAGACGGCCACGGTACATTGTCGGCTGAACGCCACGAGTATATGGGTATTCCCCGGGGATGCCAAGGTCTCTTTCATAGTCAAAACCTTCGATATCAAGTGGGGTGTACAGCTTGTTGTGTTTCAGACCAACTCTTTCCGGAGTTTTTGCGTAAGATTTTGCGCAAGCAGCTTCGTATGCTTCAAGTTTGGCTTTCAGGGATTCGTTTGCCATAAGTTCATCTTCCTCCTAAAAATATAAGTAAATGATGGAAGTTTTCATCCTCTTTTCATGAATGACAAGTGGCGACATTTTCTGTTCTTCTCACCTGTAAACTTCCCGGATGATTACCTCCTGTGTGAGGACTCACAAAGTCCCGTAGCTGCAGTGCCGCATTTTTGTCTTGTCACCGCAGCAGGACCTCTTGCGAAATCCATATATGATTCTGCCTTACGGCAGGTATCACCATAGATTATTATATAACACTGATAGTGTTTGTAAAGAAATATACGGGTAATTGCTCAATTATTTCTTAAAAAGCATGGTTCCGTTTTCAGCCAGGCTCTTATGGAAATCAAATGCTTCCGCAAGGAGATGCGGTGTCTGGCTGTTGCCGTTAGCTGCGCATGCTCTTTCGAAGTAGTCCATGAGCTGTGCTCTGTAGTCCGGATGAGCCACATTATTGATAATAAGCTTTGCTCTTTCCTTCGGAGACAGTCCGCGAACGTCCGCAACACCCTGTTCGGAAATAAATACATGGGTATCATGTTCCGTATGATCTACATGGGAGCACATCGGAACAACTGCGGAAATCTTTCCGCCTTTTGCCGTGCTGTGGCAGAAGAAGCAGGAAAGGAATCCGTTACGTGCAAAGTCACCGGATCCGCCAATGCCGTTCATCAGCTTTGTGCCGGATACATGGGTGGAGTTTACATGTCCGTAAACGTCCATTTCCAGAGCGGTGTTCATAGCAATAACACCGATACGGCGTGCTACTTCACCATTATTGGAAATTTCCTGCGGGCGGAGAATAATCTTCTTGCTGTATTTTTCAACATTGTCATAGAAGCGTTTCAATCCGTCCGGGGATGGGGAGAGAGAAGTACCGGAAATCATGTCAATCTTGCCTTCATCAATCAGATCGAACATGCCGTCCTGGATAACTTCCGTATATACAGTGAGATTCTTGAAATCAGAGTTTACAAGGCCGTTGATAACAGCATTTGCCACGTTACCTACACCGGACTGCAAAGGAAGCAGGTTTTTCGGAAGTCTGCCCTGTTTAACTTCGTTTTTCAGGAAATCAACAAGGTTGTTGCCCATTCTAATAGCATCGTCATCAAGCGGTGCGAGCGGGCGGGTTACGTCCGGCAGGTCGCAAGGAACGATAGCCACGATTTTTTCGGGATCTACCGGAATGTAGGTAGTGCCGATACGGTCACCGGTTTTTTTAATCGGAATCGGTTCACAGAAAGGCGGATTCTTACGCATGTAAATATCTGCCATGCCGTCTAATGCTTTCGGCTGGGTGGTGTTAACTTCTACGATAACTTTCTTTGCCGTATCAACAAATACGGGAGAGTTCCCGATAGCAGTAGTGGGTACAAGACCTACTTTTCCGTTGTCATTTACAATTTTACAAACTTCAACGACTGCAAAATCCGGACCGGTTACACGTTCACCGTGTACATTGGTGAAGAAACCCGCGCGAATCTGCTGTGCCACATGGCTCAGGTGCAAATCGAAGTAGTTGATAGTACCGGCATTGATGGCTTTTCTCAGGTTCGAATTGGTCTGGTAAGGCATACGGTTTCTGATACCGTTTACGGCAACGAGTTCGGTGTCAATCTGGGAACCTGTGGAAGCCCCTGTCCATATGTCTACCTGGAATGGAGTTTCTTTCATGCGTTCCGCTAATTCATGCATAGTGATTTTCGGATATCCGCAAGGCGTAAATCCGCTGATGCCGAGGATATCGCCCGGCTGAATCATTCCTGCTGCCGTTTTCGCATCGCATACCTTTGCAAGAAGATCTTTGTCTTCAATTCGGCTAAGGAATTCACTATCATTGGTGTCGATCATTACTATCATCCTCCCAAAATAAATAAAATATAAAAGTCCGCGGCTTCTGCATATTATTTATTTTATACCGCAGAACCTCTAGCCAGATAAACCGGTCAAGTGTATTGCTCCTGTCCGCCTGCATTTTCAGGTGTCATAAAATTCTTATGACCATTACCTTTTTAATTATAGCACACTTTTTCAGATCGTGTCGGAATAAACACAGAACTTCTCTCATAAAATCCTTAACAGGTGTTATAAATTTTTCCTATTGGACAAACCGGGATTTTTATGAATAAAGAATATTTTATATTCCTTTTCCGGATTCCCCGGATATTCCTGATATACACAAGGCAGAAAGAAACCAGAAACAGAAAGAAACGGACCGGCTGAAAAGAGGATAATCACTGATACCGTTCACTGCGGCAGACAAGCACAAAAGAATCCCTGACAATCCCAGTATACGTGATAAGCCTTGCTTTTCTTTCCAAAGTTTCCATGAAATATATCCGTGCCCGAAGAAAAACGCAAAAAAGGAGAGCCCTCCCAAAAGACCGGTTTCTGCCGTGATATGGAGATACATATCATGGGCATGAAAAATAATGACCCCCGGTTCCTGAATGAAAAAATTATACTCCGGATAGGTAAGCCAGTAGCTCCCCCAGCCGATTCCGAGCAGAGGATGTTCTTCAATCATGGCAACCGTACTTTCCCAGAGCGCAAAACGGAGCATTACGGATGTATCTTCCCCCGAGAACAATGAAAGAACCCTTTCCGTGATTTGTCCGTGATAAAAAAACAACACCGAGGGGATCAAAAGAAATATGAAACCGAAACGTTTATCGTAAAAAACGGCAAGTCCCGCCACAACAGCGGCCAAACTAATCCATGCCCCGCGGGAATATGTGAGCGCCAGGCAAATCACAAGAGCCGCCAGAAAAACGGCAAGTCCTGCTTTTCTTTTCCTGTTCTCGTCAAAAGAGAAAAAAGGAACGGCGATGCTGATTACCATCAAAAGATACGCACCGAAAAGGTTCGGGTTTTCCAAAGTAGAAAACATTCTTCTTTTCAGAAGGGGAAAACGCTCGGGATCGACCCAGGCCTGTGCATTCAGGTCATGAGTCATCACACCGATATCCGCGTATTGGAAGCAACCCCAAAGAATGACGCAGACCGCACCGGCAAAAAAAACGGCAATGGCTCTCTTTTTTTCTTCCTCTGTCCGTATATAAGACAGAACAAGTACATATAAAGCAGCATACATCAAGGGAAGAAAAAGCCAATTAAAAAGAGAAAACCCGATATCGACCGATGAAAACACCGACAAAAACGAGCAAATTAAAAATCCTGCAGCCGGCCATTTTAACGGACCGAATACCAGGTCCATTTTCTTTTGTGAAATCATATGCCCTGCCGATAACAGAACGGCAGGAATGAGGGTTGCATATAACCCCACTGAGGTAAGCGGGAGCAGAAATATCGTAAGATAGAGGAAAATCAAAATATTTTTTTGTGAGCAGACACGGCTCAACGATTCCATACATCATTCCTCCATCACCTTAATTTTATTTATTATATTAAATTACTTCTTCTTTTGCCACATACTCTTATTTTTTGCACAATAAAAAGCTGCCGCCTGTCTATATAGGCAACAGCTTTTATTTATTTTTATAATCTTTTCCGTAACGGTTATTCTTCCCTGCATATTTCTTCTTCTATGCGGAGAAGGAGTTCTTCTTTCCCGAAGCTCGTCAGAGAAGAATAGGGCAGCGGTTCTCTTTCTCCCGGCATCGATTTACTCAGGAGCTTTAAATTTTTGTTAAGCTCATTCTTCCCCAGCTTATCGCATTTCGTTCCGATAATCTGCAAAGACGGTGCTGTCCTTTTCAGCCATTCGTAGGCTTTCATATCGATGGGCAGACCGGGGTGGCGCAAATCGACCAAGAGTCCCACCATCACAAGGTGAGGTGATTTACGGATATAGTCATCAATGAATGCACCCCAGGAGTCACGGTTTTCCTGACTTGTTTTGGCAAAACCGTATCCCGGCAAGTCGACAAGAAACCAATCTTGCCGCTCTTCCCCGTCTCCGACATCACGGCGGGACTGGATCGAGTAATAATTAATTGTCCTTGTTTTTCCCGGTTCACGGCTCACATGGGCAAGCTTACGAACTCCGCTCAGCGAATTGATGAGTGATGACTTTCCTACATTGGAACGGCCGATAAAAGCAATTTCTTTTTTACCGCCGAAATCTCCGCGCTTCACCGCCGAGCCTGTATAAGCGGCAGAAAATATATGGAATTTTTTTATATCCTTAATCTCGGCCATTTTGTTCTCCTTATTTCAGTAAGGCATGTGCCAGAACATCATCGACATTTTTTACATAGATAAAGTGCATTTTATCCCGTACAGATTTCGGAATTTCTTCCATATCCCGCTTATTCTTTTCGGGAAGCAATATCTGTTTGATACCGAACTGGCTTGCTGCCAGTACTTTTTCTTTAACACCGCCGATAGGAAGTACTTCTCCCGTCAAAGTAATTTCTCCCGTCATCGCCGTATCGCCTCTGACTTTTCTTCCCGTATAGGCCGAAGCCATGGCAGTCGCCATCGTGATTCCCGCCGACGGTCCGTCTTTCGGCACAGCCCCCTCGGGAAGATGGATATGCGTATCCAGAGTTTCATAAAAATTCTCGGTAAGTCCCAGCTCTTTGGCACGGCTTCGGATATAGGTATAGGCAGTTTCTGCCGATTCTTTCATGACATCTCCGAGCTGTCCCGTCAGAATGAGATTTCCCTTGCCCTTGATGGTGATTGCTTCCGTATCAAGAACTTCACCGCCCGCCATCGTCCAGGCAAGTCCGTTGACCCGTCCCACATAAGATTTGTGATCCTTGGACAGCGGTAAAAACTTAACCGGTCCCAGATAAGTTTCTATGTTTTTTACGGACAGGGGCGGTATGGTTTCATCCTTTAATACAATTTTCTTACCGATTTTCCGGCAGAGCGAACCGATTGTCCGTTCCAGTTCACGGACCCCGGCCTCCCGCGTATAACTTCTGATGATTTTCCGTATAAGTGCATCGGTAAAACGGATATCCTTGTCTTTAAGCCCGTTTCTTTCTTTTTGACGGGGAATCAGATATTTCTTGGCAATCTGTACCTTTTCGTCATCGGTATAGCCGGACAGTTCAATCAGTTCCATGCGGTCCAAAAGTGCCGGCGGAATAGTGGATACCGTGTTGGCCGTCGCTACAAAAAATACATGGGATAAATCAAAAGGTATATCAATGTAATTATCATGGAATGTTTTATTCTGCTCCGGATCGAGTGCTTCCAGAAGTGCCGATGCAGGATCCCCGCGGAAATCAGAGCCGACTTTATCTATTTCATCTAAAAGAATGAGCGGATTTTTTGTTTTTGCCTGGGCAATAGCACTGATGAAACGGCCGGGCATGGAACCGATATAGGTCCGCCGGTGGCCTCTTATTTCCGCCTCATCGTGAATACCGCCCAAAGAAATACGGGCAAACCGTTTTTCCAAACAATGGGCAATCGACTGGGCAAAACTTGTTTTCCCCACACCGGGAGGCCCGACAAAACAGATAATCGGTGCTTTTGCCTTCGGTGCAAGCACACGGACGGCAAGGTATTCAAGAATCCGTTCTTTGATTTTTTCCAGACCGTAATGGTCTTTATCAAGCATAATTTTTGCTTTTTCCAAATCAAGGGAGTCGCGGCTCTCTTTTTTCCAAGGTAAAGAAAATACCCATTCCAAATAGTTGCGGGCTACCGCGGTTTCTGCCATCATCGGCGGCATCGTCGCCAAATGGTTGATTTCCTTTTCCAACTTTTTATGAAATTCCTCGGGAATTCCGCTGTTTGCCAACTGCTCTTTATATTCTTCCGCCTCCTGCTCCTGTGATATTTCGTCACCGAGACGGTCATGGATACTTTTAATTTTCTGACGGAGGTAATAATCCCGCTGCTCTTTTTCCATGCGGGTTCTTACCGAGCCTGCAATTTCTGCCTCAAGACGGCCTATCTGTATTTCCTCGTCAAGGTAGCGCTGCACCATGAGAATACGGTTTTGTATGTCTCCTTCTTCAAGTACAGCCTGTCTTTTGGCGGAAGTAAGAGGAATCTGGGTGCAAATGAAATCAGCCATATAACCCGGTTCTTCCGATGCTTTCATCTGTGCCATCTGGTCATCAGGAATATTTTGTTTCGTATTCTGTATCCATTCAAAGAACGATTTAACCATCGTGCGACGGTAAGCCTCTGCACGGAGCGAATCTTCCGGCTCTGTTTCTTTCATATCTTCCACTTCGGCAAAAAGACAATCCGCTTCCCTGATAACACGCTGCACAGCGACACGGGAAATCCCTTCCGCCTGTATGCGGATCAATCCGCCCGGAAGCTGGAGCATCTGCTTCACCTTCACAACCGTACCGTAACGGTACAAATCATTTTCTTCCGGTTCTTCAATGCTTCCGTTTTTCTGCATAATCATGGCCAAATATCTTCTGTCCTGACTGGCTTTACGGACAGCCTCAATAGATTCTTTTCTTCCGATATCCAGATTGACCGTCATATGGGGAAATACAATGATATCACGCAAAGCTACTGTCGGTAATGACAGGCTGCGGGATACACGGTCTTCAAGAACTTCACTCATATATAAACCTCCATATATGGTTTTTATACTACTTATCAATATTTCCGGTCCGCTTTAAAAACGGACGTCCCGATAAGAAACATTTCCTATTATTGTAACATACCGGAATGCGTTCTGTTTATCAGTTCGCATTTTTTCGATTTAACTATTATATCACAAAAAGAATCTTTCTATTTCCCACACAAAAAAGCAGTAAAGGAAAAGCACCCCTTAAGGTGCTTTTCCTTTACTGCTTTTTTGTTTTTTTCTTTTCAGTACCGGCTGTGTTCCGTTTAAGATGTTATCTTCCGTAACGGTACAGGATTCCACGTCTTTCATACCCGGAATCTCATACATCACTTTTGTCATAATTCTTTCGATAATAGCTCTTAAACCGCGGGCGCCTGTATTTCTTTCGATAGCCTTCTTTGCAATGGCATGAATGGCAGCATCTTCAAAAATCAATTCCACGTGATCCATACCGAGAAGTTTCTGGTACTGGCGGATCAGTGCATTTTTCGGCTCCGATAAGATACGGACCAAAGCGTCCTCATTCAAGGGGTGAAGGGCTACAATGACAGGAAGACGACCGATAAACTCAGGAATAAGTCCGAACTTCAACAAATCTTCGGGCTGTACTTCTTCCAAAATTTTTGCCACATCTTTTTCTTCCGATTTTTTAATATCCGCACCAAATCCGATGGTACTCTTTGTAGTACGTCGGGCGATAACTTTATCGACACCGGCAAAAGCTCCGCCGCAAATGAAAAGAATATTGGACGTATTAATCTGGAGCATTTCCTGATTGGGATGTTTCCGTCCTCCCTGGGGCGGTACACTGGCTACCGTTCCTTCCAGAATTTTCAGTAAAGCCTGCTGCACACCCTCGCCGGATACGTCGCGGGTAATGGACGGATTTTCCGATTTTTTTGCAATCTTGTCGATTTCGTCAATATAGACAATTCCCCGTTCTGCTCTTTCAAGGTCATAATCGGCAGCCTGAATCAGGCGGAGTAAAATGTTCTCTACATCCTCGCCTACATAACCGGCCTCCGTCAAGGTCGTCGCATCGGAAATAGCAAAGGGAACATCGAGAAAACGGGCCAGTGTTTGGGCAAGAAGTGTTTTTCCGCTCCCTGTCGGTCCGAGCATAATGATATTTGATTTCTGTAATTCTACATCATCTTCATCGCTCTCGTGCTGAATCCGCTTGTAGTGGTTGTATACCGCTACCGACAGTGCCACCTTGGCTTCGTCTTGTTCTATGACATACTGGTCTATATATTCTTTGATTTCCTCCGGAGTGGGAAGTTCGAAATGCGGTACCGACTTCTTTTTCTGCTGCCGCGTTTCCTCTGTCAGAATATTTTGGCAGACCTCTATACACTCATTGCAGATGTAGACCCCCGGTCCTGCAATCAGCTTTTCCACCTCTTCGCCGGACCGTCCGCAAAAGCTGCAAACTGCCGACTTGTCATCTTTATTGTTCAAGGGTCCTCCTTATTTTTTCTCTATCTCCCGGAGTTCGTTTCTGGTGAGAATTTTATCAATAATTCCATATTTCAGTGCCATTTCTGCAGTCATGAAGTTATCTCTTTCCGTATCCTGCATGACTGTTTCCAGCAACTGTCCGCTGTGGCTTGCAATAATTCCGTTCAGTTCTTTTCTGAGACGGATAATTTCTTTCGCATGAATTTCAATATCCGTCGCCTGTCCCTGGGCTCCGCCGAGAGGCTGGTGAATCATGATGCTCGAATGAGGCAGGGCATAGCGTTTCCCTTTCGCCCCCGATGTCAGAAGCACTGCCGCCATAGAAGCACAGGAACCGATACAAATCGTCGATACTTCCGGACGAATATACTGCATCGTATCATAAATGGCAAGACCGGCCGTAACAACGCCTCCCGGGCTATTGATGTAAAAATGGATATCCTTATCCGGATCTTCCGCTTCCAGGAAAAGAAGTTGGGCAATAATGACATTGGCCGTGTGGTCATCTACAGGACCGTCAAGGAATATAATTCTGTCTTTTAATAAACGGGAATAAATATCATAAGATCTTTCTCCGTGGGAAGTCTGTTCGACTACAATCGGTACATAGGACATAGTAGCACCCTTTCTTTCAACTAAAATCTATTTTCTAATTGTATCATAATATAACATTTGGGAAAAGAACAGAAAGAGGCATCGGAAATATCCGCGCCTCTTTTACTCTGTAAATATTTTCACAACTATGAAATTACAGTCCCTGTCTTTTTACGGGATTATTTCCCTGCTTCTGCCGCTTCAATAGTAGCAATGATGTCTGCCTTTTTTGCACGGGAATCAAGAGCGATTCCTTTTTCTTCCGCATAAGCCTTTAATTCTTTCACAGTCATGGAAGACCATTCGGTTTTAGCTTCTTCTTTTACTTCCTTCTTGGCTTCTTTTTTGGTTTCCTTTGCAGGAGCTTTTTCTTTCTTTTCAGCCTTTTCTTCTTTTGCTTCTTCTCTGACGGCAGCACCGTAGATGAAAGCAGCCGCTTTCTTGCGGAGTACCGATGTGTAAAGCATATTAATGCGGTTTTCTTCTTTAATAATCTTTACCACATCTTTCGGGTCTGCATTAAACTGGCGGGACATGCTCATGATTTCCATATTCAGGTCCTGGTTATTGACTTCCAGTTTTTCTTTGTCGGCAATAGCGCCGAGAATCAGTCCTTCACGAACCTGTTCTTCTGCCATCTGGTCATAGCTCTGGCGGAAATCTTCTTCCGTCTTGCCGATATTTTTCAGATAATCTTCAAATTTCATATCCTGGGCATCAAGATTCAGCTTTACTTCCTGAACGATTTCATCAATGCGCTGATCAATCATTTCCTTCGGAATATCTACTTCGGAATTCTTGACAGCCTGCTGAACAAGCGCGCGGTTGTAAGCATCTTCTGCCTGCTGGATAGCCTGGAGCTGCATTTGCTGTTTGAGGCTCGATTTCAATTCTTCCAGTGTTTCATAACGGCTGACGGATTTTGCAAAAGCATCGTCAATCACCGGAACCGTTTTACGTTTTACATCATTGATATGTACAGAGAATTCGGATGCTTTCCCTGCCAGAGCTTCTACGCCGTAGTTTTCAGGGAAAGAAACCTTGACTGTCACATCGTCGCCTGCTTTATGTCCTTCCAGCTGGTCTTCAAACCCGGGGATAAAGCTGTGAGAGCCGATTTCGAGGGGATACGTTTTCCCTTCTCCGCCTTCAAATGCTTTTCCGTCTACATATCCTTTGAAGTCGATGACTGCAATATCGCCTTTTTTCAGGACAGCGCCGTCTTCCGCTTTTTCCAGTCTTGCATTTTGCTGGGCTGCCTGTGTAATCTGTGCCATCACCTGTTCATCGGTGATTTCGGGATTTACATGACGGGCAGAAAGGCCTTTATATTCGCCGAGCTTAACTTCCGGCTGTTTAACAAAGGTGGCAGTAAAAGCAGCGCCCTCTTCTTCAGAGAAACGGTCCTGCTTGATTTCAGGAGTGGTTACGGGAATAAGCTTTTCCTGGGCAAGGGCATCATTCAATGCTTGATTGATAACGATATCCTGTGCTTCACCGGAAACAGCATCCTTACCGAAATGCATTTCAAGAATACGGCGGCTTGCTTTTCCTTTGCGGAAACCGGGAATTCTCACCTGGTTAGCAATACGGGAAACAGCCTGTTTAAAGCCTTTAACCACAACTTCAGCCGGTACTTCAATCGTAAGCTGTACCTTGTGCTGATCCAACGCCTCTGTTTTTACGTTCATAAAAAATAATCCTCCCTTAAACCGGTAATCCCGGTCAAATGATACCGATTTTTATAAGTATATAAATCGCAAGATATATTATACTACAGGTTTTAATAAATCACAAATCACAAAATTTCTTTACTTTATCATTTTATTTTTCTTTATTTTCATCTCATTTCTTTGTCAGCGTAACTTTTTTACCCGGCCGCCTTGCACTTCCTGGACATCAAAAATGGAGAGAAATGCATTTTCATCAATTTCATAAACCACATTTTTCATTTTTGTCACTTCCAGACGGGAAATGACGGTATAAAGTACATCTTTATCATCATTCAGGAAACCTCCCCGCCCGCGGAGTTTGGTGACCGAATGGTGCATGTCATGGAGAATCGCATGTGTCACTTCATCATATTTTGTGGTAACAATGAATACCCCTTTCGATGAATCGAGGCCTGTAGAAACGGCATCCATCATGCGGGAACAAATAAAGTAGGTAATAAGGGAGTACATGGCACTGTTCCAGTTGAAGACAAATCCTGCACTTCCCAGAATAAACAAATTGAAGAACAACACGATTTCACCGATGGAAAAGGCAGAGCGGCGATCGAAATAAATGGCCACAATTTCTGTACCGTCAAGAGAGCCGCCGCTTTTAATGACCAGTCCGATACCGAGTCCGATCAGAATTCCCCCGAAAATCGTAGAGAGAAAAGGATCTGTGGTAACCGGCTCCATCTGTTCGAAAATATGACTCCAAAAGGATAATACCAAAATCGCAAACATGGAACATGCTGCCAGCCGTTTTCCGAGTTGGCGGTAGCCTAAAATAAAAAACGGAATATTTAAAACCACGATAAGAACGCTGAACGGAATTCCGAAAAGCTCTGAAAGAAGCAAAGAAATACCGGTCACACCGCCGTCGATGATATTATTGGGCACTAAAAATAAATTCAGCCCGAAAGAATAAATCATGGACCCGATTAAAAGACCTACCATCATTTTCAATTCATGAAGTACGTCGATTTTACGACCGAAGATAACCAAAATATCTCCTCTTTCCGTATAAAAAAAGGCCACAGCAGAAACTGCGGCATATATGGCGGAAGGGATGGGATTCGAACCCATGAACCCCTCACGAGGTTAACGGTTTTCAAGACCGCCTCCTTCAACCGCTCGGACACCCTTCCATGACGTTACTTATTTTAACGAAAGTTCAATCTCTTGTCAATGAGAACGGTTTTATTCATTTTTATTTTCGTATATATGAATGATTTTTATTAGCCGTTCTGAAAATTCCGTTGTATACTAATTGTATATTCATAATTTCAATATATTTTTTATTTTCAAAGAAAGTGAATTATATGGCTTTACTTCAAATTTTATGGAATGATATTTTACCTCTTCTTATTTTTATAGCCGCCGGTTGGTTTTTAGACAGTCGTTTCAAATTGGATTTAAATACTTATACAAAATTAACGACCCGGGCCGTGCTGCCGGTTTTTATTTTTTACAGTATTTACTGCTATGTACCCGATACATCAACGACACTTTTGATTCCTGCCGCCCTGGCTTTATTTTTACTAAACGGCGCCGCCTCATTTTTCTCGGCAAAACTACTCGGATTTTCGGGAAATAACGCCCGTATTTTCCAAGCACTCTCTTCTTTTTCCAATGCAGGACAAATCGGGATTGCTCTCATTCTTATGATTTTTTCCCACGCTCCTTATCTTTCCGGAAAAGAAACGCCTTTTCTCGATGAAGCACGGAGCACCATGATTATTTTGCTGATTTTAATGAATATCGCCGTCAATATTTTCGGTGCTTCTCTTTTAGGGGTAAAGGAATTTTCTTTTTCCCGGCTCATGAAATTTATGATGTCCATGCCTGCCCTGTATGCCGTTATCGCCGCTTTACTGGTCAAGGTCACCGGCGTTTCACTGGAATCTACTTTCCTTTGGCCCGTCTTGGCCCACTTTACAGGCGCTTTCATTATTCTCGTTACCATTACGACCGGTGCCCAGCTTCACCGCTCACCGGCAGGACGTCCCGGACTTCTCACCCTGACGTCTCTTTTCCACCGTCTTATTCTTTCCCCTGTTTTTGCATTTCTTATCATCAAGACGGCCGGTATCTTCACCCCTGTCACTGCCCAGGTGTTTTTCATTTTTTCTGCCATTCCCGCCTCTGTCACCCTCGTCCTTTTTGCCGCGGACTATGATGTTTCCCCCGGACTTGTGGCGCGGAGTGTTTTGTACAGCTCGGCGGCCGGTATATTTACAATGGCCTGTATCATACAACTTGCGCAGTATCTCTTTCCGGCGGGGGTGTAACTATGGCATTTTTACAGATTATCACAGATAATATTCTTCCTCTTCTCGTTTTTGTCGCCATCGGTTACCTGATGGATAAGAAATATCATCTCGATGTCGGCTCTCTGACAAAACTCACCTTTTATATCATTTTGCCGTGCTTTATTTTCTACAGTATCAATATTGCAGATATCGATTTCCGTCTTTTCCATGTATTTCTCATCGCTCTTGCTCTCATGGCGACTTTAGGCATCATCGGTACCGTCATTGCAAAAGTCCTCGGCTGGGATCCTTCAAAACGGGAAGCTTTTAAAAACGGTACCATGTTTTCCAATGCGGGAAATATCGGCATTGCCGTGACCGCCCTCGTATTTTCAAACCCGCCTTACGGACACGGCACGGTAACCCCTTATCTCGCAGAAGCTGCCGCCGTCAGTACCATTGTGCTTGTGCAGATGAATATGTTTTTAAACACCTTGGGGCTGTACCAGGCAGGAAAAGGCAGTCTCTCTCCCCATGACGCCCTCATGGTTGTTGCCCATATGCCCGTCATTTATACACTGACCATCGCTTTCACCGTCAAATACTTCGGTTGGAATATTTCAGATACTTTACTATGGCCCGTTCTTGTCAATTGTTCTTCCGGCTTTATTGCCATCGTCATGATGGCACTGGGTATGCAGATACACCGCTCAACCATTTCATTCAGTGACCCCGCTTCCTGGCTTGCCTGCTTCGTCCGGCTTATTGTTGCTCCTCTTTGTGCCTGGATTCTCCTTCGTCTTTGGGCAGTTTCGGGCGCACCCTTCTCTCCCGTCGCCGCACAGACAATTTTCATCATGTCCTCCGTCCCCGCGCCGGTCAATTCCGTTCTCTACGCCGTGGAATTTCATAACCATGAAAACCTCGCTACGGAAATCGTTATGATGACCACCTTCCTTTCCTGTATCACCATGACGGGCGTGATTTTCCTCGCCAGAATTTTATTCCCTATCTGATTCATTTTTGCAAAACAAAACTGCGGTGACCGGAATCATCGCAGTTTTATTTTTTTGGAGGCGGTGCCCGGATTCGAACACGGGGGTACAGGTCTTGCGGACCTTTGCCTTACCTCTTGGCTACACCGCCATACATATAATGTAATAAGTATATCGCAATTTATCGAAAAAGTAAATCGAAAATACTCTTTTTATTTTTCTGCTTGCGGAAATGCTATAATGAAATGGAATTTTTAAATAACAGATGAGGTGTTTATGAACTTTACCTACGATTTCCCGGGCATCAAAAACAATCCGCAAAAAACGGCATCACATAAAAAGATACGCCGCATCGGACGACTCCGTCTCGGTGACTCGTACAGAAATCTGCGCAGCCGTTTTGAACTCACCCCCGTGAAAATCCCCGAAGACAGCGGCACGGAAGCCTACACTCTTCCGATGGAAAAAGAAATCCTTTTCCACGGCATCCCCGTCACTGCCGCAGGTGTGAGTATAAAAAATGGGAAAGTCCGGGCCATCCATGCGGATACCGCTGCTTCACCGGACGAAATGAAACGTATCCTTACCGATCTCTACGGCACTCCCGAAAAAAAGAACGCCGCTTATTTTTGGGCCGACACGGTGACAACCGTTTGCATGACCGTAGAAAATCATACCGCCTCTGTCATCATCGCCGATACAGCTTCTCTTTCCGATATAAGCGACGCGGAAAATGCTTCGGAAGAAGAGGAACGGCGCAGCTTCAAGGGACGGCTTTGGAAAAAATACGGTGATCCTGTAGGACGGGTATCAAGAAAAACCTATATAAAGAGGGCCTCTCTTGTGGGAATTCCCGTGATTGCCATGTTTGCTTTCACATGGATACGGCCGGAACTTTTTATCGGCGATGCCAATTTCTTTATCATCGCATTCATGGTTCTGGGTACGCTCGGATTTGTTTCTCTCATCAGCCTTGCCATCCGCCGTTTGTCGGATATCGGCCTTTCCCACCTGTACTACTGGGGATTCTTCGGACTTCTCTTTATCGGAAATCAGGCGGGAGGAAAAATTTCGGGTGACGAGCTTTTGGCCGCCCGTATCACGGGACTCGTATTCTTTGCGGTTGTGTTTCTTCTTTCTTTTATCCCCGGTGAAAACAAAAAGAATAAATACGGTCCCGTACCTAAAGACTAAAAAACTTTTGACTGTCCTTTTTCTATCGGAACAGTCAAAAGTTTTTTTATTTCTCTCCTTGTAAGGAAAATTTTTATTTTGCCCGTACTTTTTTGTCTTTTACCAGAGATTCAAAAACAAATTTTTCCGCCTCACAGTCCGCAAGAGCGCGGTGAAACGTTGTGCACGGCAACTGATAATACGCACAAAGAGCCTGTACCGAATATTTCCTTTCCACCGCTTCCTCGGGAATTACCGCACGGGCAAAGGTATTTGTATCGATATATTTATTGGCAAGCAACGGCTTTCCCAAGGCGAGCAGGTTTCTTGCCAGCACAATCAGATCGGAATCAAGACCGTGTCCCATGAGGATATCATTCCCCAGAAATCCGACAAATGAGGACAGCACTTCTTCGACAGGCGGTGCATTTTCCACAAGAGACGGCGTGATACCCGTCATCTCCACCACCCTCCTTTCCATAGCGCCCCGCGGTTTCACAAGCGTGTGATAGCGTTCCGTCACTTTTCCTTTTTTCACTCTCATCGCCGCAAGCTCCGTAATATCCGAGTGAATCCCTGTCGTTTCTATATCGAGTATGGTGTATTCTTTTTGAGAAACGGACAATATCCGCTCCCAATCACGGATTTCATGACTGCGGATATCGGCAAACAATGTATTTTTGCTTTTTTTCATTTCTCCCTTCCCTTCTTTTCTTTGTCTCTATGTATTGTATCATCTCCCCGAATCTGTACAAGCTGTGAAAACAAGGCAGCAAAAAAGGACCCCCGGAGGAGTCCTTTTCCGATTCTCTTTCACAAGAGATTAGAATACATAGTTCAAGGATACGGTTGCAAGATCGTCGTATTTTGTATTGTCACCCTTTGCATCTACATCAAATGCATATTCGCCGTGGAGACGGACATTCTTTGCAAGAACGACATCGGCATTGATGAGCCAGAAGTCTACATCCTTATCCTGAATACTGTTCAGCGGGAATACGGTGTAGGTACTGTTGTCACTAATATAAGCATTTGCTTTTGCCTTTACATACTGGCCGGCTACTCTGAAGGAGCCCGGTTTCTTCATGTTAGTCTGTCCGAGTCCGAGACCTGCTGTCCAGAGGTACGGTTTACCTTCTTTTTCAGTGTTCTTATAGTAATCACCGAAGATGTCTGCTTTATCACCGAGTCCGAGGGTCATTCCTGCACCCCAGTAGGTTGCTTCGTTTGCTTTGGCATGAGCTACATCAATGTATTCTGCGCTGAGGGCTACCGGACCTGCATTACCGGACAGGCGGGCATACCATGCTTCCGGATTGGTTCCTTCAAACAAACTTCCATTCCAGCCTTTCATACGGCCGTAACCTGCCTGTAAGGTCACTTCTTTTGTTCCCATAGTTGCCTGGACACCGTCAAAAGCATCATCATAGAGAATACCGGTTTGTCCCAGTGTTAAGCCGGCACGACCGAGGTCTACGCCGAAGTTATCACAGAACTGGTGATGTACATAAATGCGGTCCATGGTTGTATTACCGCCTCCACCGGTTTTGAAGTTCATAGAGCTTGCAAAACGTCCATTGACGGTGGTGCTGTCATTGACGTCAGCTTTTACCTTGATTCTCATACGACCGTCCCAAGCGTCTGTAGTTTTGCCGGTAAGTCTGCCATTGGTGCTTTCATAACCCTGTTTCCAACGCATACGGGCATCGCCGGACCAGTAGAGGTTACCGACTTTCTTTTCCAGCTTGGATACGCGGACTCCGAGGTTTGCCAGTTCGTCAGCAAATTCACCTGCCAATTTTTCAAGTGTTGCTCTCTGTTCTGCATTCAGCTGGTCTTCACGTGCCATCATGCGGGCAACAATCTGTGCCAGTTCATAACGGGTGATGTTTCTTTCTCCTCTGAATGTGCCGTCCGGGTAGCCGATAACAACGCCCTGATCGGAAAGATCGGCTACTGCCTGGTAAGCCCAGTCACTGGTGGATACATCAGAGAACGGATTTGCAGCGTATGCGGATACGCCGGTTGTGAGTGCTGCTGCTGCAGCGATTGCGAGAATTTTTTTCATATTCTTCTCTCCTTATAAAAGATATTTCACCATATAGAGAGGGAGCAGAAATATGACTGAGTGACCGTGTTTCCTCCGTCTTTTCCGACTCTCCCCGGATATCTTTCGGTGATTTGGAAGATATCTGCTTGCATTTTAGCACGTCTTTTAATTTTTTTCAAACTTTTTTGCAAAATATACTAATTTTTTAAAATCTTCTTTGAATTCTTACATTTTCTTGACCGTTTTCCTACCTGTCAAAAAAGAGCCTTCTGTTTTAATATAAATTTATGATATACCTTAATATTTTCAAGAAAAAATATTTTCGCCATTTATATTTTCATTTTTTCCATAAACTTCTATAATCAGGAAAAAGAAAGGAGTCTGTGATGGATCTGGAAAAAGTCAGCCGTGCGTTTAAAAGAAACCGGTTTGCCTGTTCTGTTTTCTCCTGCAAAGAGGATGCCGCCTCTTATCTGGTGCGTTCCATTTCGGGAAAAACAGTCGGTATGGGCGACTCGGTCACACTTGCCGCCATGGGATTATATGAAAAATTACAAAAAAATAATGATGTTCATGACGTGGCCCACTTGGAGGGCATCGATGAGTCCGACTTTTCTTCCCCGGCAAGGAATAAAAAATTTTTGGAAACCGCCCGGAAATGTCTGACCGCCGATATATTTCTCACATCGGTCAATGCCGCTTCCGAAACGGGCATGCTGGTCAATATCGACGGTACGGGAAACCGTATTGCCGGTTCTCTTTTCGGCCACGAAAAAGTATATTTTGTGTTCGGTGTCAACAAAATAGTACCCTCACTGGAGGAAGCCGTTGCACGGGCCAGAAATGTAGCCGCTCCCAAAAATGTAGAACGTCACCGTTACAAATGCGGTTGCAGCGCCCACGGCGGAGACCGTTGTTATGATTGCGGTGCACCTGACCGTATCTGCAATGCCCTTACCGTGTATTATAAAAAAATGAGAAATACAGAGATGGAAGTTGTCATCATTAATGAAAATCTGGGCTATTGAAGCCACGAAAAAAGGAGCATTTCTGCTCCCTTTTTTATTCCTTTGTTTCACAAGACCGGTCATTTCCTTTTTCTTTTTTCTTACTGTATACTCCCGGGCGGTACAGATTCCATCCGAAGAACATGGCACATCCTCTCAAAAAGATGACTGCAAAAAATCCCGACCAGGAAGCCGTTTCTACACCTGCCAACGGATAGAGAACGCAAATGACCACGCCTCCTACGATAGCCGCCACGGCGTAAATATCGGCGTATAAGACGACAGGTACGCGCTGTGCCAGCAAATCCCTCAATATACCGCCGCCGACCGCCGTAATCAGGGCAAGCATGACAGGCAATATATATTTGTAACCGGGGTAGCTCTCAATCGCTGTCAAGGCTCCTGTGACCGCAAATGCGGCAAGCCCGAGGGAGTCGGAAATACTGTAAATAAAACGCATAATCTTTTTCCCCGACACGAGCCGGAAATACTTTCTTCCCCCTACGCTGACAATCGTTGCCGTAATAAGGGAAAGTACGATGCCCATAGGGGATCGGAGTGAAAACGGCGGAACTATACCGGCCAGGACATCTCTTATAATCCCTCCGCCCACTGCTGTCGCAACGGACAATACGGCAATTCCGAAAATATCCATTTTCTTTGCCAGTCCCACGGTAGCACCGGACACGGCAAAGGCTATCGTGCCGAGAATATCAAAAATGACCCACGTAAGTGACATGATTCACCTGTACTTTCAATATTTAAAAAAATCCCAAAACCGTATCAATGATTTTCATGACCGTCCCTGTATATATGACGGACAGCGGACCTAGGATTTTCCCGACCGCACCGCTGAAAACAAGAACCATGAGCAGGATAAAACTGTAGCGGTAGCTGATATTATGATAATGCCATGCCCATTTCCCGGGAAGAAGCATTTCTGCAATTTTTGAGCCGTCCAAAGGCGGCACGGGAATCAGATTAAAGAAAGCAAACCATACATTATAAAGCATCATCCAATACAGGAAATAATAGCCCGGCTGCCCGGGGAATAAAAATCCCGTCCGTATCATGACAAGCATGATGCATTCTGCTAAAAAGCAAATCAATAAATTCATGCCCGGTCCCGCAAAAGAGACTTTGATGACACCGCTTTTAAAATTTTTATAATAACCCGGATCAATCTGTACCGGCTTTGCCCAACCGAATCCGCAAATTGCAAGCATAATAAGCCCTAAAGGGTCGATATGCTTCAATGGGTTGGCTGTCAGACGTCCCTGTGCTTTCGGCGTAGGGTCGCCGAGACTGTCAGAAACATAAGCATGCGCATATTCATGCAACGCCATAGCAATCAAAAGAGCGGGAACACGGTAAATTAAAGTGCTTTCATCTAAAAAATTAAACATCCTGTCTGATCATTCCTTTACAGGCAGAATTTTCGGTACCGCCTGATTATTTCTTATACAATCTTGTCACATCTGTGACTATAGATGAATATATTATATATATGTTGTTTTTTTAGTGCAACAAAATCTGTTTTCCCTTCATTTTATGCTCTGCTGCCCAAAAAGAGCAGCAGAGCATAAAAAAAGACCCTTTCGGATCTTTTTATCTTGTACCGAAGACACGGCGGAGAATCGATTTTCTTTCCTGTCTTGCCCGGGAGGCCCACTTTTCCGTTTCTTCTGCCGCTACCTGTACTTTGTAGTCTCTGTACGCCCTGTATTCTTCCATATCCAGAAGTATCATGTACACCTGGTTGTATCTGAACCGGCGCCGGATTTTAAGTTCTTCTGACGGCGGAGGCGGCGGAATTTTCTTTTCTTCCAGTTCCCAAAGAGAAGTCCCTAAAGCTTCCCTGGCTTTCCGCAGTGTTTCTTCCACGGTTTCTGCCGTAGCACCGCAACCGGCCAAATCAGGAAACGTCATATGAAACAAGTTTGTTTCTTTGTCATCCGTAAAGACGGCAGGATAGAAATATTTCATAGAATGCCTCTTTTCATCCACCTTCACTACGCAGTCTGATTAGTTCATTTCTATTGTAATACATTTTTGCCTCTGCTGCCAATAGGCAATCTCTATATTTTTCAAAAAAATTGCCTTTTTTAGCATGTTTTTTGATTTTTTTCTGAAAAAGTACAAAAATTTCCTCTTTTTGTATCTGTTTTCCTCTTTTTATCTTTCGTTTTATGTGCACATTTTATTTCCTTACAAAACGGACAAGCAAAAACCGCCCCTTTCGGAGCGGCTGTTTTTTATCTCTCGTTATAAATCGAGATTTTTTACTTTTTCTGCATTTTCTTCTATGAATTTACGACGCGGTTCGACTTTGTCACCCATAAGAATGGTGAATAACCGGTCTGCCTCCACCGCATCGGTCAATTCGACACGGAGCATGACACGCTGCTCAGGATTCATGGTGGTGTCCCAAAGCTGTTCGGGGTTCATTTCCCCGAGCCCTTTGTAACGCTGGATAGCACAGCCGTCACGGCCGATTTCATCTAAGAGTTTGTTTTGTTCCGCATCATCATATGTATAGTATTTCTGTCTTCCCTTGCGTACCTGGTAAAGCGGCGGCTGGGCAATATAGACATGTCCTTCCGTAATAAGCGGTTTCATATACCGGTAGAAGAAGGTAAGAAGAAGTGTACGGATATGAGCACCGTCCACGTCGGCATCTGTCATAATGATGATTTTGTAATAACGGAGCTTCGTGATATCAAAATCTTCTCCTACGCCTGTACCAAAAGCGGTAATCATGGTACGTATGGAGTCGGAGTTCAGCACTCTGTCGAGTCTTGCTTTTTCTACATTGAGAATTTTACCGCGGAGAGGAAGAATCGCCTGATATTTCCTGTCGCGGCCCGTCTTAGCGGATCCGCCTGCGGAGTCCCCTTCGACGATGTAAATTTCTGTAAGCTTCGGATCTTTTTCCGAGCAGTCCGCCAGTTTTCCCGGAAGGCTCGATACTTCCAATGCATTTTTGCGGCGTGTCAGTTCTCTCGCTTTTCGTGCGGCTTCTCTGGCACGGTTCGCCATAATGGATTTAGAAACGATTTCCTTGGCTTCCGAAGGATGTTCTTCCAGATAAGTTCTGAGCCCTTCAGACACGATACTGTCGACAACGCCCTTGACTTCCAGATTTCCCAGTTTTGTTTTTGTCTGTCCTTCAAATTGGGGGTTCGGTACTTTTACGGAAATAACGCAAGTCAATCCTTCTCTCACGTCATCGCCGGATAAATTGTCTTCATTCTGTTTGAGTAAATTATTGGAGCGGGCATAATCATTCACCGTTCTGGTCAGTGCATTTCTGAAACCTGTGAGATGCATGCCCCCTTCTACGGTATTGATGTCATTGACAAAGCTGTACATGGATTCACTGTAGCCCGTCTGGTACTGCATGGCGATATCAACAATGACTTTGTCTTTTTCTCCCTCAAAGGCAATAATTTTCTCATTGACTACATCTTTTCCTTCATTCAGGAATTTGACAAATTCGGTAATCCCACCGGCATAGGAAAATACTTCCTGTCTTTTGGCACCGTCACGGACATCGGTCAGTGTAATGGTAAGCCCTTTGTTCAAAAACGCCAGCTCACGCATGCGGACTTTCAGAACATCAAATTCAAAATCTACGCCTTCTTTAAATATTTCCGGATCGGGCTTAAATGTAACGGCTGTTCCCGTTTCCTGCGTTTCTCCGTAAGTGCGCATATGTTCAGTAACAATGCCCCGTTCCAGCTTCATTTCATGGAAATGGCCTTCTCTTTGGACGACGACCTTTGTCCATTCCGACAAAGCATTTACGACCGATATACCTACACCGTGTAGACCGCCGGAAATCGCATAGCCTTCTCCGCCGAATTTACCGCCTGCATGAAGCACAGTCAATACAACTTCCATGGCCGGTTTTCCCGTTTCATGCATGCCTGTGGGGATACCGCGGCCGTTATCGACGACCGTACAGCTTCCGTCATCATTTAATGTAATTTCCACATGGGTACAGAATCCCGCAAGCGCTTCATCGATACTGTTGTCCACGACTTCATAGACCAGATGATGAAGTCCCCGTGACGAGGTGGAACCGATATACATGCCGGGACGGAGACGGACGGCTTCGAGTCCTTCCAGTACCCGTATATCTTTTGCACCGTAAGTTTTACTGCCGTGCTCTTCTTCATGACCGGCTTGTATTTCATGAATATTTTCGCTCATACAATCTCCTTAAAAAATGTGACAGTTCCCTTTGCTGTCACTGTCGCTTTATCTTTACTTATAACCATAATATATTAAAAATTATACCACAAAACAGCCGTTTTCGATAGTCTGGAAGAATCGGTAACGTCTGGTGTTTACCATATCAAACAATGATTGTGCGCAAAAAAGTCTCCCTCTGTTTCCCTTTCATTTTTTATCCGTAAATTCTGTTTTCCCATGTATGCTAGAATGAAATAAAAAGTATGTCACAGGAGAACCTGAATGAAAAAACTGATATTCTTTATCCTGATTCTCGCCGGATCGGTTTATTGGGGATACAACCAGGGTATGTCCGGACAAAAACCCGTAAGGCCTCATATCTCCGCCAAGGAAGACACAAAGAATCCGCTCACCGTAGGGAAAGATTTGGCAGGAGAAATCACGGATATGGCCGGTGCATGGATTTCGGGACACCCCGTTTCCAAAGAAGAAAACACGGAAAAAGAAGACTCGCAAAAGAACTCTGCCGACCTCTCTTCCGCCATGGAAAGAGTGCGCCGGGTTTATCATTTCAAGGAATCATTGGAAGCAAAGGTGGACAGAAAACAGTTTGTTTCTTCCAAAGATATTCCGGACATGATGAAAAAAGCGATTGTTGCCACCGAAGACCGTCGTTTTTATGACCACGGCGCTCTGGATTTGGTCAGCGTTACCCGTGCATTGGTGACAAATTATATGGCCGGTCAAACGCTGGAAGGCGGAAGCACCATTGCACAACAGACGGTAAAAAATATTTTTCTGTCCCACGACAGAACTCTTTCAAGGAAAATAGAAGAACTCGCTTTGGCGGTCCGGCTCGAAAAAAATTACACGAAAGATGAAATTCTTGAATTATATTTAAATACGATTTATTTCGGTCACGGTGCTTACGGCCTTAAAGACGCCGCCCGGATTTACTTCGGAAAAGACGTTAAAGATTTAAACGTATCCCAATGTGCTATGCTCGCCGGACTTCCCCAGGCACCTTCCGTTTATGACCCGATTACCCACCCCGAAGAAGGCCTCCGCCGCATGGCGGTCGTTCTCACGCTGATGGCACAACAGGAATATATTTCCTCAGAAGACGCAGTGAAAGCAGCCGAAGATTTCCGAATGAAATAATTGACAGACATGCAAAAAAGCAGCTCTCTCCAAAACGGGAAAGCTGCTTTTTTTATTTTCAGCATTATGATTTAAAGAATGGCATGGGCAATGATAAAGCTCATTACGCAGGCACAGATGATTCCCACAAGACCGGGCATCATGAAACTGTGATTCAATAAGAATTTACCGATTCTGGTTGTCCCTGACCGGTCAAATCCGATGCACGCCAGATCCGACGGATAAGTGGGCAGGAAGAAATAACCGTAGCAGGCAGGAATGAAAGACATCACCATGACGGGATCCATACCTACACTGAGTGCCATAGGTACAACGATGGCAACGGAAGCGCCCTGGGAATTTACAAGTTTTGACGTAAAGAATAATACGATGGCATACGTCCAGGGATGACGGGTCACAACGTTGCCGAGGAAATCTTTTAAAATTCCCATGTGGTTGGCAAAGTAAGTATCTGCCATCCAAGCTACACCGTAAATGGAAACGAGAGCCACTACACCTGCACGGAATACCTGGCTGTTTCCTACTTCTTTAGCTTTAGTATTGCAGAAAAGAAGAATAATGGCGGAAACAAAAAGCATAATCATCTGAATGACCGTAGTCATTGATAAAGCTGCCATTTTTCCCTTGGCATTCGGGAAATGGGGAAGTAAATCGGGGAAATTTCCCAACACGGCAATGACGATGATACCGATCAGGAAAATCACGGTAGCCCGGTAATAGGAAGACGGAAGCTTGCGTCCCTGCAAGGTTTCATTATCCCCGTAAACATACTCTTTTTGTTCCGGATCTTTAATCAATTCCTGAAAATCCGGGTCATTTTCCAAATCCTTGCCTCTTTTATAACTCAGAAGAGCGGCACAGATGACACCGAAGAAAGTGGCGGGAATGGAAATGGATAGAATCTGCAGTAAAGAATAGCTCTGTTCCGTCATAGCCATGAAACCTGCAAAGGATACGACTGCTACGGATACGGGAGATGCGGACACACCCATCTGGGAAGCTATGGAAGAAACTGCCATCGGTCTTTCGGGGCGGATATTCTGCTTGATGGAAATATCATAAATGATCGGGAACATCGTATAAACAACGTGGCCCGTTCCGCACAGAATCGTCAAAAACCAAGTCGTCACAGGAGCAAGAATCGTGATGTGCTTCGGATTTTTACGAAGAAATTTTTCCGCATACTTGAGCATGACGGTGAGACCGCCGGAAGTTTGTAAAAAACCTGCACAGGTGACAACGGAAAGAATAGTCAGCATGACGCCGATAGGCGGTGTTCCCGGTTTATACCCGAATATAAATGTATAAATCATGAGGCCGATACCGCTGACAACGGCAAGCCCTATCCCTCCGTGACGGATGCCTATAAAAAGGCAGGAGAGAAGAACAATAAATCCCAATACCATTTCCATAAATAAAACCCTCTTTTCTTGATTAGTGTATACTATATAATCAAATAGTATGGTTTAAAGTATACATGTTTTATTCTAAATAGCAAATATATTTTTCTCATGCTACCCCTGTTGTATGCGTTTATTTCATAATTAAACCGTCACGTCTGTAATTGCAGACACTAAAAAACAGCCTTGCGGCTGTCATTTTTTATGTTCAGAAGAAAATCCACCGGGCGGAAAAGCCGCCGACGGCTGCCAGAAAAAGTCCGAGAAATACCTGGAGAAAGAGGTAACCGAAGCCCGTCCAAAATTGTCCGGCCGAAAGATATTGGATGACCTCATTGACAAGAGAGGAAAATGTAGTCAGTCCTCCCAAAATGCCTGTAATGACGAATACACCGAGCAACGGATTTTTGGAAACGCCCGAAATAAGGACTCCGAAAAAACCGATGCATAAAGCCCCTGCCGCATTGACTGCCAGAGTTCCGTAAGGAAAAGACGTACCGAGCATCACTGCCATTTCGGAAGAAATAAGATACCGTAAAACCGATCCGGCGGCACCGCCCAAGGCGGCCGCTCCTACGGCAAACCACATATGATTCATATTTTTCTCCTTTTCTTTACCTGTCACTGATGTAAAGAAGATCGTTTTCTTTCAGTACGGTCTCTCCATTGGGAATCACGACATGTTCATTTCGTAAAATCAAAATCACCAAACTCCCTACCAAAGAAATTTCCGATAATTTCCGTTCCGCCCATTCATCGTCTTTCGTTATTCGTCTTTCATATAAATGAATGCCGCTGATTTGTCCGCCTTCACGGCCGCTCAAAATCAAAATATCCCCTTCTTGCAAAACGGTATTTCCTTTAGGAATCAATTTCAGATTGTCCCGCAATATCAGCGTAAGAATGGATTCGGGCGGTAATGTGACAGCCAATAAAGGCTTCCCTTCCCAGGGATGTCCTTTTTGTAAAGTGAACTGCAAGAACTGTACGGGCACTTCTTCGGTATAGTCATTGAATGTTTTAAGCACGTTGCCGTCTTCATCAATCATATCCAAAACTTTTGCCATGCCCGGAAGAAGCGTCCCCTGTATCAGAATAGAGAAAAGAACGATAAAGAATACGATGTGGAAAATATCATTGGAAAGCACGGCCGTTCCTGTCATAGCCATAATGGCAAATACAATCGATGCCGCACCGCGCATACCCGACCAGGCCACAAAAATCTGCTGGCGGAAAGACGAACGGAAAGGCGTTAAAATCCCGAATACCGCAAGCGGTCTTGCTATAAAAGTGAGGAAAAGGGCAATCAAAAGCGCTGTCCATGCAACGCCGGGCAATTTGGACGGGAAAGATAGAAGTCCGAGCAGGAAAAATAAGAACATCTGCATCAGTGTCGTAAGTCCGCCTAAAAAATCAATGATGTTTTTCTTATTCGGCAGTCTTGCATTCCCCAGTATAATACCGGCAATATACACAGAAAGATAACCGTTTCCGCCTATGAGATAGGGAACGGTATAGGCCATCAAAGCGATACCTACCAGAAAAGTGGTGTCCAGTGCAATTTCAGAGATATGAAATCTTGTCAGCACCCAACGGCCGAAAAACGCAAACAAAAATCCTCCGGCCAAACCGAGAGCGACCTGCAGGAAAAGCATCAGCGCCACTTGTCCGCCGCTGTAGTTTTCCCCGCCCATCATCGCCAGAAAAATCACGGTCAGCATATAAGAAAAAGGGTCGTTACTGCCGCTTTCCACTTCGAGCATAGGAGCTGTGGAATATTTCAAATTCATTTGTTTGGAACGGAGAATCGAAAAGACGGAAGCCGCATCGGTGGAACAGATGACAGCGCCCATCAAAAAAGCTTCTATTAAAGGGAAATCAAGAGCATAAAAGCAAAAACCACCTACCAGAAAAGCCGTCAGAACGGTTCCCAAAGAGGAAAGCAAAACCGCTTTCACCGCCGCCGGCCGGGCGGTACTCCATTTCGTGCCGGCACCGCCGTAAAACATGATGAAAATAAGCGCCATGGAACATATTTCGTTGGCAAACGAATAATCATCAAAAGGAATCTGGAAAATGCCGTCCGAACCGAAAAGCATGCCCAGCAGAATAAAAATAAATAACCCCGGCACGCCCGTTTTACCGAGAAGCTTTTGAAAAGCCACACAGACAAAAATAACGACAGCCATTAAAAATAAAATCTTTTCCAAACAAACCTCCCGGAAAAAAACCTCTATCTTATCCAATACGGCGCTTTGCCGTCTTTTCTGTTTATTTTCTCTTTGCTTTTAATTATACCTTAAACTTTTCAACTGGAAAAACATTTTTTCCACGGCACGGCTCTTATAAAATGATATAATGAATAAAACAGTTTATTTATATACAAGGAGGCTTCTATGGATTACCGGATGATTAAATTTTCCGTATCGGAACAGGTTGCAACGATTACCCTGGACTATGCACCCACACTGAATGCTTTGGATCTCCATATGGCACTTGAACTGGAAGATGCCCTCAAGAAATCGGAAGAGTCGCCCGATGTTTCTGTCGCCATTATCACCGGTGCGGGCCGTGCTTTCTGCGGCGGCGGTGATATCCGCTATATGAAAGCCCATTGTGAGGAGCCGGACTTTTCAAAAAAATCCATGGGACCTTTAGCAGGCAAATTATCAGAAATCGTTCTTTATATCAAAAAAATGAAGAAAATCGTCATTTGTGCCGTAGCCGGTGCAGCTGCAGGCGGCGGTGCCAATCTTGCTTTCGGGTGTGACTTTATTTTTGCCGCCGACAATGCAAAATTTCTTCAGGCTTTTGTGGGAATCGGACTTTGCCCCGACACGGGCGGTACCTATTTTCTGCCCCGCATGATAGGCACTCACCGTGCTTTTGATATGTTCGTCACCGGCCGTCCCGTAAGTGCGGAAGAAGCCTTCTATGCAGGTATCGTCAAAGAAGTAACTACAAAAGAAAATCTCCTTCCCATAGCAACAGCATTTGCAAAAAAACTCACAAAAGGACCGGCCCTTGCCTATTCAAATATGAAAAAACTGATGTTTGAAAGTATGTATAAAGATTTCGAGAAATTTATGGAAACGGAATCCGTTTATCTGGGACAATGCTCCGGAAGTGATGATTTCAAAGAAGGAATCACCGCTTTCCTTGAAAAGAGGAAACCCCGTTTTCAGGGAAAATAATTTTCTTCCCGCTGACAAACCGTACCATGATTTTCAAAAGCCTCTGCCCGGAAAGCCCGTTTCCCGGCAAAGGCTTTTTCAGTTCGAAAAAAATAGATTCATCTGCTATAATGAGTACATTCCTTCGGACTTTCACTCCGCTTTGGAATCGGGAAAATCATATCCCGGTATGATGGTTTTATGAAAGGATATTTTATGGAAGAAAAGAAAAAGGTTGTCGTCGCCATGTCGGGCGGTGTCGACAGCACTTTGACGGCCCGCCTGTTGCAGGAGGCAGGCTACGATGTGTACGGAGCAACCATGCATATCTTCGACGGACAGGACCTCGGAGATGCCGCTGATATGGCCCGTTTTCTCAAAATTCCCCACAAGATCATTGATGTGCGGGACATTTATCAGAAAGAAGTCATGTCCTATTTTATCCGTTCCTATAAAAACGGAATCACCCCGAATCCCTGCATGGTTTGTGACTTTAAAATTAAATTCGGTCTTTTTTATGATGCCGCCCGTGAATATTTCGATGCCCCTTATTTTGCCACCGGCCATTACGCCCGTATCACCTATGACAGTACCAGAGGCAAGTACCAGGTAGAAAAGGGAACGGATTTGGGCAAAGACCAGTCCTATATGATGTATCAACTGACACAGGAAAAACTGGCACATATCATTTTCCCCTTAGGCCGTATCTTCAAAAAAGACACGCGCCGCCTTTCGGAAGAAAAGGGACTGCCTACGTATAATAAAGCAGAGTCGCAGGATATTTGCTTTCTTACCACGGAAAAATCCTATGCCGACTATTTGGAAATTCATGCACCGGACGCGTTCCGCCCGGGAAATATCGTAACAAAAACAGGAAAAATACTGGGACACCACAAAGGACTTCCCCATTACACCATAGGCCAGCGCAAGGGACTTGGCATTGCCGCAAAAAATCCGCTCTATGTGGTTTCTCTCGATGCCCGGAAAAATGAAGTCGTCGTCGGCTCCAATGACGATCTTTTCCGTACAAGACTTCTTGCTTCGGACCTTGCTTTCACCGACGGCAAACCTCCGTCGACGCAATTCCGCTGCAGCGCAAAAATCCGCTACGGCATCCGTGTCCATGACTGTACCATCACTTTAGATGACTACGGCAGGGCGACCGTAAAATTTGATGAACCCCAAAGAGCCGTCACAAGCGGACAGTCTGTCGTTTTCTATGATGAAAACCGCCTGATTGGCGGCGGCACCATTATAAAACCTTTATAAAAAAACGGTAGGAAATATCTGAATTTTTATTTCCTGCCGCTTTTTTATTTTATCTGTTTTTATTTTGACAGCCGGCAGATACAATATAAAATAAAAACGAATTTATTTTTGATGTATAAAAAGGAGCTTCTGATGGCATACTGTCCCTGGTCTTTACACGATGATTTTTCCAAAATTTACCACGATACGGAATGGTGTCGTCCCCATAATGACGATTCTTACCTTTTTGAAATGCTCGTTTTGGAAGGAGCGCAAGCCGGATTATCCTGGGCGACAGTACTGAAAAAACGAAACGCTTACCGAAATGCATTTTTTCATTTTGATATCAAAAAATGCGCCGCCATGACAGACGAACAAATAGAAGACTGCCTTGAAAATCCCGGCCTGATACGAAACCGCAAAAAAATAGAATCCGTCAGAAAAAATGCGGCCGCCGTCCTTGCCATACAGAAAGAATATGGCAGTTTTTCCGCCTATCTTTGGAGTTTTACAAAGAACCGCCCGGTCATCAACCATTGGAAGCGGCCGGAAGACGTCCCCTGTGAATCGGATTTTTCCTGCAAAGTCAGCCGTGATTTAAAAAAACGGGGTTGTACATTTGCAGGCCCTGTCATCATTTATTCTTTTCTCCAAGCGGCAGGTTTGATTGATGACCATCTCATTACCTGTCCCTTTCACAGTGAAAATAGAAAATGATTTTCTGTAAAAAAATAGATTTCATCAAAATTCTTCATCGGCAGTTTCTCCGACTTATGATAAAATAAATAAATGATTTTCCATATTATATTAACTATGACAGGATGATTATGGATTTTCTTACCTATCTTATTACTTGTCCCCTTGTTTTTTTAGCAGGTTTCGTTGATGCGGTAGCAGGCGGCGGCGGACTCATTTCCCTTCCCGCCTATATCATTGCAGGGCTTCCGGTCCATCATGCCATTGCCACAAACAAACTCAGCTCCTGCATGGGCACTCTGCTTACCACGGGGAAATTTGCAAAAGACGGACTCATTCCCTGGAAAATTGCTCTCCCGGGTGTTCTTTTTGCTTTTGCCGGCTCGTCTTTGGGCGCACATATTGCTTTATTTCTCGACTCTCACAGCTTTCTTCTCGCTATGCTCGTCATTCTTCCCGTAACCGCCTTTTATGTCACCCGCGGTAAAGCAATGACGGAAAAAGAACCGTTCCCTCTTAAAAAAACGGTTTTTCTCAGCTGTGCAATGGCTTTTTTCATCGGCATATACGACGGATTTTACGGACCGGGCACGGGAACATTTATGATTCTGCTTCTTATCGGTGTAGCCCACGTAAGGCTCCTCCCTGCCAACGGAATCACAAAAGTCATCAACAGTGCCACAAATCTGGCGGCACTTTCCGTATTTTTATTAAATGATGTGGTCATTATCTCTTTAGGCCTGGCAGCCGGACTTTTTAATATGGCAGGCAATTATTTCGGAGCCCGCTATTTTGAAAAAGGCGGTGCCCAAAATGTACGGCCCGTCATCGTTCTGGTTCTTACCATTTTCTTTATCAAAGTGATTTATGAGCTTATGACAGAATAAAAAAGCCTGTCCCGTGTATCAGTAATGAGGATGCGGGACAAGCTTTTTTTGTGCCTGATTATTTTTCTTTTTTCATAAACATTTCCGCAAAGGGAATGTAAATCGATAAAATACCGAACGCTGCCAAAAACCAGCAATACCAGGTATGGGGAATGATTTCCATTGCATTCATCACGGCGCCGTTTTGCGTTGCCAATGCAGAGGCGGTCAGCAGTTGTGCCCCGTAGGGAATCATGCCCTGGAATACGCAGGAGAAAATATCCAAAAGCGAAGCGGTTCTCCGCGGATCGATATTGTATTCTTTGCTGATATCTTTTGCCATACTTCCCGTAATAATGATAGCCACTGTATTATTGGCCGTCGCACAGTCGGTAAGCGATACGAGAGTGGCTATACCGAGCTGGGCCGACTTATTTCCTTTAATCATTTTCCGCAATTTACCTATCAGCCATTCGATACCGCCGTAATAGGCAATCATTTCCGAAATGCCGCCGCAGAAAAGAGCGAGGAAAAAGGCTTCGCTCATACCGGTGAATCCGTTCCATATATTTTGGGCAAAAGTAATGACTGTCAGATTTCCGCAGGTCATGCCGATGATACCGGCCAGAAAAACACCGATGGTAAGAACGAGGAATACGTTCGCCCCCAGAAGTGCCAGTCCGAGAACGGCGATATAAGGAAATACTTTAATCATTTGGTAATCGAGCGCACCTATTTCCGTCACCGCGTCCGGCTTTCCTATAACGAGAAGCAAAATAATCGTACAAACGGCGGCAGGAAGAGCAATCATGAAATTCAGCTTGAATTTATCTTTTAAGTCGCACCCCTGCGTTCTCGTTGCCGCAATGGTCGTATCGGAAATCATGGACAAATTGTCGCCGAACATGGCACCGCCCACACAGGCGCCAATCATAAGCGGTTCATAAATCCCGCTTTTTGCCGCTACGCCGGCAGCAATCGGTACAATCGCCGCCACCGTTCCCATCGATGTACCCGTGGCGGTTCCCATGAAAGCGGAAATAATAAATACCCCGGCCGTGAGATATTCGGGAGGAATCATGGAGATTCCCAAATTGACGGTCGCATCTCTTCCGCCCATAGCTGCCGCCACTGCAGAAAAAGCACCGGCCAGGATATAAATCATGAGCATGGTCATGACATTTTCATTTCCTGCACCGCGGGCAAAAATACCGAATTTGACCTGAAGCGACTCGTCACCGATCCAGAATGCGGAAAGCACGGCAATAAACATAGCAGTCACGGAGGGGAATTGGTAAAATGCCATTTCTACGCCCTGCATTTGGAAATAAATGCCTGCGCCTAAGTAAATAATGATAAAAATAAGAAAAGGAAGAAGTGAAAGTGCTCCTTCCTTTTTGTGTTCATATCCCATATAACTCCTCCTGCATCCGTTTTCATTTTTCATTTATTATAACAATATTCAGGCAGAAATAAAATGACGGCAAGCCGGAGCAAACGATTTCCCATTTTACACTTTTTTAAGTTCTCCATAAAAAAGCACCTCCCTGAGGAGATGCTTTTGAATTCGTTTAACCTTTGAAATAAGCAACGCCGCTTTCAAAGAGAGGCTGGTGTTTATTTCCGTAAATATTTTTCCCGATATTGTTTCCGTTTCTTTCCGTATGTCCCATTTTACCAAGGACCCGGCCATCGGGACTGGTGATTCCTTCCACGGAGAAGAAAGAACCGTTCGGATTATACCGGCTGTCGTAAGTGGGATTTCCTTTTTCATCGGTATAAATCGTCGCCACCTGTCCGTTTTGCAGCCATTCCCGGACCTGTTCTTCCGAAGCAATGAATCGTCCTTCACCGTGACTGACGGGAATGCTGTATATTTCATCGGTGCTGCAAAGTGAAAGCCACGGAGATTTTGCAGAAATCACTTTCGTCGATACATAGCGGGAAATATGGCGCCCGATGGTATTGAATGTCAAGGTCGGTGCTTTTTCCGTCAAGGGTTTGAATTTCCCGTACGGAACCAGTCCGAGTTTGATTAATGCCTGGAATCCGTTGCAAATACCGAGAGCCAGTCCGTCTCTTTCATGAAGAAGTTTTTCCATGGCGGTCATCAGTTTTTCATTGCGGAAAAGCGCGGCGATAAATTTACCGCTTCCGTCAGGTTCGTCCCCTGCCGAGAAACCGCCGGGGAACATGACCATTTGTGCCGAAGCAATACGGCGGCTCATTTCTTCTACCGACTCCTTTAATTCTCCGGCGTCTCTGTTTCGTAAAATGAAAATATCCGTTTCCGCTCCTGCCCGTTCAAAGGCTCTGGCACTGTCAATTTCACAGTTTGTCCCGGGCATGGCGGGAATAAAGACTTTCGGTAAAATTACTTTTGTTTTTACATTGACTCTTGCAGGATTTGTTTTTATAACCGGTGCGGGGATTTCTCCCGGAAGGGTAGCCGCTCTCCGCGGGAAAATGCCGCCAAGCGGTTTTTCATAGGCATGAATCAGTTCGGACAGAGTAATTTCCGTTCCGCCCAGTTTCATAGAAGAGCCGCCGACAGTTCCCAAAATTTTCGTGTGTTCTTCACGGCTGTACAACTCTGCCAGTTCCGGGGTCGTTTCTACAAGAACGGAGCCGTAGAAGTTTTTGAAAAATGCATGGACAGGCAGCTGCTCACCAAATTGAATACCTAATTTATTACCGAATGCCATTTTGGCCGCAGTGACGGCAATACCGCCGTGTTCTACCGCTTTCATGGCGGCAATATGACCTTTTTTTACTTCCTCATACAAGAAATCGCCGTGCTTTTTGAATACTTCCAAATCCGGCATCCCCTTTTCATCTTTAGGCATTGCAAATAAAACAAGAGTATTTCCTTCTTTTTTCAGTTCCTGACTCACTGCTTCCGATGCTTTGCCGGGAGCAATAGCAAAAGAAATCAGCGACGGCGGAACATGGAGATCATTGAAAGTTCCGCTCATCGAATCTTTTCCGCCGATGGCACCGATTCCGAGAATCTTCTGCATATAATAAGCGCCGAGAACGGCGGAAACAGGTTTCCCCCAGCTGTCTTTTTCCGTCAGCTTTTCAAAATATTCCTGTAACGTGAGATACGATTTTCTCCAGTCTGCGCCCATGGCGACAAGACGGGTCAGAGAAAGCAGTATGGCATAAACGGCGCCGTGGAAAGGACTCCATGTGGCAATGTCGGGATCAAAGCCGTGCGCCATGAAACTGGCACTGTCGGTTTCCCCTTTTCTTACGGGAAATTTTGCCACCATACCGTCAGCAGGTGTCCTCTGGTATTTTCCGCCGAAAGGCATAAGTACCGTTCCTGCGCCGATGGTGGAGTCGAACCGTTCGGAAAGTCCCTGCTGCGATGCATGACGGATATCACTCATGGCGGATATCCACGCCGATTTTATATCTTTAATTTCCGGGGTTTGGAAATATCCTTTTTCGTCAGGTTTTTTCACATACGCTTTTTTGACCTGCTGCGCCCCGTTGGTATCAAGAAATGCTCTTGAAATATCGACAATGGTTTTTGCCCGCCAGGTCATGACAAGACGGCCGCTATCATTGACACGGGCAATCGGTGTCGCCTCCAAATTTTCTTCGGCCGCATAGGAAATAAAACGGTCCGCGTCTTCACTTCTGACGACTACCGCCATTCTTTCCTGGGATTCGGAAATGGCAAGTTCCGTACCGTCAAGTCCTTCGTATTTCTTCGGCACCTTATCCAAATCAATGGAAAGTCCGTCCGTCAATTCTCCGACGGCAACGGATACACCGCCGGCGCCGAAATCATTACACCTTTTAATGAGACGTGTCACTTCTCCTCTGCGGAAAAGGCACTGTATTTTCCGTTCCGTCAAAGGATTTCCTTTTTGGACTTCTGCTCCGCAAGTTTCGATAGATTCGGTATTTAATTCTTTGGATGAACCTGTGGCACCGCCCATACCGTCACGGCCCGTCCGGCCTCCCACGAGAATCACTATGTCCCCTGCGGAAGGTCTTTCCCGGATGACGTGGCTTTCAGGTGCGGCAGCTACGACAGCTCCGATTTCCATACGCTTTGCCAAAAATCCGGGATGATAATATTCCTTGACCTCTCCCGTGGCAAGACCGATTTGGTTTCCGTAAGAGCTGTACCCTTTGGCCGCTTCTGTGACAATCTTCTTTTGCGGCAATTTTCCCGGCAAAGTTTCCGAAAGAGGAGCCCGCGGATCTGCCGCGCCGGTGACACGCATCGCCTGATAGACATAAGCTCTTCCGGAAAGCGGATCTCTGATACAGCCGCCGAGACAGGTAGCCGCACCGCCGAAAGGTTCGATTTCCGTCGGATGGTTGTGTGTTTCATTCTTAAAGAGAAGGAGCCAGTCCTCTTCGCCTTGGTCCGTATCAATTTTTACTTTGATTGTGCAGGCATTGATTTCTTCTGAAGAATCCAAGTTTTCAAGCTTTCCCGCTTTACGGAGTTCTTTCACCGCCACCGTTGCCATATCCATCAGGGTGACCGGTCTTTCCGTATGTTTTCCGTATACCTGATCCCTTGCTTCCCGATACTGGACGAGAGCTTTTTTTACAGGTTTTGTATAGATTCCTTCTTCTACACTGATATCCTCAAGTCTGGTAGAAAAAGTCGTGTGCCTGCAGTGATCGGACCAATAGGTATCGAGTACCCGTATTTCCGTCACTGTCGGATTCCGCTTTTCTTCCTTATTGAAATAATCACAAATCATTACCAAATCATCACGGCTCATGGCAAGTCCCATTTCACGGATAAGGCGGTCCCTTCCTTTTTCATCAAGTTCCCGTAATCCCTCTACCACGGGAACCGGCTTCGGTTCTTCTACGGGAAGTTCCAATGTTTCCGCTTCTTCCAAAGCGGCTTCTCTTGACTCTACGGGATTCACAAGAAATTTTAAAATCTTTTCCTTATCCCCGTCGATAAATTCTCCTTGGAATGCATACACCAAAGCACAGCGGACTTTCGCACCGTCCCGTCCCGTCACAACAGCCAGACACTGTTCTGCCGAATCTGCCCTCTGGTCATACTGGCCGGGTAAAAATTCCACCGCCATGACCATATCGCCCTGCGGCAATTCTTTCTGAACCGTATCTACCGGCGGTTCCGAAAAAACGGCTGCTACCGCTTTCTCGTAATCATCGTCGCCCAGCCCGTCTACATCATAACGATGATAAACAGCCGCGCCCCTGATACGGTCTCCCAAAACTTCCTTAAGTGCCTCAACAAGACTTTCTTCTCCCTGACGGAAGCCTTCCTTTTTTCTTACATAAAGCCGTCTTATATCTGACAAAACAAACACCCTTCCTTTCGGATTCTCCCTGCGTTTTATGAAATATAATATATTTCTATATTACCACATAAAAATGAAATTATCCCTGACAATGAGTCTTTTAGCAATTTTATTTACAAATACATATTCATTTTTGAAATTGAAATAAAACTCTCCCGGTTTTTTATGGAAAGAAAAGAGCTTATATGTATCCGATTTCTCTTTTCCTCTAATTTGTATATACTATATAAATTGCGATGTATGTTAATTATAAAATATTTGCATTATATGGTACTTGAAATATTCTTTCTGACGTATTATGATAGGTTTAATAAATTTATCTGTTTAAGTAATTCAATAATCTGTTTATTGCAATTATGAGTTTTTTGAAAAGCGAGGTCCTATGAATTACACGGGAGAACATGCAGTCAATCAGTTACTGCGAAGCTACCAACGATTTTATAATATCACCCGCTTTGACGGTATCGAAAGTCCTGTTCCTGACGATGAGAATTCTCTTCAGGAAGCTAAAAAAATTTCTCCTTTTCCTGAAAATGACGGCGCGTCCTTGTCTGCGGTTTGTGAATATTATGAACGGACGGGACAGCATTTGTTTTTTAAAACGAATGAAATCTGGTCGGCCAATCAGGAAGAATTTATTTTTCTTTTCAAGGTGGATCATCTCAACGACGAACTTTTTGAAAAATGTAAAAACTATGCCCATGAAGAAGGTTTAAAAATGGCACATATCGGGCCGGGGCATATGTATACCTATATTTCTCCCGTCTTTATTTGCAATTCCGTTACCGAATCTGCAAGAAAGAAACTGGAAAAATGCCGTGTTTACAAAAGCTTTAAATTCTCTTTCCATGGCTGGATGGAGTTACATACTGCCTGTCTGCATATCAGAGACAATGCTTTTTACTTTAATTATGCAGGACGGTGCATGGAAAAGAATTTAAAAAATGTGTTGAAAGAATTCACTGAGAAAGGGGCTTAAAATGAACACATTGGTACTTATGGGTGTCTGCAGTATCATATTAATTTGCGGATACATTTTTTACGGAGGCTGGCTCGCCAGACAGTGGGGTGTCGGTGAAGGAAATTTGGAAACACCGGCACATACCATGGAGGATGGTGTCGATTACGTTCCTGCCAAAGCACCGGTTCTTATGGGACATCACTTTTCTTCTATTGCCGGTGCCGGTCCGATTACAGGTCCTATCGGGGCTGCTATGTTCGGCTGGCTTCCCGTTACTCTCTGGGTTCTGATTGGCGGTATTTTCTTCGGCGGTGTCCATGACTTCGGCGCACTGTTCGCTTCTATCCGCCACCGCGGGAAATCTATCGGTGAAATCATTTCACTCAATATGTCAAAAAGAGCCAAGCAATTATTTATTATTTTCTCTTATCTGACATTGATTCTGGTTGTAGCCGCTTTTGCCGCTATCGTTGCTTCCACTTTCGGTGCCACTTATAAAGACGGCGTTCTTGATGTAGCTGCCAGTGCCACCAATGCGTCAGTTGCCATGGTTTCCATCATGTTCATTCTCCTGGCTATCGTTTTCGGCTTTGCTGTCTACCGCCGTCATACGCCGATGGTGATTTCTTCCATTTTAGGCGTACTTGCCATTGCAGCCTGCATGGCCATCGGCATGAATTTCCATCCGTTCTACTTTTCCACAAGTACATGGATGCTTCTCGTCGGTGTTTATATCACCATCGCTTCTGTCACACCGGTCTGGATTCTTCTGCAGCCCCGTGACTATCTGAGCTCTTTCCTTCTTTATGCGATGCTCATTGTCGCATTTGTCGGTATTATCGGAGCCCATCCGACAATTGATGAAAGCGTATTCCCTGCCTTTGCAGGATTCACTGTCAATAACGCAAACGGTACGCAGTTCCTATTCCCAATTTTATTTACCACCGTAGCCTGCGGTGCTATTTCCGGATTCCATTCCCTCGTTTCTTCCGGCACTACGTCGAAACAGCTGGATAAAGAATCCGATGCCAAACCGATTGCTTACGGCGGCATGCTTCTGGAATGCGTACTGGCTATCATTACTCTCTGTGCCATCGGATATGCCCGTGTAACAGGTCATACCAAAGGAGCTACCGATATATTTGCCGGCGGTATCGCTGCCATGATTGGTGCCATTCCCGGACTGGAAGGCATGGAAACAATCATGTACACTCTTCTGGTACTCACTTACTCCGCCTTCTGCCTGACTTCCCTCGATACGGCAACACGTCTTGCCCGCTTTATGTTCCAGGAATTCTGGTTGAACCCGGGCGAAAATCCGAAAGATGTAAAAAGCGGATTCCGCAAATTGATGGTTAATCCTTATTTTGCTACCATCATCACCGTTGTTTTGGGAATTTCCCTCGGTATGGGCGGCTTTGCAAAAATCTGGGGATTGTTCGGTGCCGCTAACCAGCTTCTCGCAGCCATCGGTCTCTTGGCTGTAGCAGCATGGCTCGGAAATGCAGGAAAGAATAATAAAATGTTCTTATTCCCCATGACCTTCATGCTCGTTGTAACGATTTCTTCACTGGTCATCATCGTGATGAACCAGTTCGGAATCATCAATTCCGGTACTGCCGGATGGGGTCCTTATGCACAGGTTATTATCGGTTCTCTCCTCGTAGTACTTGCCCTCGTACTTGCTTATGAAGGATACCGAACCGTATCCCACCCGCATGAAGAACTGAAAGTTTAACCGTAGTAAATAAAAAGTCTGCCATGAAAGTTTCGTACTTCATGACAGGCTTTTTTTGATGTTCATTTCTTATCAGATATCCGAATCCGCTTTTTCATACAGAACCGGACAGGCGGGAAGATATTTTCCGAGCATAACCGCCAAATCCTCTTTCCCTTCGCGGTCCGTATATATTTCCTTTGCCACCGTCTTGGCAAGGTCATCCGTCACATAGATGACAGGCTCCTTTGTCTCATCAGGCATCACCAGGAGCATCATATCCATATGATCATCATGGCGGAAAAAATATGCCCGTCCGTAAAACGGAAATTTCATACCGCCCATATCAAAAATGATCCGGCTTGCCGCCACATACAAATAAGATTCCGTAAAAGACAACCGGTGGTACGGCTCTATTTCTTCAAGAGAAATTTTTGCCGAAGAACGCATCTCTTCAGGAAACAGTACCTCACCGTTCCGGATAAGCGTTTCTATTTTGCTGCGAAGCGGAGAATCCCTATCCAACAAAAGACGGTTCAATTTGACAAGCCCCCGCCACTCGTGAATTGTGAGATACTCCCTGAAATAAGGACGCAGGCTTTCTTCCTTATGCGGCGGAAGTTCTGCCGTCACCAAATACCCGCAAATCATATTTTTTGTTCCCGGCGATTGCAGAGAAATCTGCCCCAACTGATAAGGCAGTTTCCCCTCAGGGGCAGAAAGAGTATGCCCGCCCTCTATCTCCGTATAGGTAAACATAGACGGCCATCTTTCATTTGCTATTTTCTTTATATCATATGCCTCTGCTGTTATGCCGAGTGCCAGTACCGATAAAACGGCAAGAGCTGTTATTTTTTTCCGGATCATAATGATTCCCTTTCCAGCCCGTCAATCCCGTAAAGAACATATTTACCGAGCTTATTCCTTGCCATATGGCTTCCCACTACGGTAACAAGATAGTAGCCTTTTCCGACCTTAAAAAGATGACTGTCTGTCCAAAGCGGTAGTGCACCGTATCCTTCCCGGAATATCACAAAACGGCCTTCCTGACTCCAACGATAAGACCCGTCTTTGTTTTTATAGCGCTGCCAGGGAGAAAAATCGGAAAGCACCGCCTTTATATTCTGCACCTTGTCCTTCTCCAACCTGCGGTCCAGCGCCGCCCCGAATTCGGCAAGACTGATTTTCGGCGTTCCGAAAAGAAAGTCCGGCTTTTCTGCCTTCCCCTGAAATGCATTGTCCCAAAAAGAAAAAGCTTTTTTATCCCACCCGTTGCGGCAAGGACATTCCTTCACGGAAGCAACAAAAAGAAGAGCCGTATACTCCCCTTCCATATCTTTTGTACGAATCTGATACATACGAACCGTATCATCAGAAAACGATCCATTCCCGAAACAAGACTCCATGCCCGGCGGCACAGACAAAAGGCGAATCATTTTTTCTATATCCTGCCGACTGTCATTTCCGGTGCGTAAAAAACTTTCCGCCGCTCCGCCGGCCGCCGTCACTTCCATGTTCTGACGGAACGGAAATTTCCCCAATCCTTCCACCTCAAGAGAGGCGGCAGACACGGTCATCACACCTGCCATAAGCCAAAGAACAAGTCCCATAAATGTATACCGCATAATATTCTCCCGTAACCAGTATTTTCTTTATTGTAAAAAAAAAGACGCATTTTCTCAAGTTTCCGTACAAAAACCCCTTCCGACGGCAGTATCCTGTCAAAAGGGGTTTTCATTTTTACATTATATTTATCTGCTTTTAGAACTTATATTCATAGCCAAGGGTGAAATTTATCCCCTGTGTAATATAAGCAAACTTATCAGGCCCCGGTTGGGTGGCCGTCGTATAATCGTCTCTGTCAAGCAAGTTGTTGATATGGAAGAATACTTTATGTGCCTCTCCCGGCTTGTAAGAGATATCCAAGTCAGTAAACAGACCCGGTTTCACTTTGGTTTTTCCGTCATCAGCCGAATTATAGCGGTAACCTAAATAGTTGGCGGAAAGCGTTCCCTCCCATTTATCCTTGTGATAGCGGACAGAAGAAGTAATCTGCCATCTGTTATTGGTATGAATCCAGTCACCGACATTACCTTTATTATCGAGGCTTCTTTCCATCGGATTTCCATAGGCAATTCCCAAAGTCGAATCTAAATATTCATTATGGTGAATATTGGCAGAAATCTCAACGCCTGTATTTTTACTATCTGCATTGCTGTATTCCAAATCACCGGTCAGAGGAGAACCTTTAAAGCTCTTAATAGAATCTTTAATATCATAATGGAAGAGTGCAACCCGCCATGAAATATCTCCCTGATTCAGTTTATAACCGACTTCATAATGATTTCCATGCTCCGGTTGTAAATTGACATTCGGAAGCATTGCCGAACCCCCGAATATTTTGGTTAATTCCGGCAAACGGAACGATTTGCCCGCTTTAGCATAGAAAGAAGCATTCTCATCTATCTTCCGGATATACTGTACTTCCGGTGTAAATTTATTCTGATTTTTCTGCACCGTGTTGCCTGTTTTACCGCTTTTTATTTCTGTAGTCGTGCCGTCTGCATTGCGTACAAAAGTTTCACGAGCATTGAAAATCAATTGGTCTTTATCTGTCATATGCCATTTGTAAGAACCATAAACGGAATATACATCACGGTTATAATTACCGAATTTTGCCGGTTGTGCCGGTCTTGATCCCATTTTCTTTGTACCTGCACTTCTTACATCCAAATCTTCTCTTTGGACGGAAGCACCTATTAAGAATGTATCTTCACCGCTTGTTTCAAATACTTTCTGAACATTTAAATTGGTACTGTGTCCCTTTCTCCAACTATATTCAATATCTTCCTTTACATGCCCCTTTTTCTTATCATAAGTAATCTGATTATGGGTTCTTTCCTGTGTACCATACGAAGCAAAAGCAGTCAGTCCGTTTTTGTCATTATAGTTCAAAAGAAACGTATTGTTGTTATCTTCATATTTTTTTCTTTGATACGGACTCTTCAAATAAGAGGAGTCATTTTGGAAAATTGTGTTCTTTGTGTTGACATAATTATGGCTGAATTTCAAATTATCAGTAATTGCATAATTCCAGAAAATTCCCCAGTCTTTCCCTTTTTCATAGTTATAATAACGGTCTGTAAACTTGCCGCCCATTGCTTTATTTTTAGTAGTAGTGGTCGTAATATGATCAATAGGTCCTCTATTTTCATAATAAAAAGAAGCATTGATTTTATCTGCACCTACATTAACATTATATCTCCGTTTATCATAGTTACCGACAACTGCCTTCACACTGTTTTGGAGATGCGACCGGGTGATAATATTAATAACCCCACCGGTAGCTTCCGATCCATACAGAACCGACCCTCCGCCACGGACAATTTCAACCTTCTCGATGGCATCAGCACCAATATCTTCTAAATTATATTTGCCGTCCATATTCATCGGCACGCCGTCAACGAGGACTAATGTTCCTTTATCTACTCCGCGGATATTGATTTTACTCGTCATGGTTCCCATACTGACGCCATTAGGAAGCTGTGTATTGGCAAAAGTACCTAAAGAATTACGAAGTGCTTCAAAAGCACTTCCCGCTCCGCTCTGTTCGATTTCTTTTCTTCCGATAACTTCTACAGTAGCCGGTGTATTCAGGTCACGGTTCTCTACTCGCTGTGCTGTAACAATCACAGGGTCCAATTCATAGGTCTCTGCCCATCCTGTCACCACGAGTGAACATGCACTCAAAGAAGCCATAATTCCGATTTTAATTGCCCGATTCATATAAAATCTCCTTCCAAAATAAAAATACCTGTTACCGGCAAACAAAATAAGATTGCTTTCATCATTACATTATATTCTTTTCTTGCCTATTTTAAATTTATAATAACTTATCTCCCATTAATTATTATTATGCTATCATATAAGCAGCATGATAGCAATATTTCTTATTAATATCCCCTGTTGCTTAACAGGTGTATTGTAATAAAAAAGACATCCCGGATTTTCTCCGAAATGTCTTTTTTATTATTCCGTCATCCTGGCCTGATGGGTCGGAGACAAGTGTTTTAATGTTCCTTCTGTCGATATGTTTCCATGATTTACCCAAACATTTTCTTTTTTACGTTCCTTTTCCGGATCCGGCCGGAGTATGGAAGAAAGAAGTAATTTGGTATAGTCGTGAACCGGATGGGAAAATATATCTTCCGTATTTCCCATTTCTACAATAACGCCGTGATACATAACAATGATTTTATCACTGATATGGTGTACGACTGCCAGGTCATGACCGATAAACAAAATAGAAAACTTTTCTTTTTCCTGCAAGTTGAGGAGCAAGTTAATGATTTGTGCCTGAATGGACACATCAAGAGAAGCAATGGGCTCATCGGCAATAAGAAGTTTCGGGCGGACCGCCAGACAGCGGGCTATCGCCACTCTTTGCCTTTGCCCGCCGGAAATTTCGGCAGGATAGGCGTCTTTATACCGTTTTTCCAGTCCCACAGAACGCAGAAGTTTTGAAATCACTTCTTCATTTTTCGTTCTCTTTGAAAGTGCAAGTGCTTCTTCAAGACTTTCCTGCACTGTCATTCTCGGATTTAATGCTCCGTCGGCATCCTGGAAAATCAAGTGAATCGATCGTGAAAGTTCTTTATCTCTTCTGATTCCGCCAATCTGACGGTCTTCAAAAAAGATTTTTCCTTCTGTCGGGGTTTCCGCACCGGCAATCATACGGGCAAGGGTGGTTTTCCCACAACCGGATTCGCCGATTACGCCGACAATTTGATTTTCTTCTATCGAGAAAGAAACATCATCTACCGCTTTCAGTACCTTTCCTGAAGGAAGCGGAAAATATTTTTTCAGATGTTCTATGCGCAGTAACTCTTTCATTCCGGATTCCCCCTTGTAAAGGGATTTGTAACTTCCGGTGCTCTCGGATCTAAAAGCCAGGTCCGGGCTTGGTGTGTTTCGGAAAGAGTAAAGCATGGCGGTTCTTTTTTGTAATCGATGGCAAGAGCATAGGCATTTCTTTCGGCAAAAGCATCGCCTTTCGGTAAATGCGCCGGATCCGGCGGCAATCCCGGAATGGCAATCAGCTTTTTATCCGTGCGTCTTGCTGACGGCAAGGAGCCGAGAAGTCCCCATGTATAAGGATGGGCGGGGTGATAAAATATTTCTTCCGCCGTCCCGATTTCTACGATCTTACCGGCATACATGATTCCGACTCTGTCAGCAATATGGGCCGCCACTCCCAAGTCATGGGTGACGAAAAGAATGGCAAGTCCCTTTTCCTTGGCCAGGTGCTTCAAGAGATCAAGCAGATGGAGCTGTACAGTAACATCAAGAGCCGTCGTCGGTTCATCTGCCAAAAGCAGTTCCGGTTCGGAGGCCAAAGCAATGGCCAGAGAAATACGCTGTCTTTGACCGCCGGAAAATTCAGCCGGCATCATTGACAAGCGGTCTTTTCCGTCAGAAATTCCCACCAGTTCCAAAAGCCGCGCCGCTTCTTCATCTGCTTTTTCTTTAGAAACAGTTTCTTTACGCAGCAAGGCTTCCCGCAACTGTTTTCCCACGGACATGACGGGATTCAAAGTGGTCAGAGGGCTTTGGAATACCATGCCCACCTTTTTCCCCCGCACGGCCTGCATTTCTTTTTCTGAAAAGCCGGTTATATCTTCACCGCCGAGACAGATGGAGCCTTCTTTTATGTGGCTGTAGGGCGGAATCAATTTCACAACAGACCGGCAAAGTGTAGATTTCCCACAGCCTGATTCACCGACCAAAACTACGATTTCTCCCTTGGCGATGGAAAGGGAAACGTCTCTTACCGCTTCCACTTCACCATCATCCGTAAAAAAGCTGAGAGAAAGATTTTTTATGCTGAGAGCAGGATTATTCACTGATATCCCAGTCTTCGATATTCCAGAACACGCCTGCTGCATGGTGTCCCAAAACAGTTTCTACAGACGGTCCTGTTATTTTTTTGTTTCCTACATAAGTTCCTTCAAGGTACGCAAGCATAATGAAGGCCGGTTGTTCATTCCATGCTTTCTGGAAAGTATCATATGCAGCTTTACGCGTAGCCTTATCATAGGAACTGCGACCTGCTTCCAAAGCGGCATCTACGGCAGGATTGCTGTAGTGTGTATAGTTGGCGCTGGCACCGGTTACGAAATAATCATAAGTGCCCTGATCCGGATCAAACGGAGCAGCCTGTCCGATCAAGACGCACTGCATGTTTTTCCAGTCGAATTTCGGTACAACATTGACTTTCATATCAACGCCGAGTTTTTTGAACTGGGCAGAAGCAATTTTTGCCATATCTACACGTTCAATTTCAAATTCACGGGCATCTACACTGAAGGAGAGTTTTTCTCCGTTCTTTTCATAAATTCCGTCTGATCCGAGAGTCCATCCCAGTTCAGCCATACGTTTTTTGAAAAGTTCCGGATTATAATCTCTGTGATCGACAGATTCGTCATTATATTCTTTGTTCAACTGAATCGGGCTGTATGCCGGTACACCGCGGCCTGTAAGAACACTGTCAACAATAGCTTTTTTATCGAGTGCATATCCTAAAACAGGAATCAGAGCCTTATGTTCCGGATTCTGCCAATAAGGAGCCTTGAAATTAGGTCCGATAGCACGGAAGTCAGCTGTCTTGAAGTTAAATACTTTGAAGTCTTTGTTATCACGGAATGCAGCCGCATCTTTTTCATTTATGAGAGAGAAATCAATGCCGCCGGATTTAAGCTGGGCTGCCTTTGCATTTTCATCAGGAATAATTTTGCAAACGATTTTTTCAATTTTCGGCATTTTGCCATAGAATTTGTCATTTCTGGTAAGAATGATGGACTGTCCTTTATCCCAGCTTACAAACTTATAACGGCCTGTTCCGACAGGATTCTGGTTGAAGGAGTCGGTCATAATGTTTTTGCCGTCCAGCAAATGTTTCGGGAGCATACCGATGCAAAGGCTGTCAAGCATAGCTGCACTCGGTTTGCTCAAATGGATTTTAACAGTTTTCGGGTCTACTACTTCTACATCTTTGATGTTTTTATAGCTGTCTGCTGTTTCCGATTCGATATCTTTGTTGAAACGGAGTGTATCAAGTGTAAATTTGACATCGTCTGCGGTAAACGGTTTCCCGTCATGCCAGGTGACATTGTCACGGAGATGGAATGTATAGGTAAGAGATGCTTCATCAAATTCATATTTAGATGCCAAGTCAACTACAGGCGTTCCATGGCCGTCATGTTTCATAAGGCCGGAAAAAATTAAACTCGGCAGCTCATCATGGGTATTCAAAACTGCATTGAGAGTTTTATAGTCGGAACTGGCAAACGTAAGCGTTTTAGCGCTTTTTGCTGCCTTATCGCTTCCGCAGCCCTGGAAAGCCACCATACATGTGACTGCTAAAATCGCAGCCAAAATAAAAGATAAAATGCTTTTAATCGGTTTCATATATACCTCCTCCGAAGGATGAAATTTCGCATCGCCTGTCTGACAGAAAATGCTTGTAATAAGCGGGATAATTCCCGTTTGGAGAGCTTTTGCTTTTAAGTCAGGCCACCTTTCCGCAAATCTCTTTCTGCTCTTAGGAAAAACTTTATAAATTACTGCTGCCACGATTGATTTCATGACGCAGGTGATGCCCTATATGGGTAATACAAACAAGAGTGATGATAAGAAACAGTCCGGGAATCAAAATGACCCACCAGGAATTAGTCAGAAGAGCTCTTGTCGATAAAGAAAGCATCGTTCCCAAAGATACCACTTCTGTAGGAAGTCCGATTCCTAAGAAACTCAGTGTCGCTTCCATTGTCATGGATAACCCGACGGAAGAGACAATCATAAATAAAACAGGGGAAATAAAATTGGGAAGTAAATGGTACCACAAGACATGGAAAAAGTTTCCCCCCATGATTTTGGATGCCAAAACGTAATCACTTTTTCTGATTTGACGCACTTCACTCCGTACTACACGGGCAAGGTTCATCCATGTGGTAATTCCGATAACAAACGACAAAGAAACCACATTGGCATCACCTATACAGCCGAGGAGCAGAAGCTGAAGAAGAAGATAGGGTATACTGCTCAATAATTCAGCCGTTCTCATCAAAACCGTATCCGCCCACTTGGGCGCCGTGCCGCTGAGACATCCGTAGATAATTCCTACGCCCGACGAAACGGCAGCGGAAAGAAATCCGATCATCAGGGAAAGACGTCCGCCATACCATAAAACGGAAAAAATATCCCGTCCCAGACTGTCTGTCCCGAAATAAAATTCACTGTCCGGCGGCTGATTCAGATGATCAAGATAAAAAGCAGTCGGATCATGGTTTGCTATGTAAGGTGCAAAAATACAACCGAGGAAAATGAAAAGAAAAATAATAATGGACTTTAAAGGCCAGCTTCTGACTTTTCTCTTCCACCTTCCTTTTGTTTCTTTACCCACCGGTTCTTCATGCCGGGGTCCTACTAACAGGAAGTCTGATGATTCTCCCATATTTGTCCCCCTTCCTCTACTTTCATTCGTCTGTCTACGTATTCACTCAGTACATGGGCTATCAGGCCCGAGCCGATGACTACAGCGCCCGTTACAAGCACGATAATCATGAGCAAGTTATAATCATGATATTTGGCACTGTCGACGGCCAGCTTTCCTATCCCGGGATAAGAAAATACGGCCTCGACCACATAAGCGCCGCCGATGACATGATTCACTCCGATCGCCATGATACTGAAAATAGTCGGTGCTACATTTCTGAGACAGTGAGTCAAAATAATATGCAGACGACTGAGCCCTTTCATCTTTGCAAGAAGTACATATTCTTTCCGTGTCTCATCAAGCAATTTATTCCTTACCATGTACGCATAATACCAAACATGGCTTGTCATCATAACAATGACCGGAAGTATCACATGTTCAATCCGGCCCGCCAGATTACCGCTTTCGCCCGGATAATAAGCACCGCTTCCGGGGAGCCACCCGAGATTTACATTAAAAATCAGAATCAAAATCAGACCTACCCAAAAAGCAGGCAAATAATATAAAACCGTTCCCGCTTCCGCCAATATCCTGTCCACCCATGTATTTTCATATAAGACACAGCAGACGGCAGCCGCAATGGCAATGAAAAAAATAAAGAAATAAGAAATCACCCCGAGAAATATAGTATTTCCCATGAAATGAAAAATCACTTGGCTTACCGGTTCTCTATACTTTAAAGAAAATCCCATATCCCCTTGGAAAATTTTTTCCAGCCATGACATATACTGTTCATACACCGTTCCATTCAGTCCCAAACTGTCGCGTGCCGCCGCCAGTTGTTCCGGCGTCATATGATCCAGTCTGTCTCCGTAAAATGATTGCAACGGATCACCCGGTGCATAAGAAGCCACAAAAAAAACAACTGCCGACAATACCAGAAGCGACAGAAGAAAGATCAACACCATACGTAATAAAGATTTACTAAATATTGACATCCTGTATTCATTTCCTTTTCTTTATCCCCGCCAGTTCCGGAGATTTTATCATTCAAAACAACAGTCATGAATTGAACATAATATTCGATATCACTGGTATAGGATAGCAAACTAAGTTTCATTTGTCAATTTATTTTTAATCTTTTTTCTTTTTATTTTTAATCTATTTATCATTTAATTAATCAATTTAATATTGATAATTAAAATAGCACTGATAAGTTTCTGAACGGGCGCGTTATTTTATTCTGCTGCGCTTGCCGATATTCTCCGGTGATTTCCGCAATTTTGAATTTGCACAGTTCGTACTCTTTTCTCTGTGCTTTTCGGGATTACATAGTATTTTCGTCTGCACTTTAAGGAAAAATATGTAATACCCCATTGTTTATTTTCTGCCCGCACAGCCTGTTTTTATTTCACCGTTTCCACCGGTAACACAGCATAAAATTAGAATAAAAAAATACCCCGCCATATCAGGGTTCATAAACAAATATATAAATGAAGTGCGTTCGGAGTGGCTTGTAAAGGCTCTCTTTGAGGTCATTCAAAACGATAATGAAATACCCCGATACATCTTTTACGGTTACTTCAAAAAATGAAACAGCAAAGAAAGATATGGATAGCATTCATGAAGTCGAATTACCTATCTTCTTACTTTCAGTTCTTTCTTTTATTCTTAATGAAAGAAAAGATAATTCTAAAAGTCGTCTCACATTTGAATCGTGGCATACACAAAGCGGTTCCAAAGCTCCTTGGAAGTATAAAGCTGATGTGGGTACTTCAATAGAAAGAAGCATAGCAGTCAAGATTAAATGCGAACCAACTGAACTAGAGATTATTACCACAAATACATCCACTTCTTCAGTTTCCAAAGCCCCGAAAAAATCAGCAACGAAAAGGATTAATGATAAAACTCTCGCTGCTGAGCAGGCACGAGCGGATGCTTTGGGAAAGGAAATAGAGAATTTAGCAGATGAAATGGATAGAAAAGAATCTCCACTCGATGATAAATCAGATTCTCAGGAACGACTAAAAGAAGAAGCAAACACAACAGTGATTCAGCAACAAACTAATGTTGTTCAAAACGGAGATAACAACATTAATCTGACAAATAATGGAACGATAAATATCAAGCTTTAGGAGGTAGGCAAATGAATAAAAATAATAATTCAATAATCAACAGCCCTGCTCCACCATCGATACAGCAAACAGGTCAGAATAATGTTAATGTAACAAACCTTCCAGGAGGAAATGTCAATCTTATTCAAAACTCACATGTTGAATACGATGAGAATGGCGTTCCATATACTCCTGTCAATCATGTCCGTTTTGATAGTCAAAACAGCATTATTTATTTAGGAAATGAGCAGGTATCTATACCTGTTGAACTGGTACAGCCTGGATTACTCAACCCAGAAGAGCTGCCATATGTAAATGCCCTATGCGATGTGTATGCAGAAAAATTAGGAAAAGCCACTGGCAGATGGCAGAAAAAGCGTGTCACGTCCTTTCGTCTCTTCGTGTCCCTCTTTATTCTGCTGTCCGCCAACAAAAAACAGGCACCCTTTATGAATGCCTGTCTTTTTGATTGCTGCCGTTTTATTTCTTTGCGGCTAACTGGGCGATCTGCGCTTTCAATTCTTTAAGTTCAGATTCCATTTTTTCCATCTTTTCGTCCTGCTTCTCAAGGCGGTCTGCCATTTCAGCCTTGGAAAGGCCGCTGTATGTGCTTCCGGAGCCCAGCTTCACGGATACACCGGCGTTGAACATGTTCCTGTCGTCTCCCATGGTGGCGCTCAGGCTGAACATCGTCCTTTCGTTCGGGCGGTAGAAAAGGCCTACGGCTGCGGCGCTGGCGTTCCGGTAATTACCGAAGCCTGCAGCAATATCCCACTTGTCATGGGGATCGAAATCCAGCGGATGGAGGGCTGCCAATGCGGCGGCTCCGGCGCCTACCTTGCTGATCCGGTTGTCCAGATTGCTTACCTGTCCTCCCAGTTCATTGATCATCTTCGTATTGTTGGTGATATTCTGGGAGTTCGTGCCGACCTGCTTGTCCAGAGCGGAAAGGTTCTTACCGGCTGTATTGTCTTTCTTCACATAGTTGCCGTCTTTTTCCACTCTCGTTTCCTTGTAGACCGTATCTCCGCTGATAATCTTCGTATTTCCTTTTTCCACCTTGCCGTCAGCTTTCACGTTGATGGTGTATTCCGTTCCTCCCAGCGTATTGGCAGTTTCTGTAAGGCTTACATTTTCTCCTGCCTTCACCGTATTTCTGGTATCCTTCGTAGCTACCGTTACACTTTGGCTCTTTCCGTCGCTGCCTGTCATTGTGATAGTCGTGGTGTTGTCTGCATTTTGCGTGCCGGTCATCTCATAGGTGGTGTTCGTATCCACTTCTCCGGCAATAGCTGCCAGATCCACGCTGCCCTTGACTTCATTGCCTGCGGTATCCTTCACGCTCATGGACAGCTTCTTGCCATCCAGTTTGAGGGCATTGTCAGATGTTTGAAGTTTTGTGTCCTTGATACCAGTAACTGTCGCCTTCGTCCCATCCTGGTGCGTTAATTCCATCGTTCCTTTGCCATCTGCATCATATGTCACAGTACCTTCTTTGACATGCATATCCTTGATATTAAGCTTACTGGTGTTTACGGATAGATTGTACCCGACTTTTTTGCCATTTTCTACTTTATCCTCAATCTTAACCGTACCGTCGGTCGAGGTAATTGCCGGACCGTTGACTGTATACTTCTTACCACCAGAATTGTTTGGGCTTTCTGTCACTGTCACATAGTCACCGGCTTCCACAGTGGTATGCTTGGCAGCTTCTGTTGTTGCCTGATTAGCGACTGCCTTCAGCTGCGCTACGTTCACGGCGTCCGTATCTTCCGTCCCGGCTGCCACGTTGGTAATCTGGCGGGTCAGACCGGTAGCGGCATCGCCTACGGAAACAGCGGCAGCATTGGCCTGCCAGGTACCGAGAATTTGATTCTTCGTTGCCACAGCGGCCGTATACTTGCCTTCTGCCGCGGCATATGCCGTCTGTGCCGAATCCATGGCGGTCTTAGCCGCATCCATGGCAGCCTTGGCGTCATCCATGGCCTTTTTGCGGGCTAAATCATACTGATCACCAGAGTGATCGCACTCTTCATAGGTCTGATAGGCAGCTGTATATGCCGCACTCTTGGACAGATAGTCCGCCAATTTCCCGTCATAATCCGTTTTCGCCGCCGTATAATCGGATTGCAATGTAGGCAGCGCCGTATTTATCTGCGTGATTTCCGCTTCTTTTCCGGACAGCTTAGCGATTTCCGCTTCACTTTCCAGTTTCTTGCCGGTAAGCGGATTGTAGCCATATATGCCTTTATCCACAGAGGCTACGGATTCACTGCCAAGAGCCACGCCTCCGTCTTTTGTGACATCCGTATTGTAGCCCAGCATGACGGCATTATTCACATTCTCCATATGCTTTTTCGCGGCAACGGTCGATTTAACCGTATAGGGAACGCGCATGCCCGTCAATGTAGAACCATCGTCATTTGTCGCTTGCTGGAGATAGGTTTTATCGACAGGGATTTCCTTAGTTTTCATGGCTCCCAGAATGACGTTGTTTTTACCGCCCTGTACTTCATGATAATCACCAATCACCACGCTGGCAGAGGAATCTTTTACCTGGTTCCCTGTCCCCATGACAGATACATCGTTCAGGTTATCCCCTGTATTCCGGAATCCGGTCAAAGTCGTATTGGTACTAAGAGCGTTTTTCTTTCCGGTCAGAGTATTTCCCGTACCGGTAAGCTGGGAACGCACAGCATAATCGGCAGTATTTCCATTGCCCAATGCCAGAACGGACCCGCCGCTTTCAGAAGCCACTTCACCCATGAGTTTGGCGTACCGGTCTATATTGGTATGCTCATGCCCCGTATCCCAATGCAATTCGCCAAACGAGCCCTCAAGAAACATGCCGTTCAACCCATCACCAAATCCGGCAAAGGCATGATCCACTTTATTGCCTGATCCCAAAGCTAACGTATTGGTTGAGCGATCCACCTTATTCAACGTGCCCACGATGCTGTTGGCAAAGCTACCATTGTCATCCTCCGTCATGGCGTTAAACGAGCCATAAATAGACGACCACATAGGAGAGAAGCCCCCAGCATCACTCTTTATCAGGGAATTGGAACCGACTACCGTGGTTGCCATGCCGGCGGACTTGGTATTATGACCGATTGCTATACCCATTCCGCCGTTAGCGACAGCGCCATACCCTACAGAAACGGTTCCCCCTGCTACTTCTAAATCCTCCACATCCCGTTCTTCCGGCTTCATAGAGCCAATGGTTACGGATTCCTTGGCCGCAGACAGGTGCCTATTGTCACCAATAAGGATAGAAGCAGACGGATTGACAGCTGTATTGTTATTCCCGATCACCGTCAGGCTTTCATAGCCTTTCATGTAGGTATCGTTGCCTGAAATTTTATTTCCCTTGCCGATGACCAAATCGGAAACGTTTTCGGGTCGTACATCATGTTTCCCTGAAACGGTACCGACATTCCTATCGGTGACGCTGTTCTTATCGCCGATGACTGTCTGTCCGGAGCTTGATGTGATTGTATTTTCGCTGCCGATCACTTTATTATCAATAGTTTTGAGGTCAGGATTTTTTTCAGAGCTTTTGGTAGTTACCGTATTTCCCTGACCTGCAATAAAATTACCGCTGCTCACATTAGATTTGGCACCTGTCAATGTATTACCGGTACCGATAATGGCAGAAGATTTCGCCCAGTCTGCCGCATTCCCCCCGCCAACGGCAAGTATGCTTCCGCCGCTTTTGGATACATAGTTTCCAAGCACTTTGGCCACGCCGGCATACCCTTCCGAGCCATATGCCGCCAAAAGTTCCGCCTGCAACGCAGAAGGATCTACCGGATTTCCATCTTTATCCCGCAGTTCCCCATAGGAGTTTTTCACCAGGTTCCCTGCGCCGAAAATAAGAGCCGCATTGGCATTTTTTGTCACATTCACTGCGCCGACGATGCTGTTTGCTACACCGTCATAGGGTTTATCCGCAGCAGTGGCATCAATCTGGTTCATGGCGCCGTAAATGCTGGCAGTCGCCCCCTGGAACTGGGTGGATGTTTTTACTTCACTGCCTGTTCCTTCAACCGTTGTTGCATACCCGGCCGCATTTGCCGTATAGCCGCCCATCAGGAGGCCAAGGCCCACTGCCGCCGCCAGAGAGGCTTTCACCACTTTTCCCGATGTCCCCTTCGTGTGGCTCTTTGCGATTTCCGACGTCACCACATAGGCATTCTTCGCCTTGCTCCAGATGATTTTGTAGATCCTGTTCATACGTTTCCTCCCAAAAAAATAAATATATAATAATATTACACAGCCTTTTTTATCATACCGCCAAAGAATGTCATTTTCTGTCCTCCCCGCATTCTCCGGCAGAAAAACCTTATCATAATCTCAGATAATATTTGAACAGAAGCACGATACCGTCTCCTCTCCGCCCGAAGGCCATACAATCCCCATGTGATACCGACAACCGCTCCGGCACTATCTGAATCCGTTCCGGATATCGGATAACAGATTGCAGATAGCGGAATAAACGGGACACGGAACGGCCGATTTCAATAAACTATACTTGCTTTTTTATTTTCCCATCTTTAACTTATTTTTAGTCATTTTTATTATATTACAAATTTATTATATTGTACCCCCCTATTCTATACGTATTTCTCATCTATTTTTCATTTTCCATGATTAAAACTCATTTATTGCAAACTGCCCTTCCAAAATTCACAGTACGATGGATCTCCATCGTACGGCAACTCATATTTTGCGTTTCCCATATATTCTATTGCAGATTTAACAGGCTTCACCAAAAATCTATCATCATAAACTCCACCTATGATTTTTCCATGATAATAAATTATATATTCGCCCATCATTGTACGATAAGTAATATCTTCCAATTCTGATAACTGCTCTAAAATGAAATTTAAATATTCCTTACTTGATGCCATACTCTTTCCCTATTTATCCTCAAAATTTCAGCAATCCATTTTCATCAAATTGAAAATTCGGTCCCCATTAAGTTTCCCAATAGTATCCATCTAAATCAAAAAAATACCCCGCCATATTGACGGGGTATTTTAAAATACTCTTTGTTTTTACGGTAATACGTCTTCCGGAGTTTCTTCCACAACCGGTTTAATCGGTTCGCCCTTATGCTCTACCGAGAGCTTACGGTAACGGGACATACCTGTTCCGGCAGGAATGAGTTTGCCGATAATGACATTTTCCTTCAAGCCGAGAAGCGGATCTTCTTTTCCTTTGATTGCTGCTTCGGTAAGTACTCGTGTTGTCTCCTGGAAAGAAGCGGCGGAGAGGAAAGAGTCGGTAGCAAGTGCCGCCTTGGTCGTACCGAGAAGCAGGTTCTCTCCGACAGCCGGTTCTTTTCCTTCATCTTCCAAACGCTGGTTCTCTGCACGATAAGAAACAATATCCACTGTTTCACCGGGAAGCCATGCGGAATCACCGGGGTTCAGGATTTTGATTTTTCTCAGCATCTGGTGAACAATGATTTCTATGTGTTTATCATTGATTTCAACACCTTGGGAACGATATACCTTCTGAACTTCTTTTACAATATAATTCTGTGTGGCCTTCACGCCGAGAACACGAAGAATATCGTGAGGATTGATGTTACCTTCAATCAGGCGGGTGCCTGCTTCGATAACCTGTCCTTCTTCTACGGAAATTCTCTTTCCGAACGGAATCTTATAGGTATCCGAAGTTTCTTCATTTGTTACGGTAATGATTTTGATATTTGCATTTTCCGAAGAATCTTCAATCGATACCGTTCCGGCAATGTTGGAAATGATAGCATTTCCTTTCGGCTTGCGGGCTTCGAACAATTCTTCGACACGCGGCAGACCTTGTGTGATATCTTCCGCCGATGCAACACCGCCTGTATGGAATGTACGCATCGTCAGCTGTGTACCCGGTTCGCCGATGGACTGGGCTGCAATAATACCTACAGATTCACCGATTTCTACATGGCGTCCCGTAGCCAGGTTGCGGCCGTAGCATTTTGCACAAATGCCGTGCTCGGACTGGCAGGTAAGAATGGAACGGACACGGAGAGAATCATAGTGCTTTTCGATTTCTGCCGCCTGGTCATCAGAGATTTCTTCATTCTTTTTCACGATGACTTTTCCTGTTTCGGGATTCAATACATCTTCTACAGAACAGCGGCCGGAAATACGATCGGCAAGCGACTCGATAAGTCGTCCCATTTCCGTAATTTTACGAACTTCAATTCCCTTTACCTGGTCCATGCGGACACGAATCAGCGGAATATCGGCTTTGAGAATTTTCTTTATCGCCGCATCATCAATAACTGTATCAGCAGGAAGAATTTCTTTTCCTTTCCGGTCAAGAGCGGCCTCTTCCAGCTTAGCATCCCGGAAATGTACGGTCAGATGGTGCTTCATGGCACGATCATATTCATTGATTGCCTCTGTTACATCAAAAGCAACCGTTTCCGTTGTACTTTCTTCTTCTCCCGGAATTGTTATCGTTACGGAGTCGATGAGATTCTTATTCATAAGAACGACATCTTCGGCATCGATAGTTTTTCCTTTGACCAAAAGAATTTCTCCGCTGCGGCGGTTCAGAATGTCTTCTTCCAAAATGGAACCGATCAGCTTATTCTTTTGTTCATTATAGATATTCCGGACAGCCGGACGGGAAGCTATGAGATTCAATTCTCTGTCAAAGTTCAGTACCTGGACATCACAATCTTCTTCACGGACAATGACATCTTGCGATACATCGACAAGACGGCGTGTCAGATAGCCGGAATCGGCCGTACGGAGTGCTGTATCGGCAAGACCTTTGCGGGCACCGTGGGAGGACGTAAAGTAATCGAGTACCGTCAATCCTTCACGGAAGTTTGCTTTAACAGGAAGTTCTACCGTTTTACCTGAGGTATCGGCAATCAGACCGCGCATACCTGCGAGCTGGCGAATCTGGTTATCGTTACCGCGAGCCCCTGACTGGGCCATCATGGTCAGCGGATTCATCTTTGTCATGGAAGCTTTCATGGCCTCACCGACATCGTTGGTCGCTTTTTCCCAAATTTTGACGACTTTCCTGTATCTTTCTTCTTCTGTCATAAGACCGCGGCGGTAGAATTTTTTAACCTTTTCTACCTGCTTGTCACTTTCGGACAAGATATGATCTTTCTTTTCCGGTACGGCTACGTCGTAAATGCCGATGGAAATACCGGAAATCAATGCGTAGTGGAACCCGAGTGCCTTGATGGAGTCAAGAAGATCACCGGTTGCCTTAAATCCGAGTTTCTTGAAGCAGTCATTGACAAGTTTACCCATCTGCTTTTTACCGATGGTAACACCAAGTCCGGTGGTGCCGTCATTCCGCTTATAGAAGAAACGGAGTTCTTCGGGAATAGCATAGTTGAAAATGAGACGTCCCGGTGTAGTTACAACAAGACCGTGTCCGGGTACTTCTACCTTAATAAAGTCGTGTATGCCCACCTGTTTCAATGCGTAAGCAAGCATCACTTCATCATAATTCGTATAAGCATGGAACTTGGAGGAATCCAGTGCGTCTTCCTCTTCTTTATCTTCCTTGACAATCGTCAGGTAGTAAGATCCGAGAATCATATCCTGGGAGGGGATGGCCACCGGTTTTCCGTCTTTAGTGGACAAAATATTATTGATAGACAGCATCAGTGTTCTTGCTTCCGCCTGTGCTTCTACGGAAAGCGGCAGGTGGCACGCCATCTGGTCACCGTCAAAGTCCGCATTGTAGCCGGGGCACACGAGAGGATGCAATTTAATCGCTCTGCCTTCCCAGAGAATCGGTTCAAAGGCCTGAATACCCAAACGGTGAAGCGTCGGTGCACGGTTAAGAAGTACGGGATGTTCTTTGATAACATCGCCCAATACGTCCCACACTTCAGGTGCTAATTTATCCACCTTTTTACGGGCTACTTTCAAATTGCTTGCCATTTCCCGTTTAATCAGCTCATGCATGATAAACGGCTTGAATAATTCAATGGCCATTTCCTTAGGCAATCCGCACTGGTACATCTTAAGTTCCGGACCTACTACGATAACGGAACGGCCCGAATAGTCTACACGTTTTCCGAGGAGGTTCTGGCGGAAACGTCCCTGTTTCCCTTTGAGCATATCGGAAAGGGATTTGAGAGGTCTGTTTCCCGGTCCGCTTACGGCTCTGCCGCGGCGGCCGTTATCGATAAGGGCATCGACAGCTTCCTGGAGCATACGTTTTTCATTGCGGACAATGATTTCCGGTGCACCCATACCCATCAAACGTTTCAGCCGGTTATTTCTGTTAATGACACGACGATACAAATCATTTAAATCGCTGGTAGCAAACCGGCCGCCGTCAAGTTGTACCATCGGACGGAGATCCGGCGGAATAACGGGAAGCACGGTAAGAATCATCCATTCCGGTTTATTTCCGGAGTGCAGGAATGCTTCTACTTCCTCCAAACGGCGAATACTGCGTATCCTGCGCTGGTTACTGCTGCTTTCCACATCTTCTTTCAGTTGTTCTTCCAAAGCGAGAAGATCGAGGTTCTGCAAAAGTTTTTGAATTGCTTCTGCCCCCATCTGTGCTTTAAATGAACCTGCACCGTATTCCTGGACAGCCTGCTGGTATTCCTGTTCATTCAGTACCTGCTTGTCCTGGAGCTTTGTATCTCCTTTATCGATAACGATATAGGCTGCGAAATAAAGAACTCTTTCCAGCTGACGGGGAGATACGTCAAGAATCAGTCCGATACGGCTCGGTGTGCCCTTGAAATACCAGATATGGGATACAGGACATGCCAACTCGATATGACCCATTCTTTCACGGCGGACCTTAGAGCTTGTAACTTCGACACCACACTTATCGCAGACTGTGCCTTTGTAACGCATTTTTTTATACTTACCGCATTTACATTCCCAGTCCTTGGTCGGTCCGAAAATTCTTTCGCAGAAAAGACCGTCTGTTTCAGCCTTCAGAGTGCGGTAGTTAATTGTTTCCGGCTTTGTGACTTCCCCATGAGACCATTCTTTGATCTTTTCCGGAGAAGCGATACCGATTTTCATAGAGTCAAATTCATTTACATCTAACAATTGTTTAGCGCTCCTTTCCGGAATTAGGCTTCAGGGTCATCTGCAAGACCCGCTTCAATATCAACATCAGTTTCAGTAAAGGACGAATCTTCAGGTTCATCGGCAGTAACTTCCGCCTCAAGAGTATCGTTAAAGGAAGCGACATCATTTACCTGCGTGCCTTTCCCTTCCCCGGAAATATTGGATTCCATAGCTCCGCGGGATGCCGAAACGGCATCGTCACCTTCCATGGCCTCCTTTACTTCTTCTTTGCGGAAACGTCCGCCGCCGAATCCCTGTTCTAAATCAGATTCATCTAATTCCTTCAGTACTACTTCTTCATTGTTTTCATTTAAGATTCTGACGTCAAGTCCGATAGACTGGAGTTCTTTCATAAGTACTTTGAAAGATTCCGGTACTCCCGGATTCGGGATATTTTCCCCTTTGACAATCTTTTCATAAGCTTTGACACGGCCGATGACATCATCGGATTTTACCGTCAGGATTTCCTGCAGTGTATAGGCAGCACCGTAAGCTTCCAATGCCCAAACTTCCATTTCGCCGAAACGCTGTCCGCCGAACTGTGCTTTACCGCCGAGCGGCTGCTGGGTTACAAGTGAATACGGACCTGTGGAACGGGCATGAATCTTATCATCTACCAGATGATGGAGCTTCAGCATGTATTTCCAACCGATAGTGACCTGTCCGTCCAGCTTTTCACCAGTACGGCCGTCATACAAATCAGACTTCGCATTGACAGGAAGTCCTGCTGCCGCCAATGTTGCTGCGAGATCTTCATCACGGCAGCCGTCAAAGACGGGGGTCGCTATATGGATACCCGAGTCTGTCGGTTCCGGCATGCCGTAAGTATCAAAGTCATATCCTACAGCACGGAGTCTCTTCTCCAGAATCTTCGCCTGTTTGGGATCTTTTTGTGCAGCTTTGATTTCTTCCCCAAGCATATGGCATGCCCAGGATAAGTGGATTTCAAGAATCTGTCCTATATTCATTCGGGACGGAACGCCGAGAGGATTCAAAACCAAATCGACGGGACGTCCGTCAGGCGTAAAGGGCATATCTTCGACAGGCAGAATTCTCGAGCATACGCATTTATTCCCGTGGCGGCCTGCCATTTTATCGCCTTCACGAATCTTACGCTTCTGTGCAATATAGACACGGACAAGTTTATTGACTCCCGGAGCAAGCTCATCGCCGTTTTCACGGGTAAATACCTTAACGTCAACAACTTTACCGAATTCACCGTGCGGCACACGTAAAGAGGTGTCCCGGACTTCTCTTTCCTTATCTCCGAAAATAGCTCTGAGAAGTCTTTCTTCAGGAGTAAGTTCCGTTTCCCCCTTCGGTGTTACCTTACCGACCAGGATATCTCCCGGACGTACGTCGGCACCGATACGGATAATACCGTTTTCGTCAAGGTCCTTTAATGCATCTTCCCCGACAGAGGAAAGCTGGCGTGTAATTTCTTCTTCGCCCAGCTTTGTATCACGGGAGTCGCATTCGTATTCTTCAATATGGATAGATGTATATAAATCATCTTTGCAGAGCCGTTCGGAAATAAGAACAGCATCTTCGTGGTTATAGCCTTCCCAAGATACAAAGGCAACAAGGACATTATGTCCCAATGCAAGCTCACCGCCATCGGTCGCCATACCGTCTGCCAGCGTTTGTCCCGCTTCTACACGGTCTCCCTTATAAACGATAGGACGCTGGTTTATGCAGGTGCTCTGGTTGGAACGCATGAACTTAATTAAATCATAATTATCATATTCGCCATTATCCGCCTTAACGGTAATTGTGCGCCCTGTAATTTCAGTGACCACACCGGAGCGTTTCGCAAGAACGCAGACACCCGAGTCCTGTCCTGCTACCCATTCCATTCCGGTTCCTACAAGCGGTGCTTCCGGACGGAGAAGCGGAACTGCCTGGCGCTGCATGTTTGCGCCCATGAGGGCACGGTTCGTATCATCGTGTTCCAAAAACGGGATAAGGGATGTACCGATGGAAACGACCTGCTTAGGTGATACGTCCATCAGATCAACTTCTTCAGGGAGTGCTTCCAATACGTCGGCACCACGGCGGCAAGCCACATAACGGTCCACAAATTCACCGTTTTCTTTCAGCACTTCGCTCGCCTGGGCAATGATTTTGTCTTCTTCCACATCAGCCGTTACATACTTGCATTCATCAGTAACATGATGTGTCTTGGGATCCACAAGACGGTACGGTGTTTCTATAAGACCGTACTTGTTCACAATTCCGTAGTTGGAAAGAGAGGAAATCAGACCGATATTCGGACCTTCCGGTGTTTCTACCGGGCACATACGCCCATAGTGGGAATAGTGTACGTCACGAACCTCAAATCCCGCACGTTCTCTGGAGAGACCGCCCGGTCCCAATGCAGAAAGACGGCGTTTATGTGTCAGCTCTGCCAGCGGATTTGTCTGATCCATAAACTGGGAAAGCTGGGAACTTCCGAAGAATTCCTTTATAGCGGCAACTACGGGACGGATATTGACCAGTGCCTGGGCTGTCATTTTATCCTGATCCTGGGTCGTCATTCTTTCACGGACAACACGCTCCATACGGGATAAACCGATACGGAACTGGTTCTGCAAAAGTTCACCGACAAGACGGACACGGCGGTTTCCCAAATGATCTATATCATCGGGACGGCCGTAACCTTGAATCATATTGAGCAAATACCCGACAGTGGCAATGATATCCGCTCTGTCCAAAGTGCGGAAATTATCATCATGCATACCGCTGGAAGCAATCACTTTGACCGGTGTACCGTCCTCTTTCTGAGTCATGACTTCCACCATTTCACTGCGGCTGAAAACCCCGCTCTTACGAATGATTTCCAAAGCTTCATCATCAATGATGGCGTTGGCACGGATAATAACTTCACCCGTTTCCGTATCGACAATCGGACCTTCCGTTCTGTGTCCTTTCAAACGATTTTCCCAGGATAATTTCTTATTTAATTTATACCGTCCCACTTTTGCCAAATCGTAACGGCGGGGATCGTAAAAGAAGTTACGGAGCAGGGTAATACCGCTTTCTTCCGTAGCCGGTTCGCCGGGGCGCAGCTTTTTGTAAATTTCAATAAGTGCTTCTTTCGTCGTTGTCGTCTGGTCTTTTTTCAATGTTTCTTCGATATGGATATCGTTATTGAAAAGCTCCATGATTTCTTCATTGGACGAAAAACCTAATGCACGAATCAGATAAGTGACCGGCATTTTTCTGTTGCGGTCAATACGGACGAAAACGACACCGTTCGCATCTGTTTCCAATTCAATCCACGCTCCGCGGTTCGGAATCAGCTGGGCCGAATAGATTTCTTTACCGTAGGTATCCATTTCCTTCTTGTAATAAACGCCGGGGGAACGAACAAGCTGGGATACGATAACACGTTCCGCACCATTGATAATAAATGTCCCCGTATTCGTCATAATCGGGAAATCTCCCATAAAGAGATCGTGTTCTTTAATTTCACCGGTCTCTTTATTGACGAGCTGGACCTTCACCTGCAGCGGCGCGGAATACGTAGCATCTCTGGATTTACATTCATCAATGCTGTACTTTTCTTTCTTGAAATAGTATTCCCCGAAATGAAGCGCCCACTTATGGGCACTGTCTTCAATCGGAGAGATATCCGCAAATACATCTTTTAACCCTTCCTCACAGAACCATTCATAAGACTTGGTCTGCAAATCGAGGAGATGGGGCATCCCCAAAACCTCTTGAGATCTGGCGTAGGTATATCTTTTTTTCTTACCTACTTGGACGGGTCTGAACATTTTGCTGTTGGGCATTCCACGCCTCACCCTTTCCTTCCACATACAAATTCATGACTTTGAAATGAGGAAAAACAAAGCAAGGTCAAATAACGTATAACCTTGCTTTCCTATACATTTCCAAAACTGTAAATAAAACTTTCACGAAAAATTATTATAATATATTAAATTACTTATTTCAACAAAAATCGCCCGATTCAAACACCAAGAATTATTTTATATAATCCGAAAGCTTTTATCTTTTATAAAATTATTCTTTCTATATATAGAACTTTTCTATTACTCAATTTTCCTCTTGCAATTTTTGTTAAAATATGCTTTCGGTTTATTCTATCATTTAATTCTTTTCTTTGCAAATTATTCGCCGCCGCAGCTTCTGCAATTTTCTTTTTCTCTCTGAATACATATATAAAAGATATTAAAAAAGGCACAAAAAAAGCGCCCCGTCATTTTAAGCGAGGTCGCTTTTCATTGAATCAATTTTCGTAAACTTCAAATTCTTCTTTACCTACTCCGCAAAGAGGACATTTGAAATCATCGGGCAAATCTTCCCATTTAGTTCCCGGTGCAATTCCGTTATCCGGATCTCCCAAAGCTTCATCATATACCCATCCGCAAGCTTTACAAACGTATTTTTTCATTTTCTACTCCTTTTCCGGACCTTCCGGTCCTTACCCATTTTTATTTATAGCGGATTTAAAATCCGTTATTACTGAAATTATTCTACCACCATGAGGAGATCGCCGGATTCAATCCTCATTCCCGGCTTTACATGAATCTCACTGACAATTCCGTCTGCCGGAGATGTAATCGTCGTTTCCATTTTCATGGCTTCCGTAACGATGACAGGTTCTCCTTTTCCGACATGACTTCCTTTTTCAACAAGAAGTTTTACGACAGATCCTGACAGTGTGGCTCCGATTTCTCCCGGTATATCTTTATCTGCTTTTCTGGAAGTTACGACCGCATCAGCCATATGCTTGTCATGCACCTTAATCTCCCGGGGCATACCGTTCAACTCAAACTGGATTCTTCTGTTTCCTTCCCCGTCAGCTTTACTTACACCGTCAAGGCGTATCAGGAGCATTTTCCCTTCTTCTATATTAACCCGGATTTCTTCTCCCGGCTTCATACCGAAGAAGAAAGTCGGTGTATCAAGAACAGATAAATCACCGAATTTATGGAATCTGTCCATATAGTCGGCAAATACCTTCGGATAGATGCAATAAGAAGAAATATCCTCTTCCCGTAAAGGCATATTTTTCTCTTTCATTTCTTCTTTGACTTTTGCGAAATCTACATCTGCCGGGCGGGATTCCAAATGCGGTTTTTCTCCGCGGAGAATAATTTTCTGCAACTTTTCAGGGAATCCGCCATAGGGTGTCCCCAATTTCCCGTCAAAGAAATCCACCACCGACTGCGGGAAATCCAAAGTATTTCCTTTTTCGTAAATATCGTCCTCAGTCAATCCGTTTTGCACCATAAAGAGTGTCATGTCTCCCACCACTTTAGATGACGGTGTGACTTTGATAATATCCCCGAACATCATATTCACTTTCGCATACATACGGCATACTTCGGGCCAACGGTCACCCAGTCCCACTGCCGTCGCCTGTTGGCGCAGGTTAGAAAACTGTCCTCCCGGCATTTCATGCTGGAATACCGTGGTGTTCGGGCTTACCATTTTACTGTCTACCCCTGCATAGTAAGGACGGACAGCCTGCCAGTACCGGTCAATCGTTTCCAGTGCGTCAATGTCGAGTTTCGGCTGACGGGGATGATTTTGCAACGCATAGTACATCGCCGTCATGGAAGGCTGGCTCGTGCCGTTAGAGAGAGCTCCTGTTGCCACATCAACGATATCGACTCCCGCTTCAACCGCTTTCGCATAGCTGTAGAGCGTAAGTCCGCCGCCTTCGTGACTGTGCAGGTGAACGGGCAAATCGACAGCATCCTTTAATGCGGAAACCAGAGCATATGCGGCTTCAGGCTTCAAAAGTCCCGCCATATCCTTAATGGCAATAATATTAGCCCCTGCCTTTTCCATTTCTTTCGCAAGGTCTGTGTAATATTTTAAAGAATATTTTTGCCGTGCCGGATCCATAATGTCCCCGGTGTAGCAGAAGCAGGCCTCTGCAAGCTTGCCCTGTTTCCTGACTTCATCAATGGAAATCGTCATATGGGAAAGCTGGTTCAAACAGTCAAAAATACGGAATACATCGACACCGCTCTCTGCCGCCCGGTCAATAAAATGACGGACTACATTTTCCGGATAATTCGTATAGCCTACCGTATTGGCACCGCGGGTCAGCATCTGGAATAAAATATTCGGTGCCGCCTTTCTCATTTGACGGAGACGGTCCCAAGGACTTTCATCAAGGAAACGGTACGCTACATCAAAAGTAGCACCGCCCCAGTTTTCAAAGGAAAAGAGCTGCGGTACATGACGCGCCGTATAGCGGATCGCATTCATGATATCATGCGTTCTCACACGGGTAGCCAAAAGTGACTGGTGGGCATCACGATACGTGGTATCCATGAACATGACCTCTTTTTGGTCCTGCACCCATTTCGCAAATTTTTCCGGTCCCAGCTTATCCAAAAGCTGCCTGGTTCCTTCAGGCACCGGCGATTCATCGGAAGGAAGCTGCGGTACATCGGCAAAATCAGGTTTGTCCTGATGACCGGCTCCGGCATAGCCGTTTACGGTAATATCTCCGATATAATACAACAGCTTGGTTCCCCTGTCGCTTATGAGGTGACTGTCCTCTAAAAGCTGCGGGTGTTTATCTATATAATTGACATCACAAAGCCCGTCGGCAAAATCTTTTGTGCGCAATACATTTTGAAGGAAATAAATATTTGTTTTTACACCGCTGATACGGAATTCATCAAGACAGCGGAGCATACGGTGAATCACATCGGCAGGATGGAGCGCATGAGCTGTCACTTTGACGAGGAGGGAATCATAATACGGTGTAATTACGGCTCCCGTATAGGCCGTCCCCGCATCAAGACGGATGCCGGGGCCGCCGCCGGAGCGGTATGCCACAATTTTACCCGTATCGGGCATAAATTGGTTTTTCGGATCTTCCGTTGTGATACGGCACTGGACAGACACGCCTTTAAACCAGATATCCGGCTGCAGACCGATGGCAATTTCCTCACTGTCCAGCGAGTAGCCTTCGGCAATCAGTATCTGTGTCTTTACAATATCCACATCGGTAATCATTTCCGTTACGGTATGCTCAACCTGTACACGGGGATTGACTTCAATAAAATAGAAATGCTTTTCGTCTTCATCAACTAAAAATTCTACTGTACCGGCATTCAAGTAGCCTACATTTTTCATCAACTTGACAGCGGCTTCACAGATGTCATTCCGCAAACTTTGCGGCAAAGACCAGGCAGGCGCCATTTCTATGACCTTTTGATGACGGCGCTGTATCGAGCAGTCTCTTTCAAAGAGATGAACCACATTCCCCGCTTCATCGCCCAAAATCTGAACCTCTATATGCTTCGGATTCATGACGCACTTTTCTACATACACTTCGTCATCACCGAAAGCCATTTTCGCTTCCGACTTGGCTCTGTGATAAGCTTCCTCAAGATCTTCCATGCGGTCGACATTTCTCATACCGCGGCCGCCGCCGCCATTGACCGCTTTGATCATGACAGGGAAACCATGCTCTTCCGCAAATGCCTTAACTTCAGAGAAATCACGGACAGCGCCTTTTGTGCCGGGGATTCTCGGAATATCCGCTTTTTCCGCCTGGATACGGGCATTCACCTTATCGCCGAACATAATCAGATGCTCTACTCTCGGACCGATAAAGATGATTCCTTCCTCTTCGCACCGTTTTGCCAATTTGGCATTTTCCGCGAGAAATCCGTAACCCGGATGGATGGCATCCACATGATGCTCCTTACAAATGCGGATGATATCCTCAATATCGAGATAGGCATCAATGGGTTTGTCATTTTCACCCACCAAATAAGCCTCATCGGCGCGGTTGCGGTGAAGCGACAGCACATCTTCCTTGGAATAAATCGCTACCGTTCTGATACCCAGCTCATTACATGCCCGAAACACACGAATGGCGATTTCGCCACGATTCGCTACCAAAACCTTATTAATTTTTCTCATGGAAATCCCCCTCATGTATGAACACACCTTTTCACTACCTGTATCTATTATTGTACTTACCGCCGCTCTTTATTTCAATAGACGGATATTTAAAATAGCGGCAGGGAAATAAAATATCCGGAGCGGCTCAAAAAGCGTAAAGAAAAAGCGGGGCTTTTTACCACCGCTTCTCTTGAAACGTCATTCTCCGAGAATCGCCTTCCCTTTTGCGATATTTTCACGGATAGCCTCACAGCAAGCTGTAAAACGTTTCATTTCATCTTCCGTTAAATTGTATTCTATTACTTTTTCAATACCGTTTGCTCCGATTACGGCAGGAACGCCGCAGAAAATTCCTTTTTGTCCGTACTCACCGTCCAGCGGTGCCGAGCAGGGAAGAATCCGCTTTTCATCACGGAGAATCGTCCGTACCAGTGTCGCTCCTGCAGAAGCGATTCCGTATTCGGTGCACTGCTTGCCTGCATACGTAACCCAGCCGCCTTTAATGGTTCTTTCTTCGATTTCCTTTTTATCAAACCGGAACTTCGGATCATTCTCCATTTCGGACAACGGTTTCCCGTAAAAAGAAATATGGGACCACGGAACAATCTGGGAATTTCCATGCTCACCGAGCATGAATGCCGTAAATCCGCGGGCATCCAGATCCGTCTGTCCCGAAATGGCATGAATCAGCCGGGACGAATCGAGCAGCGTGCCCGTTCCGACCACATGCCCCTTGGGAAGACCGCTTTTCTCCTGAATCAGGTGGGCAATAACATCGCAAGGATTTGTAATACTTACAAAAATACCCTGAAAGCCTGCTGCCATCACCTTCGGTACATAATCTGCCACCTGTCTCACACTGTTTTCAAGCTCCGTATCTCTGGTTCCCGAAGCACAAAGAGTGATATCTCCCACAGCATTGACAATGATATCACAATCTTTAAGTCCCGCATAATCCGAGGCTTTATAAATAACACGGTTCGGCATGTACATTACGGCATCATTTAAATCCTGTACTTCGCTGGTGACCTTACTTTCCTTGACATCGCAAAGCAGTACCTCATCGGCAATTCCCATCATCCCCAAATTGAATGCCACATGAGCACCTACATGCCCTACTCCGACTACACCGACTTTTCGTTTTTGAATAGCCATAGTTCATCCCTCCAAAACAGATTATTATTTTTATAAACCTTTACAGTTTATTGACTATGGTAACACAGAAAATTTCAAGTGTAAATAAAAAAAGCAGGTTTTTCCCTGCTCTTTCTGGTGCGAGCGAAGGGACTCGAACCCCCATGCACAAGGCGCAGGATCCTAAATCCTGTGCGTCTACCAATTCCGCCACGCTCGCATATTCGTTTACCCCGGGTAAACAACATATAATGATAGACAATCCAAATAAAAAAGTCAATGTTTACCGATGATTCTGACAGCAATCGGGAAGCGGGAAATCATAATAATCCCGTTCATTTTATCATTCCCTTCAAATATATTTTTCCGCAAAAAAAGCATACTCCCTCAGGAATATGCTTTCCCAGTTCTTATTTCCCGGACTCCTCCAAAACAGCTGTGCAATGGGGACAACGGGTCGCATCATCGGCAATCGTTTCCTTGCAGAACGGGCAGGCACGCTTCGGTGCTTCCGCCGGTTTGGGAAACATTTTATTCATCTGACGAATCATCAGGAAAATCACAAATGCAATAATCAGAAAATCAATCACCGTATTTAAAAACTGCCCGTATGCAATGACAGGTACATTGAGCTCTTTGGCTTCCGCTAAAGTCGCTACCGGTGTTTTACTCAAATTAATAAAAAGATTTGCAAAATCTATACCGCCCATTGCCATACCTATCGGCGGCATGATTACATTGTCCACAAGCGAAGAAACTATTTTCCCGAAAGCACCACCGATGATGACACCGACCGCCATGTCCACCACATTCCCGCGAGCCGCAAATTCTTTAAACTCTTTCATGAGTCCCATATGAGTCGCCCCTTTTCCTTTTGCGAATACGTTTTAATCTTTCCATAGTATACCATAACTTTTAACAGATTGATATATTCCAATTTGCCTTCTGCTTTTCAGAAACAGCAGAAAGTATTTATTTTTCTGCCTTTCTTTTAATTGTTAATTTAAATCTGTTTATTGATTTGACAATACGAAAACAAGGGACTATAATGAAATTGTAAATCATAGAAAGACCCTGGCCTTGGTCTTTCTACTCATTGTCATTTTACACAACTCCCTGCGAAGCCCCTTACCGGGGCTTTTGCTATATACAGGCAGTGATTTCCGGAACCGGGTTTTATAACCCGTTTTTATTTTCCCTATTTTCCGGGCAAATTCTTTTTTTGCCATAAAAGATGCGTTTCATTATAAAAACGACTCTGTAGCTATTTCATTTTTACAGAGTCGTTTTTTATAATCCATTTATTTTTTTACTACATCATTATTGACAATTATCCTGAAATATTCTTTTTTGCTTCAGGATATACCTTACCGGACACATACCGTAAAGCGTCGGGATAACGTATGCCCGGGCTGCTCAGAAACAAATCCTGAGGAAGCAGGTATACTCTCCCTGTCTTGACAGCCTTCATTCCTTTCCATGCCGGGTGATTCATTAAAGATTTTGCAAAAACCTCATCTTCTTTTCCCCTTTGAACCATCGTTGTAAGGAATATCACATCCGGATCTTTTATCGCCAACTCTTCCATACTGAACGGAAGGCGGTTCCCCAGCTTTTCTGTAGCCGAATCGGAAAATACGTTAACCATCCCCATTTTTTCTGCCACGTCGCAAGCGATGGAGTTTTTATTTTCTATGGTAAGAGATTTTCCTGTACCATGAATAACGGCAAAAGACAAATTTTCTTTAGGAATACTGCCGGCTATATCGACCATTGTCTGATCCAGATGGTTTTCTATCTGCCGTCCTTTTTCCTCATCCCCTGCAACCTGTGACAATGTATGTACTACTTTTTTTACATCATCATAGCTTGCCATGGACAGTAATAGAAAAGGAATATGATTCCCCGATAAGCTTTCCTCCAAACCGTTATGCAGCCCCTGAAGACCTATGACCAAATCCGGTTTTAAAGATACAAGCTGTTCCATATTTATCTGGTAAGGTCTTCCCACATATGATTTGTCCGCTCCATACATCTTCACCGTTTCTTCAGACGGTGCCGCCATTCCGATAAAGCTTCCGCCCAAAGCATTTTGTATTTCCGCCAACGTAGGTGTAAGAAGAACAATCCGTTCCGGTTTCTTGGGAATAGTTACTTCTCTCGCAGCACTGTCAGTAATGACAAGAAAGCTGTCCCTGTTTTCCTTTACCTGAATTGTACCGCATCCGGAAATAAAAACTAAAACGGCTGCCAAAAATGAACAGATATACCCCTTCATAAACACCTCCGCAATGAAAAAGATTCTGATTGTATCAAATCTTCCATGCTTTTCTGCCACCGGTTAAAAGGCATGCTCAAATCCGAAAATCCAGAAGCGGCCGTCCAAATCAGATTTGCTGTCTTTTTTATTCAATATGTTTTCTACGGTACCATAAAGTCTTGTATTTTTATTAAATCGCCTTGCCAAGGTAAAATTAAGCAAATTATAATTTGTCTTTTCCTGATGCTCCGTCACATACTGATAATCCCACTGATCCCAAAGAACTGCGCTATATCCCGTATCTTTATGATCATCATAGATGAGCTGGTATGTTTGGGAGAACCGCGGACGTCTCACTAAATCCAAATTGTCCGTTGTATTTTTTGCGGAAAGCCAGTTGGAAATCATACGTATCTCCCAACGTTCGTTCCACTTATACCCAAGTATACTTTCTACCCCTTTAATTCTTGCCTTTCCCACATTCATATATCTATACTGGTCAGCTCTTCCGTCATTTCCGATTTTTTCACTTTCAATCAAATTCTTCACATGGCTGTCAAAATAACTGAGAGACCCGTAACCGTTTCCAAATTCCGCTTCCACTCCTACATCAAAGCTTTTTGATTCTTCCGGTTTTAAATCTTTATTCCCCAATAAATTGACGTATGTCTGTCCCATCATACGATAAAGAGAATAATAGAGCTGGTAAACCGAGGGAGCTTTAAATCCGTCGCCATAATTAAACTTGAATCGTAAATTGTCCTGTGCTTTATAAGTCAGACCCAATTTCGGAGAAACATGTCCCCCGAAGGTAGAATGATGATCATAACGGAAAGCAGGAACAATGAACCATTTTCCGTTTTCTATCTCATCCTGTACATAGAAAGCATAGGTGTCAATATTCACTTCCGAGCTTTTTTTCGTCTTCCCGTTTTTACTGAGATCTTTCACGCTTGTTCCGTTACTGCCCAAATTCGTCCCTTTAACAGTATTATCTATATACTCTGCCCCGAAGGTAAGACGATTATGGGAGTTGACTGTCCATGTATTTTTTCCTTCCAATGCCCATAATGCATTCGAATTTTCATTGAAATCATTCGTATTATGATTTCTATTAACAAGCTTCATATATGCCTTCATGAATCGGGGGTTCATCTTTTTATCGGGAATAGCACCTAAAACTTTCTGGTTTTTTTGGTCATTCCAATCAAAAACACTCCGATATAACCTGACTTGCCAATTATTATTTAAAGAGCTTCCGTATAGACTGGCTCCATAATTTTTTTGTTTGTAGTCATGCAGATTAACGCCTTCTATGCTGGCTGATCCGTTTAATTGCATACGCCCCATGAAAACAGACAGAGGAGCATACTGCGGAACACCCGTATCGTTCTTTAAATGCTGTGTAAAATAATCATAAAAAATTTGGACATATTGATTATCCTTTATGTGGTATTTAGCAGAGAGATTGTATGCTTCTGCCGTCCCGTAGGAATCAGAAAATGCATCGTCCGCATCCTGTTTCCTGAAAATTTTATTGAATTTCATATCTGCTGCGGCAGACAGATTTCCTTTCCGCCCCGTATCAAAATGATACCAGTTATTTGCATCCCGTTTGCTTCTGGATACGCCTGCAAGACCTGACGGTTTCCCCGACTGTTTCGTGATGACATTCACCACACCGCCCATCGCTTCCGATCCGTACAAAGCACTGGACGGACCCTTTACAATTTCAATTCTTTCAATATCACTTAAGCTGATTCTGTCAAATGCCATCGCATTCCCCAGTCCCGTAGCATCCGCTTCATTTGCTACACGACGGCCATCAATCAATATTAAAGTTTTATCGGTATCCATTCCGCGAATAATAACATCATGTCCGCCGCCACGGCTTCTATATTTTTGGAATATTCCCGTTTCATGGGAAATCAAGCCGCGTAAATCATTACTCCCTGATCTTTGAATATCCTTTTGAGTAATAATTTGTGTAGAGGCAGGTACATTCTGTATCGTATTTTCAGTTCTTGTCGCTGTCACAACCACTTCCGGCAAAGTTGCAACCTGCATGGGTGCAGCATAAACACTTACACCCCCCCACATTGCGGCAATCTGCCCTGCCAAAAGTATTTTTTCCCATTTCTTCATTCAATACGCCTCCCGATAAACATTAAAATTTATAAAAAATGTATAAACTTATATTATAATATCACGAAGAATTTGTTTGTACTAATAAATATTCGATTAATCGTTCTTTGATAAAAGTAATCTTTTACCCGGTTAAAATCACATTTTTCAAGTTGGCAAAAACTTTCCTTTTCTATATAAAATGCGCCCCGTATTTACTTTTTCCGCAGATGCATTTTTGTAATTTTAAAACCGGACGCTCTTATCTTGTTGCAAAAATTTTTACAGACTTTACAGGCAACAAAAAAGACCATACTTTTTATGGTCTTTTACTTTTCTATTCTCTTTTCATCGTAAAGAAGATTCATTGATATCGGAAGCAGGGTTGTTTCTTCCTCCTGTACGACAAGTCCCAAGGGGTCGGTTGCACTGCGGCGGGCCAGGATAGCGGCTGCATGGCGGATCCACTTATTTCCTCTTTCTGTCATTTTCTTTTTTTCCGCTTCTTTATGTATTCCGCCGGACTCTTTCCGGAACGGATGCTTAAACTCTTCCATTTATTTTCTCCTTCTGTTTCCTTCTCATATTTTCATTATACCCATGCAGGTATATATATCAACAATCACTTTACGAATCTTGTCAGATATAGAACAAAATTTTTAATTTGTCCGTTTTCTTGAAAATTTTAAAAAGTAACAAAAAGAGCCCGTTTTATGTGCATCAAAAAAGCATCGTTTGAGATGCTTTATTTTTTTACATTTTATTCATTTCGTCCAAGGTAAGGAAAAAGCTGCCTGCAAAATGATCTAAAAACCAGTCCACTTCCTTCAGCTCCATCTTTCGCAGTTTATTCTCCGTAGTCCGGAAGGCTTCTTCAAATTCACTGTTGCCCGCCTGTTTTTCTTCTGCACATTTCAAATAAGCGGACAGTGTATCTGCCGCCTTGACCAAAGGCCAGAGAGAATCTTTTTCCATATCAAGAATATAGGGACGGTAGGCTTTCTTTAATTCATCGGGAAGTGTCTGCAAGAGCCTTTCTCTTGCTTTATCCTCTATTTCCTGATAGCGGTCTCTCAAGTCTTCGGTAAAATACTTAACCGGTGTCGGCATATCGCCTGTAAATACTTCGCTTACATCATGATAGACAGCAAGCATGGCGCAATGTTCTCCGTCGCAGGGCTCGTGGAATATATTTTCCCGTATGAGAGCCAGTCCGTGGGCAATCATTGCCGTTTGCAGCGTATGTTCCGCATCATTTTCAGGGACGGAATTTCTCATAAGTCCCCATCGTTTTATGTATTTCATTCTTGCCAAATAGGCAAAAAAAGTATGTTTCATAAATGCCCCCAGTTTTTTCCGTAAAACCAGAAATGGTGAACCGGACCATAGCCGTGTCCGATTTTATTGTCTTTTGCCGTTTCTATCGCCCCTGTTACGTATTTTTTTGCCTGTTCAACGGCTTGCGGGATTTCCATTCCTTCGGCAAGCATGACCGCCAAAGCCGCGGAAAGTGTACAGCCTGTTCCATGGGTATTTTCCGTATCAATCCGTTTCCCCGGGAAACGGTATACTTGCTTTCCGTCATACAGTACATCAAGTGCTTCCATGACACGGTGTCCGCCTTTGACAAGAACGGCTTGTGAGCCGTATTTCATCAGCTCCTTGGCTGCCTTTTCCATATCTTCCACCGTTTTAATCGTGATGCCCGAAAGAAATTCCGCCTCAGGGATATTGGGTGTCACCAGTGTTGCTTCGGGAAGCAATTCTTTTTTATAAAGTTCAACCGCTTTTTCTTCCAAAAGCACCGCCCCTGTCGTAGCGACCATCACGGGATCTACCACAAGGGGAGGTCCTTTATGGTTTTTTATAAAATCCGCCACAACACTTACAATGCCCGGCGTACTCAGCATTCCCGTTTTTACCGCATCGGGATATATATCGTCATATACCGCATGAAGCTGGGCGGTCACCATCTCTTCCGGTGTATTGACCACCATGGTGACGCCTTTCGTATTTTGTGCCGTCAGGGCACAGATACAACTCATTCCATAAGTACCGAGAGCGGCAAAGGTTTTCAAATCGGCCTGCACTCCTGCGCCGCCGGAAGAATCGGAGCCTGCAACAGTCAGTAATTTTTTCATCAGTCATCCTTCTTCAGTTTTTTTAATTGGGGAGTGAAATAAGCAACAAGTTGTCCCTGTTTCCACCGGAAATCATAGTCAATCACCGCCACGGCACCGGGTTCAAATTTAATCGCCGCATGTCCCGTAAAAAGCAAATAGGACTGGAGGAAAGGATGATGGCTTACCAAAGCTACCGGTCCGCCTTCCGTCAGAATATGATTGGCCACCATTTGGAAATCTCCCTGGAGAAGATCTTCGGACGTATGAAGTCCTTCAGCAAAGCATTCCTCCGAAAGAATCCGTGCGGTCTGCCGGGTTCTGAGGAACGGGCTGGTATAAATGCGGAGAGGTCTTTCCTTTAAAAAGCGGGCCAGAATCCGGGATACTTTCCGGACCTGCCGTTTTCCCTCCCGGGTCAGCTTACGGTCACGGTTACTGATATTTTCTGTCTGGGGTACTGCTTCCCCATGACGCATTAAAATTAAATACATAGAATCCTCCCGTTATATTCTGTCGTGTAATCAATTTTTTATTTCTTTTGCGGCGGAGCTGTAACTTTTTGTTTCATTGTACTCGTCCTTTTCCGCTCCGCTGGTCGCGTATTTCACGGATAAATTCTTACCCACCGTGGTAAATGTTTTTTCCACGGGACCGCCGTTGGCTAAAATTTTGGAAATCGCCACCCGTCCGTCTTTGACGCGAATCAGTGCGGTAATTTCATTTTTCATACGGGTTTCTGTTTTTCCCGTTTCTTTATTTTTGATCTCTACCCGTTCCGACAATTCTACAATGGGAAGTTTCTTCAAATCTTCCGGTGCCATGTACATACGGTCGGCAGGGAAATCAAAATATACTTTCCCGTCTGCACTGTAGAGTGCCCGCACGGTGATATAATCACCGGAAGGCTTTTTATCACTTCCGCCGGAAATGACCATCATTCCCTTATCATTCTTTGCCAAAGAAAGGTACACGATTTCTCCTTTCTCCGGCATATTGCCGCCTTTCCAGACCGCTTCGTTCAAAGGAATATGAACGGGAAGATAATTTTTATCATAAAAACTTTCTTGAAATCCGATATTTGCAGGCACTTCATACTCACTGCCGTCAATGAGAGCGGAGCGGTAGTCCCCACGCGTCCAGACGAGACATATCACCTGGAGCAGTGCCACCAGTCCGAAGAGAATCCATTTTATTTTTTTATTCATGGACATCCTCCTTTTCCTCTTCCGCTTGAACGAACGGAGATGCGGGGACCTCTTTTATTGTCCTGTTTTCTTCCGCCGGTTTCGCCTCAGGTCTTCTCCGTCTTTTTCTGTGTCTCACTTTCTTATTGGCAAAGGAAATCGTACAGAGAAGAAGGGAAATCACGCCGGCAAGAAGGAAGAACGATCCGCGCTGCCCGAAAGTCAGTGCCGAATCAATCACCCGCATGACTCCCGTTCCCAAAAGAAGGAGCAACCCCGACCATTTCATAAATGACGAACCCTGGCGGTATCCTTTCCCTATAACCGATACGCCCAAAAATGCGGCAAAAACGGAAACAATCAAGGCGGATACCGCACCGGTCGTTTCAAAAATCGCAACAGATACGGCAATGAGCATAATAAATGGTGTACATCCCGCCAGAATGGCAAGCGCCTCTTTTTTTACACTCATCCGGGTGAGAAGAACGGCATCTACCGCCAAAATGAAAAGGAAGAGCAGCCATAAAACCCAACTTCCCGATACCTCTTTCCACACAACGCTCCATGAACCTTCAAGAAGTACGGCAAATACGGCTATGGCACCGAAAACTTTGAGTATATCCGATACTTTTCCCCATGAACCGAGAAGTGCTCCCGCCATCCATGTCAGGGACGCGGCAAGAGCAAAAAACATCGTCTGCCAAAGTAATCCCGAGGCGGTCCAAAAAATCAGTGCCAATACCGATACCGCCCACATCCAGAAGTAGCAGACCACCGCTTTATGCCGCCGCTCTCCCAAAAGTTGTACCAAAAACGGCAGTGCCAAAATCAGTAAGACCCAAGCCGTCATCTCGGGCCAGCCCTGATGAGGAGCAAGCCGGTATACGGAAAGCGCGGTCAGCATGGAAATCATTCCTAATCCGCAGGAACAGGAAATATAGGTCATAACAAGCAGGAATAAGGAAGAGAGTGCGGATAAAACAAACAGATCATCCGAAAGTTTAAAGGATTCCTGCACCAAAAAAAGAGCACCCAGATAAGAAAGTCCGTGGAAAACCGCCGCCGATTCCCTGATAACGGCAGGAACAAGGTGATGGCTTGTACCGGAAGAAACCCATCTTGTGCGGAAAAGCCCGGGAGCATCGGAGTTCAATTCGTCTCCCACCTTTTTCATTGTCGCCCCGTTTTCCTCTCTTGCGGAAAGAGAATCGGAGGCACCGCCGTAAGCCATGGCATCGTCCGCCGTATTTCCAGAAGCAATAAAGGTTTCTTTCACAGGCGGATTTTCCACCATCTTGTCTTTCCATAAGATGACCGCCATAAAGACAAGAGAAAGAATAAACGGAGAAATCGCCATCACAAAACGCTCGTCCTGGGTAAGCCGTCCCCAATAACCTGCACAGATAAAAAGAATCCCCACGAGAAAACAAGCGGCCGCGAGAATAAAAAAGCCGGCTCCTCCGGAATTTTTAACTTCCCCTTCATAACGGGAAAGAAGAATGTCTCCTGTCCGGGGGGTAACAATTTTTTCCGCCACCCACCGGGGCACTTCTTTTTGTAACCATTTCAAATGTGTCATATCGGATTCCTTTACTTCTGACGGAAACAAAAGTACTCCGTCTTATTCATAAAAAAAGCGGTGATGACTCATTCCACCACCGCCTCCTCTTTATTTCACAATAAGTACGGGACATTTCCCGCGGCTTACAATATAGCTGGAAACAGAGCCCATAAAGATTCCTTTCAGCGGTCCCAATCCGCGGCTGCCCATCACAATCAGATCACATTTTTTCTCTTCCGCCATATTGAGCAGAACAGGACCGGGTGAACCGATTTCGAAAAGCTTTTCATAAGGAATTCCCTCAGGAATGGCAGCAACCGCTTCCTTCAGGTCATTTTTGCATTGCTCTTCCAGGTCCTCGGAAAGCTTCGATGTCAGACAGCCTTCTGCAATAGAAACCTGGTCAAAATTACTCATAGCGGACACCATATTGCACACAGAGGCAATATATAATTTTGTACCGTCGCCGTTGGCCGCCAGAGCTACCGCCTGGGCCAATGCTTCTTTGGCATGGTCGGACCCGTCATAGGGAACGAGAATATTTTTATATTTCAACATAATAGAACCGCCACCTTTCATTTTCTCTGCAAGACTTTTTATCATTATATCACGAAAAAATACTTCCCGTCTTCTCTTTTTGCTTTCGGAATATAAATTTTCTTTATAAAAATCATATAAAAAAAGCATGCTTATATGCATGCTTGAAGAAATCAAAAAATAATTTTTGTATAGTCCGGTTTTTTATCGGGATTATGAAAAGGAATGACCCGGGCAAAATGATTTTTTACCGACAGTTCTTTCACTTCTTTTTCCGTTGTGTGGTTCGGCCAGAGAACAAGTTCCGCCCGTCCCGACTCCAGATATGCTTTCGTTTTTCCGTAACCGTGGACACTTCCTGTCAAAAGAATACGGCATTCCGGATGATCTTCTATAAATTTTCTGGATGATGCTTTCGTAAGTTGTGCATCCGTCAGGAAATAAAGACCGCCCGGTGAAATTTCATTTGTATCCCAAAGAGAAAAGGTTTTATACGGAATTTTTGCAGCGGCGGGCGTAGCAAAGTACACACGGTGTCCGAGTCTTTCCCATTCGTCATGCAGGTGCTTGTCTAAATAAAAGGCGGTTCCTTTTTCCAGATGTTCATATAAATAAACCGGAAGTGAAAGGCCCCGGCCGAAACGGGGTACGGGAAACAGAACGGCCTGCCCCGTCTTCCGCAATGCTTTCACCGCAGCGGCCACCTCTTTTCTCATATCCGCTCCGCAGGTATCCGTTTCGTAGGCGGCATCAATGACCGCCACGTCGGCAGAAAGTCCGCGTACCTCATCGCACATGTAAAAAGGATCGTTTTCACGATAGTCGCCTGAAAAAAATAATTTCTTTCCTTCACAGGAAATATGGTACCAGACTGCTCCCGCACAGTGCCCGGTTCTCCCCCAGCGGAAAGAGAAATCCGGCTCAAGTTCCAGTTCGGGAGCGGTAGAGTCAAGAATCATTGTGTTTTCCGGTTTGTGATGAATTTGACGGAACGCCTGGTTTGTCAAAAGCACAGGCCCGCGGAATCCTTTGTTTTCAAAATACTCTATCGCACCGGTGTGATCCCTGTGGGAATGGGTAATAAAAAGATATTCCGCCCCGGCTATTTCAGCAGGAGTGAGATCGGGCATTCTGTCAAGTCCGTCCGTCGAAGTTCCTGCGTCCACAATAAAAGCGTGGCGCTCTCCTTCGACAAAAAAGCAACTGCGTCCGAAATCGCCGCAGCCGCCTGCAATTGATATCTGCATATTACATCTCCATTGATGTTTTGTTCAGTTAAGCACCACGCTCGTGGTTATTCTCAATATATCACATGTAAGAAAAAGTCGCAAAATCCTGCCTGCTTTTTTAATTCCACGTCCCCGGTAAATTACCGTCCCTGCTTTTTTCTTTTTCATATTCTTCTGCCAAAGCCTGCAGGAACGCACCGACTTCACCGATATGCTCCTCGGAAATCCCATAGACTCCGCAAACGGCGGCGGTCATCATGGAATTCACAGATTCCGGTTCCACATCTGTCTTCACTTCCAGCTCTACGGTGCCCCCTTTTTCACGGGCAACGATGATAATCTTTTTTTCTTCTGCCAGTTCTTCTTTTTTGATATTGTATTCCATGATATTTCCCTTCCTCCTGTTTTCCCTGACGTTACCGGTTTTTTATATGTACGTGATTCCAACCGCTGTTTGCAAGAATTTCCGGTTCTTTTCCCGTAAATGCCCGAGCAGCATACCTGTCATCTTTCAATTGCCAGCGGAACCAGGCCGTTACATAGGCATCACTTTCCGCCTGTATATCCGAATGAGTGGTAAATCCTCTTCGTCCCATGACCACAAAAGTCTTTGCCCCTTCAAAGAGACTCTCCATATCCGAAAGCGGAGTAATCAGTTTCCTGTCTATTGGTCCGTCTCCTGCTACCATAAACCACGGTATGGATATCTCTCCCGGATCGAAATCCCATTTCTCCATGTCCAGCTTTTCCATCAGGGACGTCGTTACTCCCGAAATGGTCACTACGGTTTTAAACCGTCCCATCATATCTCTTTTCAAAAGAGCATTCACGGCACCGTTAGCCCCTTGGGAGTGTCCGCCGATTCCCATATTTTTAAAGTCAATCTTTTTATAAAATACACTTTGTTTGTCCCGGGCCAGATTTTCCATGATTTCCAGTCCCCATTGTGCAGAATGGCCGGCTCTGGTTTGAGTGTCCGTATTTCCGAGAACAATAAATCCCCATGAAGCAAGATGCTCATACAGCGGCTCGTCCGTATCACAGGTCACGCCTGTCCCGTTCATAAGAATCACAAGCGGCCATTCCTGTCCCGACTGTTCCAGTTTGTCGGGGTACCAGGCAAAATAAGTAAACTTTCCGTAAGCCGGATTGTTTTCAGAAACCTTGACCTTTACGGGTTTATACATACCGTGAGGACGGTACCGCTCCTCCACCATACCCGCATCTTCAGCTGTCAGATAATAATCATAAGGAATTGGAACGGCAGCATTTGCCACGCCTGCCCCCAGGAAAAACAGGAACATAATCTGTAAAATGATTTTTAATGTCTTCATACCGTAATCCGTCATTTCTTTTTCCCTTACAATAAAAATAAATGATTCCCTCACCGCAGCATGGATAAAAATTCATTCCGCAGAGAAGATTCTTTTTCAAACCGCCCGCTGCAGGCTATCGTTTTTGTCAGCGCCCCCGGCTTTTTGATACCTCTGGCGGTCATGCAGGAATGCTCGCCTTCCAGAAGAACAATGACATCAGGTGATCCCGTAATTTCTATCATGATATCACGGATATCCTTTCCGATTCTTTCCTGAATCTGCAGACGTTTCGATACGGCATCGGCAATGCGCGCCACCTTGGAAAGGCCGATGACCCGGCCGCGGGGAATATACCCGACAGCGGCATGCATATTGTACATCAAAGCGATATGATGCTCGCAGTGGGAAAATATAGAAATATCTTTCACGACCACCATATCACTTTCAGGAGATTCAAAGGTTTTATCAAATTCCCTGGCAATCTCTTTATTAGTCACCGCCGCATAAGCAAGCTGCTCTGCCATCATTTCCGCAAACCGTTTCGGTGTTTCCCGGAGCCCCTCCCTTGCGGGATTTTCTCCGACCGCCTCTATAATCAGACGGGCCGCCTCTTCCAATTTTTCTATATCCATATCAAACGCCTCTCTTATCGGGACTCCAAATAATCTTATGCAGCTGCACCTGAACGACCACGTCGGACAGCTGGTTTGCTCTCACATATTCCACCAATTCCCGGGGAGCGATTTTCCCCCAGACGGGACTTACATAAAATGCCGGTTTTTCTCCGGAAAATTCACGGGTAACCACTTGTTTCATATCTTCCAAATCTTCCGCGGAACCGACCACAAATTTCAATACATCTTCTCTTCCCAGTTCCTTGAAATTGGCGGTTCTCATGAATTTCTTCATGCCGCTTCCCGTGCATTTATAGTCCATTGTATAAAATAAATGCTCCGGACGGCGCTCCAACAGCGGTACGGCACCGTTCGTTTCTATATTGATTTCATAGCCTTCACCGGAAAGGATATCACAAAGTCTTTGCAGGGGTTGGAGAAGCGGTTCTCCTCCGGTAACGGTGATTCTTTTCCACGGGTAAGCATGTATCCGCCCGAGTATTTCTTCTTCCGTAAGAAATTCCTCTGCCTGTGACTCTTTCAGGGCATACGCAGTATCACAGTAGGTGCAACGGATATTGCAGCCTGCAAAACGGACAAAAGTCACCATTTTTCCTGTTCGTTTTCCCTCGCCGTCAATGCTGTCAAATATTTCCGACAGAGGAAACTTATTTTTCATACGTCGCCACATTCCCTTCCGTTTCCTGCACCGATACACGGATACAGTGGGGGATATGGTCACAAATCCATTTCGCCATATTTTCCGCCGTGGGATTGAAATCCTTTAATACATCATTCACACAGGCATGGTCAAAGCGGTTCACCACTTCTTTAATTTTTGTAAAATCAACGACCATTCCGTTTTTATCAAGGCTCTCACTTTGCACCGTAACCGTTATGATCCAGTTATGGCCGTGGAGACTCCTGCACTTGCTTTCATAATCAAGCGTCAAAAAATGAGCACCGCTCACTTCCATTCGTTTTGTAACTGTATACATCATGACTCCTTTATTTCATAAATTGATTTCTTCATTTTCCATTATTTAAGGGCCGGATCTTTGACTCCGTTCATTTCAAATGCTTTTCTTCTGTCTATGCAGGTAGCACAAGTCCCGCAGGGCACCTCGCCCCCTTCATAGCAGCTCCAGGTCAGTTCATACGGTGTCCCCAGCTCCAATCCTCTTTTCACCACACCCGCTTTATTTTCCGTTGCAAAAGGAAAGACGAGACGGACTTTTCCGTAAGTTCCTATCGAAACCGCATCTCCCATCGCCTTCAAAAAAGGTTCCGAGCAGTCTGCATAGGCATCGCCTGCCGCATCGTCCGCATGAGCGCCGATGTAAATATCTGCCTCTTCATTTTCATAGAGACCTGCCGCAAGACTTGCCGCGACAGAAAGCATCAATCCGTTCCTGAACGGGACGTAGGTCGAAACTTTGCCCCCGCCGTTTTTCCTGATTTGCTCCGCATAGGCGGTATGTTCGATGTTCCGGTCCGAACCGGCCAGTAAAGCACAGTCCGAATACTGCATAATTTGCGATAAATCAAATTCGTAATGGCTGACGCGGTAGTAGTCCGCCACTTTTCTTGCCGCTTCCAGTTCCTTCGCATGCTTTTGTCCATAAAAAATAGAAGCAGTGCTTACATTTTCTGCTCCCAGTTCATGGACAGCTACGGAGAGACAGGTCGTCGAATCTACACCGCCGCTGGATAATATAATGGCTTTTCTCATAACTTCCTCCTGTTTTTTATAGTTGGTTCGCAGAATGGACAACTCTGTATGTGAATAGATTATTAACAGTATAGCATAAAGAAATATTTCAATAAAGTTTTTATTTTGAAAACTTTCTGATACTATAATAAATAAAACAGAGAAGGAGTGCTTATGAAAAATATAGATGCCGATGAATTTATTGATGCCCTGACGACAGGTGATGCCTCAGTCCGTCACAAAGCCTATGTATACCACTTTTCCGGTCTCGTTTACCATCCCGGAAGAAAAACTTACCGGGTAAGCATAGAAAAATACAAGTGGACAAAAGAACCTTTTTCGGAATTTATGGAACTCGTCTATTCTTACGAATCGGACGATGCGGAAGACTGCCTGAATCATTTGACGGAAGACATTCTCTGGGACGGGAAATCTTTTTACGAACTGGAAAAAGTACTCACTCCGGCAGACTGGTAAATGCTGTTTTCCGTGTCTTATTTCCCGGCAAAGTAAGGAAATTTCTCTCGCCACTCTTGTTTTATTTTTCCGCTTGACATTCTTTTACCCATCATGGTATAGTAACCGTAACTACATAACGGCAATGAGAAGAAGAGTAGGTAGAAAGAATGGCAAAGAGAGCTCCCGTATGGTGAAAGGGAGAGCAGGATATTTTACCGAACATGGTCTTTGAGCCTGATATGCCGAATCATTAAGCAGTCCGGGAGCTCCCGTTACAGAGCAGGGGTATCAAGGCAATGCCTGCGTACCTTGTGAGGTTTATACAGCGATGTATAAACGAATATGGGTGGTAACACGATCTTTCGTCCCTTAAGGACGGAAGATTTTTTTATTTTAAGGAGGAATTTCTATGAAACTGAAAAAAACAATTATTGCTTCCCTGACCGCACTGGCTGTCACGGGAATCCTGGCAGGTTGCGGAAGCACAGACAAAAAGTCTGCACCGGCAGCAGGAGATGCCGGTAAAACAGCGACTATCAGAGTCGGCGTTTCCCCCGTTCCCCATGCGGAAATTTTAAATGCCGTTAAAGACCAACTGGCAAAAGACGGAGTGAATGTGGAAATTGTGGAATTTACCGACTACGTACAGCCCAATCTGGCACTGAACGACAAACATCTGGATGCCAACTATTTCCAGCATAAACCGTATCTTGATGAATTTGCCAGCTCCAGAGGACTGAAGATTGTCTCTGCCGGTGCCGTTCATCTGGAACCGATGTCCATATTCTCTTCGAAAATCAAAGACCTCAAGGCACTCCCCGATCATGCCCGTGTCGCTATTCCGAATGACCCGACAAACGGAGGCCGTGCCCTTCTTGTTCTTCAGTCGGCAGGACTCATCAAACTCCGTGACGGCGCGCCTATTACTGCGACTCCGCAGGATATCGTTTCCAATCCTAAAGACCTGCAGTTCTCCGAACTTGAAGCACCGCAGCTCCCCCGTTCCTTAGAAGATACGGATATTGCGGTCATCAATATCAACTTTGCCCTCGAAGCAAACCTGCATCCGAAAGATGCTCTCTTTATCGAAAGCTCCGATTCCCCTTATGCGAATATTATCGCTGTCCGTGAAGGAGATGAAAAACGTCCGGAAATCCAGAAACTGATGAAAGCTCTGACCAGTCAGGAATGCAAAGATTTCATTGACAAGAAATATAACGGCGCTATCAAAGCTGCGTTCTAAGTATAAAAAAGCACTATACCGTATATGTATAGTGCTTTTTGATTGTATTTATTCACCGAGAATGAAGGTAAGCGCGCCTTTTGCCATCCCTACCCCTTCATGTCCCACGCCGTCCACCGTTTCAAGCTTCCAACGGAAAGGAACCTGTAACATTTCCGCTTTTTTCTTACATTCATTGAAATAACGGATATTTCTTTCCTGTCTGTTTAAGCCCTGTGCGTCTGCTTCGGGCGTATCACGAAACGGCTTGTCTCTTTTCACATCCGCTCCGCCCATGAAAAGAATCACCGGCCTTGCAAAAGCACGGGCAAGTTCCTCGTCACTGATATCAACATCCTGAATCCCGTAAGGATAAAGAACCTCTTTATCAGGCATGGTAAACCAACCGGAATTGGCAACCGCCAGCACATCGGCCCCCTCATTTCCTCCGAAAAGACTGTAACGGTGGAGAAACTGTCCGCCTGCAGAATGACCGAAGAGAATCATCTTTCCCGTTGTCTGAACGCGGCTTTTTACTTCCTCTACAATTTTCTCCACTACAGGAAATGTCCACATTTCTCTGGGACGGACATGACCGCTTACATCATCTTTATCCGTCATATTGGCTTCCTGATACCAGCAGGAACCGGGATATTTTTTCTCTGAAAATTCAGGACAGACAATCAAAACATTTTTCTCGTCCGCCAAAGAGTGAAGTGCCCGGCAGAAACGGCCGGCCTTCCGTCCGAATCCGTGAAAGGCGATAAAAACGGGACGTGACTCATTCCACTGTGTCGGTCTGTAATAAAAAAGACGGACCGGATCCCTGCACACACCGCCCTGTTCGGGTAAATAGGAAATACTTTCCCCTAACGGAACGGGCGAGGCCCCCTGCTTTTTATCCTTTTTCGGTGCCAGGTACGCTGCCAAAGAAAATGCTGCCAACGCCGCCACGGCTTTAAAAATTCTCTTTCTCATCATTTCCTCCTGCTTCAGTCTTCATGATTTCTCTTCTTGTTTAAATAAATTATATCATGACTTATATTCCTCCACGAAATAAAAAAGATTGCCGTTTCTATGTTTGATATGAGGGTATAAAAAATATTTTTATATCCCTTGAGGCACGATAAAAAAATCTGTTTTATGATTTTATATCATCGTTTTTGTTTTATTTATGACATAAGCTTTATTAAGACATGTTGAAAATTGTTGTGTTTGCATTTTGTCGATTTTACCGAGTGGCCAAGAAATAATGATAAAAACAATAACCGTTAAAATGCGGTATTTTAGCTAAAATTTTTGCCGTATTTTTGCCGCCCAAAGAAAAAGAGCAGGGATTGCTCCCCGCCCCGTCTTTTAATTTGCTTTACAGAACCACATTCGGAGTGCCAGCATTGCTCTATGTATACTTTGCACGTTATGAATTTTCCATCCTAAATATATTTTCCATCGGTAATTCGTGTTCAGAATTCGCATAGAATTATATATTTTCCAGTATTTTAAATCTCGCGTGACAAGTATGTTTCTTTCGAATTCTCCCACGTTGTAGTCATCAATAACCACAACACCATCTGGATTAATTGTTGCCCCGAACCAGTCCAGTGCAAAACCATAAGCGCAGTTTCTTGACAGCCAGAATAAACGGCAGCAATACCGCTTCAATTTGTCGATTAACGGCAGCGACGCAATGTTAATTGATCTTTTCATAACCCGTCCATAGTTCGGATCATATCGTTTCTCCGCCCAGTAGTATTTATAGAAATCATACCGCATCCAGTCTGGTACATATTTTGTCACGCAGTCTTCGCTATCGCATGAATCATCAAATGTTTGCCATTTTCGCAAAAATCCATGCAGTTCCCCGTTTTTGTCAGCAAACAATACTACAATAGGATTTGTGATATAACAAATTATCATAATGAGTAATTGTAGCGGTGCATATAAAAACCATCTCATATAATCCTCCTTGAAAGGGAAAAGCCCTGATACAATTTCTGTATCAAGGCTCTTTCCGGTCCGCTTTGTGCAATACGCCACGGCTCAATTAATTATATTATACCATAGATTAAATTTAGGATCACCTCCGGGCAAACGCTTTGCCCACAGCTACAGCAGATACAAAAATCCAGAAATTTCGCTGCCTTGTTTTAATTTTTACTTCTCGTTCCGTCTCTTTCTCGTACTCGTTGAATAATTCTCTGGTTTTCTTCAATGAGTTCTCTGTCACTTCGTTCGATTTCTTTAATTTCTTTATTTGTTCGTTTGCTATCTGCAATTCGTTTTCTGCTTTCGCCGATTTCATCTCGGCTTCGTTCAATTGCTTCTCCTGTTCTATCAATAATCTGTCTTTCTTTTCGCTGTTCACTTTCTGCATTTGAAAGTTCTGTTCTAACTGCGTCAGCTCCGTTTCGGAGATCGTGTACTGTACTTCCGCCTGCGCATGCGAACCATACAACGATGGAAACAACCAGAAGAAAAGCAATGCTTCCGATAAAATAAGCTTTTTTCTTATCCACATTTAACCCTCCATCACGACATCCGCATCAAACAATTTTCCTTCGATATTTTCGGATTCCGTATACTGCCAGATATGGGCACCCGAATAATCACATTTCGAATCAAACTGTGCACACCATATTGCACAGCCGCCCAGCTGATCAACATCCAGAATATTCACCAGCCAATCATAACAAGAATACAGTCCCACATATTTATAGCCCGCATTCCGCAAGCGATTAATGAAAACATTGCAGATATTCGTTAATTCCTGATTATCCGGCATGCCATGACGTTCTTTATAACCATCACCATCTTCCATATCAAACCATACACCCATTGGTAATTTATCTGTAGTCAATCCGCACTCTTCAAGCGTCTGAATAACAAAATCCGCCTCGATACCTGCCACATCGTCAGATAATGCATAAGAATAATGATAAATACCGATTTTCATTCCTGCTTTTAACGCGCCGTTTACATTGTCATAAAATTGGCTGTCTAGGTGTCCTTTACCGTAACCAATGCGAATAATAGCAAACTCAAAACCTGCCGCTTTTACAGCACCCCAGTCTACCATTCCATTATTTTCAGATACGTCTATTCCCTTCATTATTTGCCGCTCCATTCTCCGCTGCATCGGAATCACCATTCCGATTCTTATTCACTGAAAAAATTGATATAAAAGTAACAGCTCCGACTACTGCCGGAGCTGCGTACTCTTTGAAAAATGTAATCAACTGTGCCGTGTTAGCTGTTCCTGTTCGGTAAAAATCATGAAGCCACGAAAAAAGGACCATAAAAAACAGAATCAGAAGTCCGGCTCCGTAAAGATAAACCACTTTTAAAGATGTGTTCGCACGTCTTGAAATACGCGGAACATATCGCGTCCATAGTCCTTTAATTTTATCCATCATGATTAACCATCCTTTTGAATATGTAGCCTTCGAAGTTCTTCCATAATCGCTGTCCCTGTACCGTTGCCGCCTAAACCGTGATAAGCCTCATACATAGTAGACGCTCGTTCCAATTCTGTATATGTGATGGCATTTCGCTTTACGGCACAGGCATGAATACTGATAAGCCTATCCTTGAGAAGCGCTCTGACGCCGTCCTCTGTCTTTTCCCTATTTTCTTGCAGGCCTTTAGCTTTATTCCAAAGAAAGCCTACAGCCATTGAAAGTGCCACATATACAATGTTGCTTGCGATCGGAAGCAGTGCATGAAAAAGTTCATGTTCCAATTATTTAATACTCTCCTTTCCTAATGCTCGTCTTGCAATTCGGACTTGCGACATTTGTATTTCATCCAGCCTCTTTCGTTTAGCATCACTGGATAAATCACTTTTCATGACTGCCTTTTTTGCTTGATTAATATTCTGAAAAGCTTTCACGGCATTCTTCATCTGTTCAAATTCTCGCGGATCGAATCCGTCCATCCGCCTATGTAGTTCCCGCCCCGCATTGAACAGTTTCAGTTGCCTGTCATAGGCATCATAAACTTCCTGTACGCTTTCACTGCTTGCGTATGGCGTGGCGGTAAATCCACGAATCCCCGGCTGTTCAGAAAATCGTTTTGCCGGACGTGTTTCATCCAGTCCGACCATTTGATCAGTGAGTGTCAATCCCAATCCGGCAAGGCTCCCGCCATATCCGCGGATTGTATTATCTATCTTGCGGGGTGAAACGCCGAACGTTTCACCTATTTTGCGACCTACCGCTGACGTGTAAGGGCCATACTGCAGTTCAGGGATTGTATTCTGCTGACTTTGCGGTACGATATCGCGCCCCATAAAGATGGAATGATTGGTCATTGCTTCAATAGCCGGCACTAATGCAGTCGGCAGGAATGATGGAGCCATAGAATCAAGTACAGAGCCGGCAAGGCCTTTGAATCCCGCTCCCTTTTGTTTTCTTTTTTTGTCATAATCCCACTGCAGCATACGTTCCGGAACGGTACCGAAAAGAATTCCCAGTTCAAAAGGTTTGGGGATTTTAATCAGCGTGTCTTTCGTCGGGATAATCCAGAAAATATCTTTCTGCCACTGCGGCAGTTCCTGATACCGGGGATCGTCCTTGTTGAGTTCCCAAAGCAATACTGATGGCAAGGTAATCCACATAGCCGTTTTTACTGTCATATCCATCGGATTAGCTTTCCATTCGCGGAACATCTTATCCGTCCCCTGAATGGCTGCATTGAAAAAGGCAATCGTCTTATTCAGTGATTTTGTATGAGAACCTATTCGTGAAAAGTCCAGCGTCACATCACGGCTTTCAAGCGCCGCTTCCTGAATACTGCCCAGGTTTCGCTTTTTACTGAAAAGCCGATTCCCGATCCCCGTATATCCTTTCCGTACATTGTGAAATTCTGCTAAACGTGTAGCCATTTCCGTTGCCTCAGACAGTCCGCGCAGTATTTCAATCGGATTTGTGGTTACCATCTTTTTGACGCTTGGCCGCTGCAACAAGTCTCTCATCTGTCCGGAAAGGTAATTCCTATCAAGAGAAACAAGATTAGCCTGTGCCGCACCTGACCGCATGTATTCCCAGTAAGTTTCACCTTTCTGCAGATACAGCCCTAACCCTTTAAGGGTATCCACTACCGGGATAAATCCGTGCCTAGAGTAAATTGTAGCGGAAATCATGTCGCGTACGGGGTTACGCAGAATAAATTCCGGCCCCAGCGTCGCCCCGGCACGGAGCCATTTTGCAGGGTAGGAAAGAAGCTTTGTAAACATGTTTGCACCTTCCGGATTCAACATTTTAAATGCCTGATACAACTCAGGCGTTGTGTTGTAAACGACTTTCTTTCCGTTTTCCCAAACGCTGAAACTATGATCCGTCACCTTTGCCGCACCGGACACTTTTTCAATCAATGCTCCCATGCCATCAACATTGGCCAGTTTCACGATAGATTGTCCGACTTTATTCCGTTCGATGGCACTCATTATTGAGAAAGTATTCCGGATTATTCCTTCCAGTGGGTCTACTACATCTAAAGTGCTGCCGCGCATTTTCTTTGTGACAGCCCCCACATTAGCAAATCCTTTTCCTGTTCCATTCCTTTGTGCTTCTGCAGCTTCATAAAATTCACGGAAGAACGGTACATAATGAGGATATTTATTCTTCATGACCATTGCAGCCTTTACCGATAACATACCGGCATCTACAGCATTTGCAAGCAGGAAATCATTATATCTGTGGATTTCTGCAGCAGCTTTCGCAAAAACAGGATTCTTCTCATAATGCTTGATGACGTCAAAACATTCTGATTTTGTAAATCTCGTAATCAGTGGTGTTTCATCTCGCGGTAAGAATGTATTCCAGTGGTTCATATCAAGTTCGCGCAATGCGGTCAGATACGTAGAAAAATCTTTCAGCTGATTATCCGGGATTTTTCGGATAATATCCTTAAAAGCAGGTATTTTATGCTTGGGCGAACCATTCTGCAGAAGTGCTTCTGCTTTGCCTGCCCATCCGCGCGCAAGCCACGCCTGCTTAAATGCGTTTTCTTCTACTCTTAACTTTCTTCCTGCCCATTTTTCCACTTCACTGATAAGTTCTTCTAACGGATGAAGCTCATCCACCAGTGTGGTATACGGTTCATGATAAACTTTCCGCGCGACTTCCTTAGAATCCTTGAAGAATTTTATCGTTTTCTGCAGCAGATTTTCTTTACCGCCAAAAGAAACAGACCCTTTCATCCGTTCCCAGACCGGCTGCGCATACCACTGATGACCGACATAAGACAATTTGTCTACTGCAGCATGCAGGTCTTTATCACCTTTCAATATTTGTTTAAATTCCTTATAAAACAGTGGGAAATCAGAGGCTGCTGTTTTACGGCGCGTAACATAGTCATGGAAAAATTCAGCAATCCCTTCCTTTCGGATGGTTTTTATGCCACCTTTGTTATAGGCATTTCCGAAACGTTTATGGATAACATTAGAAAATTCCGTATCAAAACCGGGACGATTGCTGAATTTAAACCTTGCATCCACATAGTGTCCAAGTTCATGCATAACAATTCGGGGATCCCCGAATGTTCTTGTTCGTATAATATCCGTTTTAGGGTTATACCAGCCGTTGGTGCCTTTCTTACCGACACGCCCCTTCTTGATAGTAGCCCCGAAAATGCTATTTACATCATCAAGAATCTGTTTGCGTGAAATCGTCTCTCCCTGCCATGTGGTCAAGTCACTACCGGCCGCCTCCTCAAGCGGTCTTGCCATAAATGATCGTTCATCACCCGGCAATTTTACTTTTCCTACTTCTTCTGCTACAATAGAGTTGCCAGATGGGTGGAGCTGGGTATCCGGCGTTGAAACCCTATCACTGGAGGGTTGCAGAGGATACCCTGACTGACGACCTCGAATATTTTCGCCGACGTAAATTAATTCGTCGGCGTTTTTTATATCCCTTGAAAGCTGATTAATAGCGTTGTTGCGATGTCTAGGCTTATCCATAGCCGTACTTGAAGAGATGATTTTCCCTTTATCGGTTTTGTCCATACTGACCGCTATTTGATGTAATAAATTATCTTTTCCGCGCCATAGATTCACATAGAGTTTTCTTCCGTTCTTTTTCTTAAGAATAAAATCCGGATTTTGAACAGTATCTTTTATCAACCCAGTTGCAAATGCACGGCTATCAGAAATAGACGTATTTTCGCCATGTCCGGAAGTGAAAGCTTTAATTGCGTCATTTACTGCATTTTTGTTTTCTTTGTCAAAAATAACTCTTACTTTTTCTCCCATCGGATCGTCTATTCCGTCAGCAAGTTTAAGCGTTTCCTGACGTGCATATTCAAATTTCTGTTTTTCCGGTAAATCTTTGAATGCGCTATATTCCGTTTCGTCATATGTACGGAATACTTCCTTAGGAATAGTTCCATTTTTGATATGATCGGATAATTCTTCCGGAGTAATATCTTTCACCGGATCCTTCATGAAATTTAAATTTGCTTCTTCCGGCGCGGCTTGTTTCACATCTTCCACAAAATCATTGAGCCCGTTCTGCATGGGACGCTGCATCGGACGGACACTGCGGCCATCATAGACTTCTCTGGCCACCTGCTGGCGGTATGCGTCATTGGCTACTGCCGGATCCGGACGTTCATACTGTTCGCGGACAATATGCGCCGCTTCTTCCGGAGTGATATTCGGATTTTTGCAGAGTGCTTCAAAAGCCGCCCGTTCTGTAGTATTCATCTCTTCGGAGATAAAATCTACCTGTGTACGCCAATCTTTGGGATCCAGTCCGTGTTCCCGGGCAAATTGCTCTAAATGTGCCTTTCTATCGCCCGTCCACTGCACCAGCCCGCGGGAATTATATCCATCTCGTGAAAGTGCTTCTGTATCAAACATGGATTCTTGCGCAATGTTTCCGGTAATCCCCGCCGCTTCGGAATCAGTAAATCCGTTCTGGCGGAGACGGTTGTAAACATCTGTTTTTATATCTCCTGTCTCGCCGTATTCGGGCGGCAGGTTTGTTTCTTTAAGTGATTGCGTGCCCATCTCTGTATCACGGGCTAAATCGTCAAAACCTGTTTCTCCACCACGTTTAAAAGAATTAAAAAAGCGACCTTTCGCATTGGCAAGGCCGCTCTTTACCGGATCAATAACATGTTCATTAAACGGTTCCGTCACATACTCGCGGATAGGCTCGCTGATACTTTTCGGCGTTGCTTTTTTTATGCCTTTTGTCGCTCCGTGAATGACCGCGCCCGGTAAGAACACTTTATCCCACAATTCGGTCGGATTATCCACAAGACTCTGTGCATATGCTCCCGGATGTGTAACCGCTTCTTTAACCGGATTAATAACAGGATCTAAAAGTGCCTCTTTTGCCGTGCTAATAACAGGCGTACCGTCATCATTGGCGATGTTCTGATCATAAGTCTGCATCGTAGAATCAAGCAATGTAGGGGTTGCCAATGCTGCACCTGCCATACGGACAATGCCGGGCATACCGGGCGTAATGGCGGTGTACCCGGCAGGTTTGCCTACCAGTTCATTGTAGACATTCATTTTCGCCCGGTTATAATTTTCACCTTCAAAGCCCCGTGTCGGGTCTTCCATGTTGATGGATTCTCCATTGTTGTAGGCTTCTAAAGCACGCTCTCCGGCCGCCGTAATTTCATTGCCATAACTTTCTATAGCTTTGCCGGCATTAGCCGCGTAATCAGAAAGAGTATTCCATACATTGGCTTTCGTCTTCTCCCATTGTGCTTTGCGTGCCGCACGCCCTTCTTCATAAGCTTCGTCGATGCTGTTCAAAAAGCCTTTGGCCTTGTCCAGTAAAGACAAATCCTGCGGCGGCTGATTCTTGAATTCATCAAAATATCTTTCACCGCTGGTATTACCGCCAGCGCGCTGAAATTCATCAAAATAACCCATATTTTACCTCTTTACGGTACCCATGCTGCATAGAAACCGAGTCCTTCATTTCGTAATGCCTGCTGTACCTCTTCTTTGGACATATGCTGCCGCATTTCCATGATCTTATTGCTAAGCCCTTGCTCATCATTCACAAGCTGTTTCTGCCCGCCTGTTACATCTCCCGGCTGTCCGGGCTGCTGCAAGCCTAAAACCTGCTGCAGCTGTGCATAATAAGGAGATTTTGCGGGATCGAAATCATCATCATACATATGTTGCTTCTCGTACATCTGCTGCAAGTGACTTAGCTGTGAAACAATTTGTGAATTGTATCCGCTTGTTCCCGGCCCCTGTACTTCTCTTGCTGTGCCAGGAACAACCTGCCCGCTTCTTATGTCGAACAATCCGCCGCCGGTATTCACATAAAAACGCCGGGGATCTTGCGGCGGTGCATAATTCCCCATCTGCTGAACGGCGCCTGTATCACCATTGATTCCCACAAGCTGGCCATTCGGCATTGTCTTATAAGAAATATTCGGTTTATCCAACGCGTTGATGTTATTCAGCATATTCATGTCAATCTGTGGCAGCCCCAGCTGCTGGGCACGGTAATTATAAGCGGCAATCCGCGGCGCCATTGCCTTAAGTTTTTTCGGATCATAACCGCTGACTGCCGCATTCCCGTCTTTATCCGTAGTATAGACGAGCTGATTTAGGATATCCTGCCGTGCCGGCTCAAGAACACTGTCCTGATAGGCATTAAGCTGCTTACCATATTCTTCTGCTGTATCATTTTCAAGCATTTCCTTTGCCATGCGTGCCGCTTCCTGTTGTCCATAGCCGCTCTTGATGAAGCTGACATACGCCGCCCCGGCTTTATTTCTAAGCGACTGCTTAATTTGGCTCCTGTCAGGCGCACCCGGCTGTGTTTGTACTTGCGGCTGTCCCTGCTGCGTATTTAATTGATAATGAGGGACGGCCTGTTCCAATGCGTCCTGCCCCGCCGTAGTTGAAGACTGCAAAGGCTGTGTGCCGGCAGTGTTGATCGTGAAATGAGGCATTGCTTTTTCAAGACCGTCCTGCGCAAAAAGACCGTTGCCCATCTGCGGGGTCTGCGGCTGTGTCAATTGAGCCAAAAGGCCCGGGGACTGTTCATCTTGATAGCCCCCGAATACTCTTGTTGCATAATCTTTAGCATTGCGGGTATCCTGTATCTTCTGCAGACGGTTTGCCGCCCACAGTCCCGCCAGATTCCCAATCTGATCCCATGGTGATTTATCCTGTACATAGATAACACTCATGATTATTTACCCGCTTTCTTAGCAACCGTCTTTCTTCTTGTTGCCGGCTTCTTAGCTGCCGGCTTTTTCTCTGTTTCATCCGTTGTTTCTTCTGCAGACGTTTCCTGCATAAGTTCTTCTGCAGAATCTTCTGTTCTCTGTTCTGCAGGAACAACGTCAACCGCTTCTGCAGGAATAATGTCTCCATCCGGGTCATTACCCGCTTTGTCAGCTTCTGTCAAGCCTTCCGCCAAGATACCGCTTGCATAGAACATATTGTCACCGGTCAATTCCAGTTCATAAACCTTTTCTCTTCGACCGGTTTCTACAATTGATGTAATCGGTTCAAATCCGTTTACTGTCATGACACTCTCACCTTCGGAAAGTTCGGTTAAAGGTTTCTTTCCATCAGGCGTCATGAATACTTCCGTCTGTGTGGTTTCTACCGTGCAGGATGGCGTGCGCAGTTCATAAATATCCGCCTCGCCCATATCATGAAGTTCTGTAACCTCATTCACTGCGCCAAGAGAAACAACCTGATCACCAAATGTCATCTGTTCAATGGCAACTGCACCTTCCGGTGTTGAAATTTCTGTTCCTGCTGTAAAGCATGCAAAATAACTTCCTAATCCGCTCATAAGACCTCCAAAGAATCCGCCGCTCCCTTGACGTACAACCGTCTGTGCAGGAGAAGCTACTGAATACCGCTGCTGTGATAATTGAGATAATAACCCTTGCGTTGGTGCGTTCTGTCCTGTCGCCATCGCTAAATATTTCATCGGCGTGTTGGTCGCCGCTTCCTGCGCCGTTGCCGCTGTTTTAATCGGATCCGTTGCCATCTGCTGCGACTGGTTCGCCAGCTGTGACAGCGTTGAAATCCCCTGCTGCCGGTTGTTAAAATTCGTATTTGCCAAATCAGCCTGCTGCCCGTAGCCGGAAAGTTGGTTCCTGAACATATCACCCAATAGCCCCGCCTTACCGTTAATGCCCGCCAATTGACCGTTATAAGCCTGTCCGGCAAGCCCGGCCGCTGTCTGCATATCATTTCCGTACTGTGCAGCCAGCGTATTAGATGCATTTCGGGAAATATCATTGAATGCGCTGTCCGCTTGTGAAGAATTGATAATTCCCCGGCTGGCCAGTCCGGACAATGTACTCCCGACTGTATTCGTTAAATCAGCTTGTAATGCCTTTTGTCGATTCTCCGCATAAGAAGATGGCAGCACACCGTTTAACAATCCCTGCATAGCTGTGCTGTTATTCTGCATAGCCGTATTGTATTCGGACGCCAGTTCTTTATTCCCCTGTGTCATAGACTGAATAGCATTCCCCAGCAGCCCAGAAAAACGATTGTTAGCCGCTGCATTAGCGTCTGTATTTGCATTTACCTGTGGAATCAGTCCCTGTACCAGCTGATTATTGGCCGCCGTCTGATTTTGCGCCCGGTCATACAATGTCTGCCAATTGGGATTCGGCGTAACCTGCTGGCTGCTTAGTGCTTGATTAGCCATATTCAGCAGGTTTTGTGCCACCGGCTGTGTAGTCTGTGCCCATTTCAGCTGTTCTCTTTGTAGTGCCTTTTCTTCCGCAGACTGTTGGGGAATCTGTGCGGGCTGATAGGTTACTTTAGTCCCTTTCCCCCCACCGAAAAGCTGTAAATCAAATTGTAGCATGCAATCTCCTTTCTTAACGCAAATGCTCTATTGTGCCTGTTAGTACAAAATAATGATTATTCCTCTCATCGTAATCCAAATCCGGATGGCGTTGCATTTTCCATTTACGAATATGCGCACGGGGATTTCTTGTCGTGAATGTAACAATCTTTGATAATCCGTTCATTTTCATGACTTTCTTAATATAATCCACCATGCCCGCCACTTTTCCGTAAGTCTCCAACATTGCAAAGTATCGTTTTCCTTCATACTCCAGAATGCCCCATATGAGGAATCCTGTATCGGGGAAATATTTCAAGTGACGGTTGCGTTTATCGTGGCAGTCCTCATCAAAAAAGAACCCTTCAAAGCTGACAGATTCGCCAGTAATACGTTCATAATCTTTTATCATTTCCTGTAAACTTGATAATTTCAATTCACCTCATCATCCTATCTTGTTCATGAATTATTAATATCTTGTGACCATGAAACGACAAGCGGGTCATTTGCTTCAAATAAAAAAACGAGAAAATCATTCCCAACATATACTTTCCAACCACGGCGTCCGAAAGTTTTATATATTCTGAATGTATAAACTGTGCCCGGAGTGACATCTACATATTTATCCCGTTCTCCCGCCGATGTACATTTTATTTTCGTAATCAATCGAGGACATGTCCAGTCATAAGACGCACCATTATAATTTTGTGCTGTAAAGCTACCAGTGGGGATTGCTACCTTTAAAATCGCGAATTCCCGTCCTGCACTGGCTACATAACACCGCAAAGGACTTGCCTGCGGGTCATTAAACTCCCCCAGTTTTACATAGCCATCTCTTCCGTCTACGTTGACATACGTTCGCGGGTCTGGACATTCGTTCTGGTCATCATATACATCACACTGTCCTGTTTCCCCGTTCTCTTTCTGATAACATAAATGTTTAAATACACTCATGAACACCACCTCACGCAAACCATATGTAATTGTTGCCAATCTTCAGCTTATTCTCATTGTTTGTGCCCACAATCTGATACCAATTATTGGTATTATCTATCTCATCTGGTGTATCCAGATAGCGATAAAACAAGCCATTAGAATTAGCAAAAAACAGCTGTACTGTTAATGCTCGTCCGTCTTGTACTGGATAAGCACTTATTAAAACAGTTCCCCATTGCTTATTGCCGTTAATTACAATTTCATGGGCACGGTACGCACGACAAGCATAGACTTGATAATCTTTATAATGTTGACGCAACCAGTCATTCATTTGTTGTGTACCAACAAAAGAACCGGAACACAAATTACCATCAAATCCTTTTGCGGTGATATCAGCTAATCCGCCTTGCGTGCCGTTGCCAAAACGATATGTGTTAATATTGTGGTCACGAAAGCCGAGCTGTATGGTGGCTGCATTTCCCGCAAAATTAACTTCGTTACCATACGTTACTGGCAGGGGCACACCTTCACGATAATATCTATCATCTGACTTATCTTTAGTGTAGTAATTATCGGGATCAAATATTTCTTTTTTGTTTGCTATATCTATCGTTATTTTCGAACCATCTGCATCCGGAGTAATTTTAATGTTATCCCCGGCGATTAATTCAAAAACAGCTTGTTTCACTGCCGCAACAAGTTCTTTGTCACCGATTTTTACTTTAGAAAATGCGTTTTGATTAACTTCTGCTTTATCTTCAATGCCAGATAGCTTTTCCTTTTCAGCCGCTGTCATTTCTACCGCTGCCGCATTATCCATATACCCAATCTTTGTCACGCTTGTTGCATTCGTCGTTACCGCTGCAACAAAAACTCTTACGACAGTTTTCCATTCTGTACCGTTATAGTAATACATCTTCTGCTCAAGTGTGTTGAATACATGAGTGTTTGTGACAATGCCGGAAGGCAATGAATCTGAAAATACCGGTTTTGTTGTTATACTTCCATAAGACAAAGCACCCGCGTTATTTCGTTCTACAAACAGATAGCTTGTTGTATTAATCGGCAACGTCCATGCACTGATTTTCTTATTAATTGTTTCTACATAATCTTTCGCACCGTTTTCATTAAAGCCGTCTGCCAGCGTTAAAACAACAGGTATCGTACTTCCGTCAATAATGACCGACAATCCGTCGCCGGAAAGAAAACTGTACTTCCCGCCACTGTTTTTTCCATACAAAATACGCTGCCGCAGTCCACTACCGCCGCTTTTCGACTGTGCGGAAAGCGCATTCCCAATTGTCTTGATTTCTTCCCTATTCTTTAGTACAGCTTCTTTCGTGCTGTCTCCTTGCGGCGTCGGGTTCAAAGGATATTTTTCCGTATAAGGCATTTAAACCTCCTCGTAAGTATAATCAAACTGCCGCAAAGCGATAGCGCCCTTGGCAACAAATATTTTTATCTGCAGATGGCGGTTCGCTCCGCCGCCGATCTTATTTACTTTCGTATACTCATTGCTATTCAGTCTGCCGGTTGCATTAATCAACTTTTCATTCGCATAGTATAACTTTGTACCGGCCGCTTTGAATGTAACATGTTTTGCCCGTTTATCGCTGATTGTAATGCTGCCGTAGCCATCAATACGGTTACTTGACACGAAATTATATGAAAACAGCAGCAAGAACAGTCTTTGCGCCAGACGATTACCCGAAACAATTGATGTCGTAATTTGCTCTCCGTCATCGGTATCAATCCCCGCGTCCAACTTGCCGATTTTGTTGCCATACGCGATATAGACATCTTTGCCGACTGTCAATACATCATGCAGATCATGAACGAAAGACCTTGACGTGAAAACACCACGGCCATCCTCATACCGCGGCAGATAATGATAGATAAATATATCCTGATTTTTCCCCGGTTTAATCCACAACTGTTTTCTTCCGGGAATATGCCACATCCGGGCTTGTTCCGATGTAATCGTTGTCAGTTGTGCATTAATATTAAGACCCACCTCGGACGGCTGAATATTCGCATAGGTGTTTGTCGGAACAAAACTCATCAGCCCTGCATCGCCCAGATAATAACTTCGGTCATCAATGCTGATTGAACTGCCGCAGCACAAAGCCGTTTCAGAAAGCGGATAAACCGCAAGCGTTTTGTCATGGGGATTACCAACAACTTGATACGCCCGCCCATATTCTTTGTATACAATGATAGCCTTTGACAAGAAATCTATAGATACGATACAGCCGGGATCTTTATATCCGACTTCCACATATTGTGCCGAAGAAGCATCATTTGTATTCGTTTTCCACGATTTATAATCGCCAACAGCCGACCACGTGATACGGTGTCCATAAATTGATGCCACCATAACGGATCCAGAATGGCTGCTCACAAATTCGCAAGTCGGACTTTCATCCACAGTAGACAATATGCCTGCACCCGAAATAACTTGCAGCTTACCGCCGGAAGCAATCAATATATCATGGTCAAAAGCATGATACTTCGGAGTGCTGTTACCGGTTAATGTTCCCAGCCGTGTGACTGTTACAAAATCAGCGGTTTTATACAAGTCATGGTTACAAGAAAAATAATACTGGTGGCGGTAATTGTCGTAATACAAACTTTCAATATCCGCCGTTCCTGTATAAATTATTTTCACGCCGGGTATCGTTTGAAGCGCACCGTCTGTCGGACTGTATTCACAGTTAATCGCCTGCGTCAGACTTTGAATATCAATGCTTTCCGCAGGCTTGCTCCAGTCCAGTCCCAGTCGGAAACCGTTCGTCGAAGCAAAAAAACGCTCACCCATATCAGCGTCCTCTTGCGTTTTGAATTGCCGTTGTCAAATCAGCAATGAATGCTTTATCCGCATTGGCATAATCTATCATTAGGGATTTCTTTTTGACAAGAAATGAGACCAGCTGCACAAGCACAAAATGAAAGATTTCACTGAATGGAATCGAATCAGTTTCATCCGATATATGCGGCTTTTTCACAGCGTAAAATACATCATTGACAGTCTTTCCACCGTACGTCTGGAAAGACCCGTTCACAATGCGGACAGGGTAACCCGCCGTAGGAATAAACGCTGTAAACTCACCGGGTACCGGATTATTGTCGTTAATGTCCATACTTTTTACAACTTCCCTGTCTTTCATCGGGACCAAAATCATCACGAGATAATCAATGGCTGCATTAATATAGGGGATGTATTCTGCACTGTCATCTAATATTTCATTTGTGTCCAGATTAATCATCGTAATCAGTTCGCCTGCAGTCATACGGCCAATACCCCCTTGCAATAAAACCACTTTCATCGTCCATTTGACGCGCCATTTCGGAAATCGTATCTTCCCATCCGGAGACAAATGATAAGTCTGCTTTTAGGATCCGTGCTACCATGTAATTCACCAGAAGACTTTCAATTTCCGCCGGATAACCGCTTTCATCATCCATTTCTTTGTAATCTGCAGACGGGATATATACGACGGTTAGCCCTCGTTGCAGCGCATTTTTCGCAGTAATGATTTTGTGGTCTTCCATCGTGTAATCAACAGGATGACCATACATATCCTTTACTGATACAATCCGCAATGCGAAAGAAGAAAGCCCAATTGTTGGTCTGTTCGGAATACCTTGTTCTGACACATACAAGATATCCGGAATATACCGCAGTACAATCTTATGCAGAATATGATTTCCTTCGTTATAAAACTCCAGAAACTGATACGGCGTATAGTTCACCTGCGACGTATCGCCCACCTGCATATACGCACGGTTAATCAAGTCTTTAATTATCATGGTTACTCCTTAAGAAAAGGAAAGAGGGCTTTTACAGCCCTCACCTTATCTCCATTGCAATTACTCTACAGCACCGCCGGTCATGACCTGAATCACGCCATAATCTTTGCTGTTGTAGATGGATTTTTCAATGCCACCGAAGAACGCGATACCGTTCCCCTGTACATTGCCGTAATCATCCTCATCTTTTATGAAGCGAGCTTCGCGGGCTACAGCGAAGCATGCCGCCTGTTGCCCAAGAAGCAGGTTATGAACAACATTTGCAGAAGACGCACCGGTTTTCGTATTCATGACACGTTCATATTCATACAGAACGACGCCGTCATATTCGCCGAGCGCTCCGGTGAAAATCGGGTTTTTGCTGCCGCGGATTGCCGCGTTCTGCTGTGCCGCCTGCCATACCGGATCTGCTTTCAAGTCACGCGCTGCCCATGTGCCGACAAGCATGATGTATTTCTCTTGTCCGTCAATCTTGAGCGGTTTCACTGTCGGTTCATGCATTTTAGCCTTGCGTTTTGCGCGGCCGATTACCGCACAGGTCAGCTTGTCATTAGCCGTTAAAGAAACCTCTGTTCCTGCCGTAGACGCAATAAGACGTTCACCGGTTGTCGGATTGGCGGTCAGTGCGGAAATCAGCTTGTTATCTTTCCAGTCAGACAGCCACTGCACCAACACCCCCTTGATAAGAGGCAAATTTTCATACGGAGATTTCTGGTCATCCGCCTCAAAGCGCGTAACTGCGTTTCTGACCAAAGTAGTCTTTACGCTGAAATCATACATCTGCATTTCTTCTTCATTGCCTTTAAGCGTGTTGTTACCAGAAACACCGTTCCCTTTAAGATTCATTGCCAGTCCAAAGTTTACTTCATCGCCTTTAGCCTGTTTTAGATCTTTATTCGTATGAACAACATTACTCCCGTTAGTAGACGTAAACTTATCAAAATAAGAAGCTTTTAAACCTTCTCTCCATACCTTTTTCGTCCAGAGCTTAGGAACTAATTTTTCAGGAATTTTAAATTCATGTGCCATATTTCATTCTCCTTTTTGTAAAATAATTAATCACCGCAGAGGTCATCAATCTGCTTTCTGATTTCCGTCGGAAGCTCACTTTCACGACCCTCTTCTACATACTTGAGGATTTCTTCCTCAGACAGTTTCGTGCCGGTCGGAGCACCGCCGTTTAACGCGCTTGCTTTTGGCAATGTTTTAGCCGTTTCAAGCGGATTTTGCACAGGTGCGGCCATCGCCGATTTTACTTTTTCAGCAAAATCACGAATAACTTTGAAGTCTGCATCCGTACCTACCCCCTGATCAATACGTGAAAATGCCGCATCAATCGGGGCAGCGTCTTTTCGCGTCATGCCGTCCAGCATTTCGGTGCCTTTCTGCCACAGCTCACCGATATTCGGAATAGCCTTAAGCTCGCCAATAAACGCTACATTTTTCTGATAGGTTTCCTGCCGCTCTTCCTGCTGGCGTGTCATCTGATATTCAATCCGTGCCTGTTCATGAAGAAGTTCCTGATATTTCTGGGCGTCAGTGAACATTAAATCAGACGCGTCATCAATCTTGAGCCGACGTGCGGCTTCCTGCTGCGCATAACTGCGAATTTGATTCAAATCTTCCGGAGATAATACCGGTTTCCGCGACATGCTCATCTGCGAACGCAAAGTATTAGCCGCTTCTTCGGCCGCTTTTCTGCGAGCCCTTTCTTCCGCTAACGCTTTCTTTAAATCGCCGCCTGCCGGATTGTCTTCCGGTTCCTTTGCCGGTTCAATTTTCGTTTTAGGTTCCGATTCAGAATCAGGGTCAGTTTTCGGCTGTCCGTCTGCAGAATTATCTTCCGGTTTCTTTGGATCATTACCTGCTGGTGTTGCCGGTTTCTGCTTATCAAGACCTGCTTCTTTCAATTCCTCTGCGTCAAAGCCTAAATCTTCTGCATTGAGCATTGCTTCATTTTCCATGATTATCTCCTTCTGCCGGTTTAACGACGTCGGCGGTCGAATGATTTTTGTAGTAGTTTACCGTCTCTTTTCGGACGAAAGAAAAAAGCCTTTTAACGTCGTTGCTTAGGACGATATATCAAGGCATTACTGCCCTAATAGCTGTGGTTGTTGTATCGGAATTTGCGGTTGCATCGGCGGAGCGATTGCACGCCCTTTCAGTGCTAATCTTTCCTGCATAATCTGCTGCGGCGAAATATTTACGCCGATAGACTGCAGCGCCGTTGACAGTGCTTCCGCCGGTAAATCCTCAATACTTGCGTTGACTTTAAAGTCCGGCATTTTCGGCTGTTCGGAAGCCTGCTGCATACGCTTCTTGACGGTTTCCTTTTCCGGGAAATCCATGAAATCAAGAATGATATCCATTGGTATATCGACGCCCGCTTTCTTCGCCTCAAGCAACTGATACAAATTCGCCCGTCGTGCGGTAGCGCTTGCCTGTGATGTTGTGATCACAATGTCGAAATCGAAAGCGGACAAATCATACAGTACCTTAGTTACCGGGTCGCCGTTTTCATCTGTTACCGGCATACCGTTCTGATCTACCGCCTGCTGTTCTTGCATTGCTTGTCCCAGTCCTGGCTGTATCTGCACAAACTCTTTTTTACCGTCTTCGCCGAGAATGCGCATAACTTTATCTTTGTTGTAAAACTGCGGAATCAATCCCGGCGCGTAGGTGTCTCCCCACAAGAGTTTTACAATCTGCAGTTCCGCCTCTTTCGCTTTGTCGAATATTTCCGCCGTCTGCACAGTAGTAACCGATTGCCGAAGGTCAATCGCCTTCCCGCTCATTGCTCCGATGCTGCCTGACAGGCTCTCCGGAGTAATGCCTGAAATCGTGTAGAAATCACTGCTTGAGCGGTTTTCAAGCTCTATATTATTGACAGACTGCGCCGATGGAAGCCCGTCAGTAAATGTCACGCCCGGCTTCAAGAAAATATTAGCGCCCGGCGTTGTAGAAAGATTCCGAATTTCCCGTTTCTCTTTTTCATCAAACTGCGGCCCAGTCCAAAAGCGAACACCGAGCGACTGCTGATTGACGATATGCATGCGCTGACTGCGGTTCTTGTTGAGTTCGCGCTGTGCGTCTTTTAGATCCCGCACAATGCCCGCCGGTTCCAATCCGTCATCTAAGTCCTCGCCGTAACCGGATAAGTAGCAATACTGCCGCACAAGTGGGAATTGATTGTGTTTGTATGGACTTTCGCCTTCTTCAAGTAACACTTCCCCGCAGAATGTCGCGTATCTGATTTTTGTAACCGGAATTTCTTCCGGTTCCGCTCCGGACATTAAAAAAGCCGAATATAAATCCGGCTGCGATTCATCGACGATCATTCCATCCGCAGAGAAAATTTTCTTCCGCGTGTACTCTTTGTACCAATATTGAACGACCCTTAATTTCTTTAAATCCCGCGAATACCAGAGCGGCTCCGTATCGACCGTTTCCAATTCGCTGTCGTCGTATTTATGCGCGAGCATGGCAATTTCATCTGCTTTGTCCGCATATATTTGCTTCAATTTATCCGGACTTTCCCAGCTGTACCGCCCGCAGTAGAAAGCGTCTGACAAATCATCTTCTTTGCATTCCGAATCAACGAATACATCAAAAGGGCTGACGTTTTTGATCTGTATCCGACCATCCATTCGGGCGTAATCAAATTCATAACTGACCCAGTAGTTTCCGACACCACAAATGATAGTGTCTTTGAATGCCTTTTTCTTAACGCTCTGATAATTCGTCCTGTCGAAAGTGTACTTCGTGATACCTTTGGCTACTCGTGCTACGCGATCATCTTCTTCTGACCGCGGCAGGAAATCAGGTTCCGTCTCATTCTGCGCCGCATAGCCTGAAAGCAAATTAATAACAGGGCGTATCCGATTAATTGTAATAACCGGACGGGATTTCTGTTTCATTACTTTCAAATCCGCGTCTGTCCACTGTTTACCGCGCATAAAATCATAATCTTCTTTTGCAATTTTGCGCCATTCACTGGTTAGCTGCAGTGCCTTTTTTACGTTATTCCGCGCTTCGGACAAATCAAAACTCATTCGACAAGTTCTCCTTTAAACATCATTCCATACATTTGTTCAAGCTGCCACTGCGGCATCTGCGCTGCGAACGCCGCCAGTTCTTCATCAGATTTTTTTGCCGGAATTAAAATTCCCTTCTCTACGCGTTCACCATACTCCGACTTGAGCACTCTATAAGCGTAATCTCTTAATGCTCTGTCACTCATTACACGCCCCATGCCGTCATTTCATCTCCTTCCGTATCTTCATATCTGTATCCATCATTGAATGGCTTTTCTACTTTTACCGGCTGAATCGGACGACTCATCAAGAAATATCTAACGCTGTCGTAACTATGGTCTTCTTGCTGTGTATCCACGTCCTCGACTTTGTGTTTATCGTATGTCAATGCCGGCAGCGTCCGTATCAAGTGATAACACGTTTTGAATATCTTGAGCTTTCGTTCTTTCAGCCGTAAGTGCACCTGCATTTTCCCGGCCAATCTGTCATTATCCGCCGGATACCACGGCACGCCTTCCGCCGCGAAAACTTCTGCAATCGACGGCCCGTCATGTCCAGTTTTCTGCCAAATGGCAGGGTCCGCAATACCGAACTCGCTGCCCAAATGCTTAATCTTCTGCGCTACTTCCCGCGCCGTCTCTTGCGTGCCCGTATTGACTGTCCCCGGCTTACAGCCATACCATTCGTTAATTACATAGACAACGCCGTCATAATCTACTGCATATTCATAAATCGCATACGGCTTGCTGTATCCCCAGTCCATAGACCGTACACGCTGCCAGCTTTTCGGAACTTCAAACGGTTCAACAACGTGTATATCCGTTCTGAACTCTTCAAAAACCTGTCCTTCAAATATATTCCAGTCGCCCTCGCGGTACGCTTTTCGGAGCTTATCCGGCAGTGTGTCAAGTGCGTCACTGTATCCCGCCGGTAAGTACGGATTGTCATCTATCCGCGCTTGCACGAAAGCGATTTTATTTGCAAAATCCTGCATTTCCGGCGGAATATTTCTGTCAATAAATAGGTTTCTGACCCACATATGACCCTTACCGCCCGGATTTGTTCCTGCAATCAGCTTAGGATCCTCAACGCCGACCCACCGTAGCCGCATGCGCAAGAAATCAAAAACAGTCTGCTCATTCAGCGTCAGCTCATCAATCGCAATCGCCGCAAACTCTGATGATAAATACTTAGACGGATTATCCAAATTCCTGAAACATATCACACCGCTGCCGAACGCCGGATTTAATGTAAATTCATGCGTCGCTTCTTTGTAGCTGCCGAGCCAGTCTGGGAACTCCATTTTTATCTTTGACAACTGTCTATCCCGCAGTGCCGGGTAGTCTTCACAAAACAACCCAACGCGAATACCTTTTAATTTCAAATGCTTGTACCAACAAATCAGGAGATAGACTAATTCCCATCGTAAAATGTACGATTTCCCGCCACCTGCTGCACCGCCATAAAGAATGTACGTATTATCTTTAACTGTACGCATAAATTCCCGTTGTTTTACCGTTGGATGAATAATATCATTAACAAGATTAATCGTCTGTGCTGATGTCATCATCTACCACCAGATTAATTCCGATATTGCCGGATAATTCTTTCTCTTGTTTGTCGCGCCATTCCGGTTTCCGGTTCGTCAGCCAGAATACAATAGCTTTTACGTCCGGCGGTACATGCCGAGTTACTCGCTTAGTTACTTTCATTACAGCTTTATTTTTTGCATTTTTATCCGCAATCAGCTCCGATGTCGTCTCTATATAGTCATATCCTTTGGCTCTTTTTAATAATGCGTTCTCAACTTCAATGTCAACAACTTCTTTCCCGCGCGATAAAGCCTCGGAAAATTCGGGGTACTTCTTAATCCATGTATACAATGTATCTTGATTAATGCCAATATTATGAGCAATCTGCTCATTACTTAAACCATCTCGTGCCCATGCCTGCAGGCGCAGGAGATTGTCCGGAAGAAGCCATTTTGCATATTTACCCTTTGCGCCCACAGCAATCACCACCTTTTAGATAAACAAACAAAAAGCACGCACTTTGGTAGAGTACGTGCTTTTCAAATTGAGGAGGAAAGTATCTCTCGACATTTTCACACTATCATAATACCACTTTTAAATGTCTCATAATGTCTCATGTTTCATTTTTTGCGAAATTTCTTTTATCGCTTCATCTTTCAATCGATAACAATGACTTCTCACATAATGATGTTCCAGTGCAATTTTCTCCCAAAGAACATTCATGAAATACCGGTCAATCATGATTGATTTCTGCTCCGGATCGGACAAAAGCGCTAATAGCTTAAATCCTTTCGTGATCATATCACCGTATCGATTTAGCTCTTTTATCCGCAGTTCTTCTGTCTGCGCCATCTTCTGTCCAAAAGCAATTATGATATCGGACAAGTCGGAAGTCACTCCGCCGTTCACAGGCTCTTTGTCGTACCTACAGCCTTTTAAAGAAAACAAATCCATTTCGTATTGCTGGCGGTATTGATTGAGCGAATCGATATGCTTTCTGCAGCGTCGAATCTCTTCAAAAAACGCTTCAACCTCGCCACGTACTCGTTTAGATTCACAATTTAAATTCATTTTCGTTTTTTCATACGTCGGATCCGGATTATGAAAAACACTCGGTCGCATTCCGTTATTCATCATCTCTCACCATCCCGATATTACAATCTTTATACTTTCGTGAAATTTTTCCGGCGAGCTCTATCTTCCAGTAAACTTGCATTTCACTAATCTGTTCATTAGTAGTTGTTAACAAATCTAATTTATTAACCTTACATTTTAGCAGTGACCTTGTAACCCTTATAGGCGACCCACTATAAACAATGTGGTTTTCCTGTATAATCACCAGCGGTATTAGCATCGACGGCTCAAGCGGGCCAAATTTAAATTTCTTCATAGAAACAGGATGCACAATTACCCGCAATAATTTATATAATTTCATCATCTTTTCCTTTCCCTGCCGTTATACACAAAGAACAAATCAACAACCCGACACATGCACCAAAAATCATACCTAACACGAATATCATAATCCGGAACCTCCCTCTTTAATTACTTACGCTTTTTTGAAAATCCCATGCATTTTTCATTACCCGGTAAATCTGCTGGGCACTAAACTGCCGAAACATATCATTCATTATTTCCTGAAATACATTCTTGGATGGCCATGTATCAGAAGATACACAAGGCTTAAACAAATACGGCCATCCGCCACCTATTAATCCATAAGATGAATTCTCCTGTAAATAAGTTCCACAACCGCGAACCAAGAACAAATAACTGCAGAGATTCATATTTACAGCTTTAGCTTCAGTAAACATAGACAACCATATATCAGAATCCGACTGCGGCCAGGGATCCACAAAAATTTCACCGGCCATTTTCTGAATACCGGGAATACAAGACCGTCTTGCATTCATCTCACAGATTTTTAATAATTTCCATCTTTCCGTATCGAAATTCATCGTTGCGTTACACCTCTCTGCTACCGAACATTTGAACTATTTTTTATGGGTTACCCGTTAACGTGTGACCCAAGCCGTCTCTCGGAACACCGATAAAATCTGTCGTGACCAAAGGTCAAAAACGGGTTACACGTTAGCGCAAATAGGGTGTGTGTTTTTTATAGACCCCCCTTATACCCTCCTTATACCTTATAGTAGGTAGGTATATTTCAACCAACTATATATATTTAACGTGTAACACGTGTAACCTAACATATCTATACCTCTTTTCTTTCGATAATCACTGGTAAAAATCGGGTAACACGTTTTTCGGATTTACGTGTAGCTTACGTGTAGCCCGTGTAACAGAAATTAATTAAGTATTGTAATAACACGGCATGCTTTTCCCTGGTATTTCACAACATTCAAATTTCTTACCCATCCATCGGCGCCTGTAGACGTTTCTATTTTCTTTTCTGTAGCAAATTCTTTAATCATCTTTTCGTAGCTGATACCGTCCTTGTCCATTGCCTCACGCAACGCGTTGGGGAATACGTGGGTCTTTCCTCCTCGGATAAACCCATAGAGGGGTGAAACTGTTTTCTGCATGCTGCTATAACTTTCATTATCGAAATGGGCTATATTGGCAGCCATCCAGTTTTGAACAAAATCCCACGCACGGTCTGTATCGGAAATTTCATGGATCGTCGGAAGAGATTTAAATACTTCTCCACTCATATATTCCGCCTGTGATAAAGCTGTCTGGAGATCCATACGCCACAACCACATTCCTGCAAGTACGTCAGCTGTCGTAATAAGCGCCACGGCGTCTATATGGACAGGGCTGTAATCGGTATACCGCGTAGACAGGTCCTGCCGGATACGGTTCCACACCTCGCCAGCCACTGGTCGGTTTGTAAGCAGCGCTTTAATGTATAGGAAGCCCGCTAATCCATAACTGTCCATTTGATGAACCTGTTTAGCAAGTCCATCCGGAAGAACAGGATACGTATTGATTTCAAGGATTCGGTTCTTAACGCCGCGGACGGAATTTTCCCGGGTAAGCGGTTCTTCCCCGTTGGCCATGCCGATGGTTCGCCAGTAAGCGGTCTTCTGCAGGCCCGTCTTGCTGGCGCGTCCCTTGCCTTTACCGCCTTCCAGCATATAGACTACATATTCCAAATAGTCCTGCTTGTCACGCCCCTGGCCTGCGACCTGCCGCTCGTTAATGGCAACAGGAAAATCAGAGAGCAGGGATAGGCGGCGTTCCAATCCGGCCTTGGTCGTGAGGAAACTGGTCATCATCCGGTCAGGATTCCCCCATACGCTCATGGCCATTTTCATGGCAGCCGTCTTCCCGCCGCCGGACGTACCCCAAAAATACAGAAGGAAATTCCGCTGGCGGAACAATCCCAGTAAAGGCGTAGCGAAGGATGCTGCCATAAGGAACCGGGCGAAGGTATATTTCCGGATTTCCCCGGCCAGCTGATACCAGTGTGATAATTCTCCGGCCGCCTGCATAGCTTCCGTAATATCCCCCTCGTCATCCATTTCAATCCGGTAATCCGTGTTAGACGGAAGGATAAATTCTTCACAATGCTTACGCCATCCCAAGCGGGAGACGCTGTAGCACAAAGGGATTCTGTCTTGGTTCATGGCTTCCATCTGCTGTAAGTATTTCACAAGATATTTTGCTGTTTCTGATGAAATATTGAGGCCCCAGTCAGACAGCTTGACGATGCTTCGGCTGGAAAATACGGTCGACCGCGGCTGGACTGTCCGGCGCCATTGGTTATAATATTTGAAGCATATTTCGACCTTTTCAGTATTCATATCCATGTTATACAGCCGTGACGTCAGAACTACCGGAACACCCGATGCCGGATTCCTGATCACATCCCCGTCCATCCGCTCGCGGTATTCACACACACCGGTGGAGTCCACAGAAAAACCTGCAGGTATCCGAAGGTCTATCGGACAATCAGGAATGAGTGATTTCGTCGTTTTAGGTGATTTAGCTTCTCCTTGCGGCGCAGATGTACTTCCGGTAGATGAGGGCTCAACGTGAAAGCTTTTCCGGCGTTCCTCGGCAATAATTTTGGATAAGTCATTAAGATTGATATGTCCTTTAAACCTTGCCTTATGTTTCTGGAATTCCAAAGGCGCCTCTTTCTGAAGCAGAGCAAGTGCTCCAATAACTTCAGGGGTAAAAACCGTTTCAGGGTTTGGCGTCGTCACCGCCCGCAATGTGGCCATAGCACGGGGTATATTAGCCAGTGCCCATCCGGATGGACATTTAACAGGACAGTTTTCACAGTGTTTGAATCCGAGTGTTTTCTGTATATACTCACATGTACGTGGACTCATATTAGAAAGGACTTCCGCAATCTTGGCATCAGTCTTTTCTGCGTTGTATCGTTTATGATCAGCTTTGGATAGTTCATGGCATGCCGCCGGCCCATCAGAAGCTCTCGCCAGATTAGAAAGAGCCGCGACCCATTCATCATAAGTAATAGTATCCGCATCCAGTTCGCAATGCTGCAGAAATTTGCAATTGGACAGCATCATGAAAGAGTTGCCGTCTGTTTTGCGCCGCTCAAAGCCTTGCTTGCGGTCAGAAAGCAATTGAGGTATTTCGACCTGTAAAGATGCAAAATCTTCATAACGGTAACGGAGATCCGCGTATTCAATCACTTCACAAAGCACCGGATTTTCAGGATCCTTAAAATTCCACGTATAAGGAACCCTGAGGATACGTGATAAATCAGCCGTCGCGTCAATTTTCCAGCCGTTGGCCACCGCATTATTCCGTATGATTTGCTGGAGCTTGCGGACAGTATTAATGACTTCCGCCCGATTTTCGTCGTTGATTATAACGGGTTCTTTAAGCAGCCAGTAAGCATGAAGCCCGTGCCCGGAAGACACAATGATAGACGGTGGATACTTTTCCGGTAGTAACCCCATTGCTTCATCAACGGATTTCGGAAGATTTCCTGCTTTATGTGCCGCAGAGTCCACGATATCAATATCTACCCAGAGGCAGGCAATAGATGTAACATTCTGTTGCTTAGCGCGAAGATCAGCAGGAAGAGGATCAGCCGTTGTCCCCAAAGAAAAATAGACATCCTTCCGCATGCCGGAAAGCATTCGCGCCATATTCCATATTTTTTTAGAGACTTCGGGTTCCAACAGGTATGAATGAGTTGCCTTGTCCTGTTTTGTCCAAAGATACACATACCCATGGCATCCTTTATATATCTCTTCAAAAAAATCAAGTTCTGTCATAGCTGTTTACCGGAAAGAATCTGTTCTGCATCTTCACAGGACCGGGCGATTCCCGCGCGGGCTCCCCGCTCTTGCAAATAGTCAAGCATGTTCTGCTGTACCGGGCGCACCTTTCCGTCCGGTTTCTTGATTTCAATTCCGCAAAAGACTGCTATTTCCTTCCCAACCATACCTGGAGTAACAGTAATTGTACGGAACCCAAATAAATCGGGAAATCCTGCCGGTAAACCTGTAGAAAATCTCCGGGCTCCGTAAATGGTTACTGATCTTGCGCTGCTTTTATGTACAGTTCCCGTCCATCCGCTACCTACATTAGCGCGAAACATAGTTCCCAGCTTGTTTTCTGATATATGTAAACGAATTAAATTCTGTAATTCATGCTCTGTCATCATAATCACCTCTATTTATTGAAACTAAACGGATTGCCGGATCCCTTTGATTTCCATCATCTTCCTTACCCATCCAAATTTATAGCCCCGCCGGAGAGCGATATCTTCCAAATCCTGCCGACTTCTGGCCCGTCCGACTTCTTGACGCTTCCGCTTTTTCTCCAGCAGTTCCAGGCTGTCAATTTTCGCCAGCGTTCCCGCTTCTTCTTTTACTTTCCTCTCGGCCACAGGCGGCACATATCCGCAGTAAGGACAGGTACGCTGTGCCGTCATCCACACCTGATAACATTTCGGACACTGATGCATAGATATTTCCCGTATCCGTTTCTTTTTAGGTTTACTGTCCAGCGTCCATTCTTGTGGCGCATTAGGAAGGCCATGACGGAAACAATTTCCCACATGGTCAATAATAACGGCCACCTTGGAAGGATTATCAGGATCGGGACGAAGCGGACGCATAGACTGCTGGATAAACAGTGTCAGGGACGCTGTCGGCCGCGCCAGAATCACCGCTTCCATTCCCGGCACATCAAACCCTTCTCCCAAAAGATCCACATTGCATAGAACACGGAGTTTTTTGCGGCGGAAATCGGAAATAATCCTGTCCCTTTCCGCCTTGTGTGTTTCTCCGTCCACATGGGCTGCGGATATCCCGGCCGCCCGGAATTTTGCCGCCGTGTGCTCACTGTGCTTACGAGACACGCAGTAACAGACCGTCTGCCGGCCGTCTGCCAGCTTTTGATAATTAGCAACAATATCCCCCACGAGGGCATCATCGTCTACAGCACGTTCCAATTCGGACTTCACATAATCTCCGAATTGGATACGTACTGATTTAATATCCGCCTTGGATGGCGGCGCATAATAGTTATATTTGGACAGATTCCCCCATTGGATCAGCTCATCTACAGACGGCCCCATAACAAGAGATTGAAAAATATCTCCCAGTCCGTTGCCGTCAAGCCTTGCAGGTGTAGCCGTCACACCAAGCGTCATCGCCTGAGGGAATGCCTCCATGATTTTCTTCCACGTTCCTGCTGCCGCATGGTGTGCCTCATCGATAATGATGAAATCAGGTGGCGGGATACGGGTAAGCCGTCGCGCCACCGTTTGGACGGAACCAATCTGCACGGATGACTCATAATCAGCAGGTACACCGGCCGAAATGATACCGTGACGGATATTCATTGCTGTAAAAGTGCGGTCAGACTGGTCGATGAGTTCCCGGCGGTGAACCAGGAACAGTACCCGTTTATTAACCAGTGCGGTTTTTCCCGCCATCCAGCCGACCACAACAGTTTTTCCTGCCCCGCATGGGGCGACGGCACAGACACGCTGAATGCCCGAAGAAAAATCTGCGGCAATCCGGCTGATCAGATCCGTCTGGTAACTCCGCAGATTAAACATAGTATTAGGCCTCCCACGGAGCGGTGCCCGGGACAGCAATATTCATGCCCGGCAGCGTCTGTGGTGCTGCTGTCTGTACAGGCGGTACGGCAGCTGTCGGCTGCCGCGGGGCAGAATAGCCCGCCGCCGTCCCCATCTGCGGTACGGCAGCAGGTTGCGGCGCCGATTGTTCCTGTTCCGCCTTCGTTTCAACAAATTCTACCCCTGTCAATACGGCGTTGAGACTTGCCTGCGGCTGGTTGGCTTGGTCAGTATAAGCATGGGCTTCCAGATTCCGCACATGGCATGCAATACGATTGCCCTTATGAAAATACTGGAGGATTGTATTTCTCTGTTTTCCGAATACAGAAATACTGACAAACTGTGCAATTCGGTTGCCGTTTTCGTCTTTGCGCCCGGTTTCCACCGCCATAGAAAACCGCACATAAGCGTCTCTGCCCGTCATCGGCTGTACCAGCTCCGGTTCTCTCGCAATTCTTCCGTAAAGTGTAGCTGAAATCATAGTCATTCTCCTTTATTTTTAAAATGGGACATCTGTATCATTTAAAAGCGGTTCGCCGGTAAGAGGTTCCGCGATTTTTGCCTGTCCCTGCTCGATCAGGTATTTTGTAATCTCTCTGTCCACAGCAAGCCAGTCGGCGTCTGTCGCGTCGTTGACTGTGGCCGCGGCTCCGCGCTGTCCCTGCATCCGGGCAGTCATATAAGTGTCCAGCGGCTGTGTTTTATCCCAGCCGATCTGTGCCCAAATTCGTTCCAAACGCTGGCGGTGTGTTTTGTCTTGTGGTTTGCCGGCGGCAGAGTTTACAGGCATTTGATTAACTGCCGGCGTTGCGGCCTGACGGATAACAGGCGCGGGTTCTGTAACCGGAGCACCTGCATTAAGCCACTGCAGGAGGGCCTTGCCGCAATCAGCCGTAGGCGTAAAATACTGCCCATCGAACAGCTTTGTCCTGTCCTTACTGACCGTTGCTGTATGATTCTGTGATAAATCAAAGACAGTTGTAAATTCGTACTCAATTCCGTCACGTTGAATCGGAGCCATACCGACCTTTTGTATCTGTTTTCTTCCATTTACCTCGGTCTGTATATATTCCGTCTTGCTTCTCATTGTGACAATGACGTGGAGTGGCGTATGCAGCATGGTCTCTACCAACTGGTTGTGAAGCGGCGTAATTTCACGCCATGCCGCCCAGCTGTTTCCTCTGTACTTGCTGTCTGCCGCTTTCCCCTGCTGGTCAAGCAGGCCCCCTTCTCCACTCCATGCGTGTGACAGGCTGTCAATAATAATTAATTCGAATCCTGCCGCTTCTGCCGCGTGGATTGCTTCAATATATTTCTGAGGGCTATACGGCGGATTAATCGTCACCGTGGAATATCCGCCTAAATCTGCATACAAATCTGCAGATCCTGATTCCGTGTCAATCATCGCCACCTTTTCCAACGGAACAATGCCTGATGCAATCAGAAGCGCCGAATAGGTTTTCCCTGCTCCTGACGGTCCTGCCAATGCTAAGCGTAGTTTTGCTTTAGCGCGGCGGGCTTTTTTAAATTCAATTTCCATGGTTATCCCTCCTTAATTTCGCTGTTCCATTCAATGTGCGCCGGGAGCGTGTTTAGCGCTTCCTCTACAGCCCGGTAATCCGCGGAATGATTGAGAATAATAGTAACAGTCATTGTTTTCGGCCAAATTACTCCCGGCTGTGCTTGTGGAAGCGGAACAGTCGGTGGTACAGCAGCCGGGGCAGGACTCGGAGGCGCAGGCATAGCTGGAGCCGGTGCTGGTGCAGGTTCGGGTTCGGATTTTACTCTTTTTGCCTGCTCTTCAATGTTGTGACGACGGAGCGCTTCGTCTGCGATAATTTGCTTGATTTCTTCCAGCGGGCGATCCAGCAGTTCATCTGTCATGAAATCCTCTGTTACGGGCGTCGCCAGGTTTTGAATAGTATTGTGTTTCTCCAGAGTGAGGATTGCCGCTTCCATGCGTGACTTTCGAAGCTCCTTGAGATCATCATGCTGTTTTTGAGCAGTCGCCTGTTCAGATACTAAGCGAGCGATATCTTCATAGGTATCCTTTAATTTTGCCGTCTTATTCATCCATTTAGACAGAATTTCGCAAGAGCGGAACTCTTCACGGATTCCTGCATCAAGTGCCATTTCTTCATACTTGTGCAGAATGACTTTTGTTACGCCTTCCTGCCGTCTTGCTTCGTAAGCGTCCAGTTGCTCCCGGAGCGGTCGTTCCGCTTCGTTTACAATTTTTAAAAGTTCTTTGCAGGCCTCTGCAAACTGATCAACAGGTTTGCGGAGCTTCCGTTTCCCGTTGACTTCAAACTTTTGAATACTCGTCCGGAGAGACACCACCTCCCGGAGCGTTTTTTCCATATCCTTTTGATTCTGATCAGTAACGACCAATCCTTTATATTTTTCTGTGATTATCTGTAAATTCTTCTTTACATCTTCAAAATTAGTCGTTACGTTGAGATCCGCGGAAAGAATCTGCGGTTCTATAATTTGAATATCTGTTACTTTCGCTTCAGTATCTATTGTTTTTTGCTCTTTTGTATCCATTGCTATATCTCCTTTTTTAATTTCGTATAATGTGCCCATCGCAGAATTGGTTTCCCTCCGGGAGTATACCCCGTTCTCATCAAGGCCGTTTCTCCGACCTTATCCGCCAATATCCCCTTGATTGGCGGAGCTTCACGCCCTCTCGGCTCACTGATTTTTGCTCCCACTTTCAAGGTATTAAATACTTCACGTTCCATGCTTTTACCTCAATTAATCAATCAGCGTTGTTCAGCAAATCATCAATAAGGATATAAACCGCATAAGCATTTCCGATTAATAGTCCTAATTTAGCGGGTTTTCCATTAGATTTTATAAAACGGTTCTTATTTCTTAATAACCATTTCTCAAGCTCTACATTCATGGGGTTTAAAATCTCACATAATTCATTGACCTCTTTTTGTAAATCTTTGTCCATTTGTGTAATCCTCCTGTTTTTGTTACAATAGAGGCGGAAAGTCTTAGCGATTCTTTTCCGCCTGCCGATTGATAATTGCAGTTATCAGTCGGCTTTTTCATTGTCTAATTCTTCAATCTTATTCATTACAACATCCATTGCTTGTACCATTCCAAAGGCTTTGAGTTCTAATTTCTTTTCATTTAGTTTTTCCCAATGGTTGACATCTTGAGTACAACGGCTACGAAAAGATCTCGCCCATTTCTTTAGCTCTGCAAGCTTTTCCGCGTCAGTCATTTTCTCGCCTCCTTTACTTTTAAAAACCTTGACTGTCTAAATCTGACTTTATTCCGCGGATAATGCATTCGATTTCGTACTCCATGAGTGCTGACACATCCTCTTTGCAGATCTCCAGTACAGTCAGAACTAAATTCCAATCTTCTTTAGCCAGTGTTACGGTAAATTGTCTGTCATCCATTCCGCGCCTCCTCAACTCTTACAATCACTAAGGTCCCCGGCTGCAGGTTGCCGACGTCCATAATACGGTTATCCTTCTTCGCTTGATAAACCAGTTTCCGCAGGTCTTCTTTGTCTGTCGCGATCTCCCTGCAGATCGTCCAGAGCGTATCTCCCGGTCTTACCTCCCGCCGGTACTCGACAATCTTTGTTTCCGGGAAGAGCCGGTGATAAAGATTGTCCGCGTCAACCGCGGCACCTGCTACCAATGCGGCTGACATTAGCGCCGCGGTGAAAATTAGTGGCTTGTTCATAATCCCTCCTGCACTGCTGCCGTATTAGCAGCTATACAAATCTGGCGAATAACGCCTCGCAGTCGCGCGTTCTCCTGCTTCGCAAGAGATAGTTCACTCTGCAGTCTTCGGAATGCAGACGGGCGGAAATCGTCCGGCTTTTCACCGACCATCGCGAGTACGTCCCGCTTTAAAAACCGGATGGCGGACAGATTTTTCACCGCTGGAAGGATGCCGTTATTTTTCATGCGGTAGACGACATCCGTTGACACGCCCAAGATTTCAGCGGTTTCTGCGACGGTGTATGTCCTTCGTTCCATTTTTCTCTCCTTTCTTGTTTTTCTGTGGTAGGTTGTTATAACTTATCTTTTGTTATTTTTTCGTTTACTTTAAGTGAACTTTGAGGATAAAAAAATATCGTCCATTTTGCAATTATATAAACGACAAAGAGCTTCAAAATTCGCTTTATCAATTTCAGTTTTGCCATTTTCCCAATTTACGATTGTCTGTTTGTTCTTTCTTAACCGTTTCGCTACATCTGATTGAGTCAGTTTAGCATTTACCCTTGCCGCCTGTAAAGAAACCTTCATCTTGTCACCCCTCCTTTCTTCAATTCGTTATCTGTATTATAGTTTACTTTAAGTGTACTGTCAATACCCAAAGTAAACTATTTTTTATTCAGGTGTTGATTCGGTTCACTTTTTGTAATAAAATGAAATCAAGGAGGCCTTCTCTATGGATAAATATAGACTAATTTTTATTAAGAATCTAAAGAAATATATGGATGTCTTTCAAATGAATCAAGTTGATTTAGCAACCAGAATGCAAGTAAATAAATCCGTCATTTCTTCCTGGCTAAGCGGTACCCGTTATCCAAGAATGAATACAGTAGAAAAACTTGCTACTATTTTTCATATAGAAAAATCTGATCTTATAGAAGATAAATCCATGGAAGAAAATTCAACTCGTAAAGGTATACGTATTCCTATTCTGGGGAAGGTTGTTGCTGGCATTCCAGTAGAAGCTATTACCGATATTGAAGGATGGGAAGAACTTCCTACTAAGATGGCTGCCGGTGGAGAATACTTCGCCTTGCGAATCAAAGGCTCCTCTATGGAGCCAAAACTACTGGAAGGTGATATTGTCATTGTCCGTAAGCAGAATGATGTAGATAATGGCGATACGGCAATTGTGCTCGTAAATGGTGATGAAGCTACCGTAAAACAAATAAAAAAGACCGATACAGGAATTATGCTTGTCGGTTTGAATGTGGAAGTATATCAGCCGCATTTCTACACCAATAAAGAAATAGAACAATTACCTGTACAAATCATCGGTAAAGTTATTGAGTCACGTCACACGTGGTAAAAAGGAATTTAAAAGAAATGTGTGTTATAAAGAGGAACAAACTATGTTAAAAATAAAAAGAAGGCATAAACTAATTTTATTAGGGGCCATCATTGCATTTATTTTTGTTTTATTATATGTTCCTTGGAAATCAGAACGGCGTTACGACTATGGAAACGTTGTACGTTATGACGTCGGATATGCTTTTATCTGGAATCGTCCTGAAATACACAAAGCACAAGATGGTTACTTCGCGGAATTCACAAAAAATCCATCATCTTATTATGAGCTTAACGGCAAAAGGTATCCTGCTTGGGTAAATACTTTTATGCAGATTGATTATATTCAAATAGCTATTAATGCATCAATAGTTATCTTAGTAACTACCGCGCTTTTTATTATACTATCAATCACTTAACATAACTTGATTATATAGAAAGGAGCCTATTATGAGTGAAAAAGAATTTATAGATTAGGAAGCTATAAGGCGTATCAATCGTTATAGATAATTATTTATCCACAGAACGAAGGCGTAAAAATGTTCAAAAAATCTATTCTTACCCTCGCGGCAGCAACATTTCTATCCGTCTCTATTACAGGTGTAGCAGACGCCTATATCGGTAACAGAAACAGCCACAAATTCCATGAAGATTATTGCAGCAGTGTCTACCAGATGAAAGATCGTAACAAAGTCTATTTCGATACGCGTGATGAAGCGATAAACGCAGGATACGTTCCCTGCAAAAGATGTAATCCATAAGCTATTTCTTTACAAAGTACTTCATTATTTCTATAATGATTCCAGAACAAAAAACGGTTTTCCGTTTTGCGGGGATGGTTTCGTTATAGATACCATCCCTATTTTTTATTCAATATAAAATCCCGCCGCCATACCGCAAATATGACGACGGGAACCGGAACGATATAGGGTATCATTCCGGCAAGTTGTAACAACCCTACCACAGGCTGGTTACGCATATATTATAGCACAATCAGCCCTATTTCAGAAAAGGAGCTGATTTTTATTATGGAATATTCATTTTCGACGCGTGAGAAGAACGGCAGTATTTGCCTTATTCTGTCATACAAAGTGAACAGTAAATGGAAGCAGAAAACCAAACAGGGATTTAAAACCTTGCGGGAAGCCAAACAATACCAAGATAAATTATTAGCCGCTGCCAAAGAAGATGCCGCCTGCGGAGCAGATCCGGAACTTGCGGATATTACCTTTAAAAGTTTCACACAGAATATATACTTGCGGGATAAAGGATCCTCTTTAGAATACAGCACAAAAAGGAACTATTTCTTTATGCTCCGCAGTATTCCTGCCCTGTGCGATAAACCCATACGGGAAATTACCGCCGGAGATGTGATTAATGTCTATCAGGATATGGGACGATTCAGCGAAGGCACAAGAAAGAATCGTTTCGCCCAGATTCGTGCCATCTTTAACTATGCTATTCACCCGTATAAAATTATTACCGTCAATCCTGCAGACAGTGTCACACAGGTGAAAGATAAGACGCCCCGCCGAGTAAAAGCACTGACAGAAAAAGAATCATTGCAACTGCTTGACGCATTAAGTGATACATCCATTTTTTACATGATCGCTTTCATTGCTCTGAATACCGGCATGAGATACGGAGAAATAGCCGGATTGACATGGAACAGTGTCAATTTCACCAGACAAACAATCACCATAGATAAGCAGTATAACTGGATATCTCCCGAAAAACGGGGATTTAAAGCCGTAAAATCACGAAACGGAAACCGAACCATACATATGAATACGAAATTGGCAGCCAGATTAAATACGTGGAAACTGAATACCCCTGTAGCTATTGACGGGCGCGTTATCCCGACAACACCAAGTACACATGCTCTCATGAATAGGCAGCTGCGTAAATTAAAACAGGGGATTTCCGTTCATACCTTGCGGCATACCTTTGCCACTATGCTTTTGTCAAAATCCAAAGACATTAATCTCGTTGCAGCCGTTTTGGGGGACAATGTAGCCACTGTTGCGGCCACTTATATCCACTATACTGATGATATTCGCAAAGAAGCAGACCAATATATAGAAACCATGTACAAATGAATTTTTGCCGTTTGTCTGCCGTCTACATAAAAAATCCCCCAATTGCGGAGATTTTTTAGCTTATACTTTTTCATGACATAAAATTATTTTTATACCTGTCAATTCCGTTTCTGCTTTGCGGAAATTTTCTTTTTTCACGGCATAATCATCTGTAAATCACGACATCTTGTATTTCCTGCTGCTTCTGTTTTTAATTAAACGCCTTTTCTTTAAGTATTTACTTTATTTTTAAGAGTACCTCTTTTTGTGAATCTCCGGTGAATGAAATGAATACATCGATTGTTGCACGTTCCTCTAAATGTTACAATTATAAAAGTACGAGTGCAGATTTTTTCAGGCTGCATGTATTTGTTGGGAATCGAAGGAGGTTTTCACATGAAAAAGAAATTAGCCATGCTCGCTGCCGTATCCCTGACTGCAGGAGTTCTTATTGCCGGCTGTGGCGGCTCCAAGGGTGACACAAAAAAAAGTGATGCTCCCTGGAAACCGGAAAAAGATGTACGAATCATCGTAGCTTACAAAGCCGGTTCAGGCACGGATACAGGTGCCCGTCTTCTTGCAAGCAGTGCCAAAAAATATGTCGGACAGACTCTCGTTATTGAAAATAAACCGGGTGCTGACGGTAAAATAGGCTGGACCGAGCTGGCAAAAGCAAAGCCGGACGGATATACTTTGGGATTCATCAACCTTCCGACCTATACCACTCTGGCTGCACAAAAAGGTTCTTCTTTTGATGAAAAATCCATCGTTCCGATTTGTAACCATTTGACAGAAACAGGCGTTGTCGTTGTAAGAAAAGATGCAAAATGGAAAGACCTGAAGGAACTGGTAGCCGATGCACAGGCAAATCCGGGCGTTCTTAAAGCTTCCACCAACGGCATGCAGGCTTCCAACCACACATCTGCACAGCTTCTTGCAGAATCTGCAAAATTTACATATAACGCCGTTCCTTACGGCGGTACTGCCGACCAGCTTCTTGCCCTGCGCCAGGGTGAAGTCGACTTCTCCTGTGCCAAAGTGGCAGATATTGCAAAATTAATCAACGGAGAAAACGCGGAACTCCGTGTTCTCGGTGTGTTTGCAGAAAAGAGAGATCCTCTCCTTCCTGATGTACCGACACTGGGTGAATTAGGCTATTACAATAAATGGTACGGCTCCGCCCGTGCTCTTGTCGCTCCGAAGGGTACTCCGGAAAATATCATCAAATTCTATGAAGATGCTTTCAAGAAAACTTTGGAAGACAAGGATGTCATTGAGGCTCACAAAAAGGCCGGCATGGTCATCGATTTCAAAAACAGCAAAGATTTAGGAAAGCTTATTGAGGAACAGCTTGCTTTCTGCAAGGATGTAGTTTCCAAATTATATGAAAAGAAATAAACCGGTTTATTTCTGAATCAATAATCCTCTCCTTTGGAAATGGCAGCCTGCTTCTTTTCGGGAAGCAGGTTTGTCCGTTTCTTTATGAGAGAAAAAATATATTTAATTACCCCTTTTAAAGGAGTGGCTTCATGAAAAAATCAGATATCCTAATCTGCGGATTTATGTATCTTTTCTCGTTTTTCTTTTTATATTTCACGATGGACTTTCCTGTCAAAGCCCGTTCTTACCCGTATTTCGTTATCGGTCTTTTACTTCTTCTTACTACCGTGCGGGTGAGCCATATGGTCAGGGATTACAGGAGAGAGCACCGGATAATTAACGATATGAATGAAGTATTTGACGGATTTTTACCCCGCCAGTTCCGGGTCATGTTTTTTGCCTTTATTCTATTTTTTATCCTCATGTACTTCCTCGGATTTTATATCGCCGCTTTAATTTATCTCCTCGGCTGTCTTTTTTATTTCCACATTCCGAAGAAACATATCGTTCTCGTTTTAGTCTGCATGATGGCATTAATCTATGGAACCTTCGATGTATTCTTAAACGTACCGCTCCCTGAGGGAGTCATTTTAGAAGAATTTTTATAACCGGAGGTTTTTATGGACGCAAATACATTAGGACTTATGGCGGCCGGTTTCGGTCATGCCCTCTTGCCCTCAAATCTTGTGATGATGGTCATCGGTGTGACAATCGGGATTATCGTCGGCTGCATGCCCGGCTTATCTGCTGCCATGGGCGTTGCTCTTCTTTTACCGCTTACCTTCGGTATGAAACCCGAAACGGGACTCATCATGCTGGGCGGTATTTATTGCGGTGCTATTTTCGGAGGCTCGATTTCCGCTATTCTGATTCACACCCCCGGAACACCTGCCTCGGCAGCAACGGCCCTTGACGGATACGAACTGACCAAGCGGGGAAAAGCAGGGAAAGCTTTGGGAACCGCATGTATCGCTTCTTTCTTCGGCGGTCTGCTTTCCTGTATTTCTCTTTATTTCTTCGCTCCCATATTAGCGCAGCTGGCCATGAAATTCGGAAGCCCCGAATATTTCTGGCTTGCTCTCTTCGGTCTCACTATTATCGCCGGTGTCACTTCCGGCTCCATGGTCAAAGGACTTATGAGCGGTGCTTTCGGTCTTGTTCTTTCCACCATCGGCATGGACCCCATGGAGGGTACGGAACGGTATATGTTCGGCATCGATCAATTATATAACGGTATCAATGTCACTTGTGCCCTGATTGGTCTTTTTTCTCTGTCCCAAGTTTTTATGCTGGCGGAAAAAGCCATTAAGCAAAGAGGCGGCATCGTCGAATTTAAAGATTCCGTCATTCTGAAAATGAAAGAATTAAGACAAATCGGCCCCACCGTCATCAGATCCTGGCTTATCGGAAATATTATAGGACTTCTCCCCGGTGCAGGTGCTTCTATTGCCTGCTTCCTCGGTTATAATACGGCCCGGCAGTTTTCTTCTAAACCCGAAGATTTCGGTCACGGCTCCATTGAGGGCGTTGCCGGATCGGAAGCTGCCAATAATGCCGTTACAGGCGGTTCGCTGATACCGACATTGACACTCGGTATTCCCGGTGAATCGGTAACGGCCGTTCTCATGGGCGGTCTGATTATCCAGGGACTGCAACCGGGACCTGAGCTGTTCACGAAATACGCTCCCATGACTTACACTTTTTTTGCCGGCTTTGTCATTATCCAGTTCCTGATGCTTGTCATCGGTCTCGGCGGCTGCCGCATATTTGCCCACATTTCTAAATTATCGGATGCCATTTTGATTCCCTGCATCTTTGTCCTTTGTGTTATCGGTTCTTTTGCTATTAACAACAGCTTTATCGATGTCATCATCATGTTCATCTTCGGTGTAACCGGATATCTCATGAGGAAACTGGATCTCAATACAGCAGCTGTCGTTCTTGCCCTGATTTTAGGACCGATTGGCGAAAGAGGTCTCCGCCGGAGTCTGACTCTTTCCGGTGATGACATTACCATTCTTTTCTCCACTCCCATTTGCTGGGTTCTTATCACGCTTTGTATTTTATCCTCTTTCTCCCCTCTCCTCATGGACTGGCTGAAAAAGGGAAAACAGATTTTAAAGAAAAACTGATACAAAAAGCACGGTTCTTGAAATACCGTGCTTTTTCCATATAAAAAACACAGGCCGTTACACCTGTGTTTTTTTCTTTTGTCTTTTCTTTATTCTAAATCTTCGGGAAGTTCTGCGTTCGTATATACTTCCTGTACATCATCCAGTTCTTCAAGCTCACTAATCATGCGGGACATTGTCTGTGCCGCATCTCCTTCAAGAGCGACTGTCGTATCGGGAACCATAGCAAGCTCGGAGGCTTCTACGGCAATTCCTTCTTTTTCAAGTGCTTCCGATACAGTCAGAAAATCTTCCGGCGCCGTTGTGATTTCATAGCTGTCTCCTTCAGCGGATACATCTTCTGCGCCCGCATCAAGAGCAATCATCATGATTGTATCTTCATCGGTCGCTTCTTTATCTACCACAATGGTTCCTTTTTTCTTAAACATCCAGGATACGCACCCCGGTGTCCCGATGCTTCCGCCGTGATGAGTAAATCCGTGACGTACATCGGCAGCCGCGCGGTTTCTGTTATCTGTATTGCACTCTACAATGACAGCGGCACCGCCCGGACCGTAGCCTTCGTAAGTCACTTCATCAAAGCCTGCCCCTGAAGCGGCACCGATGCCTTTATCAATGGCACGCTGGATATTATCCTTCGGTACATTGTTCTGCTTTGCTTTCGTCAGAGCGAGCTTCAGACGCATATTCCCGACAGGATCACCGCCGCCCATGCGGGCTGCAATTGTGATTTCTTTAGAAATTTTTGTGGTTATTTTCGCACGGATGGCATCTGTTTTGCCTTTTTTCCGCTTAATATTTTCCCACTTGGAATGTCCTGACATCTTAATTCTCCTCCTTTTTTTGCCACCAAGGTTCCCCCAGAAGGCGGTCGAGGATAATGGCAACAGCACTTCTCACACAGAGGTGATTGTACTTTCCCGCCCCGTAAACGGGTTCTACAATATAATCAAACTGTTTCATCATTTCTTTTGTCATACCGAATCCGGTACCGAAAAGAATAAAAACAGGTTTGCTTTCTTCCTCCAATTTCTTGCGCATCGCTGCATAAGAAATCGTATTCGGGTACACCCGGGCATCGGTGGTTACAATGACCGGTTTTTCCCCGCATTCTTTTTCAATCCGGCTGACTGCCTCTTCAAGGGAGGAAACAAGCTCCGTCTCTTCAAAAGCTTCCTTCCTGTTCGGATTATAACGGACTCCGCCGCCGGTTTTCCAATGGTTCATGATGCGGAGTGCCATTTCTCTCTGGCTTTCTACCGGATGAATAATGAAATAGGTCCGTACATCATATGTTTTGGCACTGCGGGCAATATCATGAAGGTCATAGTTCGTAAGCGCCGTCGTAACGACTTCCATATGTTTATTATAAATCGGATAATGAATCAATCCTATATAAACAGGAGCCACTATATTTTCTCCTTTTCTCGCAGTATTTCTGCCATTAACTTTTCATCTTGCTTCGTCATTTCCAATTTTTCAAGGAGATCCGGTCTGTTTTCCAAAGTCCGCCGGAGAGCTTCTTTTCTACGCCATTTAGCGATATTTTCATGATGACCGCTTAAAAGTACTTCCGGCACTTCCCAACCGTTATATACGGCAGGTTTTGTATATTGCGGATATTCCAGCAACGGTTCATAGAAAGAATCGCCTGCCGCACTTCCTGCATCACCCAGTACCCCCGGTACCATTCTTGCCACCGCATCCGCTATCACCATGGCGCCAAGCTCACCGCCGGTAAGAACGTAATCGCCGATAGAAACAAGCTCGTCAGCCAGATGCTCTTCCACACGGTGATCGACACCTTCATAATGGCCGCAGATAAGTACCAGATGGTCATAGTTATGATACAGTTCTTTTGCTTTGTCCTGTGTAAAAGGAGCTCCTGCAGGGGAAAGAAACAACACCCTGTCCCTTTCTCCTTTTTCAGGAAGAACATGCCGGCAGGCGTCAAATAAAGGAGCGCACTGCATGAGCATTCCTGCCCCGCCGCCATAGACGGTATCATCGACACGGTGATGTTTATCTTGCGAAAACGCCCGCGGGTCAGTGACACGCATGTCCATAAGTCCGGCTTCCAAAGCTCTTTTTATGATGCTGTGTTTAAAAAATGCTTCTATAAATTCAGGAAACAAAGACAAAATATCAATTTTCATACTATTCCCATTCCGGTAAATGTACCGTCATAATTTCCTTTTCCGGTTCAACGGAAAGAATACACGACGGTATGGCAGGAAGATAGATTTCTTTCCCCTCTGTCGTCATGACGGTATACACATCATTGGCACCGGTCTCGATGATTTCTTTAATTTTTCCTACGGTCTCTCCCGTATCGGACAGGACAGTCATGCCTATAAGTTGGAAATAATAATATTCCCCATTTTTTAATACAGGCAAATCGGAAATTTTTGCTTTCGCCGTCCGGTTCACCAGAAGCTCCGCTCCATTCCGGTCTTCTATCCCCTCCACACGAAGGATATAGATATTTTTATGAGGCCGGGCCGAGATGATTTTATATACTTTTCCGTCTATAGAAAGTGTTTTCAGCGATTTAAAAATCTCCGGTCTTTCTATATCGGGAAATATACGCAAATCACCCCGCACACCATGCGGGGCTACGATTCGGCCAACGATCATCCATTCGTCGGAATTCATATCATTCACGGAAAGCAATGATCTTTCCATCTTCCACGAGGATTTCTCCTCCTGTCACTGTATTCATATCATCTCCTACATGGAGAGTCACGATACGGTTCAGCGGCTGCCGTGGAAGCTCTGCACCAATCGTTAATTTTTCCAGATGTTCCTTATCTGCCGTCAGTTTATCTTTTACCTGCAGCATGCGCACTTTCTGTTCATCAAACTGTGCGCGAAGAGGTGCTACGGCCTGCATATTAATCTTTGCCTGCTCCGATAACTTGGCATTTGCTTCGAACTCAAGCTGTGTTATATCATTTTCCACACTCTTGATATTCTGGTTAATCTGGTTTAAAAGCGTTGTTTTTAAAGATTCCGTCAACTTCGACTTGACAGCAACAGGAATCAATACTTGAATTTCATCCATTTGGGCACCCCTCAGAGAATATCAACAGCGACTTTTTTGTTTTCCCTTAAAGCCCCTGCTTTCACAACCGTACGAATTGCATTAGCGATGCGTCCTTTTCTGCCGATAACCTTACCCATGTCTTCCGGTGCAACTCTGATTTGGTATACTTCCAGGCTGCCCTTCTGTACCACAGTCACAGAAACGGCTTCGGGATCTTTTACGAGAGCCCTGGTGATGTTTTCCACCAATTCTTTCATAGTGATCCTCCCTTATTTCTTTGCTTCAGCAAACTTTGCAAGGATGCCGTTCTTTTTCAAAAGAGAACGGACTGTGTCTGTCGGCTGTGCACCTTTTCCGAGCCAATTCAGAATTTCTTCTTCATTAAGCTTTACGGGAGCATCTGCCTTTGCCGGATCATACCAGCCTACAGTAGCAACCGGTGTTCCGTTTACAGCTTCCTTGGAATCAATAACAACAACACGGTAGAACGGATTCTTCTTTGCGCCCATGCGGGTCAAACGAATTTTTAACATACTTTCACCTCCTTGAAATGACAGGTTGTTCATTACAAAATTTATGAAATAAATGGCCGGCCGGTTTCACGAACGGCCAATACTTCCCATAAGAGAGCAGTTTTCAGAAAGGAAATCCGCCGAAACCGCCAAACCCTCCCATACCTCCTGCCGGAGGACGGAGCTTCTTGCCTTTCATTTTTTTCATCTGTTTCTGCATTTCCTTGAATTGCTTCATCATGCGGTTGACGTCCTGGATTTTTACACCCGCTCCGTCGGCAATTCTCTTTCTTCTGCTACCGTTCAGAATATCAATATTTGCTCTTTCTGCAGGAGTCATGGAAAGAATGATTGCTTCGATATGTCTGACCTCTTTACCGTTCAGATCGATATCTTTCAGTTTATCTTTATATTTTCCCATCCCCGGTATCATACTCAAAATACCGGACATGGAGCCTAATTTCTGTATTTGTTTCAGCTGTTTCAAGAAATCCTCTAAGGAAAATTCTCCCTTTTGGATTTTTCTGGCCCCTTCCTTGATTGTGTCATGGTCCATATTTCTTTGGGCCTGCTCAATCAAAGATTCCAAATCGCCCAGATCAAGAATTCTGCCTGCCATACGGTCGGGATGGAAATCCTCAAGTCCGCCGTCAAGCTTTTCACTGACACCGATAAGTTTAATCGGTTTTCCCGTTACGGTTTTAATGGAAAGCGCCGCACCGCCGCGGGCATCGCCGTCCATTTTCGTTAAAATCGTTCCGTCAATTCCCAAGCTTTCATCAAACGCCCGGGCTGTCGTAACCGCATCCTGCCCGGTCATCGAATCGAGGACGAGGAGAATTTCATGGGGATGGACATCGGACTTGATATCTCTAAGCTCTTCCATGAGTTTTTCATCAATGGTAAGACGGCCTGCCGTATCAAGAATCACCACATCTCTGTTGTAAGACTTTGCGGTGTCCACGGCATACCGGGCAATATGTACGGGATCGGCTCCGGGGGGCATACGGTATACAGGTACATCGACCTGCTCACCTAAGACTTCAAGCTGTTTGACCGCTGCCGGACGGTAAACGTCGCAGGCTGCCAAGAGCGGACGCTTTCCCCGTTTTTTCAGCATGAGAGCCAGCTTTCCCGCCGTCGTAGTTTTCCCTGCGCCTTGGAGACCTACCAGCATAATCACCGTCATGCCTGTGGAAGACATGGTGATTTTGCTCTGTGTCCCGCCGAGAAGTTCCGTTAATTCATCACGGACTATTTTTATAACTGTCTGGTCCGGCTTAAGACTGCCGAAAACCTCTTCGCCTACCGCCTTTTCACGGACTTGGGCAATGAAGTTTTTAGCGACTTTGAAATTGACGTCCGCTTCTAAAAGAGCTTTCCGCACTTCACGAAGCGCCGCATCAATGTCACTTTCGGAAAGTTTCCCCTTACCGCGGAGATCCTTAAACGCAGACTGCAGTTTATCACCTAAATTTTCAAAAGGCATCGACTCACCTCAATCTGTTAATACTTTCAGGAACGGTGCTGCTTTTTCTTTCACCTCTCCGGGAAGAAGTGCTTCCAGTGCCAGAACCGCTTTCCTTCTTTTCCAGGCATCCCCGGCTAAGTGAAGCGTCTCTTCATAAAGAGACAGCTGCTCTTCTCCGTGACGCATCGCATCATGCACTGCCTGACGGGAAATATGAAAATAGTCTGCAATCTCAGCAAGCGTGAGATTTTTGTTGTAATACAGTTCGAGACACTCCCTCTGTCTTTGGGTCAAAAGTTTTCCGTAAAGATCGAGGAGTTCTCCTTTTTCCAATATCTTTTCCAATGACATGACATCACCATACCGAAATGATTATATATAAAACGAAGAATCATGTCAAGCTTTTATCCTTTACAAGGTACTTTTTAGAGAAAACTGTTTCTCTTAATGCCCTGCAAAATGGCTTTTCGCTTCCAAAATGCGGTAGACAAGCTCGCCGGCATCGTATAAATCTTTTTCCTTAAGTGTTTCGCGGTTCGTATGGAAATCAGTCATTCCCACTCCGCAAAGCACGGCAGGGAACCCCTTTGTACCGAACCAATTCGCATCACTTCCGCCGCCGCTGGGTGCTGTTTTTACCTCAAATCCCGCTTCTTTGCAGGCCGCACGGAAAAGTTTCAGTACCGGTGCCTCATTTTCGATTTCAAACGATTCATATTCTTTATTTTTTTCTACGTCCAGTTTCCCTTCAGGAAATTCTGCCGCCGCTTTTTCAAAAGCCGTGATTATTTCATCAGTTATTTTTTCCAACTTTTCGGGATTTCTGCTTCTTACTTCTGCCCGGACCACGCAAAGCTCGGGAACAATATTTGTGGCAATACCGCCGGAAATCACCCCGATATTGCAGGTCGTTTCTTCATCGATGCGGCCTGTCGGTGCCTTTGCAATTCCCTTCGCCGCCATCATGACGGCATTTGTTCCTTTTTCCGGTGCCATACCTGCATGAGCAGCCACACCGTGGCAGGTAAATTTCAGAGTATATTCGGCAGGCCCGGCAATGAAAGCGTTTCCTGCTCCGCCGTCGGCATCAAAAGTATAACCGAAATCAATCCCTTCCAAATATTTTTCTTCTATATGTTTCGAGCCGACCAGTCCGATTTCTTCCTGCACCGTAAAAATCACTGTAATTTTTCCATGGGGGATAAAATTTTCCTTCATCAGTGCAAGCCCTTCCAGAATCGCTGCCACACCGGCTTTGTCATCACTTCCCAGAATCGTATCTCCCTTTGAGTGATAAACTCCGTTTTCCAAAACAGGCTCGATTCCGCGGCAACATTCCACCGAGTCCATATGGGCGGTCAGCGCCACCGAAGGAAGCCCTTCCGCATTGGCGGAAAAAGTGGCAATCAGATTGCCCGCATTCCCTCCTTCTACAGAACCTCCGTTGTCTTCTACAATTTTAGAAGCACCGAGGGCTTTTAATTTCTTTTTCAGCAAGTCACAAATTTCACGTTCGCCCTTGCTTGGTGTATAGATTCTCACCAGTTCTTCGAACGTACTGCGTATCCGTTTTTCGTTAACCATTTTTCCTCCTCAAAATCATGCCACACCACAACGGCACGTCATATCAATTCTACAATCTTAATAAAAGTTCTTTATCTGTTTCTTTTCCGTTCTCGATGTAAATGCGGGGAACCCGTTTGCTGACCGCACAAGTAAGTTCATAAGGAATCGTTCCTGCCGCTTTCGCCATATCATCCAATGAATTATTTCTGCCGAATATTTCTATTTCACTTCCTACGTCCACATCAGGCTTATCCGTCAAATCAATCATGGCCATATCCATACATATCCGTCCCAGCTGTCTTGCCGGACCGTTCTTTGTCATCAATGAACATTTACCGGACAAGGAACGGAAAAATCCGTCGGCGTATCCGTAAGGAATGACCCCCACTCTTGTCGTTTTATCCGTCACATAAATGCCGCCGTAACTGATCGGTGTTCCCGGCGGATAAATTTTAATCGTACTGACCGTCGTTTTCATCGTCATGACAGGCGTAAGTCCCAGAAGAGCGGCGTGCTTTCCATAGCCGTAAAGCAAAAGCCCCGGCCGCACCATATCCATAAAAGTATCCGGATATACCGCTGTCGCTCCCGTATTCGCACAGTGGTGAAGCGCAAAAGATTGTCCCCACCTTTTTTCCGTTTCTTCTATCACCTTCCGGAAGAGGTCAAATTGCTTTTTCGTATAGGATTCGTAAGGTTCGCCCTCTTCATCGGCCACGGCAAAATGAGTAAAAATACCTTCCGCCTCAAGTCCGAGCAGGCGGCAGGCATGGATAATTCCCTCTATGCCCGTATCAAACAGGTCACCGCTGCAGAGGTAGCCCAGCCGTGACATTCCCGTATCCACCTTAATATGGATTTTGAGCATTCCTTTCAACTTAACGGCTTCCTCGCTGTATTCCAGAGCTTTCGCCTCGCAGGTCACCGCCTGGGTTATATGAAAAGAAATCAGCCGTCCCACCTGCTCCTTCGGCGTATGTCCCAAAATCAGAACAGGCATGGTGATTCCGTTCAGCCGCAGTTCCATAGCTTCATCGATACTGCTGACCGCCAGATACTCCGCCCCCAGCTCTTCCAGTTTTTTCGCCACCTTCACCGAGCCGTGTCCGTACGCATCCGCTTTGACAACACCTAAAAATTTTACGTTTTTCCCTATATGTTCCCTGATTTTTTTGTAATTGCAGGCCAGAGCGTCGAGATCAATCTCCGCCCAGGTTCTCCGTAAAGTCGATTCCATATGCTGCTTTCCTTTTCTTGAAATATATACTATAGAATAAACCGTACTGCCCGGGAATACAATATCCCCTGCCATACCTTTATTTTTCATCAAGCCAGAACCCTTTTCTTAAAGCTTGCTCTCCGAATTTTTCCTGAATGGCGTCTATCACTTCCGCCGCTTTGATTTGTTTTTCCCTCTTATCGGAAAATAAATCGGGTATATCGACCGGTTTTCCCAAGTGGGAAGCGGAAACACCGATGAGGCGGATTCCTTCATACAGAGAAATCCGTTTTTTCAAAATCAGGCAGGCTTCATAAATTTCTTCCTGCAAATTTGTACTTTGCTCAAGGGACAAAGCACGGGTCACGGTTTGGAAAGACGCAAAGCGGATTTTTAAGGAAATCGTTTTGGCCGCCAGATTATATTTTCGCAGCCGCTTTGCCACGATATCGCTGTGACGGGCAATTTCTCTGTCGATTTCCCGTGAATCTTTTAAATCATTTTCATACGTCGATTCATCACCGACAGACTTGATTTGCCGCTCTGACTCGACAGGACGTGAATCTATGCCGAGCGATAATTTTTTAAATACTTCCGCCTGGTTTCCCAAAAGAGGCGCCAGCTGCATGACCGATGCTTTCTGTATATCCCCGATTGTCATAAAGCCCGCACCGACCAGTTTCTTTTCCGTCACCCTTCCCACGCCCCACAGGCGGCGTACCGGCAAAGGAGCAAGAACTTCCGCTTCTTTTCCGTAAGGTATGATAAAAAGCCCGTCCGGCTTATCCATATCGCTTGCCATTTTCGCCAGAAATTTATTGGGCGCAATACCTACAGAAGCGACAAGACCCACCTTTTCAAATATTTCCTTTTTAATGGCTCTTCCCACTTCTCCCAATGTTTTATACCGGCTGCAAAGCCCGGATATATCCATAAATGCTTCGTCCAGGGAAATCGGCTCTATTGCTACCGCATAGTGAAGCATGATTTCATGGATTTCCTCCGATACCGCCTTGTACACTTCCATACGGGGTTTTACAAAAATTCCGTCAGGGCAAAGCAGATGAGCCCGTGATGCGGGCATGGCGGAGTGAACGCCGAAACGGCGGGCCTCATAAGAAGCCGTCGCAACAACGCCCCGTTTCGATAAGCCGCCTACGATGACCGGTTTACCACGGAGAGCGGGATTGTCCCTCTGCTCGACGGACGCATAAAAAGCATCCATATCAACATGCATGATCCATCTTCTCACAATCCCACCTCCCGTTTTTATTTTATCTTAGGTAGAAATATTGACTCTGTCAAACCGTCCGCTTTACTACTGCCGTCCTTTCCGCTATGATAAAAACAGATTGATTTTATTCCATGTTTTTGAGGAGGAACATATGAAAGCACTTGTAATCTGGTCATCCCGCACAGGGAACACCAAAGCTGTAGGAAAAGCCGTTTATGATTCACTGGATTGTGAAAAAGAATTTGTCGAAGCAGGCCGCCAGCCGGAAGACCTTTCGGCATATGACATCATTTTTGTCGGTTTTTGGGCTTACCGCCGCGGAGCGGATGTGCCGGCGCGGAAAGTCTTATCTTCCCTCCGTGGGAAAAAAGTGGCTGTCTACGGTACGGCAGGTGCCTATCCCGACTCGGAAGCCGCACAAAACTATATAAAAAATTCTGCCGCACTTTTGGAAGAAAGCAATACATTTCTCGGCGGATTCATGTCCCTCGGACGTGTCCATTCTTTCCATACGGGACAGAGAAACAGCCATGCCGAAAAAGTCCATCCCATGACACCGGAACGGCTCGCCCGTCTTCAGGAAGCAGAAAAACATCCGGATGAAACAGATTTCAAAAATGCCGCTGCCTGGGCCAAAGAAATGATGGCAAAAGTATAAATCACACAAGCATAAAAAACTCTCTCCGGAAACCGAAGCCGGACGGGAGTTTTTTATTGTATTTTACAATTTTTAAAAGGAAAATTGATTTTCAGTTGACATTAGTTCAACTATCCTTTACAATAACAACATATTTAGATATATCGATAATATGCCGAATTATGTACTTTTGGCAGAAAAGAGGATTTTTTATGGATTTCGAACCGAGTTACAAACAATTTGCATCTATTTTCAAGGCGTTATCTGATGAAACACGCCTCCGTGTAGTGGATATGCTTTCCTGCCGTGAAATGTCCGCCTGCGACATTCTTTCCAACTTTACGCTTTCCCAGTCCACCTTGAGTTATCACATGAAAATTTTAATTGAAGCTAATGTTGTCAATGCCCACAGAGAAGGCCTCTGGACAAAATACTCCATCAATGATGATACATTTTCAAAAATTATGGACTTTATTCCCGAGCTTTATAAGTTGAAGGATAATTGCATCTGCGAACAAATCAAATATTGCAAAACGCCGGAACAACTCAATTCTGACGGCAAGGACCCTTTCGGAAACTAATCCCGGTACAGAAAAATGCGTCACTTTCACAGAGTGACGTTTTTTTACGAAAAGTACGATTTTTTAACCCTCTTATATCCGCAAGTCTTCCGGACGGTTATCGGCCCGCACAAAAAGAGCAGAGATTTCTCCCTGCTCTTTTCTTATTTCATGAAATCACTTCAGCATATTTCTAAGTTCGGAAACATTTTTGGGATATGTATTTTTATCAAGTCCCAGATTTTTTTCTGCCAGTATTTCAGCAACCTCAAGCAATGTCGGCTTTTTCAGATTTGCTTGTTTCAGAACCTCTTCGTTATGGAAAACCTCTTCGGGAACTCCGTCAGCAATAATCTGTCCGTCGCAAAAAACGATGACATTCACGGAATCAAGAGCAGCCGGTGCAGTTGCAACCGCAGGAGCAGTCCTTTACACAGCTCATAAAAAATTGAGAAAATAACATTAAAAAACAGTTCTTTCTTCGAGGAAAGAACTGTTTTTTGTACATTTTTCTGCTTTATTCTTCTGTTTTTTCCTGATTTTCTGTCACAATATCTGAAGTTTCTTCTGTTTCTTCCGGTTTTTCGTCTTCTGCCGTTTCTGCCTTTTCTTCATCGGCAACGGGAGTTTCTTCTTTTGCAAATAAATCGGCGGAACGGTCATCGGCAACTTCTATGGGAAGTTCTTCCCCTTTTTCTTCTGCTTCTGCTTCCGCTTCTTTTACGATAGCAGGCATGGCCGTATTTTTAGCAGATTCCACAAGAAGTGTCGCTGATTTCAGATTGGCCAGCACTTTTTCGATATATACACTCATATCCGCTTCTGCTTTGAGGAGCTCGGATTTCAATTTCGCTTTTGCCTGTTCTGCTTCTCCCAGAATCTTATGGGCTGAATTTCTTGCTTCACGGACAGCCAAGTCTGCCTCTTTTTGTGCATTCTTTTTCACATTTTCTGCCGTTTCCTGTGCCATGACAAGAGTGGAGGACATAGTCGCTTCCATTTTTTCATAGTTGCGGAGTTTGGTACGGATTGTATCCATTTCTTCTTCCATTTCACGGTGTTCACGATAAATTCGTTCGTAATCTCCGGAAAGCTCTTCCAAAAAAGCGTCTACTTCTTCCTGGCTGTAGCCGCGGAGTCCGCGGGAAAAAGTTTTATTATGGATGTCCATCGGTGTAATCATAGATTCCCCTCCTAAAGCATATACTTTATTTTATTTATATCTGTGAATAAGAAGTCCGGTTCTGCCTTTCCGGCTGATTCCAGTCACCTCTTTGATTTCCATACGGCCTCTGCCGCGGATAGAAATCACATCTCCCACTTTCACAGTTTGGGAAGCGCTTTTGGCCATTTGCCAATTCACTTCCGTTCTTTGATTCTCTACGCATTGTACCATTTTATTGCGGGAAATACCAAATCCGGCCGCTCCTACCGCATCTAAGCGGAGAGATGCGACAGTCGCCTTCACCTCTTTGGGTGTTTTGACGGGCGGTGTCAGTTCTGAAAGAGGTATTTCTTCTACATGGACAGGAACCATGGCTACTTTTACAAAATTTTGTATAAGCCATTCTGCAATTCCTGCATCGGCAACAATCTGGCAACCCGCACCCTGCATCAGGATATCGCCCAATACGGAGCGTTCGATTCCCAGTCCCATCAGGGAACCGAGTACGTCACGGTGTCCGATCAAACGGTATCTGTCATCCCAGGTCACGGAAAGAGCGGTCATTCCGAAATCGACAGGTCCGTCGTAGTCATTACGGAGAAAGGCGACACGGATCCGCTCTGCCTCATGGTAACCGCCGGATATCTGCACAGTGACCGTATTCATATGGGCCGCAACGGTTTGTCCTACCTGTGCGGCAAAGGGAGACATAAAAGGTCCCACCGCAAAGGGGCGTCCCCGGTCTACGGTATCGGCGATATCGAGCAGACGGATTGCCATTTCCTTAGCTTCCTCACCGGTAGCGGCAAAGTAGCGGAGGATTTTTTCTTTATCTTTCATTCCTTTTTACTCATTTCATCGGATTTTTCTAAGGCAGCCAGCACGGCATCCATGAGGGTTCCGCGGATACCCGCTCTCTCCATGACATGTATACCGGCAATGGTCGTTCCTCCCGGACTCGTCACCATATCACGAAGCTCTCCCGGATGTTTTCCGGTTTCCAAAACCATTTTAGCGGCTCCATAAAGCGTTTGTGCCGCCGCCTCAGTGGCAAGTTTTCTCGGAAGACCGGCACGCACACCTGCATCGGATAAAGCATCTATAATGACAAAAGCATATCCCGGTCCGGCTCCCGAAAGAGCCCCCAGCACATCAAGCTCTCTTTCCGGGACAACCGCAGTTTTTCCCAAGGCGGAAAATATAGCCTCCGCTTCCTTAAGAAATCCCTCTGTCACAAAATGTCCTGCCGTTACCGCCGTCATACCTGCGCCTGCAGAGGCGGGTGTGTTCGGCATCACGCGAATGACTTCCGTACCTTCGGGAAGTGCCGTTTCCAGCATTTTTACCGTAACGGCAGCAGCTATGGAAATCACTCTTTTGGGGTGAAACGGTGCTATTTCTTTAAGTACCTTCGGAATAACGGAAGGTTTTACCGCAAGAATCACAAGTTCCGCTGTGGAAATATCTTCCGGCCTTGCCAAAACATTCACTCCATAAAGCTCTGCCTTTTTACGGCCCGCTTCGATGGAATGTTCTTTCAGAAATACTTCTTCTTTTTTCCAGAGTCCCTTGGACAGACAGCCTGAAAGAATTGCGCCGCCCATAGCACCGCAACCGATTATACATATACTCATACAGACGGTCCTTTCCAGACAGGAATTCCTTCCAAACGGGGCAAATGATCAATTTCCAGATGAACCGTGGAAGGCAGACAAATCAAAACCCGTCCTTCCAAAAGTTCCACTTCGCCTTTTGCCAGATAGACGGCACCGCTCATGAAGTCGACAAAGCGGGCCGCTTCACTGTCTTCTATGGAATCTTCCAGAATAACAAGCACCACCTTGCCGTTTTCCATGGCATCTGCCGCTCTTTTGGCATCGCTGTACGAACGGGGCGTCATGATGACGGCATCCATCGGGCGGACAGCTCTCGCCGGCAGCGCGCCTGCTCCGTAATGACTGTCCCTCGGCCGGCCGCCGCCACTCATTTCCTCCGGATTATACTCATCTTCCGTATATTCTTCGGTGAAAAAACGGTTCAGCCAGTCTTTTATTTTAGAAAAAAACGACATTTATTCTCCTGCCGGAGCTTTCGGTTCCCAAGCAGGTGCGGCAGCTTCAGGGAATGCCGCAAAGTTTTCTTTGGAAACACTCATATTGTTTGGCGCGCAAAGATAAATATTTTCTGAAATACGGTCAATCCGTCCGTCCAGTGCATACATGACGCCCTGTACGAAATCGACAATGCGCTGTGCTTCTTCCGTATCCGTTTTTTCCATATTCATCACAACAGGGTGGGAAGATTTCAAGTGATCCGCAATTTTTTCCGCATCGCCATAATCTTTCGGATTGACAACCACCATGGTATACGGTTTTGCTTGTCTGGTAGCCGGACCGCGGCCTGCTGCCGCATAAGGTTTCGGAGGAACGGGAGCGGAAGTATTTACTTCTTCCTCTTCCTCATAACCTTCATCATCGTACTCATCATCTCTTGGTGCAAACTGTTCTTTAAATTTATCAAGTAAGCTCATTTTTCTTCTCCCTTCTGTCTGGCACCGAATATCGCGGTACCCACGCGGACCATTGTCGCGCCTTCTTCTATTGCTATTTCAAAGTCCTGAGTCATGCCCATGGACAAAATAGAAATCTGATTGTCGGGAAAATACGTTTTCAGATCTTCCCATAAAGCATGTGCCTTTTTGAAAACAGGACGCGTTTTTTCTGCATCTTCTTCTATCGGCGCCATGCACATCAGGCCTTTTACAGTGACATGGGGACAATCCCTTGCAACTTCCACGATATGGGGAAGCTCCTTTGGTGACAGCCCGTATTTGCTTTCCTCTCCGGAAATATTAAATTCCAGAAGAACGTCCTGCTTTTTTCCTGCCTGTCCTGCCCGTTTATCAATTTCCTCTAAAATCCCGGCAGAATCGACCGACTGGATAAGATCTGCCAGAGCCACCGCCTTTTTTACCTTGTTTCTTTGGAGATGTCCCTGGAGATGCCATACCGCCGGAAGAGTAAGCCGGTCATGCTTCTCCTCCATTTCCTGTACACGGTTTTCACCCACCTGGGTAACTCCCAGACGGAGAACTTCTTCCATATTTTCCAAAGGATGGAATTTCGTCACTGCCACAAGTATCACGTCCTGTCCGTAAGGAGACCGCCGTCGGGCCGCCTCTATACGCCGCTCCACTTCCTGCAACCTCTTACCGATATCTGACACTCTACCACCCTCTTTAGTGAAAATAATAGATACATTCATGATTTATTATACCATAGCTATTTAATGAATAACATGATTTTACCGCTTATTTTTCGGAAAGTCTTTAGAAAAAACAAAAAGAACGGTCCGCTTAAAACCGTTCTTTTCTTTTTTCTTTTCCTCAGACGGATTTTTTTATATTTTTTCCGCCGATTTCATAATCTCTCCGGGAATCTGAAGTCCTAAATTTTCTCTGCTCTTTTCATTGATTATCAGTGTATATTCCGTTTGATAACCTATTTTCGTATTTTCCGGTTTTACCTTACCGTCAAGAATATCTGCCGCCAGATAGGCCGTCCGTTTTCCCAACGTATAGTAATCTACCGATAAGGCTGCCAATGCACCGTCTTTTGCCATACTTCCGGCGCCTGCTATCACGGGAATTTTGGCCGCGTCCGTCACCTTCACAAGAGTAGGCACGGAAGAAGCGATGACATTATCGGTCGGTACGTAAATGAAATCACAGGCCCCCACAAGAGACTCCGCCACCTGCTGGATATCATTTACACTGTTCACCGTCCGTTCCACAACTTCCAACTGATTATCACGACAATAAGCTTTCACCATAGCCGCCTGTATCTCGCTGTTCACCTCACTGGAGCAATATATCAGTCCCACCCGTTTTGCACCGGGTACGAGCTTTCTTCCCAAATCAAGCTGGGCATGTACAGGTGTCAAATCGCTTACGCCCGTCACATTTCCGCCCGGCTCTTCATTGCTTTTGACAAGTTTGGCAGATACGAAATCCGTGACCGCCGTAGCGACAATGGGAATATCCTTGATTTCATTGGCTACCGCTTGTGCCGACGGTGTTGCAATGGCACAAATCAGAGCGGGCTTTTCATTTTTGAAACGCGCCGTAATGCTCCGGAGATTCGACTGGTCTCCCTGGGCATTCTGCTGATCGAAAACCACCTTGCTCTCATCATACCCCCGTTCTTTCAAACCGTCGATAAAGCCTTTATTTGCCAAATCAAGGGAAGCATGCTGCATAATCTGTACCACCCCGATTTTCAATTTTCCCTTTTCCTGCCCACCGTTTCCGGCCTTTTCCGTACCGCCGCAGCTTACCGTCACCGCTGCCATTCCGAGAATACCGGCTGCGAGAATCCATTTCTTCCATGTTTTCATTTTTCATCCCTGCTTTCTTTATAACTGAAATTCTATAAAAAATGTCCCCTGCTTCTGCAAGGGACGACGGGACTCATCGCGGTACCACCCTGTTTATCCGATGAAAGTAGAAATCTTGCTCAGAAAACAAAAAAAGCAGTACCAAGGGACGGAAAATCCGTGGTACCACCCTAATTTCATCAAATCAACTCTCAGCTTTTTAACGGAGCCACTCCGGCAACGCCTACTTTCATTTCAGCGAAGCAGTTCAGGAAAGAACTTCCAAATTCTTTTCTCTCCGGTTTTCACCATACACCGGCTCTCTGGGCAGAAGCAGAACTTGTACTTTTTTCCATCAGCACTTTTTTGTATTGTCACCATTCTACTTGATTCCTTTTTCCTTGTCAAGGTCATTAGAAATTTGTTTGCTCCTGTTTTTTCATAAGCAACAGAGCTTTTATTTTTGATTTCCGAAACAAAATAAAAAGACAGCCGTGAAATGACTGTCTTTCGCAAGCCTATGATTTCCATACGCCGATTTCTTTATAATACTTTACCGCCCCCGGGTGGAACGGCAGATTTCCCACGTCCCTGACCGCCTCTTCAGGGGTAAGGCCTTTCAGACTTTTCTGCGTTTCTCCCAATTCGCCGATATGTTCCCAGAATGCTTTTGTAAGACAGTACACCAACTCCTCCGGAAGATCTCCGCGGGTGAACATCACCATTTTTACTGCCGAAGTGCGGATATCCTTATCCTGTCCGGGGTATGTGCCTTTCGGAATAATATACGAGGAATACCAGGGATATTTTTCTTTCAACCGGTTCAGCAGGTCTTCATCCATATCCACCAGACGGCAGCCGCCTGCCAGTGCCTGTGTCACCGCCGAAGCAGGTACGCCGGACATCACCCATGCCCCGTCGGCCGAACCGTTCTGGAGTAAATCTGCCGCATCGGTGAATGCGATATATTCCGCTTGGATATCATCGGGAAAATGAAGTCCCGCCGTTGTGAAATGCACGGCACATTCATTGTATACAGAAGAGCCGGCAGAGGCGACGGCAAAACGTTTTCCCCTTGCATCTTCCAATTTTTCGATACCCGACCGTTCCGTAACCACCACCTGGTTGGGATTCATATATAATCCGGCGATGATTTTCAAATCTTTATACGGGTGGTTTTGAAAACTCCCCGCTCCGTTGATACACTCCGCCACATTGCTTGAAACGGCGACAGACACTTGGGCTTCTCCGTCAGCCACCATATTTAAATTGGCAATACCGCCAGCCGATGCCTGGCTTTTGGCCTGCACGCCCGTCACGGAATTTGTCCACATATGCGTTACCGCCGCTCCCACAGCATATAAAGCGCCTGATGCGCCTGCTGTAGGAAAATTGATTTTGACCGTTTCTTCTGCCCCTGTTTTCCCTGCTTCGGAAGCATCTTTTCCCCCGCACCCCGACAGCAATCCTGCCGCAAGAAAAACGGCAAGAAAAATAGCGGCCGCCTTTTTCATTTCCTTCATCATTTCCTTCCCATCGCTTTCAGAAAAAGTAAAACCGGAATTCTCTTTCAGTATAGCTGAATACCTGTTAATTTTCTAACCGGCCGTCTCTTTTTTTCAGCCGGCTATATTGGAAAGCCATGACTGTAAAAATAGCGGAAAGCCCGAGAACATCAGAAATCATTCCGGGGAAGAGAAGCAAGGGAGAGGCGGAAATCAAAACCGCCCTTTCCCAAAATGCGGCACGGCAGAAAAGACGTCCTTCCATACCTGCCACAAGAGCCACTGTCCCTGCCAGCGCCGTAAGCACGGCACGGATTGTTACAGATAAAGCCGCCTCCTTGTCCGCTCCTATCAAAAGCACGGGATTATCAAGGAAAAAGAAAGGAATGATAAACCCGATAAGTCCGAGGCGCACGGACCGTAGAGCCGTCTTCATCTGTCCCGAGCCGGCAATTCCCGATGCCACATAAGCGGAAATAGCCACAGGGGGTGTAATATTTGACAAGCAGGCGTAAATCAGACAAAACAGATGGGCCGAAAGCGGTGCTGCTCCCGCTTTTATCAATACGGGAATGGCCACCGCCTGGACAATGACATACGCCGCCACACCGGGTACACCCATTCCGAGAACCACCGACATGACCATAACCAAAAGGCCGGCCGTATAAAGATGACCGCCCTCTCCGAGAGAAAGGACGAGATATCCCAGCTGGAGTCCCAACGATGTGAGAGTGACCGTGCCGATAATAACACCGATAATTACACAGCATACGCCGACAGAAACTGCACTTTTGGCTCCTTCCGTGACGGCTGAAAGAATATCACGTCCTGTCATGGCTGTTTCTTTTCTGAGACGGGCCGCTCCTACAGTGACAAAAATAGAGATCACGGCGGCATAAAGAGGCGTGAATCCCATACTCATAAGTCCGATAAGACTCACAAGGGGAAGAATGAGATGTCCCTGTTTTTTCAGAACCTCAAGAGCCTCCGGAATATGCTCCCTCGAAACACCGGAAAGACCGAGACGTTTCGCCTCAAAATGGACTGCAAGAAGCAGGCCCGTATAGTAAAGCAGGGCAGGCGTAACCGCCGCTAGCGCGACATAGGTATAAGGCAGATTTAAAAATTCCGCCATGACAAACCCGACCGCCCCCATGATAGGCGGTGTAAACTGACCGCCCGTAGAAGCGGCGGCCTCCACGGCTCCGGCAAATTCCTTTTTATACCCCGCCCGTTTCATCATAGGAATCGTGATTGTTCCTGTCGTCGCCACATTGGCAATGGCAGACCCGTTGATCATGCCCATAAGTCCCGATGCAATGACCGCCACCTTGGCAGGACCGCCGGCCGTCATTCCCACGAGCGCCATGGAAAAATCATTGATAAATTTGGAAAATCCCGAATATTTCAAAAAAGAGCCGAGCAGGACAAAAAGAAATATATACGTTGCCGATACGCCCGCTCCCGTACCGAGAAGACCTTGCGTCCCCCAAAACTGGGTAATCAGAACACGTTTCAACGTAAAGCCGTTATGCCCCAGATAGCCGGGGAGATACGCACCGAACCAATTGTACGCAAGAAAAAGTGCCGAAAGTGCGGTCAGATTTCCCGACACTCTTCTGGCCGCCTCAAATACGCAAATGACCGCCACCACGGCAATTCCCGTTTCCATATCGGAAATACGGCCTCCTGCGAGGGCAATCCTGTTATAGTTCAAAATCAGATAAAGAAAACTGGAAAGCGAACAAAATATAAGAACCGTATCCCATAAAGAAGGATATTTTCTTTCCCGTTTTTCCTTTGCCGAAGACGGATAAAGGAGAAAAGTCAGGACAAGCAAAAATATACAATGAACGGCTCTTAAATGAATGGCGCTCAAAACGCCGAGAGTCGTGAAATAAAGCTGGAAAACCGTCCACACGCAAAGAAGCAGGGCTATCCATTTCACTGCACTGCCCTTATAGATTCTCATCGGTGAAACATCTTCTTTTTTCTCCGCCGGTGATGTAATTTCTTTTTCCGGCTTTTCACCTGCTGTCATGCGTTCCTCCTGCAAAACAATTTTATTAGATATAGTACTCCCGTAAAGGAGCAGAGTCAATCGAAAACGAAAATGGCGGGAATAAAAGTTTCTTCTTTTCATCGGTCAGATATTTTGTAAACAAGAAAAAAAGAGCTTTCCTTAAAAAGAAAGCTCTTTTATTTTTTTATTATTTACTTTCAAAAAATGCTTTGTAAGCCAAATAGGTTTCGTAAGCATCGGCCTTTGAAAGCAGGTCATACGGTGCGTGCATGGAAAGCATGGATGTACCGCAGTCTACTACTTCCGCACCCCAGTTTGCCATCATGAACGCGATTGTTCCGCCGCCGCCCTGGTCGACTTTTCCGAGTTCGCCGATCTGCCAGCATACGCCGGCATCATTTAAAATATTTCTGACTTTATGCAAAAATTCCGCATTTGCATCGTTGCTTCCTGCTTTACCGCGGGAACCGCCGTATTTGGTGAGATTGATACCATAGCCGAGGAAAGAGGCATTGTCCCTTTCGGATACTTCGGGGAACATCGGGTCAAGGCAGGAATTTACGTCAGCGGAAAGCATTTCACTGCTTTCCATGGTTTCATAAAATTCGAGAAGGCTTACCTGTCCCTGAAGAGCCAACATTTTCATAACAAATTTTACGAAATAGGCGGATTCCATACCTGTATTTCCGTAAGAACCGATTTCTTCTTTATCCGTCAGAAGTGCCGCCTGCGTCTTAACGCCCGGTTTTGCATTCAGAATGGCTTCCAAATTTGCATAAGAGCAAACTCTGTCATCCTGTCCGTAGGATGCGATAAGAGAACGGTCAAAGCCTACATCGCGGCTCTTCATGGCCGGAACGAGTTCGAGTTCTGCCGTAGCAAAATCTTCTTCCTCAATGCCGTACTCTTTTTTCAAAAGTGCCATGATGGCTTCTTTCGGTGTCTGCCCTTCCTTGGAGTGCGTGCCTGCAATGGCCTGGAGCTGTTCACCCGTTACCCCTTCGGCAAGTGTCTTTTTCATCTGGTCCTGTGCCATATGAATGAGCAGGTCGGATACATAGAAAACAGGATCTTTTTCGTCCATGCCGATATGAATATCCACTTTATTCCCGCTCTTGGTATAAACGACACCGATTAAAGCAAGAGGAATGGTCGTCCACTGGTATTTCTTGATTCCGCCGTAATAATGGGTGCGGAAGTAAACGATGCCTTCTTTTTCATGAACCGGGTTTGCTTTCAAATCCAGACGGGGCGAGTCGATATGGGAGCCGACAATTTTAATTCCGTTGTGAACCGGTTCTTTTCCGATGACCGCAAGAATGACGGACTTCCCTTTCTGATTCCAATAGACTTTATCGCCGGCCTTGAGCGATTTCATATCATAGACGGGTTTAAATCCCTTCGCTTCGGCCTGACGGATGATTTCCGCCGCCGCAAGCCGTTCCGTTCTTGCCGTATCGAGGAACTTTTTATATCTTTCTCCATACGCCATGGCGGCTTTGCGTTCTTTTTCATTCATACGCTGCCATACAGATTTGGTTCTGCTATATGTTTCTTTCATTACATGCCTCCTAAAAGAGAATTATTTTCATAATAACAGTATATATCTTTTGCCCTTTTCCCGCAAACAGCAGAATTCCGCTTGTTTTTACGAAAAATTATTTGTCTTTATAAGGAAATACGCGGCTGAGCCAGTAAGTCAGTCCCGCAAAAACAGCCATGACAAGAAAAAGTACGGGATAGGCCACCGCCAAGAGATATACCGATGATTCCAAGCTTGTCATAATAACCTCCTAACCCAATACGGGAATCAAAGCAAGCACGAGCCCGCCGGCAACGACAGAAGCCACCTGCCCTGCCACATTTACGCCCATGGCATGTTGGATGATAAAGTTCGTCGGGTCTTCTTTCAGTGCCATTTTGGCCACGACTCTGCCCGACATGGGAAATGCGGAAATACCGCAGGCACCGATCATGGGATTGAGTTTTTTCTTTAAAAACAGATTGGCAAGTTTTGCAAAAAGCACACCGCCGGCAGTGTCAAAAATAAATGCCACCGCTCCCAAAACAAGAATTTTCAGTACATCGAGAGTAAGAATATTCTCTGCCGTCATCGTGGCTCCGATGATAAGCCCGAGGAACAGTGTCACCAGATTGGACAATTCATTTTGTGCCGTATCGGACAAAGAATCGACAACGCCTGATACTTTCAGCATATTTCCGAACATGAGCGCTCCGATGAGAGGAACGGAAATGGGTGCCAGGATACCGGCGAATATGACGACCATGAAAGGAAATAAGAATTTCGCCGTCCATGATACGGGTTTCTCCTCTTTAAATTCCATGCGGATTTTCCGTTCTTTTTTCGTTGTCAGGAACTTGATAATCGGCGGCTGTATAATCGGCACGAGTGACATATAGCAAAAAGCAGTAACTGTCAGGGGCGCGAGAAGTTCTGTCGCAAATTTCTGGGCCACAAAAATGGTGGTCGGCCCGTCGGCAGCACCGATGATACCGATTGCGGCAGCCTGATTAAAGGGAAATCCCATGAACGCCGCCAAAATCGTCGCCACAAAAATCCCCAGGTGGGCAGCCGCCGCAAAAAGCATGACATGAGGCTGACGTATAAGAGGTGTGAAGTCGCACATGGCACCGACAGCGACAAAAATCAGGACGGGGAATAATTCATTGGCAATGCCCGCCTGATAAAGTACATGAAGAAATCCGGGATCGCCGCCACCGTCGGGAATAACTACAAACCGGCCGGGAATATTTGCCAGCAGGCAGCCCACTCCCATAGGAAAGAGCAGCATCGGTTCATAATCTTTTTTTACCCCGAGCCAAATTAGAATACCGCCGATGATAAACATGATCCAGATGGTAGGATCCGACATCGCCATAACCCCGGCAAAAAGTTCTTTAAAAATCGCTTCCGCGTTTGTCATGATTTCCTCCTGACAGATACAAAGGGACACGGCACAGATTTTATCAAAAAACGGACCGGTATCCTACCAGGTCCGTTACTATTTCCTGCCCCTGTGCCATACGCAGAAAACATATGCAGTTTTTTATTCCGGTCAGATTTGATATCCGAAAACCGGTAAAATGACAAATACCAATAACGCCCAAATAAGACCGGCACCGATAAAAATACCGGCAGTAATGGCGAATCCTTCTTTTGAGCGGGGAACGCCGAGAAGACTGAAATTTCCGAACCAGCCGCGGCGTACCATGAATCCGTTACTGCTCCTCTGGCGGAACCAGACAAGTTTTTTTCTCGGATCTATACTGTAAGCCACAATCACGGCAATGACCGTAGCCACAAGCCAGTAAATCATAAACCGTGCCGCATGGAAATCCTTTATATCCGACAAATCAATCATTTGCATAGCGTATCAACCTCACAAAGCATATTTATCTTGCTGATTTATATATTACTATGCAAAAAGAGTATAGTCAAAGAAATTCTTACGTCAATTTATTTTACAGCGTACCGAGAAGATACCCGTACCCCGCCTTTTCCATATCCGCTTCGGGGATAAAGCGGATAGAAAGACTGTTGATACAGTACCGTCTTCCGCCTTTATCCCGCGGGCCGTCTCCGAAGACATGACCTAAATGGGCATTTCCGCTGCGGCTTCGCACTTCGATTCTCTCCATGTTATAACTTCTGTCTTCCTTATATGTCACCACATCGGAAGAAACCGGGCGGGTAAAAGCGGGCCACCCGCAGCCGGATTCGAATTTATCCCGGGAAGAAAATAAAGGCTCTCCTGTAGAAACATCCACATAAATCCCCCGCTCGAAAGTGTCCCAGTATTCATTGGAAAAAGCTCTTTCCGTCGCACTTTCCTGTGTCACCGCATACTGATCGGCTGTCAAAATATGCTTCAGCTCCTCTTCTGACGGTTTCGGATACAGTGAAGCATCTATCACCGGATCGGCCGCCTGCGTCACATCGATATGACAGTAGCCCCCGGGGTTCTTTTTCAAATAATCCTGATGATACTCCTCGGCAAGAATGAAATTCCGGAGCGGCTGCACCTCCACGGCAATTTTTTCCGTAAGAGTTTTCTGTTTTTCCGCCAAAACGGATTTGGCCAGTTCTCCGTCCGCCTCATCGGTATAATAAATTCCCGTCCTGTACTGGCGGCCTCTGTCATTTCCCTGACGATTGACACTCGTCGGATTGATTACCCGCAGATAGTAAAGATAAATCTCTTTTAAAGAAATTTTCGACTCGTCATAAACGACATGCACGGTTTCCGCATGGTCCGTAACTCCAATCAGCTCGTACCCGGTCGTTTCCGTTTTTCCGTTGGCATATCCGGAAGTCACATCAATTACTCCGTCAATCCTCGAAAAATATTCTTCCAGCCCCCAAAAGCAACCGCCTGCCAAATATATATCCTTCATTGATTTCACCTCATTTTTATAGGAAACCGTTTCCATTCCTGCCGTTTTTTCTGATACGTCTGCCCTGCCGCCTTTTGCGTCCGGCAAAAATCCGCATCCCCAGGCAATCAAAAGAAACACACTTCCTATAACCAAAGTAATAAATTTCACTTAGTCCCCCTTATGGCAGAGCCGCCATTTTCTCCTTCAACTGCGGAGACGGAATATGCCCGGGGATAACGTCCTCTACCTTCCCCGACGAGTCAATTAATGCAGCGGTCGGATAGAAACGGACACCGTATCTTCTCGTCACCTCGCCCCCTTCATCTAAAAGAACGGGAATATTTTTATATCCTAACGTATCAAACCATTTGATAAAATCTTCCTTTTTCATCTCTCCGCCGACTCCGGGCGTCACTACGGAGAGGACCACGAAATCACCGTTTTCTCCTGCCAGGCGGTTCGTTTCTCCTATCGTTGCCATGCAGACAGAGCACCAGGAAGCCCAAAATTTGATAAATACTTTTTTCCCTTTGAAATCAGATAATCTGTATTCTTTTCCATGAATATCTTTCAGCATAAAATCACCGTCAATTCCCGACTCCCGAACAGCGGGGGAAGCCGCTTTCACGGAAGCAACCTGTCCCTTTGTTTCCTTTTTTCCAAAAAAATCACAACCGGGCAAACAGCCGGTCAAAGAAGATATCATGATAAATCCTGCCAGAGCAGACACTGCCGATTTTTTCATTATTCCCATTCCATTCTCCTCCTGCTTATACGAAAAACGCCGCCAAACGATTCATCTGGCCCGACATAAGGACTAATCCCATCAATAAAATCAAAAAACCGCCCGCCTTCTTCAAAAAAAGCATGTGCTTTTTCAAAGACACGGAATATTTCATAAAAAAGGACGAGCCTGCCGCCAATAAAAGAAACGGTATAGCCATTCCCGCCGTGTAAACCAGCATGAGAAATCCGCCGTACCAAGCAGAAACCCCTCCTGAAACCAGAATTGCCAGAACCGAGCCGAGTACGGGTCCCACACAAGGCGTCCAAGCAAAACTGAATGTCAAACCTAAAATAAAAGCCTCGGCCAATCCTCTTTTTCCGCTTCCGTGAAAATCCATTTTCTTTTCCTGCTGCAAATAACGGATATTGATGATTTCCATTTGGTGCAAACCGAGAAAAATAACAATCGTTCCGAGGATATAAGGCGTGTAAGGATGATATAAAAAGCCCCCCAAGAAACCGGCGCCGAAACCGAGTGTAAAAAACACCATAGACAAACCGGCGATAAAAGCCAGTGTTTTTAAAATAGGATAGATGTATATTTTGCTGTCCCGGTATGTAAAAACAACAGACCCCGGCTGATCCATTAATTTACCTAGATAGACAGGTAACAAAGGAAATACGCAGGGTGAAAAGAAAGATAAAATACCGGCTGCAAAAACGGTTCCTATAAAGAAAAAGGGAAATCCAGTTTCCATATCGCACTCCTCTTTAATAAATCGAAAGACAACTATATCTAATGTTATCTATATAATATTTCAAAGCACAAAAAAATACAAGTTTTTTATTATTCCGGAAACAGATGTCTTTGATTTCTTTTTTCCTTAATGTCAGCTTCCCCCGCTCACGGGGACGGCTTATGTTCCCTTTTCCTTTCTTAGTAACAAGTATTTTTGCAACAAAAAACGCCCCCAAAAGGGAGCGTCTTTGTTTTGTTTTGAAGCGGCTGTTAGCCTCCTCCGAACTGGGCAAGCATCGTTCCTGCTGCTACGGCAGTTCCGATAACTCCTGCTACGTTCGGGCCCA
>OGSY01000040.1_pt1 | contig 104553 bp, 97 predicted proteins | sample 1574281 | NCBI WGS metagenome assembly OGSY01 (sample SAMN03295855, study PRJEB24534) | human gut metagenome | isolation source: fecal sample 5 from infant 8 | host: Homo sapiens | place: USA: Pittsburgh, PA | collected 2014-07
ATGGTGCCGATGTTGCAATGGGGTTTTGTTCTTTCGTAATGTGCTTTTGCCATTTTAAAGTCTCCTTTTAATTATTTATTTCCTAAACGTTCTTCTGTAATCTGCTGGGAGATTGCTTTCGGAACTTCTTCATAATGATCGAATGTCATCGTGAATGTGCCGCGGCCCTGTGTGGAGCTGCGGAGTGCGGTCGCATAACCGAACATTTCAGAAAGCGGAACGAAACCTTTGATACGGGATTCGCCGTTTTCGGATTCCATGCCTTCGATACGTCCGCGACGGGAGTTAAGTCCGCCGATAACGTCGCCCATGTATTCTTCCGGCACGTCAACTTCGACGCTCATGTACGGTTCGAGAAGGACAGCGTCTGCCTTTTTCGCACCGTCTTTGAATGCCATGGAGCCGGCCACTTTAAACGCCATTTCAGAGGAGTCGACATCATGGTAGGAGCCGTCATAAACGGTTACCTTGATATCTACCATCGGATAGCCGGCAACAACGCCGTCTTCCATAGCGGCTTCAACGCCTGCCTGAATCGGGTTAATAAATTCTTTCGGAATGACGCCGCCGACAACTTCGTTAGCGAATTCAAATCCTTTACCCGCTTCCATCGGTTCGAGACGGAGCCAGCAGTGACCATACTGACCGTGACCGCCGGTCTGACGGATAAATTTGCCTTCCGCTTCGACGCTCTTGCGAATGGTTTCGCGGTAAGCTACCTGCGGTTTGCCTACGGTGCATTCTACATTGAATTCACGTCTCATACGGTCAACGATGATGTCCAGATGGAGTTCGCCCATGCCGGAAATAATCGTCTGGTTCGTTTCCGGATCGGTATGTACCTTGAATGTCGGGTCTTCTTCTGCCAAACGCTGGAGAGCTGTGCCCATTTTTTCCTGGTCAGCTTTTGTTTTCGGTTCTACAGCTACAGAAATAACCGGTTCCGGGAATTCCATTTTTTCCAAAATAATCGGATTTGTTTCAGCGCAAAGGGTATCCCCTGTGGTGACATCCTTAAATCCTACAGCTGCGGCAATGTCGCCGGAGTAGGCTCTTTCGATTTCCTTACGGTTGTTGGCATGCATCTGAAGGATACGGCCGACACGTTCTTTTTTACCTTTGGTGGTATTGAGTACATAAGTACCCTGTTCCAGTATACCGGAGTATACACGGAAGAATGCGAGTTTCCCTACATAGGGATCGGCCATAATCTTGAATGCCAGAGCCGCCATCGGTTCATCGTCACTGGAGCGACGGACCATTTCTTCCCCGGTCTTCGGATCGGTTCCTTTAATCGGCGGTACATCGGTCGGTGCCGGCAGGTAATCGAGAACTGCGTCAAGCAGCATCTGGATTCCTTTGTTTTTGTATGCGGATCCGCAGAATACAGGGAACAATGTGCAGTCAAGTACCTGTTTACGGATGGATGCTTTGATTTCATCGATGGAAAGTTCTTCTCCTTCGAGATATTTTTCCATCAGCGCATCGTCGCCTTCAGCTGCTTTTTCTACGATTTTTTCACGGTATTCTTCAACGATATCTTTCATATCGTCCGGAATCTCTCTGATTTCGAACTTGGTACCGTCATCGGAAAGGTAAACTTCTGCTTTTCTTTCCAATAAATCAACAATCCCTGTAAAGGTATCCTGTTTGCCAATCGGGAGCTGCATAGCCAGCGCATTTGCACGGAGACGGACTTCCATCGTTTTTACTGCATGAAGGAAATCAGCACCGATGGTATCCATCTTATTGATGAATGCGATACGGGGTACGTGATAGTGATCGGCCTGTCTCCAAACAGTTTCAGACTGGGTCTGCACCCCGTCCTTAGCGCTGAATACGGCAACAGATCCGTCAAGTACACGAAGGGAACGTTCTACTTCTACTGTAAAGTCCACGTGGCCGGGGGTATCGATGATGTTGACACGATAGCCCTTCCAGTGGCAAGTGGTGGCAGCAGAGGTAATCGTGATACCACGTTCCTGTTCCTGCGCCATCCAGTCCATGGTAGCCGCGCCATCATGAACTTCACCAATCTTATGGTTTACACCGGTATAAAAGAGGATACGTTCCGTGGTTGTTGTTTTGCCGGCATCAATATGTGCCATGATGCCGATATTTCTTGTTTTGTCAAGCGGATATTCTCTGCCCACGATTTTTTCTCCTTATTGTAATTACCAGCGATAATGTGCAAAAGCCTTATTTGCTTCTGCCATTTTATGGGTATCTTCTTTCTTCTTTACTGCTGCGCCCGTATTATTGAAAGCGTCCATCAGTTCTCCTGCCAGACGTTCTTCCATCGTACGTTCACCACGCAGACGGGCATAGTTGACCATCCAACGGATGCCCAGTGTCAGACGACGGTCTGCACGAACTTCAACCGGCACCTGGTAGTTGGCACCGCCGACACGACGGGCACGGACTTCCAAAACCGGCATTACATTATTCAAAGCCTGTTCGAAAACTTCGATCGGGTCTTTGTCAAGCTTGCTGCGGCAAATATCGAATGCACCATATACAATGGATTCTGCAACGCCCTTTTTGCCGTCGAGCATAATTTTATTGATGAAACGTGTAACTGTCTTGTTTCCGTAGACCGGATCCGGCAGTACATCACGCTTCGGAACAGCACCTTTTCTCGGCATTGTTAGTTTCCTCCTTATATAGTTGTTTGTTAATCACAGAAATTTGATAAAGAAATATTATTTCTTGGCCTTTTCACGCTTAGCTCCGTATTTGGAACGAGCCTGTTGACGGCCGGATACACCTACTGTATCAAGTGCACCACGGATAATGTGATAACGAACACCAGGAAGATCCTTAACACGGCCGCCTCTGATGAGGACGACGCTATGTTCCTGTAAATTATGACCTTCGCCCGGAATATAAGCGGATACTTCGATTCCGTTGGTCAAACGTACACGGGCTACTTTACGAAGAGCCGAGTTCGGCTTTTTCGGTGTAGCTGTATACACTCTTGTGCAAACGCCACGCTTCTGCGGTGACTGCTTCAGAGCCGGAGTCTTCGCCTTTGTTCCCAAAACCTCACGGCCTTTGCGAACGAGCTGATTAATTGTCGGCAATATGGGCACCTCCTTTCCATAAGGGTAAATTTATAATTGATCCGGGACAGCACGGGGCTTTCCCGAATATTACCGGGATTTAAGAACGGCAGCAGACGCAGCTTTCACTTTAATGTGACACGCCCTGCCTATTTCTTTTTTGCTGAAATCCCGTGTGACCGGAATTCCCGCATCTGCGCAAACTTTTTCCAAGGGAGCGGAAATCCGTTCATCACAGTCGGATGCGATGAATACATGAACGGCTGTCTTTTTTTCGACCGCTCTTTCCGTTTCTTTCAGACCGACAACGAAGTCGGATTCTTTTAATTCATCGAGTGTCATGAACTCACCCCGCTTATCATTTTCAGGTTTTACGCAACAGTGGAATTATACCATTCTCTTTTCGGACTGTCAAACAATAAACCTGCCGTTTGACCCGTATTTATGCACAAATCTTTTACAACGTTTCCGGGCGTATCATTTCTAAAAAATTGTTTTCTTTAAAAAAACCGCTTTCCTATGGTATTCCGCTTTTCTCTTTTTCATTCAGGTTCATAAAAATGTATTTCTCTTCATCGCTTTATATCTCTTATTGATTTTTTCTATATGGGTATATAAATTTATGATTTCTTTTATATTTCGCCGTTTTTATTTTTCTCTTTAAGGTACAATAATAAAAAATACTCCTGTTTTTATGTACATTTCTATTTCAAGAGAAAGGAACCATCACCTTGAAAAAAAATGCTGTTGTTTACTGCGGTTCCCGCTATGGAAATAATCCTGCTTTTGCCGCTTTTGCAGGTATGACAGGCGAGTTTCTTGCAAAAAAAGGATATACTCTCGTGTACGGCGGCGGCAGTATCGGCCTTATGGGCGTTATGGCTGATGCGGCCATGGCAGCGGGCGGTCACGTAACGGGAATCATTCCGGAGATATTTATTGCCCAGGAACAGGCTCACCGTCTGATTACGGAATTGGTGGAAGTTCCTGATTTGACAGTACGGAAAGAAAAAATGATTTCTCTCGGCGACGTATTTCTCATTCTCCCCGGCGGTATAGGTACGCTGGAAGAACTGGCCGACACGGCAAACCATTTCCATATCTACAAGGAAGCAGATAAACGTCCGCCCATTATCATTGCCAATATAGATCATATTTACGATCCCTTGGAAAAACTGTTTGAGTCTTGGAGTAAAAATGAATTTATTGATCCTTCGGAGTGGAAAAACATTCACTTTATCCGTTCTTTTTCCGAGCTTTTGCCATTTTTCCCTTAACTCATCACTTTTTTGCAAGACCCCTTTCTCAGAAGAGCGCTTTTTTATATAGATAGTAATCTATTCATCTCTTTTATCTCCAGATTTTTCGGTATTCGGTAACCGATTTTTCAGTTCACGGAAATCAGAAAGAGTGCTACAATATAATAAGAAGATATTAATTTGAAAATTATAATTATTTAATGATTTTTTTATCGGAGCATCCTGTCTTGTACTGGAGGTCTTAAAATGAAACCTGTTCTTCATGTAGGGATTGATGTAGGCTCCACAACAGTAAAGGTAGTCGCCCTCTCTCCCCGTTTAAAGCTCCTTTTCGGCTGTTATGAACGACATATGTCAAATATCCGCCACACTTCCCTATCTTTACTGAAGGAATTGGCCGGAAAATTTTCAGGATACCGTATCACTGCTTCTATTTCCGGAAGTGGCGGCCTCGGACTTTCCCATTGGATGGCTCTTCCTTTTTACCAGGAAATCCTTGCTGAAACAAAAGCAATTGATACATTCCATCCCGAAACGGACGTCATCATTGAGCTGGGTGGTGAAGACGAAAAAATTACATATCTGCAGAATGGGGTAGACCAAAGAATGAATGGTGCGTGTGCCGGCGGTACAGGTGCTTTTATTGACCGTATGGCAACTTTGCTCTCTACCGATGCCCAAGGTCTCAACACATTGGCAGAAAAATCCGGTCAAATCTATCCAATCGCCTCACGGTGTGGCGTCTTTGCCAAAACAGATATACAGTCTCTTTTGAACGAGGGTGCTTCTCATGAAGATATTGCACGCTCCATTTTCCAATCTGTGGTAAACCAGACAATTTCCGGGCTTACCTGCGGACGGCCTATCCGCGGAAAGGTCGCTTTTTTGGGTGGCCCTCTGACTTTTCTTCCTGCTCTCAGAAAACAATTCGGGGAAACGCTCCGTCTTCCTGACGAGAATATGATTGTTCCTGAGCACGGTGAGCTTTATGTGGCGATAGGTGCTGCGATTTCCGCCATGCATGACAAGCCTTTCAACCTAGTACAGTGGCTTGAGAAAATCGTCGGAAAAGAAATGGTGCTTCCCGCACGGACAAAAACAATGCCTTCTCTTTTCGAAACGGAGAAAGATTATGAAGTTTTCAAAGCAAGGCATGACCGGTTTCACACTCCGAGGAAAAATATAAAAGAAGCTTCTGGCCCTTGCTGGCTCGGGATTGATGCAGGCTCAACGACAATCAAGGCCGTCCTCACCGATAGGGATAATCATATTCTTTATGAATATTATGCAGGAAATCAGGGGGCACCCCTGGAAAGTACACGGCGAATGATTCTTGATTTATATAGTAAATTACCTGCCAGTGCTTACATTTGTGCCGCCGGAACGACCGGTTACGGCGAGGATCTGATCCGCGAGGCACTGAAAGCTGATACCGGTGAGGTGGAAACAATTGCCCATTACCGCAGTGCTCTCCATTTCCTCCCTGAAGTCACCACCATTCTGGATATCGGTGGACAGGATATGAAGTGCTGCCGTATCAAAGACGGTGCTGTCGATAATATTCTTCTCAATGAATCCTGTTCCTCCGGCTGCGGTTCTTTTTTGGACACCTTCGCCCAGTCCTTGGGCATGGATATCCACAGCTTTTCACAAATGGCACTTGTGGCAAAGCATCCTGCAGACCTCGGTTCCCGTTGTACGGTTTTCATGAATTCCCGTGTCAGGGAAGCCCAGAAAAACGGAATTGATGTCGCCGATATCGCCGCGGGCCTTTGCTATTCGGTCATTAAAAATGCATTGTACAAAGTAATCCGTCTCCGTAGAGCCTCCGATCTGGGAGAACATATTGTTGTACAAGGCGGAACGTTTTACAATGATGCTGTTTTGCGTGCTTTTGAAAAGCTTTTGGGACAAGACGTCATCCGCCCCGACGTAGCGGGTCTCATGGGTGCTTACGGAATGGCGCTCATCAGCCGCTCCCGTTTCCCCGAAACCCACCGTTCCTCTTTAATAAGCTGTAAAGAATTGGCTGCTCTTTCTTTTAAAAAAGAAATGAAACGCTGCCCGGGCTGCGGAAACCACTGCCTGATTACACTGACTACATTTAGCGATAACCGCACATTTATTTCGGGAAACCGATGCGAAAAAGGAGCCTCCCTTATCCTTACAGGAAAAAATGTGCCACACTCAGGCTATCCCAATATGTACCGCTGGAAACAGGAGCACCTCTTCGGGAGATGCAGTCTTTCTGAAGCGGAAGCTGTCCGCGGCACAGTGGGAATTCCCCTGACAATGAATATGTACGAAGATTTCCCTTACTGGCATGCTTTTTTTACAAAATTAGGTTATCGTGTCATCACGTCATCCTCACAAATCCGTCATATCCCGACTGCTGCCATGGAAACAATTCCTTCCTATTCGGAATGCTACCCTGTCAAGCTTGCCCATGCCCACATTTATGACCTGTGCCGTAAAAAGCCGGGCATAATCTGGTATCCTTCTGTTGACCGGGGACCTGACGAAGGAGGCGACCATTCTTACCATTGTCCTATGGTGACCTCTTACCCTGAAACGATTCAGGCGAATATGGAAGAAATTTTGGCAGAATCAGGTACCAGATTTATGCATCCCTTTGTTCCTTTGCATTCTCCCCGGGCTCTTCACAAAGTTTTGAAAAAGATTTTCTGTCCCCTCGGTATTTCAGCGGCAGATATAGCGGCTTCCCAAAATGCTGGAGAAGAAGCTGTCCGTAATTATAAAAACGCACTCCGGAAAGAAACAGAACGGATTTTAAAAGAAATAGAAAAAAATAAATGGACCGGCATTATTCTTGCCGGCCGGCCTTACCATACAGATCCGGCGGTTCATCACGGCATTCCTGATTTAATTAACCAGCTGGGTATGGCTGTCCTTTCAGAAGACGGAATCGCCATGATTTCCAAAAAAGAAAACCCTCCCCTCCGTGTGCTGAATCAATGGAGCTGGCACAGCCGTCTCTATAAGGCGGCGGATTATGTCACCCGCCACCCGAGGCTGGAACTGGTAGAATTAAATTCCTTTGGCTGCGGCCTTGATGCCATCGTCACCGACCAAGTGCAAGAAATCCTCAGCAACGGTCACCGTTTATTCACATCTCTCAAGATAGACCAGAGTCTGAATCTCGGCGCCGTCCGTATCCGTCTCCGTTCTCTCAAAGCTGCCATCAATGAACGGATTAAGGGCACACAGGAAACTTCTCCTGCCGTCTATCCGAAAGCGCCGTTTACAAAGGAAATGAAAAAAACTTTCACCATTCTTGTTCCTGAGATGTCTCCCCTTCATTTCCCTCTCATACAAGACGCCGCCCGTTCTGTAGGGTATAATATAGAAATGCTGGTTCCCGGAAAAGCAGATATTGATACCGGTCTTACCTGTGTCAACAATGATGCCTGCTATCCTGCCATTATCACTATAGGTACTCTAATCCGTGCCCTCTTATCCGGAAAGTATGACCTGTCAAAAACCGCTGTCATGCTCTCACAGACAGGCGGGGCCTGCAGGGCGTCAAATTATATCGCTCTTCTCCACAAAGCCTTAAATGAGTCAGGCCTGTCCAAAATCCCCGTGATTTCTCTAAACACTCACGGACTTGAACCTCAAAGCGGTTTCACCCTGAATCTTGCACTCGCCTCCCGCTTAATTAAAGCTGTCATTTATGGAGATGCTCTCCAGCAATGCTTGTACAGGACCAGACCCTATGAAAAAGCTTTGGGAAGTGCAGAAGGTTTATATAAGAAATGGCAGAAAATCTGCTCCTCTTCACTCCTGCAGAATGACTCCTTCTATCATTTCAAATCCAATATCACCCGCATGATCAAAGCTTTCGACCTGTTACCTCTCCAAGACATAAAACGAAGACCGCGGATAGGAATCGTAGGAGAAATTTACGTCAAATTCAGTCCCCTTGCTTCCAATGATATCGTCCGTGCTATTGAATCCAACGGCGGAGAAGTAGAGACAAGCGGCATGCTTGATTTCTTTCTCTACGGACTTTTGGACAGCCATTTCCAAAGAAAACACATGGACGGTTCTTTCACAAAAGAATTGAAAGACACATTCAGCCACTATCTTTTAGAATGGTACCGCAAACCTTTAGAAGATGCTCTGAAAAAATCTGTCCGTTTCCACGAAATGACACCGATTAGGAAAATGGCAAAAAGAGCCTCTCAGTTTTTATCCTTAGGTCACCGGGCAGGAGAAGGCTGGTTCCTGACTGCCGACATGATTGATTTGCTTTATCATGAATGCCGCGGTATCATCTGTCTCCAGCCATTCGGTTGTCTCCCAAACCACATCACCGGCGAGGGCATGATCCACAAACTACGCAAAGCCTATCCGGAGGCGGTATTCCTTTCTCTTGACTGTGATGCCGGCACAAGTGAAGTCAACCAGACCAACCGTTTAAAACTGATGATGAATTCTCTTATAGAACCACTGTGGGAGCCTCACTATATTTCTTTTATGGAAAATCGAATTACTGCAAAGAAAGGATCCTGTTATGAACGACAGAAAACTCACTGATAAAGGCGGGCATATGAAGGAAAAAATGATTGAAGTCACTGCCCGTATTTTGAGAGAAAAAGGATTCAAAGCAACCACCGTAAGAGCCATTGCGAAAGAGGCTAATGTAAATATCGCCGCCGTCCGCTACTACTTCGGCTCGAAAGAAGACTTAATCGGCGCCGCTTTGGAATACATGATGGGTTCTCTGGAAAACATCGTATCCATTCTTGACGATTCCCGCCTGCCTGCGAAAGAGCGGCTGAAAAAATATATTCTCTCTTATTTCCAACTTGCCCGTAAGCACCCCGCCCTATTCCGCTCGATTTCAAATCCTTCCAGTTCGGAGGCTAAGGAAACCTATTTCATTTATCTGAATCTTCTCCATGACCAGGCATGGGAAAAAGTCATTGAAAATGTGGCGGAAATCACAGGGTACACAGACCGTCGTGATTTGGAACTGAAAAGCATGCAGATTTTTGCGGCTGTCGAATTCCCCATCATTTTGGAAAGCAACAATAAAGATTCTTTCATTTCCCACTATACCGATACCGTCACATTGGAAAGGTACGTGGATATCCTTTTAGACAAAGTCACAACGCCGAGAGGAGAAAAAAATATATATTTGAAAGAAATACTTAACGGTGCCAAATAATTCGCCATCAAAAAAGCGTGTTCACTCTTTATAGAGCGGGCACGCTTTTTTTGATTAACCTCCCAATTCCACCTGGTCATAGTGGTATAAGGCTTCATTGATTTTCCAGATATCATATTGCTTATGTGTGATGAAATACCGGAGTATGACATCAAACAGCCTGCTTCGGGACAGGGTATAACCTGCCCGTTCCAAGAGAATCTCCGTTTCATTTATATCGAGTTTTAAAGCAACCGCAAGGGCCAGTATCGTTTTCTTTTTCGGCGTATAATTTTTTACGTTCCGTATCTTGGAAAAATGACGTCTGTCAATATTGGCGGCTTTATATACCTCGGGGTCGGTCATATTCCTTTCATCAATCATGCGGAATAATGTTTTGGAAAAAGGCTCGTCGAGCCGGCTAATCATTTCTGTCATAGAAAGTGAAGACGCATCTTCCAAAATAACGCTTCCCATGAAGGCACAATCAGCGGGATATGTTTCCAAAAAAGAACGTAATTCCGCCGACGGCGGAGGAAGTGTTGTCCCGTAAAGAGTCATATACACTGTCAGGTCTGAGTTTTTCAGGAAATCCAGGATTGCTCTTTTGGCAACCTCATAGGCTTCTTTGACGGGATATCCGTATATGCCTGAAGAAATTAAAGGAAATGCTATGTTTTTCACGCCTTTTTCTTCCGCCAGCTTAAGACTTTCTATATAACAGGAATATAATAATTTTTCATCTTCCTCTTTCCCGCTGTAAACAGGACCTGCGGTGTGAATGATATATTTTGCCTTTGTACTGAACCCGGGAGTTACGACGGCCTTACCGGTGCGGATAGGAGCCAATGCATCGCAGGCGGCTCTCAGCTCTTCCGCTCCGGCAGCTGCAAATATCGCACCGCAAACGCCGCCGCCTTCTCTTAATTCCGTATTGGCTGCATTGACGATAATATCCGCTTTTATTTTCGTTATATCTTTTTTTACCGTATAAAAAGGCATACATTCCTCCTGTGATTATTTTTATTATACTAAAAGAAGAATGCCCCGTTAAGGGCATCCTTTTTTTCGCATTTACTTATTTTCTCTTGCTTTTGTACAGAACCTGGAGCTGATTTCGTACATCGCCTCTATGCCCTTGTCGTCCGCCGCATAGCTGAACGCTTTTTCCTTATCTATCGAAAGACTTTCCGCCATCTCCTCAGCGTCTATATTGGCGGCGGAAAAAATAAACTCCCACCCGTATTTTTCTTTCATTTCGGAAATCATGTTTCTGATTTCTCTATGGCGGTACATAGTGCTTGCATTTTCCATTCCGTCGGTGGTAATGACAAAGATAACATGGTCCGCTCTGTATTTTTCCGCACTCTGCGCCTGTACTTTTTTGATTTTCTCAATTCCCATTCCGATGGCATCCAAAAGTGCCGTACCGCCGCCGGGGCAATAATCCCGTTCCGTCACAGGAGAAACGGCACGGATATCAAGACGGTCATGGAGTAATTCCACTCTCGTATCAAAGAGAATCGTCGTCAGGAAACATTCGCCGGGCAATTTCTTTTGTTTCTTCAGCATTCCGTTAAAACCGCCGGTGACATCACTTTCCAGACCGCTCATAGAGCCGCTTTTGTCCAAAATAAATACCAATTCCGTTTTGTCTGTTTTCATTTGTAAGACCCCTTTCTACAACAAATCTTCTATAGTCAGGATAGCAAATGAAAACATGTCCGTGGTCGCCTCAAAAGCGACAAATAAAAACCGCCCTGCTTTATGCAAGACGGTCATATTTATTTCTTTTCTATCGCCGCACGGGTGCCGTGAGCCCTGACGTATCCGCCGGTTTATGTGTTCTTTTCACGCCGAATTTCTTTAAAGAAATTCCCAGCTTTTTCATCATCGTTTCTACCGAATCCGCCTCTGTAAGCTCAACCGCTTTCCTCACAATCAGCTCACAGGCTCTGGCATCGTCCATAGCCTCGTGATGACGGAAAGCAAAGCCCAGATGACCGGCCACGGTATTCAGCTTGTGATTGGGGAGTTCTTTCCATAAAATACGGGACATGGCCACCGTATCCCCGTAAAGGAAATGAATATCCGGCAAGTCGTAAATATCGAGAACCGATGCAAGGACGCCCATATCAAAACGGGCATTGTGGGCAAAGACGATATTTCCTTCCAGATGATCTGCAATCTCTTTCCAGTAGGCAGGAAAAGGCATTTCGTTTTCCACATCGGCTGCCCGGATCCCGTTCACTCTGACGCAGTCCGGGTCAAAGTTCATGCTGTGCGGTTTAATAAGACGGTACCATTCGTCCGTAATTTTTGTGCCGTCGCTGACGGTAATGCCGAGCGAGCAGGCACTCCCCGGTCCCCAATAAGCGGTTTCGAAATCTATCGCTGCATAACGTATCATTTTTATATTTCCGTTTCAAATTCCGTTTCTTTACCTTCCAGCCAGCCGACTTCCACGGCTCTGTCAAAAGCCGATTTCATGCGGCGGGCCAGTTCGTTTCTTGCTGCCGCCACTCTTTTCCTGTTATCTGCAAAGCCTGTAATCAAAACAAGGATATTTTCCGACTCTCCCGTAATTTTTGCGGCATTTCCCTTTCCCGAAAGCCATGGCTGAGTGCAGATTTCTCCTTTCCATGTAACCGGATATCCTTCTTCATCGCCGATTTCCAGCGGCGCTTTCCGGTCTCCCAGGTCATAGGCGTGGATATTTACATGAAACTTGAGCATTCCCGCACGGACAATATCCGTCACGGGATTGACCCGTTCCAATACATCCGAGCCTGCAAGTTCGTCAAGTGTCGCCGTTCTCCCCACCGCTGACGTATCCGTCGTTTCTTTTTCTTCTGACGCCGTTATTCCCAATTGATTTTTGTATTCTTCAAATATAAGATCCAGAGCCGTTTTTTCCGTGATTCCCAGTTCCTTCAAATGCTTCGTATACAAATCCCTGTCTTTTTCTCCCAGTTTCGGGTTTAATTTAAAAAGCAGGTTCGCTTCCGTACAGCAACGCCGGCGGAACGCTTCGGCTTCTTTATTATCTTTTTCATTATTAACGGCCCTGACGGCTATGACACCGATACAAAGGCCGGGAATTTTTTCAAATAATGTCTTTGTGACAGCTACTTTCATTTTAAGGTCCTCACTTTCTTTCATTCATTCAAGTGTATTACAAAAAAGGTAAACTGACAAATTCCGACTAGCCGTTTCTACTTAACTAAAAAGACACATCTCCAATCATTTTTTGGCTATGTGTCTTTTTTTATACTCTTTTTATTAGAATTTATATTGGTAGGAAAGTGTCCAATTGAATGGTAAATCCCAATTTTCATATTTATTTGTACAATTAGTTCTGTCCAATAAGTTGTACATGTTTAAAGTAAATGCCTGCCCCTTTGTTGGACGGTATTGAACCGTTGAATTTAACATTATTCTGTCCGGAACTCTGTGGTCTGCACCTTTTTTGCTTGCGTATTCGCCTAAGTTGGTATAATAAGCATCTTCTCTGTTTCCTGTTACAAATAAATCTACCCCTGCCGTCCATTTGGGACGAGTATATTGAAATCCCAAATTATATTGCAAACCTGCAGCGTCACGAACCCAACGTCCGGAACCGTTAATTTTAGGATTTTGCAAAGTGATTCCTGCATTATACATCCAATTTTCATTAATAACATGAGTATATTCCACTTCTATACCACTGTTTCTGAAATCTCCTCCATTAATCTGTATACTTTTATCCGGATCCCCTCCCGGCCTTACTGTGTTTTCTTTTACCCATTCAAACTTATCTTTTATTCTCATATGAAAAATTGCTGTTTTAAACCTGTTTTTCCCGCTTATATATTTACTCCCGATTTCATATGTCCAACCTTCTTGCGGTTTCAACCCCCAATTAGCTACTCCATTTGAATAGTATTTTGAATTAATGGCCGGCATATCAAAAGACTTGCCGATATTACCATAAAGACTCCATGTACTGTTGACTTTATACAAAAATTGAAGCTGAGGAAGAAAAACATTGTGCTTGTCATCCCACCCGTTAGCCTGATAAGCTTCCATACGCATTCCTAAAACAGTCGAAAACTGTCTGTTATATTCATGACCATATGATAAATATGCACTATAGGAATCACGATATACCTTTTTATTTTTATCGTCCAGCCTGTTATAATGCTCTCCCTTATAAGTTACACCGCCGATTACCGTGTTTCTTCCTTCATCAAAAGTCCATATTTTTTGGTTATCAAATGTAATTCCTCTTACCTGATATGGTACATTGACTCTCTTGGTTGTTGTCTTTCCTTTTGGTCCGTAAGTAACTTTTTTACCATCCAGTTTTCGGCTATTATATGCTAAAATAGCGCGATATCCTGAATTAGTATCATTGTAAATTAAATTTACATTGTCTTTTATGGAATGATAATCTGAAATACTTGATTTGGCAGGTGGTATTCCTAATGCTTTTCCGCCTTTATCTTTCATCATATACCAAATATTTTGGTGATTATCCACACGAGACCAGTCTAAGGTTAATTTATCCGTCAGGTTTCCTGAAATATACCAGCTGGTTTTATACCCTTTATTCTCTGCTTGATATGTAGATTTCTTTGGAAATATCCGGCTTGTCTGATCTATTGCATCATAAAAATCTCTTTGTACCCAAATGTTATATTTATCCCCTGTGGCACCAACAGCAAAATTCTGCCGATAGTTACCATATCCTGTTTTTGTCGTAAAATGGGAATCTCCGCTATGTTTTGTAATGATATTGACCACTCCACTCATAGCTTCTGCACCATACAGGGTAGAGTTTGCTCCTTTTATAATTTCTATTTTTTCTACTGCTTCAACCGGAATACCTGATGTAGACGCATAATTCATGATATTAACAGGCGCCCCGTTGACCAACACCAATGTTCCTTTGTCCATTCCCCGTACCAGAACACGGCTTATGTGTCCCCCACCATCTCTTCCGTCAGGACCATAAGAGAAACTGCTTATACCTATGCTGTTTTCCAAAGCAGCAAAAACAGACTGATATCCTTTATTTTGTATTTCTTTCTGTGTTATTATTTTTACTGTAGAAGGTGTCTCTAAATCAATTTTTTCTTTTCTTTCCGCTGTAACGACTATCGGATTGAGTTCATAAATTCCATCAGCAGCTAACACATTTCCTTGAGATAGTAATGCTACTGTACTTGCTATCAAAAATAATTTACTTTTTTTCATACTACCGCATCTCCTGTTATTTAATCGCAAATGAGAATTTTTTTGAAACATGATTATAATAACACTCCAATAATCTATATACAATTAAATTTTAACTTAAATATAATTAATCTTTTGTCTTTGATTTTTGCTCCGTTTATTTTTACAAAACAAAAAAGACATTCCCCATTTGGGAGAATGCCTTTTTCTTTGCCTGTATTAGCCTAAAAATCCTCTCATTTTTTGTGCTTCGACCACACGTTGTAAAGCGAGCATGTACGCTGCCAGACGGTAAGTGACTTTGTATTTTTCTTTGATGGCAAATACATCTTCATAGCCTTGACGCATTTTCAGTTTTAATTTTTCATTATATTCTTCTTCCGTCCAGTAGTAGCCGGTGCGGTTTTGTACCCATTCGAAATAAGATCCTACGACACCGCCCACATTGGACATGACGTCGGGAAGTACTTCGATACCCTGCTTTTCAAAGTAGGCGTCCGCTTCTTCCGTGGTCGGTCCGTTAGCCCCTTCGAGGACGAGTTTGGCTTTTACTTTTCTCATGGTGTTTTCATTCAGTTGGTTTTCCATAGCGGCCACGAAAACTACATCTACATCCTGTTCAAAAAGTTTATCATCATCAATGAGAGATGCTCCTTCTTCGGTATAGCCTTTGAGTGAACGGCCATGAGAGTTAGCGTAAACGTACATTGCTTCGATATCGAGTCCTTCCGGTTTGTACCATGTGCCGTTGATATCACCTACACAGATAATTTTTACACCTGCCCGGTGCATCAGGAGAGAGCCTACAGAGCCTACATTTCCGAATCCCTGAACGAGCATGGTAAGTTCGTTCATTTTTTTGTTATTTTTTTCGCACCATGTTTCTAGTGTGTGGGTAAGTCCTCTGCCCGTCGCTTCATTCCGTCCAAGAGAGCCGCCGGTAACAAGCGGTTTCCCCGTAACGACACCGGGCTGCCAAGCTCCGGAAAGAACGGAATATTCATCAGCTATCCACGCCATAATCTGGCCGTTTGTATTTACATCGGGAGCAGGAACGTCCTGATCGGGTCCGATGATTGGGAATATTTTACGCACATACCCGCGGGTAAGTCTTTGTAATTCTCTTTCCGAAAGTTTATGGGGGTCGACCTTGATTCCCCCTTTCGCTCCACCATAGGGAATATTTCCGATTGCATTTTTAATGGTCATCCATGCGGCAAGTGCTTTGACTTCATTTTCATCTGATGCAGGATGGTAGCGGATACCGCCTTTGGCCGCTCCTCTCGCCGTATTATGCTGGACACGGTATCCCGAGAATACCTGCACTTTTCCGTCGTCCATGGTGACAGGAATGCTGACGGTCAGTTCTCGTTCCGGATAACGTACGAATTCATAGTCTTCCTTTTGGTACCCCAGTACTTCTGCTGCTTTATCGAGTACGTGGAGCATATTTTCATAAGGATTATAATTAGCCATTGTATCACCTCAAATAATAAATATAGGGAACATCTTTTATTAATATATCACCTCGTATCGTTTTATGCACTCAGATTATCCATGTATGATTTATTTCTATAAATCCGCTGCTTTGTTTCTGTTTCAGTTATACCTTATTCAAAATTTTCAAAAAAATTGCATACAAAAACCGCCCCGCCAAAGGGAGGGACGGTAAGATATTAAATAATGCCTCTGATAAAAATAATGAAAATGAGTGCCGGCAAAACATACCGGAAATACGTTTTAATCCATGCCGGGAATTTCACACCGTCGCCGGTATTCACTTCTTCCAGGTACTTATCAAATCCCCACCCGTATTTCGTAACGCAGAAGAGGGCAAATACGAGTGAGCCGAGTGGCAGAACAAGGTTGCTGACAATAAAGTCTTCACTGTCAAGAATGCCTCTCGTTCCGATAATCTGTACATCTTCCCAAACGCTGAATCCGAGGACACAGGGAATGCTTCCGAAAAAGACGAGGGGAAGTAAAATATAAACCGCTTTCTTACGGCTCCAGTTGAAATTATCCATACAGTTTCCGATAAGCGATTCAAATACCGCCGTCACGGTCGAGAAACTTGCAAAGGTCATGAATACAAAGAACAGTCCGCCCCAGAACTGTCCCATCGGCATATTGATGAAAATATTCGGGAGTGTGACGAAAATCAAAGACGGTCCCTGCCCGGGTTCTACGCCGAAGGCAAAGCAGGCGGGGAAAATAATCAGACCTGCCAAAAGGGCAACAAAAGTATCAAGAGCGGTAATGCGAATAGCTTCTCCGCCGAGAGTATTTTTCTTATCCATGTAGCTTGCAAATATTTCCATCGAGCCCTGACCTACAGAAAGTGTGAAAAACGCCTGGTTCATCGCTGCAGTCGCCACATTTCCGAGACCTGCCTCGACGGCTCTGTTCCAGTCGGGGAGAAGATAAAATTCTATCCCTTTTTCTCCGCCGGGAAGAAGCAGGCTGTTTACGGCAAGAATGACAATCAGTCCCAAAAGGCCGAGCATCATAAATTTCGTGACCTTTTCAAGGCTTCCCTGCACACCGCCTACGCAAACCAGGAATCCCACAAGAACAGTCAGTCCCATAAAGAACATGAGCTCCATGGGATCGGAAACCATTTGCCCGAAAGCTGCTCCCACTTGCTCCGGTGTGGCATTTACAAAGGTGCCGTTCACAAATTTCCAGAAATAATCGACCATCCATCCTGAAATGGTGGTGTAATAAATCATGAGAATGAAGGGGCCGACAAGGCAGACCCAACCGTGAAGATGCCAGAATGTTCCCTCCGGCTGCAACGCGCGGAAACCGCAGAGGGCACTTTTTTTACTGGCCCGTCCGACAGCAAGTTCCATGGACACGACAGGAATACCGAGAAGAATCAAAAATGCGAGATAAAAAAGAACAAAAACCGCTCCTCCATATTCTCCCGTGATATAAGGAAATTTCCATACATTGCCTATACCGATGGCACAACCGGCACTGACTAAAAGAAATCCCAGTCGTGAATTAAAACTATCTCTTTCTTCCATGCTTCTTTCCTCCTTATGCTTCCTGTAAGCGAAGCATTTTCTATCAGATCAGCCCGCGAATCAAAATGACTGCAATCAAGACGGGCAGAACATACCGGAAATAAGGCTTTAAGAAAACGGGCATTTTTATGCCATCGCCTTTATTGACTTCCTCAATATACCGGTCAAAACCCCAGCCCCATTTTGTAACGCAAAAGAGCAGATATACGAGTGCTCCTCCGGGAAGAAGCAGGTTGCTTACAATGAAATCTTCGCTGTCCAGCACATCTCTTGCCCCGATAAAATGCATATCGCTCCACAAATTGTAACCGAGGACACAGGGAATGCTGAGGAAGAAAATAAGTACCAGATTCACTAAAACTGCTTTTTTGCGGGACCAGCCGAAATTATCAATCGAGCAGGCAATCAGATTTTCGAAAACGGCCGTTACCGTTGAAAAGCTGGCAAATGTCATGAATACAAAAAAGAGAGCGCCCCAGACTTCTCCGAGCGGCATATGGGTAAAAATCTGCGGTAAGGTGATGAAAATAAGCGACGGCCCCTGATCGGGATGCACGCCATAGGCAAAGCAGGCGGGGAAAATAATCAGCCCCGACATAAAAGCCACAAATGTATCAAGCAGTGTAATGCGCACGGCCTCACCGGTCAGCGTAAAAGAATCCGACATGTAACTGCCGAAAATTTCTATCGCCGCAATACCGAGGGATAATGTAAAAAACGCCTGGTTCATTGCGGCAGCCGCTACATTTCCGATACCTGCTTCGACCGCTCTGTCCCAGTCGGGAAGAAGATAGAACCTTACCCCTTCTCCGCCGCCTTCTAAAAACAAACTGTTTCCTGCAAGTACGAGAATCAGAATCAAAAGGCCCATCATCATCAGCTTATTGACCCTTTCGAGTCCGCCCTGCACACCGAAACCGCAAACCGCAAAGCCGACGAAAACGGTAATTGCCATGAAAATTCCCATTTCCAAAGGATTTCCGAGCATGGCACCGAAAATACCGCCCATAGCTTCCTTCGGTACATTGCTGAACGTACCGTTGATAAATTTCCAGAAATACGCCACCATCCAGCCTGATACGGTGGTGTAATACATCATGAGCAAATAGCAACCGGCAATACAGAACCAGCCGTGGATATGCCAAAAGCTTCCTTCCGGTTCCAGTTTCTTATACCCCAGCACCGCACTTTTGCGGCTTCCCCGACCGACAGCAAGTTCCATCGTCATGACAGGAATCCCCATGAGTACAAGAAAAGCCAGATAAAATAAAACAAAAACAGCGCCGCCGTACTGACCTGCCACATAGGGGAACTTCCATACGTTCCCTATACCGATCGCACAACCTGCGCTAACTAAAAGAAATCCCAGACGGGATTTGAATGCATCTCTTTCTCCCATTTTCCTCTGCTCCATAAATTCTTTAAATAAAGAACACGGCCTGCTTCTGTTCCTTCGGAACGCTCCTTTTTGTCTGTCCGTGTTCTTCGGTTATCGGTTATATTTTTATTATCATAACGCAAAGTCGCTTTTCTGCCAATACAAATTTTCAAATTTTTATCTGTTTTATGAAATTTTTCATACAAAAAAAGTTTATCTTATCATTGGCGGGAGAAATATTTATTTCTGAAAGATACTTGCGGGACCGTGAAACTGCGGCCGTCCAGATAGGACAAAATGTTCTTTTCCTTGACCTCAAAAGATAAACGACAAGCACAGAGAAGTTGTCCTTTTTCCCTGTACCACCGGTTGATTTCTTTTTTCCCGTACTTGTCGTCCCCGAGAAGAGGGTGTCCGATAGAAGCAAGCTGGCTTCGTATCTGGTGCGTTCTCCCTGTCAGCAAATCACATTCCACGAGAGAGAGTCCGTTTTTTTCTGCTTTCACCCGGTAGGACATCACCGCCGTTTTTGCGCCTTTTACGGGAACCGTCGATAAAAACACCTTATTCTTCTTCGCATCTTTAAATAAATAATGGGTCAGCGTTCCCGACTTTTGTTCCATCGTTCCCAAAGCGACACAAAGATAGGTTTTGTGAATCTGCCTGTTTTTTATCAATCTATCAAGAATTTCCTTGCTTTCTTCCGTCTTGGCAATCACCATAAGTCCGCTCGTGTGAAAATCGATACGGTGCACCATATAAGCCGGCTTTTCCCGCTTTTCTGCCAGATACGCATTTACCCCGTCAATCAAAGTGCGTTTTGTTTTTCCTGTACTGTCCATGCAAAGAAGGCCTGCCTTTTTATCGGCAATCAGGATATTGTCATCTTCATAAACGATGGAAAAATCACTTCCCCCCGTTCGCTCAAGCACATAAGACACGATTTCATCGCCTTCTTCCGTGCGGTATGCCGCTTCCTGTTTCTTTCCGTTCACTTTCAGTTTTTTTGTCCGTATCGCTTTCATTAAAAGACTGCGCGGCCAGCCCGCCTCTTCTTCCATGAAACGGTCCAATCTTTTCCCGGCATCACTTTTTCCGATGATGAATTTTTTCATATTTCTCTGTTCCGTATTTTCTTAATTTTATGAATTATCTATTTCATTATACAAAATCGCATGCATAAAAAAAGTGCCTCTCCGGCGAAAGACACTTTTTATTTCTTTATAAACCGACAATCCGTACAAATCCGCCGCCGAATTTTGTCTTTGACAGCCAGGACTTCAAATCAAAAACATATTCTTTTCCCTCGTCCCAAAGGGTGCAGAGAATACGTCCGTCCTTTTCTTCAATTCCCACAAGAAGCATCCAGTGCCAGTGATAAGGTATCGGCTCTCCGCCGCTGTGGAGATTCAAAAATGCCACAGGCGCATCGGCACGAAGTCCCTCTTCAATAAAAGTTTTTACCTTGTCAAGAGGAGGCGCAAGAAGGCGCACGGAAGAAACGGAAAGCACCTCTGCACGGAAAGGAAGATTTTCATCACGGAAATAACCGTTCAATCCCTCTCCCAACCATCTCGGTTTATACAGTCCGTGCATACGGGGCGTCGCATATTTCCAAATCCGGAGCATGATTTTTTCCGCCTCATCTCTCATGGCGACAGAAATTCCGTTATGTTTCCTTTGCACATAGGCAACCGTCATTGCTCCTACCGTCGGACCGCACCCCGCCAGCTTCTGTCGTTTCTGGGGATACCACTCCTGGTCATAACCGAAGTGGGGCTCTCCGTTGACGGAAAGCGTAATCCACTCAGGATGTCTGATCAACGTCATATCCGCCCTCCTTTAACAAAGTTCTCACTGCATACCCGGCCATCATCATACCCGAAACGGGAGGAACAAAAGAAACCGAACCGGGGGCATGTCCCTCGCCGTGTACTTTCACGGGAATCTCCGTTGAATATACAACGGGCAAACGGGAAATTCCTTTTTCCCGTAAAGCTTTTCTGATTTTTCTTGCCAGAGGGCATACCGAAGTTTTGTAAATATCAGAAATCATAAGACATTCCGGATGCAATCTGTTTCCCGTGCCCATAGAAGAAATCATGGGAATTCCGAGACGGCTGCACTCACAGGCCAGGGCAATTTTCGCAGGTACATCGTCAACAGCATCAATCACAAAATCTGCATGAAGCTCTTCCAACCATGCACTGTTCCCCGGCCGGTAATATTTTATTTCTGCACGGGCATCACAATTTTTATTCACCCGCCCGGCTCTTTCCGCCATCACTTCCGCCTTATACCGTCCCACAGTAGTAAAATCCGCTACAAGCTGGCGGTTGATGTTGGAAACATCCACCACATCTTTGTCCACAAAGACGAGATGCCCCACGCCGCTTCTTGCCAGTGCCTCAGCCGCATAAGAACCGACACCGCCGATACCGAAAACAACGACCCGTTTCTCTGCTAAAACCGTCAGTCCCTTTTCACCAATCAGGCGTGCTGTTCTTTGAAAAACAGGATTCATCATAATTTTTCCGGAATAATTTCAATCCAATAATTGTCGGGATCGCTGATGAAATAAATGCCCATTGCAGGATTTTCATAACAGATACAGCCCATTTCCTTATGCTTTGCATGTGCTTTTTCAAAATCATCCGTCACAAAAGCAAGGTGAAATTCATTTTCTCCCAGATTATACGGTTCTTTTCTGTCCCTCAGCCAAGTGAGTTCCAAAGTATGCTCCGTTTTCCCGTCGCCGAGATAAACGAGTATAAAAGAACCGTCATCCGCTTTTTTCTCACGGACTACATGAAGTCCCAGCGCCTTTTCATAAAAAGAAATGCTTTTCTGTAAGTCCAGCACATTGAAATTATTATGATTGAATGTAAAATGCATAGGCCACCTCTATATCGAAAATATTCATAATTAAAGTATAGCAAATTCCCGCAGAGGAATAAAGAATCGGCGGTCAATCTTTTTACATACCGGATGATTCGAGTCCCCAAAAACGATTTAAATGAATTTTCTGCGGCACAGTATGATTCAATATAATTTTCATAGTCTTCCGTCCGACGGTTTACTTTTCCACAAAATAAAAAAGCCATAGTGATATTTCCTCATGGCTTTTTTGATTATCTGCTGTTACAGTTTTTTTACAATGCTTTTGGCAATGTGAAGAGCCATATCTGGCTTTCCTGCTCAGATGCTGCATTTTTCTTGAGACTGAACGCTATTTTATGAACTGTTTTGTCTTTATCGTATATCATGACTTTTTTATCGCTGTCATAAGTATAATCTGATACGTTGGCGGACGGAACTTTGGGATCCTGCACATCGATGTCCATACCGAAATCATTGTCGTTGACAACGGCTATCGTTCTGCGATCCGGTAATAATACCAGGCCTTCAGCCTTTTCAATATTCCAGCCGTGGGCGCGCAAATCCAGGACGAGTTCTTTTTTCGCAGGTACCAGTTTTCCTTCCAGACGGCCATATTCCAAATCTCCGTTATCTGCTACAGGAGTAGCCTCATTCAGGTCTATCTTATAAATAAGATTCTGCATGACACCGTGCTGTTTCCCCTGTTCAATCATAAGGAACTGCCCATGACCGATGGACGTCATATCTCCAAGCTTGGCTGCACCTGTATTTTTATAGCCCGTATCGATAGGATACGCATACATCTTGGTTTCTTTTGTTACCGGATCCAGTTCTACAATACGTGTATATTTTGCCGTTTTAGCTGTTTTGCCATCGACATTGAGCGGACTCTGGACAAGAGCAAAGATATGCCCGTTTTCGTCGATAGTCAGTCCTTCACTGCCCCGGTTGGGAACACGGCTGGCAAGTATATGCGGCAGTCCTGCGCCGGGAGAAAATTTTTCCAGTATATTGCCGTTTTTATCGGCTTTTACAATAAATGGCCCGTATTCGTCACTAATCCAGAAATGACCATCTTTATCAACAGCCAGTCCTTCTGTGTCCAGCCCGTTTACGTCCGTTCCCAAATCTTTCATATCAAAGCTGAGTGCTATTTCCTTTGTAGAACCTATTATACCGGCCGGTACAGGTTTACCTGTAATTACCCTGCCATTGACTTTCAGCGGGATTGATGCTGTAATATCAGCCCGGTTCTGCCCGGGACGTACGGTGATGACACCGATGGACGGTGCGAAATCAGGCACCGGAAAAAATTTGCCGCTCATTTTCTTCCCGTTTTTTCTATATCCCGGGATATCACCATTAGGACCACGATCGGTAATGGCATAAAATTCGAGTGTCCCGTCTGCTTTGATGCCTTTCAGAGCCAGAGCCGAACCATATCCCGGGTTGATATGGTGATTAAAAGTTTTTTCACTGCCCATATATGGCAATTGGTACGAGTCAGCATGTACAATATACGATTTGATCTGTACCTCATCAGCCCGCACAGCCCCGATGCCCAGACAGCAGGACAAAGCCAGTCCCAAAGCTATCCGGTATCTCCATTTTTTATTCATGCAGCTACACCTCCTATAGATATATTGTGATTGTAGCAAAATGATGTAAGAGAAATGTCAGCGTTCCACATAAAATCTGTAAAACATTAATCCGAAGGACAGCAAAAAGCCGGAGTTTGCACATGTTCTGCAAGCTCCGACTTTTATTAATATTTCTGTTTCTATCTTCTCTTTATCGTAACGTACCGCTATTTGGCTATACGTGAACCATAGACATCACGATAATCATTTTTCTCCGCATTGTCTTTATCGTTGATGCGGACACGTTCTACCTTATTACGGTCGTTATCCTTACCGGAAATGCGATCTACACGGAACCGGTCAATATTTTGTACCTTAACCAGTTCAGGTCCGAACTCATCTACAGAACGAGCCATTGTACCGTCAGAAGGTGCTCCGTTTTGTAAAGCCCGGTAAATGATTGCCGCATATTCATAGCGGGTCATCGCACGGTCCCCCTTGAATTCTCCATCCGAATAGCCCTGCAGATATCCTTTGTCTGCCAAAGATTTCACATACGCATAAGCCCAATGATTTTCAGGCACATCCGGGAAGGTTATCGCACCGGCAGATACACTCACTGCACGGGCAGGCTTTCCTGATTCATAGGATTCCAGCTTTTTCGTCAGCACTTCAATCTGGTTTTTCATGGCCAGCATATCCTTGGCTATCGAGACACGGGAACGGGAAATAGTATTCTTCTGGCCGAGTTTCCAAGAAACACCCGCATTGACCATGTTTTCACCGCTACCAAAAGAGCCGCCTACAGAGAACGTGGTATCTTCATTAGGACGATAGAAAGCACCTACCGCGACCGCATGAGCACTCTTATAATTGCCATAGCCTGCCGCAAAATCCCATTTATCATCCGGATCAAAATCTTGGGGATGAAGAGCCGCTAGTGCAGCAGCCCCTGCACCGACTCTATCTACCCGGTCACCCAGTTTATTAACTCGATTATCCAAGTTAATGATGCTGTCTGCATTGTTCTTTATTTGGCTGTCCTGAGAATTGACGATGGTTCTAATGATTCTGTTTACAAAGAAATAATAGAAAACCCGAAACAAATAAAAATGGTACAGCTACTGAAACCGTACCATTTTATTTACCCGCCTTGATTATCTTATTCATGTAAAAATAAATACCGGCAGATGCTATTTCCATTGCAAATGTATATGTAATAATCATTTGTACAGATTGTCTATCGTAAAAGAAGCCCATCAGAGTTGCCCCTGCAAACAAAGACAGGCCATACGCAGCATTAAATATCCCGTAACCTGCCCCGCGTTTGTAGTAGGGTGTTATATCCGCAATGGCTGAACGCATAATTGTTTCATGTATTCCCATAACTACACCGAAAAGAATCATTCCTATCGTAATAAGTGTCACAGAGTGACTTAAAGTAAGCAGCGGCAGGAATATCGTCACAAGAGGAATTCCCGCAAGCATAAGAAGGCCGCCCGTTTTCTTTTTTGTTTTTGTTTTTAGGTGATCGTATGTCTTCCCTACAGCAAGTGCGGTAACAGCATCGGCCATCATTGCCAATGCATAAAGCATAGTAATCATGCCATCAGACATCATGACATTTACTTTCAAATGGTAACCTGTGGTGCTGAAATTAACAAATCCGGCGGCACAGAAGCAGGCAAATACAGTATAGACCCAAAACAGGGGCTCTAATTTTTCATTCCGGTCATTTTGATTTTCCGGTGAAGGCAGGAGTTTGGCTGCAGAAACTTTGCGATAAGCAAAATACAAAAACAACATTAAAAGAACAAAGGGTACAGTCAAAAATTTATAGCCTGTTTGATATTCGTAAACATCATTTTTAGCTGTAAAATAAAAAATACCCGTAAAAATCAGCGGCCCTAAAAATGCACCTAACTGATCTAACGCCTCTTGCAGTCCAAAAGCAAAGCCGATTCCCACATTTTTCCCTGCAACTCCTGATAATATGGTATCTTTGGCAGGATTGCGTAACGCTTTTCCAATCCGTTCCACAAGAATCAGAATGACGAGTATGCTCCACTCCATGGTAAAGCCTATCAGAGGAACACTGAGCAGCATGCCGTAACCGGCGAATATAAAGAGCCAGTACCGGCCGCTCTTATCTGACATGAGCCCTGCAAAAAGCCTCAGTGCATACCCTAAAAACTCCCCTATCCCAAAGACTAAACCGACTTTCGCCGCGCTAATGCCCAACAAGCTTAAATATTGACTGTTGGCACTTCTCGCCGCTTCATAAACAGCATCACCCAGCATACTGATGATTCCAAAAAGGATAATCACCGTCACTGCTCCGGAGATTCTCCTTTGTGCACACGAATCTTTTTCCTTTGGCATGTTACAGTTATCCTTTACGATAAATATTCCTGATAATAAAAATTATGAGCAGACACAAAAAACAGTTTTTACAGAACCTTATTACCTGCCCGTCAATAAGGAATTGTATTTTTATTATACATCATGATGTTTGTACCCTGTCATTACAAAAAGCTCCCATTATCTGTTTGCAATATATTTATTTTAAATTCAAAGTCTTCCGCATTTTTATCAGCTTTTATTTTTCATATGCACTATATTTGTTGACCGCCTTTCTAGTTGTTTTCCTGCTATATAAATCTGAGAAAAGTATGTTCGCTATGTCCCTATCTTTTTATTTATGCTATATTTGTAAATAAATGAAACTGAAAATCCGAAATGATATATAGGATGTTTTTAAAAAGAAAGGCGGAGTTTGATGAATATTATTGATGAACTTGCATGGCGCGGTGCCATTAACCAGCAGACTGATGAAGAGGGCTTATATAAGCTGGTAGGCGAGAAGAAAATTTCTCTTTACTGCGGCATTGACCCGACTGGGGACAGCATGCACATCGGCCACCTGATTCCTTTCATGATTTTGAAACGTTTCCAGCTGGCCGGTCACCGTCCTGTGATTCTCATCGGCGGAGGCACAGGTTCTATCGGCGATCCGAGCGGAAGAAAAACGGAGCGTGTTCTCCAGACGGAAGAACAGGTGAAGCACAATGCGGATTGCCTGACAGCACAGATGAAAAAACTTTTCGGCGGTGACGGCAATTTTTCCTTTGTAAATAACTATGATTGGCTTTCCAAACTGACACTTCTTGATTTTTTGCGTGATTACGGAAAGCTTTTCAATATCAATACGATGCTTGCCAAAGATGTAGTAGCGTCACGTTTGGAAACGGGGATTTCCTTTACCGAATTTTCTTACCAGATTCTCCAGTCCATCGACTATAAAATGCTTTACGAGAAATACGGTATCCAGCTCCAAATCGGCGGTGCCGACCAGTGGGGCAATATCACGAACGGAATTGACCTGATCCGCAAAACTTGTGAAAACCCGGAAGCTTTCGGATTGACGATACCGCTCATGCTGAAAGCGGACGGTACGAAATTCGGAAAAACCGCAGGCGGTGCGGTATGGCTTGATCCGAAAAAGACGTCACCTTATGAATTCTATCAGTTCTGGTTCAATCAGGATGACCGCGATGTGGTGAAGTATCTGAAATATTTCACATTCCTCACGAAAGAGGAAATCGAGGCACTCGGAAAAGAAGTGGAAGATCATCCGGAACACAGAACGGCACAGAAGCGTCTGGCAGAAGAAATCACCCGCTTTGTCCACGGCGAAGAAGGTCTTGCCCAGGCAGTAAAAGTCACGGAGGCTCTTTTCTCCGGTCATATCCAGGAACTGACGGGAGAGGAAATCGAAGGAGCTTTCAGAAATACAAAGGGCGGCGAAGTCGCTGCTGCGCCTGTCAATATCGTAGAGGCTCTTGTGGAAGCAGGCGTAGAAAAATCGAAACGCCAGGCCAGAGAAGATGTCACCAATGGTGCGATCCGTGTCAACGGCGAGCAAATCAGGGATACGGAAGCAAATATTTCCGCCCATCCGAACACGAACGGAAAATTCATCATTGTCCGCAAAGGGAAAAAGAACTATTTCTCTATTGCCGTAAAAAAATAAGCCGGTCAAACCGGACGGCTAAAGCATGCAAAAAGGAAGAGTCCTGTCACAGTAACAGGGCTCTTCCTTTTTTTATTGTGCTTATCCGATTTCAAAAGCAGCGGTGCTGCCGGTCAGTGTCTTTTTCACCCGCAATTTCGCAGGTATCCGTTCTTCCAGTCCGCCTACATGGGAAATGAGTCCGACCAGACGGTTCTCCCCTTTCATCTGTTGCAGTGTTTTCATGGCAAGGTCGAGCGATTCCGAATCGAGAGTGCCGAAACCTTCATCAATAAACATGGCATCGAGATGAATACCGCCTGCATATTCCCTGACTACATCGGCAAGTCCCAAAGCAAGCGAGAGGGAGGCAAGAAAAGTTTCCCCTCCCGAGAGAGTGGCCGCCGGTCTTGCTCTTCCCGTATTCGCATCAAAAACTTCCAAATCGAGGCCCGCCGTTTTTCTCGCGTCCGCCCGTTCTCCTCTTTTCCTGAGAAGTTCATACCGGCGGCTGCTCATTTCTGTCAGGCGGAGATTTGCTTTTTCCGTCACCGCATCAAGAAGCGCACCTAAAACGAAACGTTCCAGATTAATCCCTGTATCTTTTCCTCTGGCAATGTCCCACAAATGGGAAACGAGCTGATACTTCTTTCCCGTTTCAGCTTCTTTCTTTGCCAATGCTTCCAGTTTTTCAAGCGTTTCTTTCTGCTGTTTCCATTCCGTTTCCTGTGCCGCTTTTTCTGTAGCTGCCCGCTTGATTTCTCCTAAAAGAGCCAATCGCTCGTCTTCCCAGGTTTTCATATCCGGCTTTTCTTTATCTTTTGTCAATGCCGTTTCGTCTTTGATTTTTTCCTGCTCTGCATGGACCGCCTGATCATAACGGCGGAGTGAGTCTTCATAGCCGGCAAGCATTTTCTGCTCATTCCTGTAATCATTACACTGATTCAGACTTTCAAAACCTGCCTGTTCCACTTTTATACGCAGTTGTGCAATTTGTTCTTCCGACTTTACGCGGAGCTGTTTTTCCTGGTCTGCCAAAATTTCCTTCTGCTTGATTTCATTTTGAAACAGCAAGTCTGCCTCTTTATGCTTTTTTTCCGCCGATTCCAAAGCCCGGTCGAAGGCTTCCGTATCACGGGAAATTTTTTCTATTTCCTTTTCCAGAATTTCCAAATTCCTGTATTCCCGGGGGAGATTTTTTTCCAGTTCCCCCAAAACGGTGACCGCTTTATCCCGGTTTTCTTTGGCGACCGTCACATTTTTCGCTCTGTATTCCTCGGCCTTTTGCTTATCCTCTTTGCTTGCCGCCTCCGCTTTTTGCATGAGTTTTTCCGCTGACCGCACATCTTCTTCGGTCACGCTGTCCGCCCCTGCCGTTGCGGGATGAGGATGCTCGGTCGCTCCGCAAACGGGACAGGGCTTTCCGGTTTCCAGTTGTTCTGCCAACACAAACGCCTGTCCGTGAAGAAATATTTCATTTCGGCAAAGCCAGTTTTTCCGTTCCTGCTCCGCCTTTTTTTCTGAAATTTCCGCTTTTTTTTGCAGCTTCGATTCTGTTTTTACCACGTCTTCATAGATTTTTTTGTACTTGTCCGCATCACTCACCGCCGCACCGTAAGAAGCCGCCGGACCTCTGTATTGCTCCAATTTCCCCTTGGTTTCCAGTCTTTTCTTTTGTTCCGGTTCCTGTTTTTTTAATGCGTCCCGTTCTTTTGCGGCGTCTTCCTTTGCTTTTTCCTTTTGCGGCAACCCTTTCATAACAGACTGCAACGATGACTCCGTCTGCTTCCACTGTTTTCTTGTGCTTTCCGCCTCCGCCCATTCTTCTGTCACCAGTTGGGAAGCTTTAATCATTTTTACTTTATGACGGCATTCCGCCACTTTCTCTTTTTCGCCGTCCAGTTCCTTAAGCCGTGCCACCGCCTTTTCCAAACGTTCAAAAGCACTGAAAAGCATGTGCGCCTCATCGTATTTCTTCTGAAAGCTTTCCTGCTTTTCCGATAAACTTTGCATCACTTTTTCTTTTTCTGCCAGTTGTTTTTTATTTCCTTCCGTCTTTTCATGTAATTCTTCTTCCGAAGTCACATGACAGGTTTCGAGGAGCGTTTCTCTTGTCCGTTTTCCCTGCTCATAATCATTTTCCAGCTTTTTCGTTTCATCCTGTAATTTTTTCTCAAAAGCAAGGTACGTCTTTGTCCGGAAAAGCTGCTGCATAATCCGTTGGCGGTCTGAGGAATTGGCGAGCAAAAGTTTACGGAAATCGCCTTGGGGCAAAAGAATAATCTGCCGGAACTGTTCCGCTCCCACGCCAAGAATTTTTTCCACTTCCTGATCGACCCCTTTGGCGGTGATCATACGCAGTTCTTTGCCGTTTTCGTCAATTTCATAAAGCTCGGCTTTCGATTTTTTTTCGACAGGCTTGCTTTTATCCCCTTTCTGTCTTTCCAAAAGCTGGGTAGGCATTCTGTGGACGCGGTAATGTTTATTTCCCGACGCAAAATCAAATTCCACATAGGTTTCCCTGTCAAGTCCCACATAATTGCTCCGCATGGCTTCTCCGGAGCGGACAGAGCCGCTTGTCTTGCCGTAAAGTCCGTAGCAAATCGCATCTAAAATCGTGGACTTCCCTGCTCCCGTAGGTCCGCATATGAGAAAGAGAGAATGTCCGCCGAGTTTGCTGAAATCCAACCGTTCTTCACCCGGATACGGTCCGAAGGCACTTATTGTCAGTCTTTCCGGTCTCATAAGTCCTCCTTTTGCAGCTCTTCCCAAATTTTTTTCATGTAGGTTTCCTCTTCAGCCGTCCATTCCTTTTCTTGAAATTCTTTATAAAAAACACGGAACATATCCAACGCATCTACTTTTTTTTCAAGATTGAAATTTCTGTTTCCGCTGTCCGTACTGATTTTCCGCAGAGAGCGGATAGTCATCATATTCGGATATTTCGTACGGAGTCTTGCCATACCGTCAATAACCGGTCTTTCATCCGTAAGCTCCGCCATAAGGAAATCATCGGAGCAAGGATCCTCCGCTTTCATAAGTTCCTCAAAAGTCCCTCTGATAATACGTACATCATGGAGCGGCTTCATAGGAACAAATTTCGTTTCCACATTTCCGTTTCCGTCTATATTTCCTACAATGATTCCTTTTTTCTGAGTCGCTTCACTGAAAGAATATTTTAAAAGACTTCCGCTGTAACGTATCTTGTCACTTCCGCCGGCTTTCTGCGGTCCGTGCAAATGACCGAGTGCGGTATAGTCATAGCCGTCAAATACGTAGCCGTGAATTTGATCCGTTCCGCCGATGGAAATCGGCCTCTCCGAGTCACTTTCTTTTCCGCCCGCCACAAATTCATGGGCAATAGCTATTTTTCTTTGGACATGCGGGATTTTTTCCAGAAGAAAACGGGACAGTGCAAGCTCCGCCTCTTCATGGGTATGCACATCGATGCCCAACGCTTCCCTCACTTTTCCCGGTTCCGCATAGGGGAGCGGTACAAATGCCACTTCTCCATACTCGTCTTTCAAAATGACCGGCTCTGTCCGTTTCAGGTCACCGTATATATAAAGTCCCGAATTTTTGAGAATGGAGCCGGCAAAGGAAATACGCTCCGCACTGTCATGATTTCCGCTGATAACAAGGAAAGGCAAATGACGTTTACCCACAATCTCAGAAATCATTTCATCAAAAAGCATCACCGCTTCTGCAGGAGGCACGGAACGGTCATACACATCGCCTGCCAAAATGACCGCGTCCGGCTTTTCTTCATCCAAAATCGGAAGAAAGCGGTTTTTTAAAATCCACTCCTGGTTTTCCGTCAAGTATTCCCCATAGAACAGCTTGCCCAGATGCCAGTCGGCGGTATGAATAAATTTCATGGAAAGCTCCTCTCTTTATTTTTCCAGCAAATAGCCTTGTAAATAATAATCTCCGTTATTTTTTTCTTTCGGTATCCGTATACTTTCGAAGTATATTTTCCGGTTTTCATTGATGTTGTAAATCAACAGAGATTTGTCATTTCCCGTCTCCTCTGTTTTTCCCTCTATCTGCCGTCTGTAAGGTGCAAGCGGAATTTCTTTTTCACCGTCCGCTGTTATAATGCGGACAACTTCTTCGCCCTCCGTTTCGTCCGCTGTCACGTCAAATATATACACGTTCTTATAACCGTCAACGGGAATTGTTTCCCATCGGTTAAACAGATCGATATGGCTGTCTTCTCTGCGGATATCCAAAAACGAGCGCAGGTCTTCATCTTTTTTCATCATTTCCACGACAGGATATTTCCACCGCCCCGGGTCATAGGCCAGATACCAATAGGCACTCCGCAAATTTTCTTTATCTTCTTTTGTCATTTGTTCTGCCATGATAATTTCGTTTCCCTTGCGCATATCATAGGCGGAAATCACTTTATCCAGACGTGTCCACTGGTCTTTGGCAGGCACGTCAATGATATTCAAAGGTGTCAGGCTACAAAGGATACCGAGAAAACCGGCAAGGAGGAATAAAAATCTAGCACTGTTTCTGCAAAGTGCCGACAAAACCGTAAGGAAACCGAAAAAATTACAAACCATAGAGGCATACCGGGCTGTCGTAAGTCCGTAAGCATCAAAGCGGATATAAATCCCCCACGCCTGGACAATCATAACGGGAAATAAGGCCAGTGCCCCGAAACGCAAAAACAGACGGCTTCTCTTATTCTCCTCTTCATGAAGGCAGAAATAAAAGAGGCAGTATACCGCCACGGCAAAAGAAGCATACCAGTTCATTTTTCCCACCGGCATCGTTCCTGCGACTATGATTTTTCCGATATAGATATATAAAATCCCTAAAATAGCAATATACACGGGCATAAAAATCCGTTGGAGCAGGAAGAAAAGCATGGGTGACCGTTTTTCTTCCCCCGTCTGCGGCAGATACGACAGAAATAAAAGCAGAGCCAAAACAGAGGAAAAGGCAAACAGCACATGCCACCAGCCCCAAAAGACGTGTAAGAGAAGGTTATCAATAGATAAAAGGCAGATACCGCCGAGCAAAAATGTCAAAAGACCGATGCCCGAAGCTTTCCAAAACGAACCGAATATGTGGGGAAAAAGACCCTTTGTTTGCCCGGTCCACAAAACATATACGGAAAGGCAGGGCAGGCAAAAAATCACGCCTCCCAGATACATGACGAAATAAGAAGTCATGGGCATCATCTGCCAGAGGAAATACGAACCTGCCAGCACCGGTATATTCACGAGCTCATAAACGTTTTTTACTTTATCTTTCCGCTCCAGTCCTATCCGCCAAAGCACGGCAAAAAGAAGAGTCGTCACCAAAGCGGTCATCATATACAAAATGTTTTCGGGAAACAATTCCTCCATCGAAATATTTCCTGATGACGACATGACTGTCACACGACCCGTAACAAGTAAAAAGAATACAACCGCCAAGACCGCCGCACTGCGGAAACGGGATACGCCTGCCGCACTTTGCCGCCGGACCCGTTCCCATATATTTTGCAATTTTCCCATACGGTTACTCCTTTCTGAGCGCCTTCAGTATTTCTATTTCTTCTTTATACCCTGCCAAATCATTGGGTGTTTCCAGATAAAAAGGAAGATCCCGCAGCGCCGGATGATTGATAATGCGTTCAAAAGCTTCCAGCCCGATAGTTCCTTTTCCTATTTTTTCATGCCTGTCTTTCTGACTGCCCATCGGATTTTTATCATCATTCAAATGAATCGCCTTAAGCCGTTCCAGTCCGATGACTTTGTCAAATTCGGCAAGAACACCGTCCAAATCATTGACAATATCATAACCGCCGTCATAGATATGACAGGTGTCAAGGCAAACGCCGATACGGTCTTTCCTCTCCACCCTCTCTATAATATCCGCCAGCTCTTCAAAAGAGCGGCCCACTTCTGTTCCTTTTCCCGCCATCGTTTCGAGAAGGACCGTCGTATTCAAATCCTCATAGTCCATCGCAAAATTCACCATATCCGCAATGAGAGGAATCGCTTTTTCCGCCCCCTGTTTCAAATGCGTTCCCGGATGGAAATTATATAAGCAATCCGGCAATTGGGACACTTTAACCAAATCTTCCCGTATCGCCTGGCGTGCAAAATTACGGACCTCTTCTTTCAAAGACGCTCCGTTCATCGTGTAAGCACCGTGACAAAGTATTTTCCCGAAACGATGCTCTTTCATCCAAGCCGAAAGTGCTTCCACATCTTCAGGCACCAGCGGTTTCGATGCACCGCCTCTCGGATTTCTAGGAAAAAACTGGAATGTATTTGCTCCTATGGACGTAGCTTCCTTTGCCATATGGAGATACCCTTTTGATACCGATAAATGACAACCTATCGTAAACATAATCTACCTCGTTTCTCATTTTCTTTTATTATAGCAAACTCATAAATTTGAGTGGAAATCAAAACAAAAAACAACTTTTTTATAAGTTCGCAGAAAATATATTTTCCTCTCTTTTATTTTTAAACAGACAATTCAAAATAAAAACGTCTGCCAGGCTCCATGAATGACAATTCCATGTTTATGTTGTAAAATAATGTTGTTAATAAGTCCGATAGTATTCATTAAAATAAAAGTGAGGTCTCTATGAAACACACAAAAATGACAGCTTTTCTCTGTGCCATGGCTTTATCAGGTTTCGTACCGTCTTTTGCCGCACCTCCGGCAGGCGATACGCCTCTCGATCCGTACAGAGCGGCTGTGGAAAAAATGAAAGAACTTGAAAAAGCAAAGAACGAAAGCCCCGTAAAATCCGAAACGGTTTCACCGGGTGAAAGCACGGCAAAAGAAGTCAATTACACCGATGCACTTCTCCGCGGTCTTGACCTGACTGTTGCCGATGTTCAGGCCTCTGTCGAAGCAGGTACATTTAAGAACCTGTCTCCTGAAGCACCTGCCCCAAAAGTGACCGAACCGGTCAATGTGCCCGAACCTGCTCCGCTCCCTGAAACGGAAACCGCTCCCGAAGAAGAAAAAGCTCCGGAAGTAAAGAAAACGGTAGTCGAACAAGGGACGGCAGCCGCAGAGCTGGATACGGACGGTGCTTATGATGACGGAACATATGCTTCTTCCAAAGAAGATGAAAACGCACTCCGCGTCCCCATGGCATACATCACCGCCAAAAATGCAAAAATCACAAAAAGCGGAGATACCACACAGACAGAAAGCTCCGAATTATACGGTCTCAACGCGGCTCTCCTTTCCACCCATGGAGGCAGAGCAAGCCTCACCGGAGCGGATATTTCTTCTGAAGGCGCGGGTGCATCCGGTGCTTACGGATATGCAAAGAGCACCTACATCAATCTGACGGACTCCAAAGTCCGTACCGCAGGAAATCACGCGGCAGGCGTTTCTATTTCCATGAAAGCCATGATGAAAACAGTAAATACGGAAGTTTCCACATCAGGCGAATTCTCGCCCGCCATTGCTGTCCGTGACGGCGGCGGTATCTTCATCGCCGAAAACGGAACCTTCTCTACGACAGGTCTCCGCTCCCACGGCATTTACTCCAAAGGCGACGTCACCATTACCGACACAAAAGTCATTGCCGGCCGGACAAAAGCGGCTGTACTGAAAGGAAATAACACAATCACCCTCGTCAATTCCACATTGCAGGGAAATGAAATTTCCGATATGACACCCCATAATATCGTTCTCTTCTCAAAAGAAGATGACATCGGCACGATGGGCACCCAGTACATTGACGCAAAGAACAGTACCTTAGTTTCCAAAAAGGGAGATATGTTCTATGTCACTGCCACCCACGGAAAAATTCATCTGAGTGAAACCACACTTGTAAAAGACGATCCGAAAGCCCCTCTCATCACGATAACCGGAAATGACGGAGCCGACGGATGGGGAACACCGGGAAGCAACGGCGGTCATCTCGAACTCATCTGTGATAACCAGACCTTAAGCGGCGATATCATCGTTGACTCTATTTCCAATATCAACCTGAACCTCAGAAACAATTCCACCTACACGGGCGCCATCAAAATCGTTCCCAATGCAGAAAACGGAACGCCTTACAAAACAAACGCCGATGTATTCATTGCTGCAGGCTCGACCTGGAACCTCACAGGAGACACAGAACTCACAAGCCTTTACAATCTGGGCAAAATCAATTACAACGGCTACACCATAACTCTTGCCGACGGTACGGTTATGAAAGAATAAACAAAAAAACAACTCTCCCTTTCTTCTCGGAAGAGTTGTTTTTTATTTCCGCTTTTTTCTTTCAGGTATAAATATTATTTTTTATAACAAACAGAAAAAATCCGCCTCTTAAAAAGCGGATTTTTTTATTGCTTTTATTTATTTCGTACCGAAAATTCTGTCCCCTGCATCTCCCAAACCGGGAAGAATATATTTCTTTTCATTCAGTTGACGGTCCAGAGCGGCTGTGTAGAGGGGAATATCGGGATGCGCTTTGTTCACTGCTTCTACACCTTCGGGAGCGGCAACGAGGCACATGAACTTAATATGCTTTGCCCCTTTGGCTTTCAGCATATCAATCGCCGCTATAGCACTTCCGCCGGTAGCAAGCATGGGGTCTACCAAAATCATTTCTCTGTTTTCCACATCGGGAAGCTTGCAGTAGTATTCAACAGGGAGCGCCGTTTCCGGATCTCTGTAAAGACCGATGACGCCTATACGGACAGAGGGCATCAGTTCTGTAAGTCCCTCGACCATACCGAAGCCGGCACGAAGAATCGGCACAATTCCAACTTTTTTCCCTGCAACCTGTTTCCCCATCATCTTTTCCAGAGGTGTTTCCACTTGGATATCTTCCATAGGCAGATCTCTTGTTAATTCATAACCCATCAGCAAAGTAATTTCCTTGAGAAGCTTGCGGAAATCGCCGGAGCTGGTTTCCTTTTTTCTCATAAGTGTCAGTTTATGCTGAATTAAAGGATGGTCAATGATATGAATTTGCATGGTAAATCCTCCTATATGATTTTTCTCTGTTTTGCTTTTATAATTTTATCACTTTTTCCTGTATCTGTCTTTATTATTTCTTGCCGCCGCAAAAAACAAAGTCGTTCTTATTTCACAAAAAAATCCCGCTTTATACAGGATTTTTCTTACAACATTTATAAACGCTCAATAATTTCTCTGGCCCAGGCGGTATCTATTTCCACATCGGTGGGAGAAAAAAGTGCTACCGTTTCTTCTGCTTTTTCTTTGAGTGCATTGTACAGGGATTCGTCAAATTCCATACCCGCCTGCATGACTCCGTTGCTTCTCATAATGAAACCTTTTTCTCCGTCTTCATTCACCGCAAAGAGTACTTCATCAATATTTTTATCTTTATAATGGGCTTCCAGATTGGCAAATATACCGCTTTTCATGATTTCCAGAAGTTTATCGTCCAAACGGGCATCGAAAATCATCAGTTTTTCTTTAAAGGCATTGTAGGACGGGACAATACGTTTCGTGTAATTTTTAAACGCGTTATTTTCATCGGTCAGAACCCGTCTTATTTCATCACAGGCGGTTTGTTCCGCATTGCAGAAGATGAAAATTTTTTCTTCCGGGTCGTGGTAAAGGAAATTGTAATTTAAAAGTGCGGAGGCTCCGCAATCGGGGCATTGAAAACGGAATGCCTCGTCATTTCTTACCTTTTCCCGCATATCCGGGTGCTCCATGACATTGATGCTGTCCCAAACTGAAAATGAATGTTTTTTCCCACATTTCGGGCAGGTGATTTCCTGCATTTGTACCTCTGACATAGTTTCTCCTTTTATTCCCTGTTTTGAAGAGCCGCCCACGTTTTTACCGCTCATTTTGCATCGGTGACCAGCCATCATTCCTACAAAATTCATTTGATTTCATTATAGCATTCCCTGCGGTAAAAAAAGAAAGGAGAAAATAAAAAATGCATGACCCGTTCCGGGGAACTCATGCATTTTCATTCTGTTTTTATTTCTTTTCCGTTTCCACTTTTTGTACAGTAATGGAAATACGGTCGTTTGAAATTTTTATATCATTGAAAAACCGCCGGAAAAGTGTGACCGGTACATATAAGTAATCTCCTACAAGGCGGGGTGCTTCCTGCATTTCTTCCCTGCGGGTCAATGAAATATTCTCCAGTTTCCCCTGAAATACTCCGATTCTTTCGCCCGGTATGAGATCAATCTGCTGGATTGAGTCTTCTATACGGACTGTCTGTGTTTCTTCATTCCATGACACGGTATAGCCGAGACTTTCCGCAACACGCCGTGCAGGAACCAGAACAACGCCTCTTTCTTTTATCCACGGGAAGGGTAGTCCCGTTGTATCAAGAATCTTTCCGTTTGCAACAAGCTGTCCCCCGCCCGATTCCAAAAGGTCGCCTTCAGCAGGTATGATTTCTTCTGCAGGAGCTTCGTTTTCACCGGCTGCATCCCGGGAAACCGCCGTGCTTTCCATAAAATTTTCCGTCTTTACCAGTGCTGCAAAAACCATGCGTTTCATCACCGTGTTGTTTATTTTTTTACCGTCTGCTACGACAGTTTTTTCCGTAATTTGCGCCTCTGTCCCTTCAGCTGCCGCCATATACGGTATCGTTCCCCATACAAGAGCGGCCAACAGCAAATGTATTATTTTTTTATTTTTGTAATCCATAGTTCCCCCGTATCTCCGCTTTGGAAATTCCTCTGCACTCATGAGCGGAAAGATAAAACTTCTTTCAACGGTTTTCTTTCATTGGCGGCCGGAATGACCTCCGGATATCCTACGGCAATAATGCAGGATACATCATAATTTTCGGGAAGTGCCAGTATTTCCTTAATTTTCTCTTCATCATAACGTCCCATGATCAGACTGCCCAGTCCGACAGCCCGTGCGGCCAGACAAAAATGGTCCGCCGCCATTCCGGCATCAAAAGACTGCCAATGCGTTCCTTTTGTCGTGGACGGTGTGCCGTCCTCTTCGTATCCGGAAAGGCCTTTGATTACGCAAAGTACCATTAATGCAGGTGCTTCATGGATATTTTCCGTATTCCACGGAAAGTTTTTGGTGCATTCGTCAGCAATTTTATTTTTCAAATCTTTGTTCAAAACCGCCACATATCTGACAGGCTGTGTATTCTCCCAGCACGATACCATCTGGGAAATTTCCACTATATTCTCGATATCCCGGGGAGACACTTCTTCTTTTTTGTATCTGCGAATACTTCTCCGTGTAATCAGACATTCAATAGCATCCATAGTCATATCCTCCATTAATGAAAAATATCAGTTTAATGAGATGAGAATAATTATATTATACGAAATCATTTTTATTTCGTCATCTTTTTTATAAAAAAAGACCGTGATGCACTCTCACGGTCTTTTTCGCCGGTTTACTTTTCCAATTTCGAATGGTCAAAATTATTTTCATCGTCCCACCAGACGACGCCCTTCTGCTTGGGAAGTATATTTCTGTGGAAAATCGGATTTTTGATTCCTTCTCTGATTTGTTTTTCATAGTCGAGAAGAGCTGCTCTGGCTTGCGGGAAAAGAATCAGGATGGCCGTCACGTTGGTAAGTACCATAAAGGCCATAAACAAGTCTGCCAGATTCCATACGATAGGCATATCTGCCAAGGCACCCCAGAATACCATAACCGCAATCAAGGCACGGAACAAATTGAGCGGCCATTTTTTATCGGTAAGATGTCCGATATTGATTTCGCCGTAGTAGTAATTCCCGATGATGGAGCTGAAAGCAAAGAGGAAAATGAGAACGGAAACGGCACTCGGAGCCCACGGTCCGAAATACTGGGCCAAATCCCACTGAATCAGTTCGATACCCGTAAGGCCCGTAGCCTGATAATCACCGGAAAGCAATACGATAAATGCGGAAGCAGAGCAGATAAACAAGGTATCTACATAAACGCCGAAGGCCTGGATAAAGCCCTGTACGACAGGATGGCTTGCATCGGCAGAAGCTGCGGCATTCGGTACGGAACCTTCACCGGCTTCGTTGGAGAAAAGTCCGCGTTTGAAACCTGTAAGAACGGCTGCACCCATACCGCCGCCGAAAACGGCATTGAAGTCAAAAGCATCGCGGAAAATAATTCCGAATGCCCGGGGCAGCTCTGCAAAGTTATAAATCATAATTCCCAGTGCGGTAATAATATAGATACCTGCCATCACAGGAACAATCCATTCCGTGACGCGGGCTACACGACCGAGACCGCCGCAAATAACAATCATGGCAAGAACGGTCACTACGCCGCCCACCATCATCCGGTCGACACCGAATGCATTATTCAGTGCCAATGAAATCGTATTGGACTGGACGGAGTTATAAATCATACCGTAAGTAACGGAAATTAAAATCGCAAATACCGCTGCCCAGATACCGTGGCCGAGTCCGTTTTTCAAATAATAAGCCGGGCCTCCGCGGAAACCGTCGGATCCGTCTTCGCGGGGCACTTTATAAATCTGTGCCAGTGTACTTTCCACAAATCCTGTAGCGGAACCGATAACGGCAATGAACCACATCCAGAAAATCGCCCCCGGTCCGCCGGCAACGATCGCAATTGCAATACCTGCAATATTTCCGACACCGACACGGGAGGCGGTACTTACGCAAAAGGCCTGGAACGGTGAAATCGTATTTCCTTCCGTTTTTGTCCCTGCAGAACCGGCCACCATTTTAAACATGTCCAAAAAATAGCGGACCTGTACCCCTCTTGTGCGGACGGTGAAATAAAAACCGGCTCCCACAAGAAGAATGATAATGACCGAGGACCAAAGAAGACCATTAATTTCCGAAACCACATTATTTAACGCTTCCATAACTTCCCCCTATACTGAAATAAAAGTTTATACCACTACGATTATACTATTTCAGAATGTTTACGTATAGTAAAAGTTATTTCTCCCTGTAAATAAAAATATCTTTATTTTTACATTTCTATACGGAAAAACGACGGTAATTACGTTTTTTTCTCTTTTGGCGGGAAAAACATTTTTATTCTGCCAATCTTATTTATTTCTGCTAAAATAAAGTAAAGAAATACAATTCCGAAATAAACGAAATTTAAGATACAGTTGAAGAAAGGTTTCTTTCATGAAAGATAAAAAGATACTCTACGTCGTTTCTAAAATTTCTGATGTTCCTTATTCTGAAAAATTACTTTCTCTCCTGGACATCAATTCCGAGTTTCGCATCATTCCACTTACTTTCGAGCAGTGGCAGTTCCAGAGGACTTCTTTCAAGGATACTGACAAAGTTCTATTTATAGGGCATGTCGATCCTATCGTTCCTCTTGTAAAAAATATGGATATCAAATACAAGGAGTACGGCGTCTGCTACGGTTGGCTCGGAAACAAGGCTGCTCTCGTCTGTGATAAAACACCGGTAAAAGACAGAAAGACCTATAAGGAGTTCTTGGAAAAGCTCCGGGAAGAAACAGATTTATCCGGTGAAGATTTAGAAAAAAAGGAAAAAGATTTGCTGACGACTTTATCCATGGCCGCCTTTGCCCTTCTCGTTCCTTTTGGAATATTTGCGGTAGGCACGAAACTGGTAAAAGACTATTTCTATAATGAAAATCAACTTAAAAAGCAGCAATACATTTACGGCATTTTCCACCTTTACAAGCATCATCTGAAGGAATTCATGGATATATAACGGTCAAACAAAAAGGAAACACTTCAAAAAAATAAAGTGCTTCCTTTTTTATTAAAAATTTCTGTCCCGTTATTTCAAAGCCGAAAGTTACGATTTCTTTTTTATTTCTCTTCTCCGCTTTCTTCTCACTCTGTTGATGTGTCTTTCAAAATGTCCGTCTCTGATACATTCGGCAAGAACGAGCTGGTCCAAAACGGGGACGGTGCAGGAATAAAAACCTGTTTTTTCTTTAAATTCTTCCAACTTCCCCTTCGGAATCACCACATACCCCATGCGGACAGAAGGAGCGATGGTTTTGGAGAATGTATTCATATAAATCACATGTCCTTTACGGGACAGCGAATACAAAGTATCTTCCGGTTTCGAAAGCAAGGTAAATTCCGAATCAAAATCATCTTCTATAATGAGGCGGTTTCCCGACTCTGCCCATACGATATATTCATGACGTTTTGATGCGGGAGCGGTAATTCCGCTGGGATAGCTGTGAAAGGGTGTCACATGGAGAATCCTCGCTGCCGTCTTTTCCAATGCTTCTGTCCGTATACCGTCACTGCCCATAGGAAGCGGATCTGTCAGAAGTCCCTGGGCATGGTAGACTTTTTTTATCATTTCATAACAGGGATCTTCAACGGCTACCAGTCTTTTTCTGCCAATCATCTGTACCACAAGACTGTACAAATATTCGGCACCGGCGCCGATAAAAATCTGCTCCGGCGATGCGATAATCCCGCGGCTTCTTGCCAGATACTCCGCCAAGGTTTCTCTCAGTTCCGGCATTCCCGCATTGGGAGATGCGGACAGTAATTTTTCACCCCACCGGGAAAGGACTGCTCTCACCGCTTTGGCAAAGACAGAAAAAGGAAACAGGTCTTCTTCTGTTTTTTTCTTTTTTTTCTGACGGGATATTATTTTTTTCTGTATAAAGGGGGCTACCGAATAGGCGTCATTTTTTCTGTAAATAACAAAGTAGCCGCTCCGTTCTTTCGGCTCAATGTACCCCTCTTCTATGAGCAGGTCATACGCATGTTCCACAGTAATAACACTTACGCCTGTGCGGTCCGCCAGTTGTCTTTTTGAAGGAAGTTTCTGTCCGTAGCCGTAAATTCCGCGGATAATATCTTTTCTGACTTCCAGATATAACTGCATATATGCTTTTTGACGGCTTCCGTCGTACAAATTATATTTCATGATTTCCTTTCTGGATATATTTTTATTTTGTAATTTGGTAATTTATATAGTATCAGATTATCATTATAATAGCACTATGTAAAAATCAAACAAAGGAGATTATCATGACAGACCAATCTATGAAACAAACTCATAACGTCCGTTGGATTACCGTATGCGGCATTTTAATGGGAATTAATACCCTTTTATCCTCTTTCGGTATTCCCGTGCCGGGGGGACATATTTATTTAAATGATATCATTATTGTTTCCGCTGCTCTTTCTCTTGACCCGCTCGGTGCTTTTATCGTCGGCGGCATCGGTGCTTTTCTGGGAGACTTTTTCTTTTATCCCCTTCCTATGTTCGTTTCTCTTTTTACCCACGGGTTTCGCTCCGTTGCCATTTCCCTCATTGCCCGCACCTACGGAAAAGAACGATATTCCATGGTTATTCTTGCCGCTGCCGTCGGTGCACTGATTGCCATTGTCGGCTATACTCTCGGTAAGGCCTATGTATACAGTACCTGGGAATATGCAATCATGAAGCTTCCTTTTGAAACTGTCCAGTCTTTCCTGGGATCTGCAGTGGCTGTTTATTTATGGAAATACAGACATTTCTCTGAAATGGTCAAAAAAGCATTGGGAAAATGGACATAAAAAAAGAATGCTGATTTTTCGTCAGCATTCTTTTTTTATGTCCATTTTAAAATAAATACATATCAATCAAATCTTTTCTTCGAAGCACTTCGAGCCATTCCTTCGGAATGGATTCATAGCCGTATATAATTCCTGCCAAACCGCCGGTAACCGCTCCCACCGTGTCGGTATCGTCGCCCAGATTGACCGCCTTAATAAGCGCATCCCTGAAACAGGATGTATTTGCAAGACTCCAAATCGCCGCCTCCAAAGTGTCTGCCACATAACCGCTGCTTTTCACTTTTTCTCTCGGCCACGCCGCCACCTCGGGAAGATATCCGAAAAGATCTTTTGTCGTTTCATTGTCCGTTGCTTCCGCCACCGCCTCTGTAAGAGTTTTCCCCGCCAAAAGCAACCGGGCTATGTGGACATAGACAACGCAGGCTGTTTTGGCAATGCGGTGACCGTGGGTAATAGCCGATACTTCCCGTATTTCATCATCTTTTATATCGGGAATAAAAGCAAGCGGAATGATCCGCATGAGTGAACCGTTCCCGTTGGACCATTCATCGGCCATGCCTTCTCCGCGGCCAAGTGCGGCCCCGGTAGTGATTCCCACATCAAAAACTTCTCCGTCCGGTGTATATTTCCCTTTCTTATACCAATCGGTGAAACAGCACCTTAAATCTTCCAAATCAACGGTTCCCATCAGTTTCAAGCTGTCGCAGGTCGCCAGTGTCAGACCGGTATCATCGGACCAGGTGCCCGGCTCCTTATCATGAGTGCCGTGACCGGTCATTGTTTCTACATGAAAGCTGTCCCGCTCTTCAAACTCGACAGGAACACCCAATGCATCTCCTACAGCCAATCCGTATACCGCATCACGAAGTGTCCGCATACACGCCTCCTATGAATATACTATTCTGTTTTCATTGTACCAAAGACCGGGAATAATGAAAATGTATGAGCCGGTCTCTATAAAATATTTACCTGAGTGTATAGTTTCTCCACGGATATCATCTGCAATGAATCAAACATAAAAGCGCCACCCTTGTAAGTGACGCTTTTACATATTTTATTCTTCTGTTTCTTCCATTTCTGTCACGACATCAATTGAAGCAATCCTGTCCCCTTCTTCAAGGCGCTGGAGAATGACACCCTGACCTCCTTTCGCTTTCTTGCTGGAAATCTGGCTGGCAGGAATACGAATCGTGATGCCCTGCTCGGATACACCGACAAGTTCATCATTGTCATCAGCCGCTACGAGAGCTACTACTTCAAAACCTCTCTTGAAGTTAATCGTTCCCTGCCCGCTTCTTCTCTGCACGCGGTAAGCGGATTCGGCATTTCTTTTCGCATTGCCGTCAGCGGAAATGGTAAATATATCCTTATCGGCTGCGACAACGACACCTACCACATCATCCGTTCCGTTTTCCCCGGAAGATTTCAGACGGATTCCCCGGACACCTGATGTAGCACGGCTGAGCGGTCTCACTTGGTCATCATCGATGGAAAAACGGATGGCCATTCCGCCCCGGGTACCAATGATGATTTCTTCATCTCCCTTCACGGGAAGAACAGCAACAAGACGGTCATCATCTTTGAGACGGATGGCAATTAGTCCGCTCTTGTTGATATTTTTATATTCTTCCAATGCCGTTTTCTTCACATATCCGAACTTGGTCACCATGAGGAGATACTTCGTTCCTTCTCCGGCAGCATCTATATCAAGCATTTCCGTGACGTATTCATCTGCTCCGAGGGACGTAATGAAGTTAATCATCGCACTGCCCCGTGCCGTTCTGCTTGATTCGGGAATGTCGTAGGCTGTCTTCATATACACTTTCCCTTTATTCGTGAAGAAAAGAATTCTCGCATGCGTGGAAGTGGATAAAATCTTGCGGACATAGTCTCCGTCTTTCATCTTAAGACCACTCACACCCCGTCCGCCTTTTCTCTGGGTTCTCAGGTCGGCGGAATCAATCCGTTTGATATAGTTCTGCTTCGTCAGCGTCACCGTCATCGGCTTATCGGGAATTAAATCCTTGATATCCATATCGTCCAACGCAGCAGCGATTTCTGTTCTCCGGTCATCACCGAACCGGTTCTTTTCATCAATGAGTTCTGCTTTTACAACACCCATGATTTTATCTCTGCTGGACAGAAGATCACGGAGATAGGCAATCGTTTCCTGCACATCCTTGTAATCCTCTTCAATCTTATCTCTTTCCAGTCCCGTCAATCTTCTGAGGCGCATATCCAAAATAGCCATCGCCTGTTTTTCGGAAAGATTGAATTTGGAAACTAAAGCGGTTTTTGCAATTTCATCTGTCCTAGATTCACGAATCGTCTTGATGACTTCATCGATGTGATCAAGAGCAATCAGAAGTCCTTCCAGAATATGAGCTTTTGCTTCCGCTTTATCCAGTTCGTACCGGCTTCTTCGTGTAACAACTTCTTCCTGGTGCTTCAGATAATAGTAAAGAATCTGTTTAAGATTTAAAATCTGGGGATGTCCGTTGACCAGAGCCAGCATGATAGATCCGAAATTCATCTGCATTTGGGTATGCTTGTACAGATTATTGAGCATAATCTGGGGATTTATATCGGCACGAAGCTCGATGACAATCCGCATGCCCTTCCGGTCAGATTCATCACGAAGCGCGGTAATCCCGTCAATGACTTTCTGGCGGGATAAATCGGCAATGGACTCTACCAGACGCGCTTTATTCACTTGGTAAGGAATCTCCGTTACGATAATACGGCTTTTACCGCGGTCCATTTCTTCAATTTCTGTTCTCGCCCGGACCGTAATGGAACCTCGCCCGGTATGATACATATCGGAAATCCCCTTACGCCCCTGGATAATGGCAGACGTCGGGAAATCGGGCCCCTTGATATGCGTCATCAGCTCATCGATAGTAATCTCAGGATTATCAATCATCGCACAAAGACCGTCCACCACTTCTCCTAAGTTGTGAGGCGGAATATTGGTCGCCATACCGACAGCAATACCATAAGAACCGTTCACTAAAAGATTGGGGATACGGGAGGGAAGAACAAGCGGTTCCTGCAAAGAACCGTCATAGTTAGGCATGAAATCCACCGTGTTTTTATCAATATCACGGAGCATTTCCAACGTAATCTTTGACATGCGCATTTCCGTATAACGCATAGCCGCTGCCGAGTCACCGTCGACAGAACCGAAGTTTCCGTGCCCGTCCACAAGCGGATAGCGGGTGGAAAAATCCTGCGCCATACGAACGGCGGAATCATAAACGGCCAAATCACCGTGGGGGTGATATTTACCCAAAACGTCCCCGACGATACGGGCCGATTTCTTATACGCTTTATTCGGAAGCATACCCGCTTCATTCATGGCGTACAAAATACGGCGGTGGACAGGTTTCAGCCCGTCTCTGACGTCAGGTAATGCACGAGTGACAATAACCGACATGGCATAGTCGATGTAGGAATTCTTCATCTGGCTTTCCAAGGGGGTATTGACAATCTTACCTTCCTTCCATTCCATACATTCACCTTTCTTTCATCCGGATCTGTTGTCCGGAAATAAAATAAGAGCAGCCCTTGATGCCGCTCCCGGAAGTCATGAGCCTTCATAAATACTGAGTTTATTATACCATAAATCCTTAAAATAAGCCATTTACATGCGTTTTCTCCCATTGTAATACAAAAATATTTTTTTGTTTGCTTTTGTATCCGTTTTATTTCCGGCTGACGTAATTTTTCCTTTACACCCGCCATTCCCAAAATTTCTTTGCCCTGCCCTATCCTCTATGTTAAAATGAAAATAATAAAAATCGGAAAGAGCAGAATATAACTATGAAAAAATATATAATCATCGGCATAATCGCCTTGGTTCTCATTCTCGGCGGCGGCGCTTTCGCCCTCTTCTCCTCTCTGACGGGAGGTCCCTGGGAAGGTACCTGGTGGGGTGTCCAGGAAGCCGGCATGAATTGGTCCGGCGATCACATAAAAACTCTGGAAACCTTTACATTTACAAAAAATGATGACAAAACCATTTCCGTCGAACACCGTGTCCAACAGGGAAGTAAAGAAGTGGAAGGAAGTTTATCCGGAAGTGGCACGATTGACGGCGGACGTCTCATCGTCACAACAAAAAGCGGAAAAGAAGTCACTTTTTCCTACGCACGGATTGATAAAACCATTGAAACACCTTTAAAAAATGTAGACAAAACAGCGGTCACTATTAAACCGCTGACAGAAGAAAACAATGCTGACATGGAAGAAATCAGAAGTGAAATCGTGAAAATTTCACAAAAACCTGAAAACGCCATTGATACAACCCTGAGTTCTGCAAGAAGTTAAAAAAGGAAGGCACTCACAAAAAGTAGCCTTCCTTTTTCATTGGCAAATTCATTTCCTGCAAAATTTTTATTTCTTATGAATTGTGAAAACGGTAAGTTCTCTCGGGCAACCGAAACGGAAAGGAAACCAGCCGCCGTTTCCGCGGGATACATATCCGAAATCTTTACCGTTACTGTACATCCCCCGGGTATACTTGAACGGAGTGATAAACGGTTTTCCGAAAATTCCCGTCTGAAGACCGTGAGTATGTCCTGTGAGTGTTAAAAAAGCGTGGTGTCTGAATCCGCCGTCAATCGCATCGGAATGGTGGGCAAGAAAAATACACGGCGCCGTTTCGGGAATGTTTCGGAATGCCTCTTCCGTAAGCGCTTTCATTCGTTCCTCCCGTCCCTCTCTTTGTAGGCCCGGATAGTCGGCACCTGCCACAAAAAGAAGGTCTTTACCGCGGGTTATTTTCATGTGACTGTTATTTAAAACATGAACCGTTGTCTGTTCCAGTTCTTTTTCTATGTAAGACGGATTTCTGTAAAGCTCGTGGTTTCCGCGGACGTAGATGATTCCGTAAGGAAAAAGTCTGCTCCGTGTCGTCAGAATTTCCGCCGTTTCGGGCATCACACGGACATCATCAATCAAGTCCCCGGTCAGCATGATGACCTCTGCCCCTGCCGCCTTCGCTCTGTCCAAATCTTCTGCCAAATCCGTATTTCTGTAATACGGCCCGATATGGGGATCCGTAATTTGTGCCAGCTTGAAACCGTCAAAGCCGTCGGGAAGATTTTCTGCATACACGTCATGGTATTCCGTGATTTCCCTTCTTTCTCCGTCAACCGATCCGTAAATACCGATGCACAGAGCCAACGGTAAAATAACTGTTCCCAGAAAACGCACCGGTTTGCGTATTTTATGCAAAGAGCTTAAAAGATCAAGCAGAATCAAAGGCACAAGAATCATCACGTGGGCAACCATGAAACCTGTCGCCGCATACGCCGCCCAGTGAGCGGTATCTCCGTAAGAACTGTACGCCGATGTATACCAGACAAAGTATTTTGCTGCCGCAAATCCTGTTACCGCTCCCAAAAAGGGATAGAAATACCACTTTCCCCTGCGGAAAACCGGGATTGACAGAAGACCGTTACAGAGACCGGTAAGAGTAAAACCGAAGACGAGCATCCAATAAAAATCCAACATTTTATCCTTTCCTTTTATCCTTATTCATCCAATGCCGCATATCCTGCTATATAGGCCGCCAGTCTGGCATGAGGACCTGCAAGAGGAATTTTCTTATATTCTTCATAGGAAAACCATTGGAAATCTCCGTCCGGCACGACTGCCGTTTCAAACAAATACGCCGTCATGTGCCAGATACGATGAGTAAATACATGCGTGTACTCCCATATTTTTTCTTCCGCTTTTCCTGACAGATATTTCTCCAATTCCTTACGCCCCGTTTGTACATCCGGTGCAAGAACCATAGGAAGCTCCCACATAGATGCGAGCATCCCTTTCTTCGGGCGGAGATGAAATAATACACGGCCGTCTTTGATAATAACAGCGCAGCAGGCAGCTGATTCCTTTTGCTTCTTCTTTGGTGTCCGTACAGGCAATATGTCCGTTTTTCCCTCTTTCAAAGCCGTACAATATGGTACGAGCGGACACAGAGAACAACGCGGTTTTTTGGGAATGCAGATTTCCGAGCCCAAATCCATCAGCGCTTCATTGAAATCACCCGCCCGCTCAGGCAGTGTTTCCTCTACAAGTCTTGTAATTTCTTTCCTTCCCGCGGTCTTTAAAATATCTTCTTCTACCCCGTATAAACGGGCATAAACACGAAGTACGTTCCCGTCGACAGCTGCTTCCTTCTGACCGTATGCCATCGATAAAACGGCACCTGCCGTATAATCACCGATTCCGGGAAGAGAACGGATTTTATCTTTTTCCTTAGGAAGCGCGGCTCCGTATTTTTCCGTCATTTCTCTTGCCGCTCTGTGGATATTTCTCGCCCTGCTGTAATAACCGAGCCCCTGCCAGGCATGGAGCACATCTGCTTCATCCGCATCGGCGACGGCTCTGATTGTCGGAAATCTTTTCTTCCAACTTTCAAAATAAGGCTTCACCGCCTCTGTCCTCGTCTGCTGCAGCATAATTTCAGAAATCCAGACATGGTAAGGATTTCTCGGTTTCTCCTCCCGCCAGGGAAGGTTTCTTTTATGACGGTCGAACCAATCCAAAAGAAGATTCGTCCAGTTTTCTTTTTCACCCATCAAAATCTGTCTCCTGTCCGGACTGTTTCAAAATGATAATCAAAAACATGCTCCCCGTCAGAGGCAAAATAAATGATACCCCTGATTTTTTCTCCTTTTAAAATACGGGGAAGCCAGATACGGTCAGCCTCCCACATACACTCAAAAGGCATTTCTTCAGGAGAAAACCAGGCCGGTTCCATTTCATCGGACACAGAGATTTCCCCTTTCCATTTTTTCAGAAAATAGACGATACCTCCGTGGGACCACTCGGGGTCGGAGGGTTGGTGGAAATATAAATCCGCCGCCGGCAAAAAATCACCGGGCTCGGCAATCAGTCCGGACTCCTCAAAAAGCTCCCGTGCCGCACATTCGCGCATGGTCTCGCCTTTTTCTCTTTTTCCGCCGAAACCGTTCCATTTCCCTTTTCCCATGCCTCTTTTTTTATGGCCCAGTAAAATTTTCCCGTCCGCACCGACAGGATATACCAAAGAAGTATCACGCATTTTTATTCTGCCTTTCTTCAAATATCTTCTTTATTATAACAGGAAAATTTTGTACTTTTCCGACAAAATCCGGGGCATAAAAAAAGAAACCCTTCCGGGTCTCTTTTCTGTACTTAATTATTTTGCAAGCTTAGCGCCTACAGCAGCGGTTACATCACTTCCGCCGTCGATAACAGCTCCGCTTTCGAGAATAACGTCAAGATTCTTTTCCTTACGAACCTGCACGATAGCTCTGATGACATCCTGCTGAATCGGCTGGATGAGCGCTCTTTCCTTAACTGCCAGATCACGTTGGAGTTCCTGGAAAATTCTCTGTTTTTCTGCATCGCTCTTGCCTTCCGCACGTTTTTTGAAGCTTTCTTCTGCTTTCTGTGCAGCATTTCTCAGGTCAAGCTGTGCTTTTTCCATTTTCGGATGTCCCTGCAGTAAAGCTGCAGAGTTAACATAGCCGATTCCTGCTGCAGAAACGGATCCGATAGCACCGAACATCATAACACCTGCTACAAGAGCAGCTACTTTTTTATTCATTTTCATTGTTAAATTCCTCCTTTAAGACATCCTCATTTAGAGGATTTGGGTATGCACTCATCATAATATAATATTTCTCATCTGTCAATAGGAATTGACTCAAAGTCAAATACTATGCCAGCGGTTTTGCTTCCAATGCCGCCGTTTCCGCTTCCTCACGCATCGCTTCTTTTGCTTCTTTCAGCGCCGCTTCCCGGACCTCTTCTTTTTTCTCTTTTTTCTTTGTGAAACGGGCGACCAGTTCCGGTACCATATTGAAAACCTTGTCTATCGTGTTATTTGCGTTCGCATTTTTAATGGAGAACAATTCCACCCGTTCCCCTTTCATGATAAGAACAGCGGTAGGACTCATTTTTCCGCCGCCGGCTTCTCCGTTCGCCTGGCCGTCGGCACCTTTACGGCCCGAACCGAAGCCGAAGGAAATATCCACAAACGGCACGATTGTCGCATCACCGAGATAAATCGGCTGTCCCACCACGGTTTCCGTACGAATCATGTCCTTAAATTCCTCGAGAAGTTGTTTTCTCACTTCATCATTCATCTTTCATTCCTCCTTGTCTGTATCGCCAAAATCGGCGGGCCGGCTGCGAAACCGCAAGCCGCAAAATGATATATATGGCATAAAGGGGAATTATCCGTCCCCGGCCTTTCCCTTTTATTTTATAAGACGGCTCAAGATATTTCCATACTACAGATTCCGTTATATCAGGTAAAAAAGCATGTGCCATACCTTCCGTAAGACCTGTCGTCATGGGGTCTCCCGTTCCGAATTCACCGTAAATACACCAGGACCGCGGTTTGCTGTGGTGAAATAAGGAAAGAACCGTTTTGAATATTTCTTCCGCCAGTCCGTTATGAATTGCAAAATGAATTTGCTTGAAAACCGACGGTTTCTTCTTTGATTTCTTTTCCTTTACTTCTGCAGGCTTTTTTATTTCCTGATGGATTTCCCGGTTGATTTCTTTATTTTCTTCCTCCGCAGGCGTGATGCTTTCCTGCTCCGCATCCGGAATATTTTCATTTTCCTCTGTCTGCTTCCGTTTTTCTTCCGCTTTGTCACTTCCGCCGCCGGGAATGACAATTTCTTTACCGAAAGCTCCGAACAGTGCTTTTATCTCTACTGAAATTTTCCACATTTCCAGGTTGAAATGATACCGGACGGGAAGGAGAAGCAGAAGAAAGATAAGACAAAAGAGCCCTAAAACGACCTTCCAAACCATCATCCGCCTCCGTACAGACGGGCCAGTGCCGATGCCGCCTCTTTTATCGATTTGACAAGAGATACCGGCGATGTCGCTTTAACAAGCGGCGCATTTTTCAAAACCCAGGCTCTGATCAGCGAAACAGGGGCCGTCACTTCTACCTTTACCCGTTCCTGCGTTGCGGAAATCAAATAAGCGGCTTTTCCGAAATCTGCTACGATATCGGTCATCAAACGGCTATCCGCATCAAGGATACAGGCCTCGGGCGTTCCCTCATAGGTACGCCTTGCCGGCGTCAGATAGTCAAGAACGCGGACTCCGTTTTCTACACCACGGATTGTTTTTTGCGGCCGTGCAGGCACATCTGTCACGACGGGAGCGGCGATAAGCTCCACCGCAAACGATGTTACCTCTTCCGTCCCCTCTGTATTTCCCAAAAAGAAATATCTGTCATCCGTCGCAACAAGCACATAAGGATTCACTGTATATAATTTGTCGGTACCGTCTGTATTTTTACTGTGATGCTTTTTCCCGTCCGCCTCATAGTGGTCATAGAAAAACCGTATCTGCACTTTTTTCGTGATTGCATCCGATAAAGCGGAAAGGTTTTCTTCAGGGCGGACAAGTTTCTGTGCCGCCGGTATATTCCGCACCGCCTCTTTTCCGTCATTAAAACTTCTGATATGAAGGCGTTTCAATTTTTCCGAAATCTGCTTCACCTGTGTGGAAGGCAAACGGGAAAAATAAAGTAAATCAATGAGTGTGCGGATATCATTTTTGGTAAGATCATGATCCCAGTACCAGTCAAGTGACAAAGGCGATGATTTCCCTTCAATCACACGATCCACCTCACGGCATACGACGGGAAGTCCGCCATCCCGAAGTGCCAGTAAATTCCGGCGAATCGTTTTTCTGTCTACCACAAGTCCGTATTCTTCCTCAAGAAGCCTCAAAATTTCCTGCTGTGACAAAGGATTATCCGCCTCTGAATCACGGAGTAAAATCCGGGCAATACAGACGATAACCATCTTTTTACCGGGATCTGTCATATCTGCCAAAAAAATCACCTACCTTTTATCTGCAGCCACAACGTGTCGAAAAGAAAAGAAAGCCCTTTGGCAATCTCTCCCGATAACTTACGCAAACCGGTATCATTCATTACCTTGTGTATAAAAAGAGCAATCGCCGTTCCCCCAAGAAGGTCTGACGGATAATGAAGTCCTGCAAAAAGACGGGAAAAGGCAATAATTCCCGCCAGTACCGCCATACACCAACTGCCGGGCATACCGTCCCTTATGAGCTGAAAGACAACGGCTGCCCCGTTCATGGTGTGATTACTGGGGAAAGAAGAATTGGCCTTGTGGCCCGTAAAATTCCAAATCCGCCAATCTTCGGTAAACGGCCGTTGCCGTTTCCACAACTTTCCGATAGCAAGAGAAATACAGGAACAAAAGCAGACTGCCAAAAAAGCGGACACACATGTTCTTCTCCGCTCCGCTTTTCTTTCTCCCGGCATAAACCAGAGAATCAGTCCGTATATAAGAAATGCCCAGTAACCGTACCGGGTGATTAAATCCATCATCAAATCGACAGGACGTACTTCTCCTGCCATACGATTGATTTCTCTTACAATATCCAGCTCGGATTTCATAGAAACACTCCTTATCGCACTATTATTTAAATTTTAGCACAACTGCAGAACGAATTAAAATTTTTTATTTTTTATACAGGAAACAACGGAGTTTGTTCCCATTTTCCAACAAATCCGCAGAAACTACAGACGTCTTGCCGCATCGAGGGCCAGCGGTGACCGTTCGCATTCCTCATTCGCCATTGTCAGCTGCCAGCACAAAGGACTCCCTCTCATGCACTTCGCCGCATAGGAAAGCCCGTTCGTTCTTTCGTCGAGAAACGGGCGGTCAATCTGGTGGGAATCACCAAGAATAATAATCTTCGTTCCCCTTCCTGCCCTTGTAATAATTCCTTTCGCCTGGTTCGGCGTAATATTTTGCGCCTCATCAATAATCAGGAACGTCCTTACAAAAGAACGGCCCCGGATATAGGTCAATGCTTCCGTTCGAATAATTCCCCGTTCAAAAATTTCATCTACCCTGTCTGTCAAAGATGCCTCCCCGCCTGCTCCGGGCTCATCCTCAAGAAGTTGTTCCAGACTGTCAATGACAGGACGCATTAAGGGAGAAATTTTTTCCTGCTCATCTCCCGGCAAAAATCCGATATCATCATCAAACTGTGAATTGGGACGGCTCACAATGATGCGCCTGTACTCTCCTGACGGATTATTAAACAATTTTTCCAGACCCACTGCCAAAGAATAAAACGTTTTGGCTGTCCCTGCCATTCCCTTGATAATCACAAGCGGTGCTTTTTCTGCACTTTCCATCAAGGCTTCCTGGAGGAAATACTGGCCCACATTTCTCGGCTGTATCCCATAAGGCCGCTGCTTACCATATTGCAGGGGAACCACCCGGTCCTTTTCGACACGGCCCAGCAAGGTGCTTCCCGACGACTGGTCCGGCCTTAATACGAAAAACTCATTTTCATAAACCATGACAGGAATTTTATTCCCATCCTCATCTAAATGATAAAGCACGGATACAGGAATCCCTCCGTTTTTAAAATCCTCTGCCATCGCTTCAGGAAAATAAGCCTGGTCACGGCCCGTATAATTTTCATCCTCCTTTGACACCTGCTCTGTCGTAAAATCCTCCGACGGAATTCCGACCAGCTGTGCCTTGATACGGAGCACCAAATCCTTCGTCACCAGTACCACCCGGCCGGGCTTTTTTCCTTCTGCCAGACCCTTGCACACCATGAGAATACGGTTATCCGACTTATCCTGCGGCAAATCAGGCGAAAGCTTTACGTCGCAAAAATTACTTTCTATACGTACCGAACCGCCTGTCTGTATAGGCACACCTGATAAAAGATTTCCCCGCTGTCGCAAAGTTTCCAACAAACGAATCGCAGATCTTGCATTGGCACCTCTCTCTCCCTCCGCCTTTTTTAATTGATCCAGTTCTTCCACGACCACCATCGGTAAAACCACATCATGCTCATCAAAACAATACAACGCATACGGCGCCTGGATCATGACATTGGTATCAACCACATAGATTTTTTTCATAAGCACACCCCATCTTTTTATAAGCACCAATGACTTTCTACCTTACCTTTGCCTTTCCTCCTTTACCTTTTTCTTACAAAAGAAAAAGCAGCGCGAAGCGCCACTTTATTATGTCTTATCTTCTTTTTTGTCCTCTGCTTTTTCCGGAGAAACTACTTTCGCCGGAGATGATTTTCCTTCTTCCGACCGTTTCATTTCCCGCTCTTCCAATTTTTCTATTCTATCCACATACCCGGACCGGCGGAGAGCCGTAGAAACCACCGCCACCGTAAGGCAGACGAGAATAAAGATATTCACGAGAGTGAACCCGTCTACATATCCTATCTTATAAACTACATATCCGCCAACGATAACAAGAAATATATCATTGAATTTAAACATCCTATCCACCTGTCCTCTATATTTAGAGGATAACGAAAAAAAGTCTTCCCGTCAAGGCAAAGACTCTGTTCTGAAAGTGATATAAAGAAAATATTTTGTATTGCTTTTTGGACAGTCACGGTAAGGATTACCTAACAAATTTTATAACACAGTATTGTATTGGCAATTTGAGATATGTCTTTGGTTATTATTTCTTTGCCTCCACATCCGATGCACCAGTGATTACATCATCCATATCAAACCGCCCGTATATGCTACTTAGGAACAGTTATTTGATACTTTTTATTCATTCGGATGTCCGGTTGAACTTTAATTTTTATCTGTCTGCTGATAATACCTTCTTTAAAAAGCTTATAGGAAATATTTCCCCCCATATACATAGGATGCGGCCAATTATCTATGCTATTCCCAACGGGAACAATCAATGTCATTTCATCTGCTCCTGCCTGATCAGCTGTTATGATTTGCTGCAAAAAATCACAACTCAGTGCATAAGCTGCTTTAGTCGATGCATTATTATATATAATTGCTTCTTTATAAGGACTTCTCGGATTCATGACTTCAGAAAGAATAATAAGAATTATAACTGGAGCTGCTAAAAAAATTTTAGGATTTCTTTTCAGCACATAAGCCGCAAAAACGGACACCATTAACAATACCCATCCTAATATACTGATAAGCACATCCCCCCTCCCGATATAACCGGGAGAAGCTTTGGCATTTACCAGAATCAAATAGACAAACGTCAACAGAAACGCTGTAACGGATATTTTTAAAACTCCATACAGACACTCCCTTTGCGGTGACGACATTTTTTCCTTGCATAAATAATAAATTCCGACAAAAAGAATCATCCCGCTGATAATCAAAAACAGCGAATTAAAGTGCAAGGCCTGAAAGAGTATCCTGAAAGTCTCTTTAAAAGGTAAATCAAGAAGACTGCGTCCGATATTCCTGGCTCTGCCGCCACTTGCTTCAAAAGCCAAAGATATAAGCCAAATGAAAATAGTCCCACTGAAAAAAGGTGAGCTTTTGATAATGCGCTTCCATTGAGCAGGATTTAGTAAGTTCTTTCCATATTTTCCTATCACCAAAGCTCCAATAAATGAAGCTGTAATGATACTATGCTCCACATTGGAAAAAAGTGCTAAGTAGAGCCCCAACACGAAAATACTTTTTTCAAGTATCCCTACTTTTCCCGCTAAATACTCAGGCAACTTTTTCCACAAATAAAAGACTATTACAAAGTTCATATAGGCAGGAATAGAATAATGGTAAATACAAGTGAGATTCATGCTGCCAAATAAATAATCGGACGTATTTTCCTTACTCTTAAAGATAAGAAAATGAGATAGAAAGAATAAAAGACTGATAAAATTATTCTGATACTGCTCCAAATTAAAAAAATAAGTAAGCAGTCTGCTGAACATGTAAATATAAATTGTAATTAACCCGCTATACAAAATAGCCGTCGTAACAGTAATCGAAAAAACATAATCATGAAGAATCGGGTTTACCACATATGCTGCCAGATACCCTGCTATAGGAAACAATTCTTCCGGCAATATTTTTGTGGGATTCCATGCTTTCCACTGGGGTACGGCCAATCGCATATAAGCTGAACAGGCCCAATCATCACCGTCATACGGAACAAGCATATGAACCTGCGTAAAGAAAATAAATAAAGTTGCAAAAATCAATAAATAAAACCAAATATTCTTTCCAAAGAACCAATTTCTAACTGTTCTGACATGTGTAAGATTCTGCATGGTCATTTTACACCTCCCCTGAATTTATTCTCATCAATAAATTCACTGATAATAAATCGAGGTCGGTGTTTAACTTCCATATAAGTCTTACCGATATACTCTCCAATTATTCCCAGGGAGAACAGAAGTGCCCCCCCCAATAAACCATACAGACAGCATCAAACTGGTCCAACCTACAATGGTAGCTCCTTCTGTGTATCTGTACAGAGAATAAAGAAAAACCAAAAAACTCCCGCCGGTCATGACAAGCCCCATATTAGTAATCCATTTGATAGGCTCCATTGAGAAAGATGTGATACCCTGCCAAGCAAAAGCCAGCATTTTATGCAGCGGGTATTTACTTTCTCCCGCAACCCGTTCTTTCCGTGCATAGTACACACAACAGTTTTTTAACCCAATCAGGGGAACAATCCCCCGGAGAAACAGGTTTACTTCTTTAAATTCACTCATAGCATTCAATGCCTTTTTATCCATCAAACGAAAATCGGAATGATTATAGATAATATGAACTCCCATCCATTCCAAGAATTTATAATACCCCTCCGCTGTCATCCGTTTGAAGATGCTGTCTTTCTTGCGGCTGCTACGGACACCGTAAACAATATTATAGCCTTCATCATATCTATCCAGCATCTGATCAACAGCTTCAATATCATCTTGCAAATCCGCATCCATACTGATAGCCACATCTGCATACGGCAACACCGTCATCAAACCTGCCAATACAGCATTCTGGTGTCCTTCATTACGGGATAGGCAGATACCGGAAAAAATGGTATCCTCATCGCATGCTTCCTGTATCAACTTCCAGGTTTCATCAGTACTGCCGTCATTAACAAAGCAAATCTTGCTCTTCTGACTGATTTTCCCTTGCCTCATCAGCTGCGTCAGCTTCTGTTTTAAGTGATTTTTGCTATAGGTAAAGATTTCCTGTTCATTATAGCAGGGAATTACCATATACAGCACCGTTGACTCACTCATATTGAAATCACTCCTTCAAAATTTACATTCAACCGATTTTGCTCTCACAGCATCCACAAGCAAGCAGATAATGTACACAATGATCCCCAGAAAATTCAGTCTCTTTCTCTGTCTTTCCGTATTTCAAGAGCTCAGCATCAGCCATGCAAGTTTCAATCCTTTCAAGGAAATTTATTGGTTATGTCCCCAATTTAGCGTAGCAGAATCTTCTTCTTCCATAGATATATCCCCATCACCAAAGTGATAAACGTTTCTGTAATCAGTACGCATCCGGCTACTCCGAGCGCCCCTTTCCAAAGGATGGCGGGAACAATTAGTGCCAAATTCACTGCCGATGCAGCAATAAGAGTACGGCTATAGATTTTCTGTAGACCTATAGAACCATATCGCAGTCCATCATAATTGCCTCCCTATATTAAAAACGCTTTATTTCCAACTTTACACTACAAACCACAATAGGGATAGAATCACCGTTTACCGGAAAAGAATATCGGAGATCCTTTTCTATATTCTTTTTTACATCTGCTTCATAAAAACTCTTTTTATCTTGATTTTTTCTCCGGCGGATAGGGCAAACAGATAGACAAAAACACTGTAAATAAAAATATATGATGCTATACCGCCCAAGAAATGAAATACCGAGTTATTTCCAAAAAAGTACACATTAGAAATATAACCTGTAATAAAAGCAAAACAGATTACAATAGAGACTTTCCCTATCTCACGCCAGAATCTTACTATTTCAAGACCGATAACCCGCTTATAATAATAGTTCATAACCAGTCCATTTCCTATAAACATTGAAAGTCCTGTGGCAAAAGCACATCCAATTCCTCCAAAATTCACCGCCAAAGGAATAGCCATGATTAAATTTAAAACACCCACACAAAAGTACACCTTTGCCCGGAAATCATATTTGTTTTGTGCTTGCAAAATACATAATCCTAAATTTTGAATCAAATCAATGGTAAAAGGGATAATGATGAACAAAGTAATCCAATAGGCATCCTCAAATCCGTTTCCTGCCCACAGCCGGATAAACTGTTGTCCGAAAATAATAAAACCGGTCGCCACCAGTGCCAATAAAAAATATTGCCATCGTCCGATTTGGATAAATAACTCTGATAACTTTTCTACAGGCTCTTTCTTTGTTACCATTTCAGTTACGTGAGGAAGATACACACCGGAAATAGCATTGGATAAGGCCATATAATTCATATAAATCAAAGATGAAATAGAGTAAACTGCTACTGCAAAAGTACCACTCACGATTCCCAGTATCACCTGGTTCGTTTTAAAAAACACCTGATCAATCAAGGAAATAGCAAAAACACTGAGTGCCAGTTTTTTAAATTCATAAATCAGATTTTTATCCCAATAATGAAAATGTATTTTGATTTTCAGTCTGTGGAAACAATAATATCCTCTTATCAGGATAAGCCCTAAATTAAGCAGAGTCTGAACCATAGCAACAGAAAAAGCTGCCGGATATTTCTGTAAGACTGCAACCACAATAACAGGCTGGATGACCAGTTCAACAGTCTCCATTCCTTTTAGAAATATAAATTTTTCATGTGCATTAATAACTGCACGAAAAATCATTCCAAAAAGAGTAACCGTTATATTGAACAAAAGCAAAAGAAATAAATCCCCGGCCTCTTTTATCTCTGCAATAGTCATACTTGCAGCAAAAATAGAGTCTAAACAGAAATAACAGACACCGCCAATACATAAAATGACTAGAGAAATAACAGCATAGCCACAAGAGGAAATCGCCAGGATATTTTCCATTTCCACCCGGTCATTTAATGCTTTATACTTTGCATAAAACCGGACAATTGCCGTTGTCAGCCCAAAATCCATAATACTGAAATAGGCAATAAACGAACCTATCAGCTGATACAATCCGTATCCGCCGCTTCCGATATAAAATAATAGCAGAGGAACATATAAAAAACCTATCAGAGTATGGAGGAAAATATTTATATAACTGATAAAAATTCCGGCTTTGCGTTCATTCATCTTTTACCTTCACAGACTGGCACATGGCATAACCCAATCCCAAAAGCAACCAATAAGAATAAGTAATATTTATTGTATCCCCTATTCCCGACGCCATAATTCCAAGAAAAGAAATAAGAACACATATCACTTTTTCTGAGTTTTCTTTATTTTTCATTATTTTTTTTGACAATTTTGTTACTAAAATTGCTGCCGGTAGAAAATAAAGACTCAATCCTATGATTCCCGTTTCCGCAAATCTTGATGTATATTCCCCTAGCGCCGGAATCTCAGCCCTTAATATCCCCTTTTCTTTTTGATTCTGTATCCATTGTTCCATTTCTTTACTTTTATGCTCCATCCCACAAAGTTTTTCCCCTACATAAGCATTTCTCAACCCTAAACCAACTCCCAACAGAGGATGCTCAAAACCTATTTGAAAATCAGCCTCCATGACAGAATAGCGGGACCGGTTACTCCTATTTGCTTTGCCCTTGATAGATTTCAAATTCTCACTCGCATATTTATCGGCAGCTGTAGCTAGTGTAACTTTCCTTATAGAATCTGTTTTTAATGCCATCACATTTGTGATAAATAAATTAGCCAGCACAAATGAAACTAAAGAAAAAATTAAAATAAAAGATATCCTTTTTATGGTTTTATTATTTTTGGCATATACCTGCAGCAAGGTCCATAAAAATAATTCTCCGGAAAGTAAAATTACCGCTGTTCGTGCTTTTGTCAAAAATAGACTAAACGTAAAAGCAACGATAAGGCCTGCTAAAAAAACTTTCCCCTTATTATTCCGCAATGCAAATACTTTGTTCCACAGAAAGGGGAGTGTAAAAGCTGCATATATACCAAAGTAAGACGGCTCTGAAAACACAGATCTCAATTGCCCGCCCCACAATAACGGTGGCCACCAGGTTCCATTATTGTTGATAGAGTGTATATAAGGATTTATAGCTTTTAATATCTCTTCTGCACCTTTTATATGCCCTAAATAGAAAAATTCTATTAATGAATATCCTAAAATGACGCACACTGAATAGATAACAGCCCTTTCTAAAACATTGAAACACTGCTCCCACTCGTTCCGGTACCAGCAAAATACCAAATATCCCGTACCAAAAGTCCATACATAGGATAAGAACAATCCTTTGATAATCCGGATTACCATCCAGCCTAAAACCAAACCATCCTTATTGATATGTATTTGTAAATAAGAAAGCACAGACGTTACCATAGAAAACTTTTGGAGCTGTGTAACCGGACCGTTTAAAATTTCATCATAAAAAGGATATTGGATTAGTCCGAGAATCGTGGATACCAGCATTACCGACAAATAGATAAAAGAAAAACAAATAAAAATCTTTCCCTCTACAAATACATTGCCGTATTTTTTCTCGCAATATAACGTATATATAAGACCTGCTATCAGAGGGTACAGCGCCAGTTGGGCTGCCATAGCTCCCCCAATAAAATTCAGCTGAACTGCTTTAGGAATGTTGTTGAAGATAAGAGCAAAGCTCATCATAAAAAACAAACTGTCCCGTGCTTTGATATTCATATCAAGACCCCTTTTTCATTTGCTTTATTATATTCCATAGCTTCTTAAGACATATAATAAGTAATATATGCTTTCCTTTTATCAAAAAACAATAAATCCTTGTTTTAACGGTAAAATCCGCTTCTATTTTTTCACTAAATACCTGGGAAACCATATGACTATCTATGATACTTTTAATTCTTTTATAAAGATGTAAAATGCCCTCTTCCGGGTAATTAATTTCATTATTAATCACTTGGATACAAGTCATGATTTTTGTGATATGCACTTGTTGACTTAAGTCATATATTTTTTTCTTTCCTTCAACGATTCTATCAAGACTTACAAAAAAACTTTGAGCACTTTCGAGAAAACCCTTCCGGTACTTATGGGTGGCAGAATCTAAATTTTCCGCATAATGATAAAAATAGTTTGGTTCTATATAAATACAGTCCGATGATAATATAGCCGGATATGTTAATAGCTGATCTTCGCCCCAATGAACATGGGGATTCACATATTTCACATTCTTTGATAAAATTTCCCTCTTAAATAATTTGTCACATAAAAATGGGGTTATTCCAAACTGTTCGCTATGTCCTTGCTCTTGAAGTAAAAAAGGAAATATCCTCTCTCTTAACGCACGGATACCATAGCACCCACTTTTGGTATTAGAATTTATCCGAGTTGTCCGTACAGATTTTTTAGAAGATTCTCCATCAAAAACCCTGCAAATAACAACATCTGCTCGGTACTCCTTGGCATGATGATACATCACAGAATACATGCCGGGCTCTACCCAGTCATCAGCATCTACAAATCCAATATAATCTCCATGGGCTCTTTCAAGACCAAGAATCCTTGCACTGGTTACACCACCATTCTCTTTGTGCATTACGTAAATGTTCTTATACTTATCAGCATAATTATCACATAATTCACTGCTCCCGTCTGTTGAACCATCATCTATCAAAAGAATTTCTATGGAAGTAAGTTCCTGTTTTATTAAAGATTCAACACACCTTCTCAACCAATTTATTGAATTATACACCGGAACAATTACACTGACTAAATAATATTCACTGTCATTCATCATTTTATCCTTAATATAAAATCATTTTTATTAATTATGTACAGAACCTTAGTTTTCTTTTATTGTCGTTTGTAGTGTTTTTAACACCAGATTATATACCATTTCCGGTGTAACCATTTCCATGCATTGTTTGACCGGAGTATTGTAATAAATTTCTTGTCCAAAACAATGCTTGTCAGGCGTATCTTCTTCACATTCTATGAATATAGCTTTATCAGAATATCCACCATGTGTCTTGGGATTCGTCGGCCCAAAAATAGATATCGTAGGGACTCCCAAAGCATCAGCTACATGTTGCATACCTGTATCTACCCCTATACTCAGAACTGAATCAGCTATAAAATCAATACTCTCACCAATGTCAGTTTTTCCCACACAATCAAATACATTGCTTTTTTTGAGTACATTAGTAAATTCTACCAATAATCCTTTTTCTAATTGTCCTCCTAAAAGACAAATATCATATTTTAAATCTGATAGCATCTTCACCAATTGAACCATGTATTCAGATTTCCAATTTCTTGTATATACATAAGTCCCCTTATAGTAATTTTTGTCTCCGCCCCCGATATTCACAATAATTTTCTTGTTTCTGATCCCCATTTTTTGATTCATTATTTTAACAGCCATCTTGTCAGCTTTAAGATGTGGCTGCCTATCAATGTTATCTCCAATCAAATTTTTAACAATATTCATATTTCTTTCTACAAAATGGATAGAGGCATCAAAATCTAAAAATTTTATTCCCTGATACTGCTCTCCCAGGGGATGTTTAACTCCAATAATTTTAAATAAAGTTCTGCCTTTCCGGAACGGTGTCATTGTAGATAAAATTCCATAATCAAAATGTTCCCGTCTTAATGCAACAACTGTTTTTATAGTTTGTACCAGTGGCCGTTTTTTCAGGCTTAAAAAATAAAAACAATTGATTTCCACACCACTCCTATTAAAAATTTCTACATTACTCTCTCCATTTACAATCATTGCAATATATGAATCGGGATATTTTTGTCTGATAGCAGTAACCACCGGAATCATACAAACGCAATCACCTAATCCATGCTTCATTTCAATTAAAAATTTGATTTTTTTCATCTTGACTGGAAATCCCCTGATAAATCTCTAATAACTGCTTAGAATGTGTATCCATAGTTGTCAACAAAATTTGCTTATCCCAATAGTCTTTTATAATCTCTGGGTTTTCTATGATTGATTGTAATTTGGAAATAAAATCAGCATAGTCCCCGGATTTAAATTTAAATACATTAGATGTTGATAATTCTGATGCACCGCCCTTGTCACTTGCCAGTACTGGAATTCCCATTGCCTTAAATTCTATGGACACTTGAGGTAAATTATCTTCCCAAAGTACCGGCACTATTCCTAAATGAACCCCCGCAATAATTTCCGGTATCTGCTCATGAGTGTATCCGTCATAAAGATAAATCTTATGAAATTTACCTTTTAGTGCTTCCAGGCGCTTTACTGCATTGAAATCATCATAACGGGCTGCTACAACTACAGATATTCGTGATGCTAACGTGTTTTCCATTTCTTCTAGTGCATTTAGAAGAAAATAAAACCCTTTGTCCTTCCGCATATATCCCATGTAAGCAATTTTTAATATCTGCCCACTTGCATAAAGAAACTCACTCTGTAATTTCTGTCCGTCTGCAAACTTAGACCCTATATAACTAGTTATCGTTTTCTTTCTGCTAGTTCCAAATCCTATGCAAATATTTTTTACCCGTTCAGAAACACATAGAACAAAATCTGCATACCGGTTTATATATTCAATGTTATTCTTTCTAAATTGTTTAAACATCTGAGCTCTTTCAAATTCATTACAGCTACTACAGGTATTTAGATTTTCACCCTGACTCGGTTTCATGTATTCATAAACCTTTTTGACATAATTTAACAGAGCTTTACTATATTTGCCAAAACCGGTCTTTTTTAAGTAATAATCAAAAATATAGTACTTTTTTATTTTTTTTACACTAGGATATCTGCCTAAACAATCCACACAATCATAGCCGTCACGAAAATCATCGCAGCTTAATGAGTTTTTCTTCCATAAATTGACCTGTGGGCAAAAATATTGATAATTATGGACCGATATGACAAATTTCGTATCCGGAAATTCTTCTTTCAATTCTAAAACTTTTAATGTCAATCCTTCTAACGAATGAAAATGAATGACATCTACACCCCCTATTCTAATTAAGAATTCTCTCAACTTTTCTTTTAGTATTTCATCACTCAAATATATATTTTGCATATAAAATGATGATTTTGAAGGTGCCAGCATTGGTGAATTTACAATCTGATATTGTTCTATACCATTTACAGTTTTGATTTTTGCAATATGACACTCCCCTTGAAAGTCATAAGCAATTCCGGAAGATAAGGTATAGATTTTTATGTCCTTGGTTTCTCGTAATTTTCTAATCAGGTTATTTAAATAAACCTGGACTCCCCCGCCACGACCACTTATATCATCATACTGCATCCAGTAATAGTAGAGAATTTTCATATTATTTACCTACAAACTTTCTCATTAAAAAACGGCTTCCTTTTGTTATCCAATTAATATTTTCAAGAAAAACTACCGGCAACTCGTGTTTTTTTATATCTTGTTTTTCAAGCCATACATTAAAAAGGCGCTCTGCCATAAAACCGAATACACGTGATTCATAAGTATTATAAGAGGATATATCTATTCTATTTTCCAGTTCAAATAAAATATCAAAAAGCCATGTGCAGTACTCATCAAAGGATTTCTTTTTCATGACAAACATATTCAGTATATATAATGTTTTTCTTTCCATGACCTTTGCAAAGGGTACAGTATATTCCGGATATTTTTCTTTAATAATATTTTCTACTTCATCCAAATCTCTTTTATTATGAGCATTTTCATATTGGCTTCTTACTGTTTCAATATAATAGTTTCTCTTTTCGGGCAGCAAAATATCATAGGTTTCCAGAAGTTTTTCATAATCCTTTCCAAGAAGAACCGTTTCTTTTTTCTTTTCTATATTCCTTGTATGGGTCTTATTGCCAAAATATCTTCTGTAATGGCAGAGACCTATATATTCACAGTCCAAATTTTTCCACGCCCAGTATAGACCGGTTAATTCACAGTAATTCGGATTCTTCGCTGAGATATTATCTCCTGTATTATCCGGAAGATACCCCAGCGGCGTCTTATTTTCCGCTCCCACATGTAACGGGACATACACTTTGTCTTCCGGCATCCAATATTTCTTATGGGCCGCAACCAATATTTTTATATTCATCCTTTAATAGGCTCCTTTACGTTTCAGGACTACGCTGATTGTTCTCCACAGCATCACGATATCCAGCCAGACACTCCAGTTATGGACATACCAGCTGTCCATACGGACACGTTCCGGATAGTCTATATCACTGCGCCCGCTGACCTGCCACATTCCTGTAATTCCGGGAAGTACGCTATAGTATTCTGTTATAAATTTTTCATAGCGGACAATTTCTTTTTGTATAATAGGACGAGGTCCTACCAGACTCATTTCTCCTTTTAGGACATTTATGAGCTGCGGCAGTTCATCGAGACTTGTTTTGCGTAAAAAGGCACCGCTCCGGGTAATACGAGGATCATTCTTCAGCTTGAAATCTTTATCCCATTCTTTTCTGGCTTCTTCATTTGTTGCCAACAGTCTCTCTAAAACTTCTTGTGAATTAGCACACATGCTCCTGAATTTATAGCAGTCAAATTCTTTTCCGTCTTTCCCTACCCGGCGATGTTTATAAATGACCGGACCGGGTGAATCATAATAAACCCAGGCGGCAATGGCGAGGAGAACAGGTAAAATACAAATTCCGCCAAGAATCGTTGCCACCAGGTCAAATATTCTCTTGACTGTCTGGTTCGATTTTCTTGCCAAATTATTTTTTATATGAAGAACCATAATTTTTTCATCGAAAAAGGTTTCTGCTTCCACATTAGACATGGGGACATCTACCAGGTTCGGAATTACGCCTACGTCTTTTACCAAGAGCTGGGCCCGGTAAATCAAGTCAGAAAGAACGTCCTGTGCCAATCCAGGAGCTGCAATGACAACCTGCTCAATCCTCATTTCCCGTATAACTTTTTCCAAATCTTTAAACCCTCCCAATACAGGGTATGAGTCTGTATATGTGGTTTTAGGGGTACCATCTTCTAAAAAGCCCACAACTTCATAGCCCATACCTGAATCATTTCTGATTTCACGGACAATGGCATCACCGGAAAGCCCGGCACCGACAATTAACACGGGTATTTGGAGAAGGGAGAAGTGTTTCAACAGATTATTCGTTATAAAACGGCTTAAGCAAAGTAGCAAAAAGCTGAATAAAGCAATAAAGGCAACGAATAACCGGGAAACTTCTCCAGCTACTTGCCCGATAAACATCAATATAATTGAGAAGACCGTCCCGCCAAAAGATGCATAAAACAGTTTTTCTATAATTTTATAAGTAAGCATCCGTTTTGTATAAAGCCCCGCATAAAGAATGAACGACATAAATACAAAAGGCAACCAAAAAAACACATATACAGGCATTACCTCATATGTGTTATAGGTCATTATCATATTTCGCAGCTGCAAGGATAAGTATGCAGACAGTACCAGTGCTATATAATCGCCACAAGCAAAAAGAATACCTGCCAAAAGTTTTTCATCAAAAAATTTCTTTTTGCCATGGGCTGCGAGTCCTCTTTGTTTAAATTTACATAAATTCATTTATATCTCCAATTAAATACCAGTATGGTATTTTTTTATATTGATTTCTTTATTTGTTTGCAAACCTGCATTTTCAAGTATTTAATTCATTATGGCTCAATTTTAATGCACTTGCAATCACGGCATCCATATCATAGTACTTATATTCTCCCAGACGTCCTCCGAAAATTGTCTTTCTTTCCTTGTCTGCCAGTGCTTTGTATTTCCTGTATACAGCTCCATTTTTTTCATCGTTCACCGGGTAGTACGGTTCATCTCCCGGCTTCCACTCTGTACTGTATTCTTTACTGATAACAGTTTTGGGTAAATCTTTCCCCTCGCTGTCTTTTCCGAATTCAAACCACTTGTGCTCGATAATTCTTGTCCACGGCGTTTCTCTATCCGTATAATTAACAGCCGCATTCCCCTGGAAATTAGGCTGATCGAGTATTTCTGTTTCAAATCTGACACTACGATAGGCAAGCGGTCCGAAATCATAGTTGAAATAGGAGTCAATCGGACCCGTATATATCACTTTATCTGCCAAAGCATCCAGTTCTGCTTTATTTTTCAGATAATCGGTATTTAGAGAAATTTCTATCCCGTCCAGCATACGATGAACCATCTGCGTATAACCGCCAACCGGAATTCCCTGATAAAGTGCATTGAAATAATTATTATCAAAAGTCATGCGCACCGGAAGTCGTTTGATAATAAATGCCGGCAATTCTGTGCAAGGGCGTCCCCATTGTTTTTCTGTGTAGCCCTTGATTAATTTTTCATAGATATCTATGCCGACAAGGCTGATTGCCTGCTCTTCCAGATTTTTTGGGTTCGTAATTCCTGCCTTTTTGCGCTGTTCCGTAATTTTCTTTTCCGCCTCGGCAGGTGTCACTACGCCCCACATTTTATTGAAGGTATACATATTGAACGGTAATGAATAAAGCTCCCCATGATAATTAGCCACAGGAGAATTAGTAAAACGGTTGAATTCAGCAAACCGGTTGATATAGTCCCAAACTTCCTTATTATTGGTATGAAAAATATGGGCCCCATACTTATGCACTTGAATTCCTTCTATATTTTCGGTATAAACATTTCCTCCGATATGTCCCCGTTTATCTACGACAAAAACTTTCTTTCCCACGTTTCTCGCCTGACGGGCAAATACCGCACCGAAAAGGCCGCTTCCTACCACCAAATAATCGTATTTCAACGCCTGATCTCCTTATAACATTTTATGTTCTTCACTACTAAAGTCCGCTTTCTGCGATACTGCCTTTTTCCTGAGCCGCACCCAGCATGCCAGCCATTTCGTATAAGTCCTTTTTAAAACCTTTTGCCTCTTTCGCCGCTTCTTTGTACGGCAAAATTCTGACCTCTCCGTTTTTCATACCTACAAGAGCGCCTTTTTCTCCGTTCATCAATGCTTTGACGGCTGCCGCTCCCAAAACCGAACCGAGAATACTGTCCCTGGCACTCGGAAGGCCCCCTCTTTGTATGAATCCCAGAATGGTTGTACAAATGTCGATATCCGTTCTTTCTCTCAGCCATTCTCCGAGCGCACGGCCGTCATCGGCCCCTTCGGCACAAATGATAATGCTGTTCGTTCTGCCTTCTTTCATTTGCTCCAAAAGACTTCTTGCCAGTTTTTCACGGCTGAACGGAACTTCCGGCACCAAAATATATTCCGCTCCGCATGCCACGCCTGCATCGAGTGCAATATTTCCTGCAAAACGGCCCATCACTTCTATAATTGCCGCCCTGTCGTGGGACGACGCAGTATCACGGATACGACTCACTGCATTCACAACGGCATTGACCGCCGTGTCATGACCGATTGTTTCATCTGTGCCGTGCATGTCATTATCTATAGTCGCCGGAATGGTGACTGTGGGAATACCGAGAGCGGATAATATTTCTGCTCCCTGCACCGAACCGTCACCGCCGATAACAACCAAGCCGTTTATTTCATATTTCTTTAAAATCTCCGCCCCTTTTTTCTGATTGCTTTCTTCAAAAAAAGCGGGACAACGGGCCGTTTTCAAAGCTGTGCCGCCGTGGAGAATAATACCTCCGGCATCACGATTCGTCAGGCGGCGGATATCTTCTTCCAAAAGCCCGGTGTAGCCGCGGCTGATTCCGTAGATATCACATTTCATCGCTTTTGCGGTGCGAATTACACTGCGGATGGCGGCATTCATCCCCGATGCATCTCCGCCGGAAGTCATTACGGCCAATCTTTTCATAATCGTCTCCTTTATATAAAAATGAGAGCCGGTACAGAGTGTTCAGAAAAAGTGATTCTTTTCCCGTTTTTCAATTCCGGTCTGTTCTCTTTTAATAAATTCAATTTTATGCTTGTCAATATAACGGGCCACCCGCAAAGCCGTCTGCTCGGGATGCGTATTTGTCGTATTGATGACAAGATCCACCCGGTCTTTCCACTTCGTCCACTTTCTGAGCATCTGTCTGACGTACCCGTCCACATCGGAATAGTCCATGGTCGGTCTTTTTCCGATACGGCGGCGGACTCGTTCCGCCAATCTGTACGGCTTGGCAAAAAGAAGTATGACCACGCCGTATTCGGAAAGCAATTTAAATTTTTTATCCGTCATCGGATTGTTTCCGCCCATGGCGATGACCGCTTCGTGGTAATAACGGACACGACTGATGAGGGATATTTCTTTTTCCGCAAACGCTTCCGCCCCGGCACTTTTGTAATATTCGGCAATTTTCATGCCCGTTTCTCTTTCCATCATGCGGTCCGTATCGGCAAGTTGCCAATCAAAACCGTCAGAGAGGATTTTGGCGGCTCTGCTCTTTCCTGTCCCCATCGGACCGATCAGGACTATATTTCTCTTCTTCATAACTACCTCGGCTCGGCATGTGGCGGACGGCCGCTTCAAAAAACAGTTTGCCCTGTTCCTTTTTAATATGACACCGTTCCGTCACCATTCCCTTTTCTTTGCCCTCTATTATATCAAAGGCCGTGAGTATTTGTGAAAAAGTTCCTGTTCCTTTTACATAAAATAAAGTGCCTCCTTCTTCCCCTTTGCCCTGCCGCTCTTCTTTTACCTCCTCTGTTTTGCAGCCCGCAGACGTGAAGATACCTTCTATATCGGAATTTTCATGTCCCTCTGTCAAAGATTTCAAAAAAGAAATATGATTTTTCTCTTTCGGTTTTTGTTTCCATTCCTCGATACTTTGTATCAAAGTTTCTTCTTTTTGCACATCGTCCTTTACACCTGAAATTTCCGTCGCCAGGTAGAAATCCGCAACAAGAAACAGGGCCGCCAGAAGGAAAAAACTTCTCGTATAGGTATTGTCATTTAAAAATTTTGTGAGTTTCATTTTTCCTGTCTTTCCCCTTCGGTTTCAAAGGTGACGGCCTGCACCGATGCGGCTATTTTCTTTTTTCGTATCGTCATCGTTCCCTGCCATATCCGTTCAAGCCGTTCTTTGAAAATATCGGCCGCTTTCATTGTCGCTGCACTTCCTTTGACGGAAAGATACGCTCCTTCTGCCGTGATTTCATGAAGAATGATTCCCTTCGGTACACTGTCTGCCAGCAAAAGCAATTTCCCTGCAAGCGGCGGATTTTTTTCTGCCCGCTCTTTGATTTCCGCAAGGAGCTGTTTTTCTTTTTCCCTGTTCTCTCTTTCTTCTGCCATCTCTTTCCGGACAGATACGGATTCGGCAATATAATTCGTTTTTTCCTTATAATCCGCCAGGGTAAGAAGAAACTGCAGGGAAAGAATGACACCGATGGTGAAAAATAGTACCGCCAAAATTTGTCCCGCTCTGAGCCACTTATTTTCTTCGGTAATAAGCGGTTTTTTCTTTCCCGGGGAAAGCAGATTCATCGGTGAGTCCGGTAGCGAAATCATCACCTGGCGGATGAAATTTTCTTCCTCTTTCTCCAGCCGGTTATATTCTTTTTGAAAGCGGTGTACTTCAGATTTCCAAAATTCCTTATCCTCTTCTGAGCAATCGGCAAAGGGAAGGAATAAAAATTCCGCATTTTCAAGATTATATGTCTCGGACAAGCGGGAAACGAACTTGTCCGCCACATTTTCCGCCTCTTTTTTGGGAATGACCCGCGTTCTTTCTTCCTTTCCCGCCCTGAAAATACAGAGCGCCTGATTCTTTTTGGCAAAGAAACAGAACCGCGGATTTTCTCCCTCTGCCCGTATTTCCGTGACAGGCACAATGCGGGAAATTCTTTTCCCTGCAAGAGCTGCCGTATATTTCCAATACTGCAATTGTTCCTTTTCCGCCGCCGCAAGAGAAAGTTTCCAACCGGTAGCATCTTTTTCCAACACACGCCGGGCAATCTGCAGATCACTTCTGACTCCGAAAATTCTGTCCTGCTCCCAATACATCGTTTCTGACAGCTCATCTTCCGTCATTTGCGGAAATTGCTTTACTTCCGTCCGCAAATCAGAAAAATTATAGATGAGAATAAAAGATTTTATATCGCTGTCCATACTGCGGAGCGCTTTGATAACAGCGTCCCTGCCTTCACCGGCCAAAGGGATTTTCTCGTAATGCAAAAGCGTATTTCTTTGCCGCTGCGCCACATGCAGAAAATGATTATGGATAAACACCACACTCTGCTTACTGTACGCCCCGCCGGTTCTCCGTATCCGCTCTTCCCATTTTGCCTTGAGATTTTCTATATCCATTTGTCGCTCCCCACATTTTCTACGGATATTTTCCATTTTTCTCCTGCCGTGACGGTAAAATCTATTTGTACATACCTCACCATATGGGATCTCTTATCCGTACCTCTTGATAAAATACGCCCTGTCAAACCATTCCCATTTTTAACAAGATTTGTTATTTTCACCAGACAATCCGCTTCATCGTAAGAAAAAGTCACCGTCCGCTCCGTTATATTTCCTTTTTCCAGCGATGCGAGTCCCCAATTGGCACCGCTCTCGGCGGCATACACCGCACGGAGTCCGTTTCCATAAACGATACTTCCGCCCGCACTGTGTGACAGATAAAAAAGAAATCCCCCTGCCAGTGTGAGTATCGACGAAAGGGCCACAAGGAGCAGCAACGACAAAAAACCTTTACGCTTTTCCATTTTTATACAACGCCCCCGGTTTGGAACGATAAAAATCACGATACGGTAAAACCGCCGTTTCCACGGTCCGCTTTTCGCCCGAACGGGTATGAACCATTTCAAAAGACAATCTGACCAATCCTTTTTCAAAGCGACGGAACACGGATCCTCCCTCGGGCGGCAGGAACGCAATCTCTTCTTTGTAAGAAATACCTTCTCCCGTGACAGGCTGGGTCACTCCGTTGTACAGGCGGACTTTCAGCTTATCGTCACGGATAAGAAAACGGTATTCCGCCTTTTTCTTCTTCTTGTTATACGCTTGATAGGCCAATGCATTTCCTGCATAAACCGTTTCGGTACATTCCAAATTGTTCCGCAGTTTTTCCGTCATGAAATCTACGGCAAAAAGACTCTGCTCCGTCATACGCCCGCGGATTTGAAAAAGAGAAATAAGCCTTGCCGTCTGTCCCACAAACGGAAGTACCGCGGCGGCAAGAAGGGAAAGCAACAGAATATATAAGACTGTTTCTAAAAGAATGATGCCTTTTCTTTTCATGACCGTTCTCCCCATATAAAAGACGCGGTGAACGGCTTTTTTCCGCCTGTCCCTGCCCGACAGGTCACCTTTATCACCGGTACGCCCTCAACAATCAGCGCTTCTCTTTCAAGAACGACATCATAAGTCCGGCCGTTCCGCTCTATATTTCCCGAAAGAACGGGCTCACTTTTATGAAACGCCAAATTATATTTCTCTCTTTCCAGTGCCTCTTGGACAAGAAATATTTCGTCCGTTGCCGTCTCCCTTTCTTCTTCATATATCACCATCTGATAAAAAATGAGAAAAACGGCAACACCCATCACCGTGACCGCCATGACCCCTATGAGGAGCCACAGCATAAGAAACCCGTGACGCTTTTTCATTTTTTCCCTACTCTGACCCTCCCCGTATACGCCGCCACCGTAATGATTCTTTTGTATTTTTCATCTCTCGTTTTCATTTCGATACGGTACCGGGAATCCCGCGCCGGCCCTGATTTCCCGAACCTTACAGATGAGGTCCCTGCCGCAAAAACTATATCCTCCGGCAAAACACCGCGGGGAGAAATTTCATACCGTCCCTTTCTTGTACCGTATACAGCTCTTCCCTCAGGCGTGGACGTACAATAAAAAACAAGCCCCCATGATTCATCGGGGTACAAAGACGATTCGTTTCTCGCCGCCGACTCCACCTGCCGTAAAGCGGAAGCCACCTCTTCCGCCGCCACCTCCAGCCGTTGTTCTTTCTGCCGGTTTCCAAAAAAAGGCATGACACAAAAGACGGCTGTCGTAAAAACGGCAAGCACGATCAAAGTCTCAAAAAGTAAAAAACCGGGCCGTGAAAACAGCGGGATACATTTCCTGGCAGACAAAAGTTCCTACCCCTCCCAAAGCGATACAAGGACAAAAACGAAACGGATACGTTTTCGGAACGTGATAAAAAATGACAAGAACAGCGGCCGCTGCCGCCCCGATCAGACAGGAACTCCAGATAAAAAAGAAAACCCCCGCCGGTTCCAGCCAAAAAGCAATGGCGGCGGATAAAAAAATATCACCCGTACCGATACCTTCGGGAACAACAAAAAAGACCGCTCCGTACACGAGAGCAGCCAGTAAAAAAGAAAGAAATCCTTCATAAAAAGAGTGATGAATCCCGCGGTAAACCGCACCTGTCAACAGGATAAGAAGACTCCAACGGTCATCGACATAACCCGTTTTGTAATCCTCCACCGCCGGACCTGCCGACAACAATGCCAATGACAAAAGAGGAGAAACAAAAAGAATTCCCGTACCGGCAAAAGCGGAACATAAAAAAAGAAAAGACGGATACAGTTTCCGGTAGAACGAGCTTTCTTTATACGAAAAACCTCTACCTGCCATTTCCATCTCTCCTGTGTATACCCCGGGAAGTATCAGCCTCCCTGTTTTTTCTCTCCCCCGAAAGAAGAGTAAGTATTTCCTTTGAAAGAATAAGTCACTTCTCCTGTCGTCGCATTCAATGCATATGACGTATCCTTTACGGGCGGCTTGGGCTCACTTCTCAAAAAGCCGTCTTTCCCCGTTTCGTCCACCATATCTTTGACGGACGAAGGATACCTTCCGTTTTTCACATAATAAACTTCCGCCGCAGACCCGATGGCAGATAAATCCGCCTGTATCCTGGCAACCTTGGCCTCATCCGTCATTCCGATGAAATTGGGAATCGCCACCGCCGCCAATATACCGAGTATCGCCACCACGATGAGAAGCTCAATCAACATAAAACCCTTTCGTTTCTTCCCCGTTCCGGCTTTTAAAAAGCAGCTCCTCATTTTTATCTCCCGCTAATTAAAATCAAAATAATTCATAAATTTTTCTATCAAAATTATAATATAAATTTATTTTTCATTCAATCCTTAAAGTTATTTTTTAAAACTTTTTCTTTTTTTCTGCAAATGGTAAAATAAAAATAATATAGTTAAGTAATGGAGGGAGGAAAATACAATGAACGACGAGAAAATAAAAACGGCAGCCGAAGCCGCCATCCAAAAAAATCCTACCCGCCGGATAATTTCTTTCCCTTGGAACGGTGTAACATATTGGATTAAAAGAAAACTGAGTAACCGGAGAAATACATGGATCAAATACTCTGCAGAAAAAGAATTTCTTTACGAAGTGGCTCGCATCACGATTGCCGCACGAGTACATCCCGAACTTGTCCCCCACATCGAAGTACTCACCCCTGACTATATCGTTACTGCCGACAGCGGTCCTGATTTGTGCTACTGGATGAAAACTCCCGACCTTGATAAAGATGAAAAATTACGTATTTTAGAATCGGCCGGAGCCGGACTTGCGAAACTTCACGAAAGTAAAATCATTCACGGACGCCCTGCCTTGCGGGACATTACCTTCAAAAATGAAAAAATCACTTTCCTGGATTGGCAGAGCCGCCTGTATTTTAAAGATACGGCAAAGCAAAAAATACAAGATGTACTCATGCTCCTCCACGGCCTGTACAGAGAAAATTATACAGAGGAAGCACTTTATGCCGGTGCTCTCGAAAAAGGGTACAAAAATGCAGCCGGTGAAGAAACATGGGAAGAAACAAGTCAGTTGTTAAAAAAATACCGCCTGATTGGACAAGCAGCTAAAAAGTTAAACCGGTTTCACTGGAAAGATGTAGAGGCAACGAAGAAGATTTATGCCCATTTTTACCAAACGTAAAATTCTTTCAATACATATCCGCCGGTTAGCATCTGTTTTATTTTATTCTCACCTGAGGATAACAAGAAATATCTTACCTTAACGAGTCAAAATTTAATAATATGAGAAATTTCCATAAAAAAGATGTTGAAACGACATCTTTTTTATTAGCATGAAACAGCGCCGGAATCTTTTAATGCTTTTTCACCGGCCTCAATAACCTCTTCTACAGTAATATGAGAAATCGGAACGTATTTTCCTGATTTTATAATTTTATTAACATGCTCCGGTCCTACCGGCATATCCCAGGATGAAATTGCTTTAGAAAATTTACCTAAGGGTCCGTGAAATTTTGCATTACTCGGCCCAAACATAGAAATAGTCGGAACTCCCCGACTGTCTGCCACATACATTGGTCCGCTGTCATTGGTAAAAAACAATACACATCTTCCGGCGGCCGCCATAAACTCACCCATCGTAAACCTTCCTGCTGCCACAACATATTTATGTGTCATTCCGGAAACTGCTTTTTGAATTAGAGGGAGCTCCCCGGATACACCAAAAAACACCGGTATATATCCTTTACCGGCAAAATGCTCTGCTACCCTTCCGTAATTTTCTGCCGGCCAATTTTTTTCTTTTGTAGAGCTTCCCACAGAAAAACCAATCAGCTTGTCTTCACTTTCTATATGTTCAGATTCAAAAAATAAATCTGCTTTTCTTTCCCATGTTTCACAAGTATAGGTTTTCATTCCATAATGCTGCAAATCCTTTACTCCAAGGCAGGAAAGCACACGGAGATACTTATCTACAGCATGAGAATTATATGTTTCCACAAGAATCGGCCAATCCATAAATAAACGATCAATTCTTGTTCCCGGTTCTCCTGCCCATTTTTTTGAATTCATCGCAAACGCTAAAAGTGAGCTCCTGGCTGTACCATGTAAAACAATTAACAAATCGGGATTCATTTTCGCTATTTTTCTGCCTGTCGTCCACGTTGCAAAAAATCCTTTTTCTTTTCCATGTCGGTCAAAAGGAATAATCATATCAATATTCGGATTATATTTTACTGATTCCCGGCAACCGGAATCCATTACCAAAATTATTTTACTTCCCTCGGCTTCCCGCCTTAACACCTCAAGAAAAGGAGTAATTGACACCATATCCCCGAAATAAAGCATATAAATAATTACAATTGTTTTATTTTTTAAATCTGCCTGTACATAATCTGTATAGTTCATAATCAGCATCCTACCGTTTTTTTAATTAAATTCTCCCAAGCATCCCATACTTTGTCGGGATAAAATAACTCCATCGACTTAGCCGCATTATCTCCCAACTGTTTTCTCAATGATTTATTTTCAATTATTTTTTTGAGTGCTTCCGAAAACGATTCGATTCCGTCTTCTGCTAAAAAACCATTTTCTCCATTTTTAATCAGTTCATTGACTGCCGGACAATTCTTATATCCTACTGCAGGCAAACCAACTGACATAGCCTCTGTCAAAGCAAGCGGGAATCCCTCATGATGACTGGGGAATGCAAAAACATCCGTCTCTTTCCAAACCGAATCCATGTCTGTAGTAGTTCCCTTTAAAAATATTCTTTTTTCCATTCCGTTCTTACTGATAAGTCTTTTTAGCATCGTAACATACGGCTTATCATACATAGCCCCCCGGATATGCACATTCCACTCAGGGTACTCATTTGCAATTCTTGAAAAAGCTTCTACTAATAAATGTTGTCTTTTCGTTCTTCCCGTTACACGCCCTACATTCGTTATAATATATGTTTCTTTATTTTTGTACAGATCCACTTTAAATTGTGGGACAGGAACAGAATTAGGAATATACACAAAACGGTCGTATGGTAAATATTTTCCAGCTTTATTAATAAAAGAAGGAATCAAAACCTGAATCCATCGGCTTCTTAGCAGCGCATTTTTCTCTTTTTCCGGCGATTTTGCAAAAATTTCATCCGGATCATTATGCAACATCGAAATAACAGGGATGTCCGTTTGTATTGCTCCGAGCAGTAGTCTTCCCGTCGGTTCTCTGAATGAAATAATCACATCCGGTTTTGTTTTTGCAATCACATCCATCATTTCTTTTTTTAGTGCCAAAATACCTTTATAGTTCATATCCCTGGAAAGACTTTGGCTGAAAGGACGCACTATTTCACGAGCCAACCTGTAAAAAAGAATGGGGCTTTTCTTTTTCTCGCCCTCCGGCTGCAAAAGGTTGTAAATTTCTACCTCCGGAGCCATTTTAAAAAACGGATTTCCCGTTTTCCGGTCAAAAAAAACGGCTGAAACAGTATGTCCCCGTGCAGTCATAGCATTTGCCATATCTGACAGCACATGCTCAATTCCGCCGCTATATCCTACATATTTATGAAGATCTGCCAGTAAAATTTTCATGTTTTCTCCAAATATCAGAAATTCCAACTTCCATTATTTACCATTATAATGATTTACTTCACCAAAACAAGACCGCCGGTTTTATTGAAAAAGCGAATCAATTTATAATATAATGATTAAAATTATATAATTACTGTTTACTTTGAGGATTTAAATCATGAAAATAGCTCTTGCTTTTTTTGAACAATTTATAAATATGAGTGGCGGAATTGAGCGTGTCTGTTGCAATCTGGCAAATGCTCTCGCTGAAAAAGGATATACCGTATCTATTATTTATGCTTATGGAAAAGACGGACATCCCTTTTATCAACTCAATCCGGAAATAAAATTGTATAATCTTATGACACGAACCTCTAAAAAATGGAAGCACAACTCTTTGGGCAAATGTGTTCCGCCACAGTCGAAATTGATTAGGGAAATACTCCGTTCTTTTAATAAAAGCTTAGGCCGTGACTATAATGAATCTGTAAAAGGCCGTATGATTCAATCGGAAATCTCCCGATTATTTAATGAGATTACACCTGATCTTATTATATCTTTCCGCTACGAAACAAGTAACTATATTTTAAATTTCGCAAAAACAGATATTCCCGTTATTACGATGTTTCATATCTCTCCGGATATAGCGTTAAAAACCGCTCCCAAAGGTGAACTTTCCGCTATCGAAAAAAGTGTTTACGCCCAAGTTCTGCTGCCCGGAGATATAGAAAAGGTAAAAACCTACTGCCCTAAGGCTAATGTAATTTGTATTCCCAATTCTGTCCCCCAGTACAATAGACAGGCCAATCTGTCTGCTGAAAAAAAAGCATTCAAAATAATTAATGTTGCACGATTAAACAAAGCTCAAAAACAACAACATCTTCTGATTGAAGCATTTGGTAACCTTGCAAGCGAATTCCCGGAATGGACTCTGGAATTTTGGGGCGGCGGCGATGAATCACAATACCCGTACCGCAAAGAATTAGAAAATCTGATTGAGAAAAAAGGATTGGCTGCTCAAGTATTTTTAAAAGGAGAAAGCCGGGATATCCTGTCCGGATACGTGGATGCAGATATTTTTTGCCTTCCCAGTGCTTATGAGGGATTTCCCTTATCCCTGACAGAAGCAATGAGTGCCGGGCTTCCTGCTGTCGGCTTCAATACCTGTCCTGCTGTCAATGAATTAATTGAAGACCACTATAACGGTATATTATCAGAAAATAATACAACTGCTTTGGCAAATTCTTTAAGAGCTTTGATGGAAAATAAAGCATTGCGTATAGAATTGGGAAAGAATGCAAAAACTTCCATGAAGTCTTATGCCCCGGATAAAATCTGGGCCCAATGGGATGCATTAATCAGATCATCTGTTTCCAAGGAGAATGCATAAATGATACAAGAAGAAAACTCTACTTTGTTTGATACTATAATTACCGATGAAAAAGTCATATGCCCTGCTTTAGAGAAAAACCGGGAACTGCCGGTTTATGATTTTGCATTCGGCAGCTCTCCTGACTATGTATGCCGGATAGGTGTAACTATAGCTTCTATTTTAGAAAATAATCCGAACTTACATCTACGTTTTAATATTTTCATACGTGAAATCAGCAAGAACGATTTAGAAAAGCTGACTATTTTGTCTGATACAGGCGGTTGTCAAATTATTCTTTATTTTGTAGATGATATGCCCTTCACCCCTATGTTGCATGAAGACAAACAGGCATCTATTTTTTATCGTTTTTTATTTGCTCCGATTCTGGCAAAAAAGGGCAGCTCACGTATTTTCAGCATTGATGGAGATGTTTTATGCAGCGGCTCAATCAGTAGTCTGCTTTCCGTTGATTTTAACGGAAAAATTGCAGCCGCCGTTCGTGATACAAGTGAAGAATATGCCGATTACCGACGTAGCCTTGTAGGTACAAAGCAATATTTTAATTCCGGTATGATTATGATTGACACGGCAGCCTGGAATGATAATAAAATTTCGGAAAAATGCTGGGACTTAGCCATTGAACGACGCAAATCAGGAAAACATCTCCGTTCGCACGACCAGGATATCCTGAATATACTTTTAAATAATGATATTTTGCTCCTAACGCCTAAATACAACTACATTTATAATTTAGACATGAAAAGCTTCTTTCAAAAGCAATCACCCATTCATTTTGACAAATCTGCTGTATTTATCCATTACGCAGGAGTAGTAAAACCTTGGCGCACATGGATTCAAGACTTATATGGTGTGAAACTGTACAGGAATGCCTGGCTGGCGTCTCCCTGGAAAGATGTCCCGTTGACAGGATTCACGCGACACAAAGATATTCACCAGGCTGCCAGACATGCACGGAGAATGCATAATTACAAGGAGATGCTGTCGCTGTATATGAAATATCTGTTCACTAAACTGGGAGTCTCGAAATGACAAAAACCAATTGCTTCGCCAATTTAACCGCTATTCTTATCGCTTGGGGAGTAACTACCGACCATTATACTAATATCGGTTATTCCGTATCTATGATTTCCTTTGTTCTTTTTTGGCTTTATGATTTTTATACAAGAAAATCTTTAGCAAAACCGGATATCCCAAAATATATAGGACTGGCAATTATTATTCTTTATGGGACTCTCGCCGCGGTCAGTATTTTTCATATAGATAATACAAATAATATATATGGCGGTTATTATAGTTTATTGAGCTTTATAGAAAATACACTTTCCTTTTTTATGATTCTCTATATCGGCCAAACTTATGATGTCAGATTATCTGTAAACGCAACGATTATAGGAATTACATCCGCTCTCTGCGGTTACGGCCTGTGGGAGTATTTTTTCACTGACAAAATCGTTTTGGATAGTTTTTATTTTTCCTCTCACAGCCCCACCTTTATTTTAATTTTATTTGTTCCGTTCATTCTTGCATTTGCAGGTAATCACAAGATTGTTTCCTTACAAAAAGCAGGTTATACGATTTTACTATTACTTTGTATTCTCACCTTATATTTCTGTCAGGTGCGAGGTGCCTATCTGGCTATCTTCATTGCATCAACTTGTCTCATGTTCATACTGTTTCGTCTTAATTTATGGAATCTTTTATCAAATAAATTAAAGCATGCCTTACTTATTTTATTCATTTCTGCTATTGCATTTTGCATTGTTTTTTCCTTGCATATAAACTTTGCATTCCCTGACAGAGCATCCGGCGGTGAACGGATGATGATGTGGGAGAGCAGTTACCAGATGTTTATTGATCATCCTGTCACCGGTATCGGTTTGAATGAATGGCAGGCTGCTTATGCTGAAGGTAAATACCATCCCGTTGAGAGTAAAGAAGCCGGTCAGGATTTTCCTCATAATGTATTTATTTATTTTTTAAGTACCGGCGGATTCCTTTCTTTTATCGCCTATCTTTTATACTGCACATTTATATTTAAGCATTTATACAACCTTATCAAATCAAACCCCTTTAACCCCTATCCATGGGCTATGATGTTTGCTTTTTCCGGAATCACTGCCTATGGTTTAACGGACGGGGGTATCATTTTTAAATACGTTGCAAGAACATATTATTTCCTTTTGGGATATACCCTTATATTAGTAAAACAATCCCGACCGGAAGAGCAAAAAGGAGTATAACTCATGTCTCCCGTTATCTCTATTATCATCCCCGTTTATAACATGGAAAAATATTTGGACCGCTGTATTGAAAGTGTCATTTCCCAAACTTTCAAAAATTGGGAGGTGATACTTATCGATGACGGATCCACCGACTCATCCCCCGGCATCTGTGAAAAATACTCACTTCTCGACATACGAATTAAAACTATTCACCAGAAAAATCAGGGCCTTAGTGCTTCCAGGAATAAAGGACTGGATTTAATGACCGGAGACTTTGTTTATTTTCTTGACTCCGATGATTTCTTGCCTCCCGATGCATTGGATTTTTTATATACTGTTGCCCAAAAAAATGATGCCGATATAGTAATGGCCGGTCATAAAAGAGTTGAAAAGACAGGACTGGTTCACCGGGATTATCCGGATTGGCCAGACTATGGTTCTACACAGGAAATCCGGGCCGCATTATTACAGAACCGGATTCCCTCTTTTGCATGGGGTAAACTTTATAAAAGCAACTTATGGAAAAATTTACGCTGGCCGGTAAATCTTCTCATGGAAGATTTATATATTATGCCCCATATTTTTTACGAGGCCAATAAAATTATTCTTTCTAACAAATCCTGCTACTACTACAGCCATGAAAATCCGGGCAGCATAATGAATGGTCTGAATAATAAATATATACGCCTCTACTATTACAAATTTCTGGCTTGGGAACAACATGAGAAGCTGGCATTAAAACATGCTCCCCACCTCGCTCCGGAATGTGCCGGAAATGCGATTCATGCCTGCATTCGCAGTATATGTCTCAATTCGGGAAATGATTTTATCTCAAACGATGAAATTGACAGGATGAAAACTTATTTGTCCATGCATCAGGATATTCCCCTTAATATGGTTGACGGACTATTAAGGTACTTGATTATAAATGGCTTTTCTATCCCTATAAAAGCGATAGGAACCCTGCAAAGAAAAATCATGTCGTTTAAAAAACATTAAATATGAATCATCAGAAAAGAGGTCTGCCATGTTTAAATTATTTTTTTAAAGAGAAAAGAAACACAGAAAACGTACCTTTCTTATGAAGCATTTTTATATCCACACATTAAAGAAAGACTTCAAAAAAGCAATGGGGGTTTATCCCGACTTGGAAAACCCGAAAACATTCAGTGAAAAAATCCAGTGGCTGAAATTACACTACAGAGATCCTATTATGACGGATTGTGTCGATAAATTCAAAGTTCGCGGGATAGTAGCCGACATAATCGGACAGGAACATATTATTCCTACTTACGGTATATACAAGCACTCTGATGAGATCAAACTTTCCGATTTCCCCAATGAGTTTGTCTTAAAACCAAACCATATGTCGAATAAAGTAATCGTATGTACGGATAAAGAACTCCTGAACTGGGAAGAAGCCTCTTCTCTGCTGGATACTTGGATGGGTGAAAATTATTATTATCTGGCCGGCGAATGGGTATATAAGGATATTCCCCCGAGAATCATCTGTGAAAAATTCCTTCATGGAAAAATTATCGACTACAAATTTTTCTGTTTTCATGGAGTCCCTAAATTAATCAATATTATGACTGACTATAAAATGGGTGACCGGCTTTATAAAGAGGCTTTTTATGATATGGATTTTCGTCTCCTCCCTATCTCTCAAAAAGCAAAGTCCTGTAATGAAACATTTCCAATGCCTCCGCACTTTGAGGAGATGAAAGCCATTGCACGGAAGCTTTCTGAAAATTTCCCCTTTGTACGCGTTGACTTGTACGATATTGAAAATCAAGTTTATTTTGGAGAACTGACATTTTTCCCTGCTAATGGCATGGAACCTTTTTATCCGCCGGAATACGATTATCAATTAGGTGATATGCTGGATTTGAATAAATGTAATAATAATTTCTTAATTTAGATAGAAAAATACTAAAAAGATGCCCCTTAAAAGGCATCTTTTTAGTATTTCCGGATATTTCCACACAAAAGACATTGCAAAAACGCCGGTTCGCTACATATCTGCTATGCCATTACAATATTTCTTTCAATCAATCTCTTTTAAAAAGATCTCTTATATAGACCTTTTCTACTATATCATATAATTCCTTGTTCCAACGGTTAGCGATAACCAAATCACAGTTCTCTTTCAGTTCATTAAGATCTTCGGTAACCGGTATTCCGTCAAACTCTCTTTGTTCAAGCAACGGCTCATAAATAAGAAGTTTGACTCCCCGCTCTTTTAAAACAGAAATAACGCCTTGGATTGCTGAAGACCGGAAATTATCACTTTCTTTTTTCATTGTCAGTCGATATATTCCTACACGTTTTGGCTTTTTCTGACATATTTTATCTGCAATATATCTGATTCTGTCTATATTGGCTTCAACGGCAGCTCGAATCATTTTTTCCGGTATTCCTTCAAAATTGGCCAGTAATTGTTTCGTATCTTTAGGTAAACAATAGCCTCCATATCCAAAGGAAGGATTGTTATAGAAATCACCGATGCGGGGGTCATAGGACACCCCACGGATAATATCTTCCGTCGACAGCCCCTTTTCTTCGGCATAGGTGTCAATTTCATTGAAATAAGCTACTCGGATTGCCAAAAATGTATTTGAAAATAACTTGATAGATTCTGCTTCATTTGAACCGGTAACCAATACCGGTATTTCTGTTTTAATAGCCGCTTCTTTTATAAGCCTGATAAACAATTCTGCCTTATGTTTAAGATTCTTTTCCTTGCCCGGAATTCCTACAATGATACGGGAGGGATATAAATTATCATAAAGAGCTTTCCCTTCCCTCAAAAACTCAGGGGAAAATAATATGGAAAGACTCCTGTATTTTTGGTTAATTTTCTCTGTATATCCGATAGGAATTGTAGATTTAATTATTATTGTAGCTTTAGTTCCGATTTCATCTATATTTCTCAAAACAGATTCTACGGCAGACGTGTCAAAATAATTTTTATCGGGATCATAATTCGTAGGTACTGCCACTATAATTATATCTGCTTCTCGATAAGCTTCTTCCCCATTGACCACGGCCTTGAGGTTTAAAGATTTATCAGCCAAATAGTCTTCTATTTCTTTATCAGATATAGGTGATTTACGGTTATTTATTAGATTAACTTTTTCTTTAACTATATCTACCGCTGTAACCTCATTATGTTGCGCTAACAGAATGGCGTTTGACAATCCTACATACCCTATACCCACAACCGCAATTTTCATTTAGAACCTTCTTTCTCTTTTTTCATATTTTACCCTCTCATTCCATTTTTCAGGCGTTTCAGTATATCCGATCCGAGTTCTACATTCAGATAGGCATAGCAAAATGCATTAAGCACGAAAACAAGACCTACCATGACCATGCCCGATGTGGTAAGAGTTGCTTTCCCCGGATCGGGATCGTAACCTAAAACCGTTGCCAAAGGTTTCCATATCCAGCCGATAAAGGCGGTGAAACGCTCTATCGCTCCCGAAAGTGCATCGGCGATACCGAGTATGTAAATGGAAAATATAATTTTATACGTCATTTCCACGATATAGGCAAGAGCAGTGAGACAGATTGTTTTTTGATAGGATAATTTATGTCTGAACCCGTATCCCATAGCCATGCCGAGAGCGCCTGCGTAAAAAGCGGTGGTGAGTCCTATTTCAGGTCCGCCCGTCATGGTGACAACCGCCACCACGGCCGCCGATGTACCTGCTCCCCACTTCATGCCGTGAAAATCACAGATAACGGCAATCGGAATTGCCGCAGCAATCATGGTCACAAAAACCAAAAAGGGCGCCAGTAATTTTAATAAAACCAGAATGGACGCTATCGCTGTCGCAGCGGCCGCTTCTGTCAAATATTTCGTTTTTCTGACGGATTCGTTCATTCCGTTTCCTTTCCGAAAGAGGTCACCAAGGCTTCTTTCTCTTTTTTTGTTTTTCTTTTCAGCCGGGCTTCCATGGAGCGGGCGTCATGCCCGTTATCCCATTCTTTGTACCACACGAGTATGACGGGTCGTCTGGCTTTTGTATATTTCGCCCCTTTTCCCGCATTATGGGTATCTACCCGTTTTTCCACGCTGCCTTTCGTAAATCCCGTATATAAAGAGTTATCTTTGCAACGTACCATATAGGTGAAATATATTTCTTTCATCTCCGTTTGTCCGTCTAGTACCATTCGTTAATCCAGTTTTTCATCGGCGGAAGCAGACGGTGTATGATTTCCTCTTTTTCGTTTTTTTCTTTTTCTCCCTGCCATTTCAATCCGCCGAGTTTTTCCAACTCTTCGACGGAAAGTGCACCGAAAAATAACTGATTCAAGGCACCTGCTCCGACGGTAAAGTCGGGCTTGTGTTTATTTCTCTCCGGTTTCGCCGTATCCTCTTTTTCTATGTGCATCTGTCCTTTTTTGGCGGTAACGGCGTAGATACCGCTGTTTTCGGGAAGAAACGGATCGGTAAGACGGAAAGAAAAAGAATCATCGTTTTCCGTTTCACAGCAAAGTCCTTCAAAAGCAAGTACGGGGTCGGTAATTCGTCCCATCATGAAAGGAAAGGTACTGTTTTTTATATATTCGTGTTCCGCCCCGTCATTCCAAAACAGGAAGTGCTTATCATCAAGCGGCTCGTACCATTCACATTCGTCCAGAGAACCTTCGTGGCCTGCCATGTAGGCATAGAGCCCTTTCCGTCCCTTTTCTGAGGTAAACGCCATTTCGGAGACCGTCATTTTTCTGTCTTCGATATGGTAGAAAATATAGCCGGCCGGCCCTTTTTCATCTTCCGCAATGGCAATGAATCCGCCATCACAAAATTGGGCTTCCATATGTTTTTTCCAAGACTCTTCATCCCGCAAAGTGTAGCCGTTTCTCTCCGATACATATTTCATGTATATATCATTCAAAACGGTCCACTTTTCCGTACCTCCCAGCAGGCCTGCCGCTTCCGTTTTTTCGCCGAGCTTTGCCAGCTGTAAGGGGGACGTTTTACGTTTCCACTGGTGGACATAAAAAGAAAATCCTTTGGGATAGTAATAATCCGCCGAAGACGGCATGAGAATGACAACGCCTTTTTTCTCTTTCACTGCTTCACGGAACGACCAGTGCAAAAGTTCTTTGGCATATCCTCTGCCTCTCGCCGCCGGATGGGTCGCCACTCCTACAATATAGTCGGTCTTCACTTTTTTACCGCGAACAGAAAGCGTATACGGTCTTCTGTGGAGATTACAGGCAATTTTCCCTTTTTCTTCTCCCACCAATACTTCTTCCTTGCGGTATTCTCTTTCAAAATACCAACGGAACCAGGGGTCGCTTTCTTTTTCAAAGCAATACGCCCAAAGTGCTTTGACCGACTTTTCGTCCTCTGCCGTGCTTGTTCGTATATTCATAAAATCCCCTGCTGTTATTTCTTAAGAACCACATCATATTTTTCTGCAAAATGATCGGGATTGTATTCCATTTTCGCCTGCCGCAGTCCTTCAAGTCCGAGATCCTCTTCACGGTTTACAAATTCCGTATCCGCAAATTCATGAATCAGGAAATCCCGGTTAATGGCCTGGTAGAGACCGCGGATTTCAGGATTGGCCTTTTCAAAGAAAATATGCGCCATGTCGGGATTTACGAGATCGCCGTTGGTAAAGGCTTCGACTTTCCCGTAAATACGAATCACTGCCCCTTTCATCTGCAAAGCTTCCCAGTTATCGAAACAGAGCTGCAATGCTTTTTCCTCTTCTTCGATATGGCCGTGATTCTCGAACCACTCGGCAATTCCCGCTTTTGCATCTTCTATATTTTCCATGGTAATCGGCTCATAGACATAATCTGCATATTGGCGGAGAAAGCTGTTCAGATGATTTTTCTTCATTCTGAATTTTTTCCCCGGCAAGCTGATCATATCGGCCGTACGATACACATACTCCCAGCCGTTTCTATCGGGAATAAAATCATATTTCCCGGGACAATGGTTTTCAATTTGCTCTGTCACCCAGGGGGACGCGGATTTCAAGATAAAAGGTTTCCCTGACGCATCAAGACATTCATGAATCAACTCGAGTCCTCTTCCGAATGAAGCCCCTTCTCCTGCAAAAGGAGGCATAAAAAAGAGCTGGTCTTCTCCGGCACGGATAAATAAAATATTTTCCTCTACCGCCCACTGGGTATGGTAAGCATGTTGCCAGAGAAACAGCGTATTAAATGAACAATCGACTCCTTCATAGTGATGCACTTTAAAAAAACTATTGATGTAATCTCTGTCCTTGATATCAAATGCATGAAATTCTATGATCAACATCTCCTTTATAATTATCAGTTTCTAATTCGTTTCCACAGGTATTATCATAATTCATCTTTTTCTATTTTATATGTTTTAGTCTTTTTTAGCAAAAACGGATTTCCGTTCCGTAAAAAAAGAATATACTTTTTCATTTCCGCTTATACTTATTATTCATCCTTATATATCTGCTCACACTTGCCCCTTCCGTCAACCTGATGGTTGACACCTTCCCCGACACGCGGGGACGGCTTTTCCGTATGAGTCATTTCTTTATTTTTTGTTTTTCCTATATAAAAACTTGATTGCTTTCTTCCTTAGTGTCAGCTGCCCCCGTTTTCGGGGGAAGTGCCGAGCCTTGCGAGGCGATAGGGGTGAGCCTACGTACACAGGTCAGAACGTCATGGCAAAACAAAAACAACTCTGCCGTCATTCTTGAGAGGCGGGCAGAACAGGAATGATAATAAAAGAAAAAATAGATTATCAGAGGGAGCGGTAAGAATCCGGCATAGGTTATCGGAAAATGCATTTAACCCCCACATTCTTTGCCCAGATTCTTACCGCTCCCGCTGGGCGGGTATGGCATCTCACTCACTTTTGCAGCGTCGCTTTGCTCCTCGAAAAGTGGTTCGCTTGCTTCCCGTCAAGCGGGGACGGCTTGTGTCCTCTATTCTTTTCTTTATGTACTCATTTAGCATCAGAACGTCATAACAAAACAAAAACACCCCTGCCGTCATTCTTGAGCGGCGGGCAGAACAGGAATGATAATAAAAGAAAAAACAGATTATCAGAGGGAGCGAAAAATCCGGCATAGGTTAATCGATAAAGTGTATTTAACACCCGTATTCTTTGCCTAGATTCTTCACTTCGTTCAAGAATGACAGGCAGGTATTTAATACCGTTGAAAAACAGAACCCACCTCTGCCTGGATTCTTACCGCTCCCGTTGGTCGGGTATGGCGTCTCACTCACTTTTACAGTGTCGCTTCGCTCCTCGAAAAGTGATTCGCTTGCTTCCCGTATCCGGGGACAGCTTGCAGGTTGCATTCTTTTCCCGCTAATTGATAATGAGAATGGCGGGAATTTTATATTTTTTATTCTCCTCCTTTTTATTATAAATAAGAGGGCATATTATCAATGGATTTTCGGACGGAACATTTTTTCTGTAAAGAATCCTGTTTTTTTTGTAAAAGCTCCGTAAAATCAAAAGTTTTTCACTCTTTTCACAGCTTTATTCACAGTTATACACATCTTTGTGGACAATTTTTGTGAAAATTTGGAAAAATAACGGGTTTATGATACTCTTTCATATCTGTCCACTCCCTGTACACACCATACCTTGTGAAAAACTGTGAATATCTTTTCCTATTCACGGTATTGAGAATCGCCAAAACCCCTTTATATATTGTTTTCTGCCATTTTAAAAAATCAATTTCCCGGGTGTGAATAATGTGAATAACTTTTTTCAAAACATAATTGATAATCTTTTATTTTATGTTTTTACACCCTCTTGACAACGGATTCTGTCAAAAAAAAGAGATTTCGTGAGATAAACCTGTTTTTTGTAAAATTTTTTTATTTTTTGTCCACCCGGTGCACACAAAAAAATAAAAAATATATAAATTTTTTCTTTCCGTGTTTTATTGTATCCGCAGCTCCTTAATTTTACAGATTCCGCTTTTCATATTATAATGAAGTTAATCTAATTTTTTGAATATATTGCAGGAGGTTTTTATGGGAAAACTTGAAACAGGTAAGGCGGCACCGTCATTTACTCTCCCCGCTGACAGCGGAAACGATATTTCTCTTGCCGACTATAAAGGGAAAAAAGTGATTTTATATTTCTATCCGAAAGATAATACGTCCGGCTGCACGCTGGAGGCACAGGCTTTCCGGAATCACCGTGACGCTTTCCTTAAAAACGGCTATGTCGTTCTCGGTGTAAGCCGTGACAGTATCAAAAAGCATTGCAATTTCCGTGATAAAAACGAATTGAATTTCCCTCTTCTTTCCGATGAGGACGAAACGGTTTGCAATCTTTACGGCGTTTTGAAGGAAAAGAGCATGTACGGCAGGAAATATATGGGAATTGAGCGTTCGACCTTTATCATCGATGAGGAAGGACGGCTGGTTAAGGAGTACAGAAATGTTAAGGCTGCTACCCATGTCGATGATTTGCTGGAAGATTTAGGTATCAAGGCTTAGCTGTAATAAAAAGAGGAGGAATCGTTTTTTGATTCCTCCTCTTTTTTGTTGTTTCTTTTCCGTCAGCAAACGGCATCGAGAAGCTTTTTCGTATACGCCGACCGGGGGTGTGTGCAAATTTCCTTTGTTGTTCCTATTTCTACAAGTTCCCCACGGTTCATGATGAGCACGCGGTCACTGATCCGGCTTACGAGAGGCAGGTCATGGGTGATGAATATAAGACTCATGGAATGTATATCCGCCAGTTCCATGAGAAGTTTTACCACTTTAGCCTGAACGGATACGTCCAGTGCCGATGTCGCTTCGTCACAAATAAGAATTTCGGGATGAACCGACATCGCTCTGGCAATAGCGGCTCTCTGGCATTCTCCGCCGGAAAGCTCATGAGGATATTTATCCCCGTAAGACGAAGGAAGTCCCACATCTTCCAGAAGTGCGGTAACCTGTTCATGTACGGGCCGCGGATCTGTAGAAAGGTGACGAATCGTATCTGCCATGGACTGTCCGATTTTCCGTCTCGGATTAAAAGAGCCGTGGACATCCTGAAATACCATTTGTATCTTCCGGTAAATCTTTTTTTGTTCTTGCCCCGCCAGGCCCACAATGGACTTGCCGTGAAAAAGGATATCTCCGCCAGTAGGCCGGTACAGACCCGTCACAAGTTTGGCAATCGTAGATTTTCCGCTTCCGCTTTCTCCGATAACTCCCAATTTTTCCTTATATTTCAAATCAAAGGAAACATTTTTCAACGCTTTGATAAGGTAGCCTTCTTTGGAAAATGTCATGTCCAGATTTTGGCAGGCCAGTATAGAATCTGTCATCACTTTTCCTCCTCTGTATATTCTCTTTGGTAGGCAAGTTTCGGAACGGCGGCGAGCAGTGCCTGTGTATAAGGATGCTGCGGATTGTCAAGGACATCCTTTGTCTTTCCTGACTCTACAATTTCTCCTTTGTACATGACTGCCAGACGGTCGGCAAGAAGACCGACCGCACCCATATTATGGGTCACTACAATCATCGCCGTCCCCAGCGTATTACGAAGCATTTTCAGTTCTTCAATGACCTGCTTTTGGATTGTCGTATCCAGTGCCGATGTCGGTTCGTCGGCAAGAATCATGCGGGGACGGAGAATGACGGCAAGAGCAATCACCACTCGCTGTGCCATACCGCCGGAAAGTTCAAAGGGATAGGCATCAAGAATACGGTCAATTTCATGAAATCCGATACGTTCAAACACAGAGGCAATAAGGTCATCCATTTCTTTTTTACTCATGTCCTTATGGGCATGAAGCATTTCATAGAACTGGATCCGCACACGGCGGGTGGGATTTAATGATTCTCCGGGATTTTGAAAAATATAGGAAATCTGCTCGCCCTGAAGTTTCTTTTTCTCTTCCCTCTCCATGTGAATCAGGTCTTTACCTGCAAAACGGATATTTCCTTTATAAACGGTCGTCCGAAAGCCTTTCAAATCGCCGACGGCTTTCAGAAGTGTGCTTTTCCCGCTTCCGCTTTCTCCGACAACGCCCAATATCTCTCCTTCCCGGAGCGTAAGGCCGATGTTACGGATCACTGTTTTGCCGCCATAACCGGCATTCAGATCTTCAATTGTCAGTAATGGCTGCATAAAAACCTCTTATTTCTGAATATCTTTCGTTACCTGGTAGTAGTCGTTCGGTGTGATTTCATAACCTTTGACTTTTTTATTCATACCTACCTGAAGGGTGTTGAATCCGATAAAGTCCATAGCCGCATCATCGATAATCTGCTGCTGTATCTGGTTTACCAATGCATTTCTTGCCGCACCTACCGGAGTTTTCTGTAATTCGCCGATCCAGCTGTCCAGTTCGGGATTGTTGTAGTGGCCGAAATTGGTTTTGCTTGTGCTGAGGTAAGCATTTCTGAGGAAATCATAAGGATCGCCTACCGGAAGGGTGACCACATAGTAAAGGCCGATATCAAAGTCGCCGGGAGCATAGAAAGTCGCTTTTTCAAAAGATTTAATCTGTACATCAATACCGATTTTTTTAAGTTGTGCCTGCATTTCTGTAGCAATCGGAGCCATAGCCGCCCGTTTGTAAATACTCAGCTGCAGAGATAAGGGCTTGCCGTCTTTTTCTACAATGCCGTCATTGTTTGTATCTTTATAGCCTGCATCTGCCAAAAGTTTCTTTGCTTTCGCTTCGTCATACACTCTCGGTTTCAGACGGTTGACGCCGTATTCCGTATCTTCAGGGAATGCATTATACGCAGGTGTGACGGCGCCTTTCATGAGATTTTCGCCGATATCCTTTTTATTCAATCCGTAAATGATGGCTTCGCGGACTGCTTTATCTTTCATTTTGTCCAGATTGAAGTACATCTGGTATACCCGCGGCTGGGCTACTCTTTTGACGACTAGATTATCTTTTTTAGCCACTGTTTCCGCAGCATTGACAGACAAATCCTGGGCTACGTCAATTTCTCCGGAGTCAAGAGCCATGGCAAGAGCATTTGCATCGGCTACGGTTCTGTATTCCACCGTTTCCGATTTCACCTCTCCGCCCCAATACTTGTCATTTTTCTTCATGACCGCTTTTTTATTCGGTTCATAAGAAGCCATAACGAAAGGACCAGTTCCTATCGGTGCATTTTCAAAATCTTTTGTATTTGCTACATCAATAATGGTGGCATAAGGATCGCAGAGGTCATGGATAAGCGTATTATGGGGCTTTTCCGTTTTGATGATGAGGGCATCTCCATCAACGCTGTATTCCGCCGTTTTCAGAACGGTTGCTCTTTCATTGATTTCTCCCGCTCTTTTCAATGCGGCAAGGACTTTTTTCGGTGTTACTTTTTCCCCATTGGAGAAGGTTAGGTTTTTCTTCAGTGTAATTTTCCAGGTAAGCGGATCGAGCTGTTCAAATTTTTCTGCTAGCCACGGTTCCGCTTTGAGACCTTTTCCTACTTTAAATAAGGTTTCACCGACACCGTAACGGACCGTATACCAGCCCTCCCATCCTTTTGCAGGGTCCATGGTGGTGGAAACGGATACCGTTCCGCCTATACGGACTGTCTTATCCGCCTTTTTACTATCTCCCCCGCAGCCTGTAATCATAAGTGAACAAGCTGTAAGAGCCGCTACCGCAACTGCTGCATATTTCTTTTTCATAGTAACCTCCTCGGCATAAAAATAATTTATTTTTTATTCTTCGGTTCCAAGAGATCTCTCACTTTGTCACCGAATAAATTAAAAACCAACATCACTGTCACCATGACGGCACTGGGTACCAGTGCTACCCACGGTGCATTTTGAAGACAGAGCCGCCCTTCACTGATCATGGAACCCCACTCCGCCTCAGGGACCTGCACGCCCAGTCCCAAAAAGGAAAGTCCTGCCAGTCCCATCATCATACCGCTCACATGGAGAGTCGCCGTCACGATAAGAGGACCTGCTATATTCGGCAATATATGGATAAGAATAATTTCCCCGTCACTGCAGCCTCCCAAACGGGCGGCATGGATAAAAGTTTCTTCCTTGATACTGATGACGGAACTTCTGGCAAGCCGGGCATACTGTGTCCATGCCGTCAGCACAAGGGCAAACATGGCATTGAAAAGACTGCCTCCCAAGATACCGGCCACCGCTACGGCAAGAAGAATATCGGGGAAAGCAAGGAAAACATCGGTAACACGCATAAGCACCATATCTGTTTTTCCGCCGAAGTAACCGCCGAGAAGTCCGATGGTCGTTCCGATAAATGCGGCACAGGCAATAATGATAAATGCAGCAAAAATGGAATTTCTGCTCCCCACCATGACACGGGACAAAATATCCCGGCCGTGATTATCTGTGCCGAAAAGATGGTCTGCCCCGGGCGGAGTAAGAATATTTCCCGAATCGGTAAGATACGGGTCATAGGGAGTAAGCGATGGAGAAACGAGACTGAATAAGATAATCAAAACAATGAGTCCCGACAGCCACCACATGCTCCGCGGCATTTTAGAAAAAGAAATATTCATGACAGTTCCTTAAAAATCCTTGATTTTCGGGTTAAAGAGAGTGTAGGAAATATCAGTGAGCAGATTGACCACCATAAATGCCGATGCCATCCAGACGATGATTGCCTGTACCACCGGATAGTCTCTGTGACTGATTCCCTCCATGATAAGATTTCCCAGTCCCGGCCAGGTAAAAATGGTTTCCACAATCACGGTTCCTCCCAAAAGAGAACCTAAGGAAAGACCGGTCAGGGTAATCACAATGACCATGACATTTTTTAATACGTTTTTATACAAAATAACGGATTCCGAAAGTCCTCTCGATCGCAGGCCCACCACATATTCCTTATTCATTTCATCAAGAACCGCCGCTCTTATCTGGCGGATATATCTTGACGACATGACGAGGGCAAGTGAGAGAGAGGGCAGAATCAGACCGATACTCTCTGTCGTTGCCAGCACGGGAATCCATTTAAGACGGTAGGAAAATATAAACATCAGACACAGGGCAATAATGAAATTCGGCAACGCATTTCCTACAAAAGCAAAAAAGCGGATTACATAGTCGAAACGGCTGTTTTGCACGGACGCGGTATAAATACCGAGAGGAATGGAAATCATCAGAGTGAGAATAAGAGATGCCGCCGCCATTTTCAGCGTATATGGAAGTGCCCTGAGTATCATGGACGATACACTTTCGTCAGTGATATAGGAAGAACCCATATCCCCTTGGAGAAACCGGAAAAGCCAGTCCCCGTATTGCACAAAAAAAGGCCGGTCCAGACCCATTTCACGGGTCATTTTTTCTACAAGAACGGGATCGGCACTGATTCCCCCCGCAGAAAGCCGGACACTTACCGGATCACTGGGGGACATATAGATAAGACTGAACGCTAAAAATGTTATTCCCAAAAGCACGGGAATAAACTGAATGATTCGTTTTATAATATTCTTCTGCATTCTGTAATTCTTCATACAACCTCTGTTCTGACCGCCGGAGTGAAACTGTATAAAAATGCGAATGATTCTACAATTTTTGCTATAAAAAATTATATCAGATTATGAACTGCTCTTCAAACTTCAAATTAAAATTATCTCACTATTTTATAATTTATAAGCAAAATAACAGGGGTTGCTTGATATATCCCGGTAATATCGGAAACCCGATTTTGATGCAAAAAAAGCATGCCCTTCGACATGCTCTTTCATTTTTAATATTTATCGCCGTAAATTTCTTTATTTCTTTGGATAATGGCCATGATACGGCTTGCCGTTTCCTCAATCGCCTTATTGGACACATCAATAACCGGACAATGGAGCTGTCGCATAACTTCCTTGGCATAGGCAAGCTCGTCTTCAATGCGGTCGATATCCGTATAATTGGCCGTTCCCGAAAATCCGAGGGCTTTCATTCTTTCACTGCGGATGGAATTTAATTTATACGGATCGATAATGAGACCTATCAGACGATACGGCGGCACTTCAAATATTTCGTGCGGGAGCTGTACTTCCGGCACAAGGGGCAAATTGGCAACTTTATATTTTTTATGTGCCATGTACATAGACAGCGGTGTTTTTGATGTTCTGGATACACCGACAAGTACGATATCCGCCTTTTTAAAACCTGCCGGATTTTTCCCGTCATCGTAGCGGACGGCAAATTCGATAGCTTCCACTTTTTTGAAATATTCTTCATCCAGACGGTGGATAATGCCCGGTTTCATACGCGGGGAGACTCCCGATTCTTCGGTCACCATATCCATCATCGGTCCTAAAATATCGACATAGCGGACATTTTTTTCTTTAGCCAGCCGTTCAAAATCATCACGGAGTTCACGGCTCACGAGGGTATGGCATATGACTGCCCCCTGTGCCGCCGCGTCATCAATGATTTTTTCTATCTGATCGGCATGACGGACGAAAGGTACTCTGTGTATTTCTATGTCCGCATCATACTGGCTGATTGTCGCTTTTGCCACACTTTCCGCCGTTTCTCCAAGGGAATCGGAAACCACATAAATCTGAGGTAATTTACTCATTCCTTACCCCCTGCCGCCCTTTCCCAATTCCAGGAACAGACGGGTAATATTTGTTTTGGATACACGACCGACAAGCATAAATTTTCTGTCGCCGCTTACCTCTTTAAATATCCCGATAGGGAGACAATCAATTTCATAGTCCATCATTTTCTGGGCAATGGAAACCAAATCTTCTTCAGGCTCGCCGTAAATCATCTTGGACCGGGAAGTCATAACCATGGAAATCGGCACCTTTGCCAAATCTTCGCGGCCCATGGCAGCCTTTAAAAGGTCTTTTCTGGAAACAACGCCCTGTATATCATCTTTTTTACCGACAAAAATGGTACCGATATCTTCTGTAAAAAGAAGAACCGCCGCGTCATAGGCATTGGACTCCGCACTGACCAGTACAGGTCTGGACATGCAGTCCTCAGCAGTGCAGGATCGGATTTGTGCCGCTGCCGGATCTTCTCCTCCTCCGAGATAGTAATATCCCAGTCTTCTGCGGGCTGCAATGATTTCTCCGGAAAGCAAGACTGCCAAATCTCCACGGAGAGCACTTCTCGTCACGTGGAGGCGTTCTGCAATTTTTTCCCCTGTGATAGGGCCATCTTCACGGACTATACGTGTGATTTCCTTTTGACGGCTCGTTAACTGCATATATTTACCTTCCTCTCTTCTGTTCTGCAAGAAACTATGATAACCGGGACCTTTAAGAGAACCCGGTTATCATCTGTCTGCCGCAAAGCACGGTTTCAAATCCTATCGGAAAACTTTACCGGCAACAGACTCTTTTATAATTCGTAATCTTCCGTATCTGTAAGACCTCTTCCGGTCGCCTTGTCCAGAATCAAACGCTGTTCGATTCTTGCTACATTCAGCTTAGTACTCTTGACCATATCCGGGTTGACGGATACATAGTCAATACCGCTCTTTACAAGGAATTCCGTAAAGTCCGGATATACCGACGGTGCCTGTCCGCAGATAGATACGGTTTTTCCGTCTCTGTGAGCTACTTTGATGAGATGGCGGATGGCTCTCTTGATAGCCAGATTTCTTTCGTCAAAGAGAGATGCAACGGTGTCATTATTTCTGTCACAGCCGAGAACAAGCATGGTAAGGTCATTGGATCCGATGGAGTATCCGTCTACAAACTTGTTGAACCGGTCAGCAAGGAGAATGTTGGACGGAATTTCAGCCATCAGCAGAAGTTTGAAGTCCGGACCTCTTTCCAGTCCTTCTTCTTTCATGATAGCGGTTACTTTTTCCGCTTCTTCTACCGTACGGCAGAACGGAATCATACAATTCAGGTTCTTCAGTCCGAATTCTTCACGGACTTTCTTGACCGCTTTCAGTTCGAGACGGAAAGCAGCGGTGTATTTCGGGTCATAGTAACGGGAAGCCCCTCTCCAGCCGAGAAGATCAGCCGGTTCTTCCGGTTCATATTTGTCGCCGCCCTTCAGATTTCTGTATTCGCCGGACTTGAAATCCGAGAAACGGAGAACGACGGGACGGGGTGCCAGGGCACGGCATACTTTGCTGATGCCTTCAGCCAGCATATCTACCACCTTTTCCGGACGGCCCGTTTCGATAAGATACAGCGGGTGTTCGTGAATGAAAGTGGTCCAGATAAATTCTTCTCTCATGAGACCGATGCCGTCACAGGGAAGAGATGCATATTTGCCTGCCAGGTCGGGATCGCCGAGATTCATGAGGACACCTGTGCCTGTAGGCGGGAAATATTCAGCGACAGCCGTTGCTGCGCCTTGTGCCTGTTCGTGTTTTTCCGGCTTTACAAGGTCGGCTACAATGCCGTCATAGACAACGCCGTTCTGTGCGTCCACAGTGATGTCCTGTCCCGATTTCAAAACGGAAGTAGCTTCCACGCTGCGACTCTTCGTTCCTACTACGCAGGGAATACCGAGTTCGCGGGAAACGATAGATGCATGGCAGGTCATTCCGCCTGCATCGGTTACGATGGCAACCGCTTTTTTCATAGCCGGAACCCAGTCGGGGGACGTCATTGTGGTGACAAGTATTTCCCCTTCTTTAAACTGGTCGATATCGGCCGGATCGGTAATTACATGACATTTGCCTGCTGCCATTCCCGGACTTGCAGGAAGACCTTTCACGAGTACTTTATGATCTGTTGTCATGGTAACATTTGCCTCCGTTTTCTTATCTTTATTTTTCTTGGACCATACGGTTTCGGGACGAGCCTGGAGGATCCAGAGACGATTCTTGTGATCCAGTGCCCATTCCATATCCATATAGCAACCGTAATGTTTTTCAATTTTCTTGGCATAAGTAGCCAGTGTGGCAATCTGCTCATCTGTCATGACTTGCATTTTTGCCCGTTCTTCGGGAACCCGTCTTTCTTCTACGTCGCCGCCTTTTTTACGGACAAGCTCGATGGCTTTTTCATTGATGCGGCGGTCGCGAATGGTCAGTGTTTCCTTATCTACCACAAAATTATCGGGTGTTACGGTGCCCTGTACCACATATTCGCCGAGACCCCAGGAGCCTTCAATCATAATGGTGTCATCAGCACCGGTAGCAAGATTTACGGTAAACATAACGCCGGAAACTTTGGAGTCTGCCATCATCTGGACAGCTGCGGAAAGCGCTACGTTTTCATGATCGAAATTCTTTTTCGTACGGTAATAAACGGCACGGTCCGTAAAGGTGGACGCATAGCATTCCTTGACCTTTTGGATGACCATATCACGACCGGTGACATTCAGATAAGTATCCTGCTGGCCTGCAAAGGAAGCATCCGGTAAATCTTCTGCCGTTGCGGAAGAACGGACAGCCACGAAAGGATTCTTTTCTCCGACTTTTTCGGCAAGCTTTTCATAGGCTTTGCCGATGGCATCAGCTAAATCCTGCGGCATTTCCGCACTGCAGATGCTTTCTCTGATTTTCGTGCAAACATCATGAAGTTCTACGGAATCTTCCACATCTTTCAAATCCTTGAGGAGTTCATGGATTTTTTTATTTTGTCCTGTCACTTCCATGAAATAACGATATGCATTAGCTGTCGTTGCATAGCCGTAGGGAACGGGTACATCTACGGAAGAAGTGAGTTCTCCCAAAGAAGAAGACTTTCCGCCGACCAAACCCACATCAGCTCTGCGGAGCTCGTCAAACCACAATACATAAGCATTTTCTCTTGCGTCCATCATGACCTCCTTAGTCATAGAAGAAAATATAAACGTATACTCTATTGCTCATATTCATGACTATAGTATACTTTTGTTGCTAAAAAGTCAAATTTATATGTATCTGAATACCCAGGGATTTTCAAGGAATAATTGTATACTATATTTGATTTATTGTGAGAATATAAAAGCTCCCGTCATTTTTCATTTACGGTGACTAAAATTCCTTGTACAGGGTATTAAATATTTTTTTACCTCTCTTTTCAATCATCAATCTATCTGTTTTTACCTGTGATTCTTTTATGGATTGCATCTGCACTAAAAACCGGAAAAGGAAAGCAAAATTCGTTCCCGTTTAAAAACCGTGACGGCAGGACATGTATTTTCATGCACAAAAAAAGCACGGCTCTTGCGAGTCGTGCCAAAATTCTGGCAGGGGTAGGTGGAGTCGAACCACCGATAACGGAGTCAAAGTCCGTTGCCTTACCGCTTGGCTATACCCCCATAAAGGTTTTATATTTATGCATTTGTCGTAAAAAAAATGGGGCGAGTGGTGGGGATCGAACCCACGCATAACGGAGCCACAATCCGCCGTGTTAACCGCTTCACCACACCCGCCACATCAGGCATTATGTGGGACGTGCCACATAACGAAATGTATTATACCATGCTCTTTATATTCAGTCAAATATTTCTTCTTTCCGTCAACTTTCTTCTCCCTTTTTATATTTTTTCCCTTTTTAAGTGACAATCATTTTTTATCCTTATATAATAGATAGATATAATATTTCATATTCCGAAGACGAAATGCTTTTATTTCGTCCCACCTTTTTATTTTATACTTTATTTATAGCTTACGGAGGTTCTATGTCTACCCGATTCCAGAATATGACCATTAACGAATACCTGACCGTTCTCGGTTCTACCGCTCCTGCACCGGGCGGCGGAGCGGCGGCGGCTCTCACGGGCGCCCAGGCCTGCGCACTGGCGGAAATGGTATGCCGTTTCACGGAAAATAACCCTCATGATCCGTCTTTTAAAGAAAAAGCTGGGAAATACAAGGACCTTTTTGTCATGGCCCGTTCTATATTTTTGGACCTCATGGACGAAGATGCCGCCAATTTCAAAGCCTTGATGACCCTTTTGCAGGCACCGAAAGAAGGGAACGAAGAAGAAAGAAAAGCCGCTTTGGAAGAAGCTTTTAAAAAATCGGCGGAAGCACCGATACAGACGGCACAAACCATGAGCGACCTTCTTCCTGCCATGACGGAGCTTTTACTCCACTGCAATGAAAATGTCATGACCGATGCCATTATGGCGGCACAGGAAGGTATTTCCTGTATCCGCGGTGCAAAACTGAATGTACAAATCAATGTGAAATATATTCACGATCAATTTTACAGGCATGAAACAGAAGAATCTTTTGCGGCCTGGGAAAATGCGATTTCTGCTATAGATGCGGTTTTAACGTATCAGGTTCATTTATAATCGTATGTGATTTTTATTTACCGAGAGGTTATTTTGGAAGACAATAAAGAAAAATCTTCTGTCGCTGATGCAGAATTTAGCAAACAACTGTTTAAAACGTATTTGGCCCTGGACAACTGGCACCGTTTCCGTCTCCGCCTTTTTATCGAAGGAATTCTGGTCGGTATTGCCGGCGGTCTTGCTGTCGGCGTATTCCGTTTTCTTCTGACAAAAGCGGAATTTTTACGCCTGTACGGCTATGAAAATATCATCTGGCCGGCTATAAAAAACGTCTCTCTGCTCCCTCTGTTTCTTTGGCTTTGCTCCCTTGTTTTTATCGCCGCGGCTCTTTATAAAATGTGCCGGGTAGCTCCCATGGCTTCAGGCTCAGGAATTCCGCAGGTCAAAGGTGTCATTCTCGGTCTTTTCAAAATGGACTGGCTCCGTATACTCTGGGTAAAGATTGTGGCAGGTGCCGCCGGTATAGGCGCAGGTCTCTCACTGGGACGGGAAGGCCCGTCTATCCAAATCGGTGCCGTCGCCGCACAGGGACTCAGCCGTTTCATGGGACGGACACGCATGGAAGAGCGGTATCTCATTACCGCCGGTGCCGGTGCCGGTCTTGCCGCCGCTTTCAATGCGCCCGTGGCAGGTATGATGTTTGCCCTTGAAGAGTTGCACCGGAATTTTTCGGGCGCCGTTCTTCTTCCCACCATGGCCGCCGCCGTTTCCGCCACCATTGTGTCCCGTCTCTTTTTCGGCTCGTCTACAAGTTTCCTTTTTCCCAGTCTGGTCCGTCTTCCTTCGGAATATCTGGTCTATGTCATTTTTATTGCCGTCACTTGCGGTATCGGCGGTATCATTTTTAACTACGGTCTTCTCCATACCGACAAATTTTACGGTCTTCCCGTATTTAAAAACCAGTCGGTGAAAATTCTTTTTGCCCTTCTTACCGCCGCTGTTCTCGGCCTTTGTCTTCCCCAAGTTTTGGGCGGAGGAAATACACTGGTAGACACGCTGGCAGAAACAAGATACAGTCTCGGATTTATCTGTCTTTTGCTTTTGGGTAAATACCTTTTCACTCTCATCAGTTACGGCTGCGGTGTACCGGGCGGATTTTTCCTGCCCCTTCTTGTGACAGGTGCCCTCATGGGATCGGCAGAAGCCTGTATTTTTGTCTCTTCCGGTTTCCTCGCCGATATGTATACCCCGAATATCATCATCATTTCCATGGCCGCTTTTTTTGCCGCCAGCGTAAGGGCTCCCATTACGGGGACACTCCTCATTTTGGAAATGACCGGTGACTTCGACCATCTCATGGCGCTGTCCCTTTCTTCTGCCGTCGCATACATTACCGCCGAATTCCTCAAAGGAAGTCCCATTTATGATGCCCTTCTGAAGAAATCTCTTGCCGCCGGAAATACACCGGTGCTGAAAGAAGAAAGAAATATCATGGAAGTGCCTGTAGGAAGCGGCTCCATTCTGGAAAACAGGACGGTGGAAGAAATTCCCCGCCTGCCCCATACGGTCTTGGTAAATATCAAACGTCAGGGGGAAAGCATGATTCCCGATCCCGATATCCGTCTCCGTCAGGGAGATTTCCTCTATTTCCTTACAGAAAGCGGAAATTCGGAAAAAGTACTCCGCTTGGGAGCAGAACAAGTTCCGAAAAATCATGTCCGCAAATTATAAAAAAATAAAAACGGTGACTCCATGGCAGAGCCGCCGTTTTTTATTTCCTTATTTATTTTTTTCTGTCAAAAGTGCGGCACGGAACTTTGCAATTCCGCGGATATCTTCCGGTGTGGTCCGGCAGCAACCCCCGATGAGCGAGGCTCCGCTCTTTTGCCACTTTTCCACATAGTCCCCGTAAGAAACGGGAGAACCGGTCCATTTTTTATTAACCGCGTCCCACACTTCACCGCGGTTCGGATATACCGCGACAGGCTTGTCCGTTTCCTTTCTGATTTCCCCGATTAACGCCTCTACATACCGGGGATCCGTACAATTGACTCCTATGGCTTCCACCTGTTTTTCCTTATCAAGCACGGCGGCACAGCGGGCGATGAGATCACCGCCACAGGTATACTTTTCATCACGGCAGGAAAAAGAAATCCACGCCGGTGCATCAGGCCACTCATGAAGAACGGAAACGATAACTTCCGCTTCCTCCAGAGAAGGAACGGTTTCGCAGGCCAGAATATCCGGTCCCTGTGACAAGAGAACCGACAACCGTTCTCTGTGGAAATCCGCCAATTCCTTTTCGGAAACGCCGTAATGTCCCCTATACTCCGAACCGTCTGCCAGGTACGCTCCGTAAGGGCCTACTGAAGCGGCCACGAGGGGAACAGGCCTGTTTTCACAAAGAGGAGAAGAAAGAAATTCATCTCTTGCTTCCTGTACCAGTCTCACCGACCGTTTCAGTAATTCTTCCGCCTCTTTTTCAGTAAATCCTTTTTTCATAAACCCCGGCACGGTAGCCTGATAACTTGCACTTCCGATGATGTCCGCCCCGGCCTCCAGATACGAACGGTGCACCGCTTTCACCAGCTCCGGATTTTCATATAATGCCACGGCACTCCACAATTCATCACGGATAGAAAATCCCTGCCGTTCCAGTTCCGTTGCAAAAGCCCCGTCCAATACAATCAGAGGATATTTTTTTAAAATACGGGAAATATGACCTGTCAATTCCTGTCCCTCCCTCATTCTTCCAATAACGCCTGCGGCGGATTCTTTCCGAACCACTTGCGATAGATTTCCGCAAACTTTCCGTTTTTCTTTATTTTAGCAAGACCGCTTTCGATTTTTGCGAGCAGTTCCGTATTTCCTTTCTTTACCGCTATCCCGAGATTTTCTGTCGTCAGGGCCACCGGTGCGGTTTTTACGGAATTGTCATTTGTTTTTGCCACATAATATTCATTGGTCGGTATATCATTGATGACCCCTTCCACGGCCCCGTGTTTCAAGTCAATAAAAGCATCACTTAACGTATTATACACACGGACATCGGCCCCTTCAATCTTCCGTGCCGCCTCTTCTCCCGTCGAACCGATGGTAACGCCCAGCGTTTTTCCTTTCAAATCTTCCTTCTTCACAATCGAATCATTATCCGCTTTCACCACGACACCGAGTCCGGCGATGTAGTAACGTTTTGAGAAATCGACCGACTTCGCCCTGTCGTCCGTAATGGTGATGTCATTGATAGCCACATCGATATCCCCTGTCTGCAGCGCCGGAATCAGTCCGTCGAAATTGACATTTTTGACTTGTACCTTCAGATTTTCTTCTGCCGCCACCGCTTTGATAATGTCTACATCAAATCCGACATACTCTTTCGAATTCAAATCCTGCGAACCGAAAGGCGGATAAGCGGCGTCCATGCCTGCCCGTATCACTGCCTCTCCTTTATTCTCCTGCTTTGAAAAACCCTGTCCTCCGCACCCTGCGGATAATCCGATAACCGCTGCAGAAAATGCGGCCACTGCCAAACATACGATTTTTTTCATCATTGTCCCTCTTTTCTAAAATAATTGACTGGTTAACTTATGCAGAAATGCGGAATTTAGGGAAATAAAAAACTCCATCCCTGTAAAGGGACGGAGATCCGTGTTACCACCCAATTTCGTCTATATGTCACC
>OGSY01000042.1_pt1 | contig 101132 bp, 116 predicted proteins | sample 1574281 | NCBI WGS metagenome assembly OGSY01 (sample SAMN03295855, study PRJEB24534) | human gut metagenome | isolation source: fecal sample 5 from infant 8 | host: Homo sapiens | place: USA: Pittsburgh, PA | collected 2014-07
GATATATATTTAAAGAATTATTATAAGAATTTATATTATTTTTTTTATGGAGAATAAATATTAGAGGTGAAAAATGAAACTAAAAAAATACGTAGGGGATAAAAGTTTTTATAAAATGGTTTTAACAATTGCAATCCCTATCATGATTCAAAATGGAATAACAAACTTTGTAAGCATGCTTGATAATATTATGGTAGGTCAGATAGGAACAGATGCTATGAGCGGAGTTGCTATAGCAAATCAGTTTATATTTATATTTAGTCTTTTCATATTTGGTGCAATATCAGGCCCGGGGATTTTTAGTGCACAGTTTTATGGAAATGATAATCATGAAGGTGTAAGGCAGACATTTAGATTTAAACTTATATTATGTGGAATAATTAGTGTTATCGGTATATTTATAATGGGTACATTTAGGCATGAACTAATTTCACTTTTTCTTCATGAGGGAAGTGTAACAGGAAATATTTCTGAAACATTGAAATACGGAAGCGGATACATAGCAATTGATATAATAGGTCTTATACCTTTTGCTATAATGCAATGCTACTCAAGTACACTTAGGGAAACAGGAGAAACTATTGTACCAATGAAAGCAGGTATTGTAGCTGTAGCAGTAAATCTTGTATTCAATTATCTTTTGATTTTTGGTAAGTTAGGATTTCCAATGCTTGGTGCATATGGTGCTGCTATTGCAACAGTTATTTCAAGATTTATTGAATGTTTTATAGTTGTAATATGGACTCATAGACACAAAGAAAGAAATAAATTTATCGTAGGAGCATATCGTAATTTTAAAATTGAAAAAAATCTTACAAAACATATTATATTAAGGGGAACTCCTCTTTTAATGAATGAAGGACTATGGGCAATGGGAATGTCAGCATTAAATGCTATATATTCTCGTGGAGGCCTTGCTGTAGTTGCAGGACTTAATATTTCAAATACAGTATCCAATGTGTTTAATATTGTATATATAGCCCTTGGAAGTTCAGTTTCGATTATTGTAGGTCAGCTTCTTGGAGCAGGAAAGATGGAAGAAGCCAAAGATACTGACACAAAACTTATAGTATTTTCAGTTGTAAGCTGTATAGGATTTGGATTATTTATGTCATTAATTTCGCCATTCTTCCCTAAAATATATAATACAACTGATGAAGTAAGGCATTATGCATCATATTTTATACTAATAATAGCAATGTGTATGCCACTTGAAGCATTTATGAATGCATCATATTTTACTCTTCGTTCAGGTGGAAAGACTTTTATAACTTTTCTTTTTGATAGTGTTTCAATATGGGTAATATCAATTCCATTTGCTTACATTCTCATGAACTTTACATCAATTGGAATAGTAACAATATATTTATTATGCCAGCTTATAAGTATAATAAAATGCATAATAGGTTATGTACTTGTTAAAAAAGGAGTATGGATAAATAATATAGTTGTTTAAAAGAAAATAGTAAAGCTCTCAGATTAATTTGCTGAGAGCTTTTATATTTAAATGACAATTAAATAAATATTATTAAGTCTTGTTCATAAACACATTTTTGTATTATATACATAGATTATATGTAGTCTAAAGCTAAATTTGCAGATTGACATTGATAAAAGTATATTTTACAATTAGTAACGTAAAAATGAAAAAAAAGGAAGCGAAATTAATATGCTAAGTGTTATTAAAACTGCAATTATAACAATCATAATATCATTTATATCAGGAGTATTACTAGATAATTACAAAAATTTAGCACCTAAAATATCATGTACTATGGGAAAATGTGTACCTATAAAAATAAACAATAAAAAAATAAGAGCATATATTCTTAAAGTAAAAAACATATCAAATAAGACTCTTCATGACTTAACTGTTAATGTACAAGGACACCACAATGATTTGAAAATGGACGATGCCCAAATAACAGGAGGGTTAAAATTTGATATATGTGGTGAATATAATAATTTTAATGTAAGTATACCTTTTTTGAGCAAAAATGATGAGTTTTCAGTTAAAGTATTTGTGGATGATGTACAAGGAGAACATAGCAAGCCAGTTATAACTTTACGATCACCAGAGAATTTTAAAAAGATAGGCCATGGAGAAAATAATGGGGCTTTTACTGTATTATTAGGAACTTCACAAAAAATATGTAACTTATTTTCAAATAAAGAAGAGAAGAATAGAAGAAATATTCAGAAGAATAAAATAGAAAAGAGTATTTTGAATAAGAAGACTTTAATTACTACAGCATCTATAATTTCATTATTATGTATTGTCTTTTTGGGAAAAGGACTTTATAAAAGTATATCTGGAATAGCACAGGATGAGAGTATTCAAAGTGATACTGAGCAGAAATCAAATTCTATAGATACCTCATCAAATGAAAAGACTAAAAATTCAAGTAGTAATACATCTAATAATGGAAAAAATCAAAGCTCAAGTACAAAATCATCTTCAAAAGATGGTAGCAGTAATGAAGTAAAGGGACAAGATTCTTCATCATATGATAGTGGAAAAGCATCTGATAATAAAGCTAATGCAAATTCAGAAGAAAATAAAAGTACATCAGCATCAAATACAGATGCAAATAAAGAAACAGTAAATGAAAAAAATCAGGATAGTTTATCATCTACTGCAAATAATAATAATAATAATAATACAAACAAACAGTCAGCAGATGAGAAAGCAAATCAAAGTACAAAGACTAGTACGCCAACAAATACTGCTGGTAATACAAAAGCAAATCAGTCAAGCACTTCATCATCAAGTGATACAAAGGTAAATTCTGCAAGTGAAAAACAGCAGGTATCAAATAGTGAATCAAGTGAAAATTAGTAGCTACAATTTTTTATAAGAGACAGCAAGAAAATCATATAAGAAGATGATTTTTCTGCTGTTTTTTTAATTTGTATAATTATTAGAATTGAATTTTGTGAGGGATATGTAGTAACAATAAAGTTTTACTAAAGAAATAAACTCAGATATAATAAACATATCTGTTCCAATTAACAATTGGAATTATATATTTTTGAATTAATTTTAGAAATCATATAAATTTATTAGTTATTATAGTAGAGGTATAAATGACGCAGACTGAAATAAAAATAGGTAGAAAAAAAGTAAGAATTAATATAAAGACCATAGATGAACTTGAAAAGGCGATGAAAAATGAGGGGTATGATGTAGCTAGTTTTGAAAATTTAAATATTGAGGAATTTAAAAGTGAAATTTGTAATTTATTTAATATAAAACCCAGTGTTGCAGAACATATTTATTCTAATATGAGTCAGTGTGAAAGAGAGATTAATTATAGGTCTAATAATGTTCAAGATTTTCTTGATTATATGGAAAAGATTACAGAAATCAAGGAATATGAAAAAATACTTTGGAAGAAAATTTGTAAAGTAGATAAAATCCATATAGATAGGATTGAATATGATAGAAAACCATCAATTCAAGAAGATGTAGAGCATATGCTTAATGCAATTAAAAATGTTAAGGATACTATGTGTGGAAAAATAGATGAATATGAAAAATTGAGATTATATGAATTGGAGACAGGAATTGATGAAAACTATATCTATGCTAAAGATATTGAATTACTAAAAAAAATGATTATTAAAGATAAAGGTAAAGTTAAGAATACATATGATGAATTTACATGTAACAAGAGAATTTACATAGATATACCGGAAAATATGAATAGTAGTTATATAAAGCCATTAGAAGGATCTATTGAATATCATGAACATATATCAAGAAATATACCACGTATAAAGCGTCTCATAAAAAATCTTGATAAATATATGAAAATAACCAGTGATGAAGAAGGAAATACAGTTTGTGAGATTAACCAAAGCAAAGCTCTTCAGGATTCTATAAATATAGCTGTGGCAGTCTATAATCAAAAGGAATTTAAAGCTGTAAGCGGAAGTGATGAAGTAGATGATTACTGCGTGGCAATGGAAAAAGAAGAAACAGTATTTGAAAGCTGCAGGGTTAATAGACTTGGGAAGATTGGAATTGGTTATAATAGATTTTATGATAGTGAAAAGAAAATATTAGAGGAAATCCATAAACAGATTGAAGAAAAGAAACTTGATGATAGAGGTAATCTTGTTATGTATAGCAGATGGGAGCCATGTCCCAGCTGCTATTATGTAATAAGTCAGTTTTGTAGTGCTCATCCCAAAATAGAAGTTTCAGTGAAATTTGATAAATCATATGGGGAGTAAGGATTATAAGTCATCTACATCCTGTTCTTCGCCATATCTTACAGTTCCTTTAGCGCTGAAACTATCTTTTGGATCATAAGATATGAAAGTCCCATCATTTGGTTCTTTAGATTTTGTAGCACATTTTGTACATGATTTTGTCTGGACATTGGTTAAATCTTGGATACTTTTCATTTTGCTCATATTAAGGCCTTCTTTCTTAATACTATTAATATAGTTTTCTATGATAAAACTATATTAATAGTATTTGTAAAAATGCAAAAAATCTACAGAATATTAGTTGAGAATTTTTGGGAATATAATAGGAAGCGTTGAGGAAAAATAAAATTGTAATTACATTTCTAAGAAATTTTATACTTGAATAATAAGATATAGGTAATGATCATAATAATAGATAATTTATAGAAATCAAAAAAGTTTAATGTCCATTAATTTAATAGGCATTGAGCTTTTTTAGTTTAATTTTAATTACGTTTTGAATTATAACCACTAAAAATAGATGTAGAGAGTAAAAAATAATCTTTTAAAATATAAAAATAAGTTTTCCTTATAAAATCCTTATAATTAACATTTATCATGTTAATTGTGAGGTGGATAAAGATGAATAACATTATTTTAGAAACAAAAAATTTAAGTAAAAATTTCAAAGGAGAAAAGGCAGCGGTTAAGGATATATCATTAAAGGTAAATAGAAATTCAATTTATGGATTACTTGGACCTAATGGAGCAGGGAAATCAACAATATTAAAGATGATTACAGGAATGCTTAAGCCAAGTAGTGGTGAAATTCTTTTTAATGGCCACAAATGGAATAGAAAGGATTTAGCAAGTATAGGTTCTTTAATTGAAGAAGCACCGTTATATGAAAATTTAACGGCAGAAGAAAATCTTAAAGTAAGAACTACTATATTAAATTTACCAGATTCAAGAATTAAGGAAGTATTAAAAATAGTAGAACTTGAGAATACAGGAAAGAAAAGAGCAGGCCAGTTTTCAATGGGAATGAAGCAGCGGCTTGGAATAGCAATTGCACTTTTAAATAATCCAGAACTTTTAATATTAGATGAACCAACTAATGGGTTAGATCCATTTGGAATACAGGAGCTTAGAGAACTTATAAAATCATTCCCTGAGAAGGGAATTACAGTGGTTTTATCAAGTCACATGTTAAGTGAAGTAAACCAGATTGCTGACCATATTGGCATTATATCAGCTGGTGTTTTAGGCTATGAAGGAGAACTTAAAAATGAAGAAAATCTAGAAAAATTATTTATGGATATTGCAAGTAAGTATAGGAGGGAAATGTAGTCTATGTTTAAGTATATTATTTCTGAAAATATGAAAATTAAAAGAACTTTTGCAAAAAGACTTATGTTTATAGCACCATTTATGATTATTGTTTTTTCAACATTAATGGCGGGACCATACTTTCAAATTGATATTTATAATTGGTGGTATACAATAATATTTCCGGGAGTACTGGCTGTTGAATGTTTATTATTATTGAATATTGATGGAAAGAATAAAAATAAAGGGGTTTTATCACTTAATGTGAACTTAAAAAAAGTTTGGGTATCTAAAGTGGTAGTTGCAATAAAAAATATTACTATTTCCTGCTTCTTAATTTTTGTAGCAGCGCAGACGAGTATTTATGTAAGTCCATTTGAAAGTATCAGCAATATTAATTTTATAAATGGATTTTTAGCATTTATAGTAATGATTCTGACAAGTATGTGGCTTATTCCAGTATACTTTTATATAGGAAAAAAGATAGGATTATTTCCATCTGTTATTATAAGTATGTGTGCAGGAATATTTTCTATTATAACAGCAGTTGAAAGCTGGTGGTGGGTAAATCCACTTTCATATACAGCAAGACTTATGTGTCCTATACTTAAGCTTTTACCTAATGGTCTTATAGCAGTTAAAGACAGTCAGACATTTAAACCAGAACTTCTTGAAATATCACAGATTCCATTTGCTATTGTTGTATCAATTATACTTTTTGCAGTATTTACTTACATGACAGCAAAATGGTATGAGAAACAGGAGGCAAGATAATAAATGCAGGTATTAAGATTAATAAAAGCTGATTTTATGAAATTAAAGCATACACCATTTTATTGGATCCATATTTTTGTGCCAATAAGTGTTGTTACTGCTTTTTTACTATATTACTCATATTCAAAAATAAATTCAATATCAAAATTAAATGGATTTTTTGAAGCAATATCAATTGCATTTCCTCTTATTATAGGAGTAATATGTGCCTTAGTAATGGAACAGGAGAAAAAAGCAGGAAAATTTAAAGAAATGATATCTACTGAAAATAGTAGGGGGATATGTCTTTTTAGTAAGCTTATGGTAATGATAATATGCGGTGCAATATCCCTTATAATTACAGTAAGTGGATTTTATATAGGATTCCAATATTTTTTAAAACAAAATATGTTTTCAATAAATCTCTATATAAATATAGCAGTAGTTGTATTTATAGCGCAGATATCTTTATATCTATTTCATGTATTTCTAAGCATAAGATTTGGAAGTGGAGTATCGATTGGAATGGGTATATTTGAAAGTATGATTTCAGGGTTATTCATAACAGGTCTTGGTGATGGTATATGGAGATATGTTCCGTGTAGTTTTGCTGTAAGATTTAGTGATGGATTTTTTGTAAAAGAAGCTGGAACAGCAGATGTATTTAATACCTTAGCAGGTACTGGATATTGGATTAAACAGTGCGCTGCAGGATTTATTAATTGTATTATAATTACATTTGTAGGGGTTATTGCATTAAAGATGTGGTTTGATTATTTTGAATTTAGTAATTGTGAATAGTATTATAATCAGATCTAATTAAGAAAGGATGAAATTATGGCTGATATTTTAGCAATAGATGATGAAATTGGAATATTAAATATTATAAAAAGTGCTTTGGAGAAAGCAGGTCATAATGTTAAGATGGTAGATAATCCAACAACAATATTAGATAATGAATATCTAAAGTATGATTTGATATTATTAGATGTAATGATGCCGGAAATAGATGGTTTTTCATTATGCAGAAGAATAAGAAATTTAGTGGATTGCCCCATAATATTCTTGACAGCCAAAAATATGGAAGAAGATGTTGTTACAGGATTAAGTGTTGGTGGAGATGATTATATATCAAAACCTTTCAGTATAAAGGAATTGAGAGCAAGAGTTGATGCTCATTTAAGAAGAGAGCATAGAGAAAAACAAAATGCATTTTCTATTTCAGGTATAAAATTCAGCTTGTATTCTAAACAAATAAGCTTTAATGAAAGCATAATTCCATTTACTAAAAGTGAATATACAATATGTGAATATCTTGCTTTGAATCATGGACAGGTATTTTCTAAAGAAAAAATATATGAAAATGTATTTGGATTTGATGGGGAAAGTGATATTTTAGCTATAGTAGAACATATCAAAAATATACGAAATAAATTTAAGAAAATTGGAATAAACCCAATTGAGACAGTATGGGGGATCGGATACAAGTGGAAAGAATAGTAAAAGAAAAGAGTATATCAAAAGTTTTTGTGAAATATATTATCTGCTTTTGTATAACAAATATATTATTTATTGCAATTACAATTTTTTTATATGGCTTAGCATTTAATGCACATATAATGTATCCAGCTAATTATTTTGAGCAGAAGATTGAGAGTAATAGAGATAAAATTTCAAAGGAAGAATCAATAGATGAATTGATACCAGATAGATGTTTTTATTCGCTATATGATTTTAATGGAAATGTATTAAGTGGAAATATGACAAATGAAAAAGCAAAAGATGTATGGCAAGTGGTAGAAAATAATAAAATGAATGTTGGAAATTATTATTATAAGGTAATACCAAGAAAAGAAGATATATGCATTGTGGCATATGAGATAAAACCTTCTTTTGTGAATCCAATCTTAAATAAATATATACCAGATCCAGAAATGTTTATTTATATAGCAGTATTGATTATATTTGTTGTAGAAATTTTAATCTTTGCAAATATGTTTAAGAAAAGAATTAAAAAAGAAATGAAGTTTCTTTTGGAAACTACAAAAAAAATACAAATGGAGAATTTAGATTTTGAGGTAACCTATTCTAGAATAGCGGAGATAAATGATATTATTAAGTCATTAGATATTATGAAAAGTGAACTGAAAAATTCCCTTAATGATAAATGGGAAATGGAAAGAATTCAGAAAGAACAGACTGCGGCTATGGCACATGATATTAAAACTCCATTAACAATAATAAAAGGAAATGCAGAGCTGATAAATGAAGGAAAGTTATTGGATGAGGAATATAAGTTTACTCAAAATATTTTAACAGAAGTTGAAAATATGGAAGGGTATATAAAAACCTTAATTGAAATAATGACGTGTGATAAAGAAATGAAATTAAAAAAGAAAACAATAAATTTTGATAAGTTTATATGTGAAGTAATAAATCAAGCAGAATCAATGTGTGTAAATAAAAAAATAAGCTTTGAAACAAGGAGAGGTCATATACCAGAAGTAATAGAAGCAGATAAATATGCATTAAAAAGAGCAATAGGTAATGTTATTTCAAATGCAGTAGAATATACTCCTATAGATGGAAAAATAATATTTTCAGTATGTGAAGATTCTGAAAAAATAGTTATTACAATTGAAAATTCAGGTAGGGAATTTACTAAGGAAGAATTAACATCAGCATCACAAAAATTTTATAGAGGAGATAAAAGCAGAAATTCTAAAAGTCATTATGGTATGGGATTATACATCTCAAGAAAAATGATTGAAAAGCATGGTGGAGTTATGGTCTTAGAAAATTCAGATATACTGGAAGGTGCAAAAATTACATTTTATCTTCTAAAATTTAATAAATAAGAGTATAATATGAAGTATACTTCATGTGAAGTGTGCTTCATATTAACTGCATTTAAGAAAATATTAAATTTATTGGAAGTGGAGTGAAGAAATCTGAAAAATAAATTAAAAGAATATCGCTTAAAAGAAAAAATGACACAGCAGGAACTGGCGGATTTGGTTAATGTATCATCTAGAACTATAATTTCCCTTGAAAAAGAAAAGTATAATCCATCTATTATGCTTTCTTATAGATTAGCTCTGATTTTTGATACAACTGTTGAAGAATTATTTTGTCTAAAAGAAAATAAAGAATTGGAGGATGGGAAATATGAGAATTTACAATAAAAAAGGCTTCGTTAGTGGAATAATAACTTTATTATTATGTGTAGTGGGAGTTATTGCAGTAATTTTAAAGGGTCCATCTATAAAGTTGGTTATTTTACTTCCATTTCTATTGTTATTTTCGTTGACGGAAATAAGGAGGAGTCTTTCGAAATCTATGTCTAAAGAAGATATTATTAAAAATAATGACGAGAGAGATAAGTATATCTTATTGAAAACATCTTATAAATCATTAGAAATTCTAAGAAGCATAAATTTTATAGTGATAATGTTATCAATGATTTTATTTGCAGTTACAAAAAGTGAATTTGTACTTGGCATTTTTGTAGTATCATCTATTTATATGACATTGAATTTTCTTGTGGAGTTGGCTGTAAATATTTATTATGAAAAAAATGAATAAGTGTATTATTTTAGAGCAGCTTGATATTTCATTAATTTAATAAATAATATTAAGTATGCATTAAATTAATGAAATAGCTTCAAGATTATTACTTATTTAAATAACCATATGAGCATGAACATATTTAAAGTTAAAATAGAATATGAAATACAAGCTGCAAATCTTGAATTATTTGTTAAAATCAATAAAGCTATCAAAATTATAAACAGTATATACCAATACTTGTTTTTCTTTAACTGTTTTTCTTTTAATCTTTTCTGTTGCGCTTTAACTGTTTTTATAAAAGATATATCAATCCAATTATATATAAGATAATATACAGCAGTAGCTACTATACATAAAAAGCTTTTTATAACAATATCATTAAATTCAGCAGCTAATCCTACAATAATATATATACCCACAACAAATAATATATATTTTATATACTCTATAGTCTGTAGTAAGAAATTAATTATATCATCATTATTATTTTTTTTCCTCATAAAACTTATCCTTAAAATATTAAATTTATTTAGTGTCTTATATTATAGTCTACCACATAATTAGGAGCAGGAAAATAATAAAGACATGTCTCCATGAACCTATAATAGAATATTGTGTTGTTACAAGTATTAAATAACGGATTACTAGTACAGATGATGATTAATCAAAAGAGTTGACTCTATTTACAAGTAAACTGGAATTTTATTGAAATTTATTACTTTACAAAATAGTAGATGTAGCGTAAAATATAATAAACATATGTTCGCATTGGGATGAGTTTAATTGTATAAAGCAGGGGGAGAGGATAAATATGAAAACAATAGAAAGAACAGATGAATTGCAATTAATAAATGCTGTAGAACAATATTTAAAATTAACATGCTATGAGTCATACATAGGAAATGATTTAGAAACAGTATTTAAACATGCCAGAAAAAATGGAGATTACAGATTTAAGATGTTAAATATAATAGAAAAGTTTATATTAGAATAGATAAATAGTGTAGAAAGTTTGTCTGAAATAGATAAAACATATAATGATCTGATTTCTAATGGGGCAGTATCAGTATTTGAACCAATTACAGAACCATGGGGACAGCGAACATGTTATATTGCTGATCCAGAAGGAAAATTAACTGAAGTTATATAATTTGTTAAATATTAATTTTAAAGTGAAGACTGTGATGTAATAAAATCATGGTCTTTTTGAATTACTATTTTATGGAGTAAAAATGAATTGATAGAATATATTAAGGAGAGTTAAATTAAAGTATTGACTATTACGTAACGTGATAGACTATTATAAAACATGTGAGGTGAGCAGAATGAAATTAAGCATAAGTGAAACAGCAAAACTTAGTGGTGTAAGTGTGCGCACACTACATTATTATGATGAGATAGGACTTTTAAAGCCAAGAGAAATAAGTGAATCCGGATATCGTTACTATGATAAAGAATCTCTTGAAATACTTCAGCAGATTTTGTTCTACAAGGAGCTGGAGTTTTCACTTAAGGATATTTCAAATTTTATAAGACAGCCTCATTATGATAAATTTGTAATCTTAAAAAAGCAAAAAGAACTTTTGATTTTAAAAGAAAAGCGTCTTAGAAAGATTATAGAGCTTATAGATAATAGTTTAAAAGGAGAAGACAACATGAGTTTTAAAGAATTTAATGTAGACGAAATTGAAAAAGTGAAGAAGAAATATGCAGAGGAAGCCCAAAAGCTGTATGGAAATACAAAAGAATATGAGCAGAGTAAAAAGAAAGAAAAATCTTATAGTGATGAAGATAAGGAAAAAATCAATATTGAATATACCGTTATTATGAAAGAGTTTTATAATAACATAAATTTAAATCCAGAAGAGGATAAAGTTCAGAAGGTTGTAGCCAAGTGGCAGAATCATATTACAAAATATTATTATAAATGCACAAAAGAAATACTTAAGGGACTTGGACAGATGTATGTAAGTGATAAAAGATTTAAAGAAAATATAGATAAGAACGGTGAAGGAACAGCAGAATTTATGGCTAAAGCCATTGAAATTTATTGCAGAAAATAAGTTTATAAACATGAAATTTAAGGCAAATATTTAAGATACACCACGCTGGAAGTAAGAATATATGGTTTAGTTTAAAAATTAATACTCAATGTCTGATGTGTATATTATCAGATATTGAGTATTTTAATAATAGCTACTATGAAATTTAAGATATATTTAAATATAAAAGCTCAATGCCAGATAATTAATAGGCATTGAGCTTTTTTGTTATCATAAATTTTGATTATGTGTGGAATTATAAGAATCAGGGAACATTGGTGGAGTAAGTTTAAACTTAAAAGTGTCTCTATCGATTAATCCAACAATGCTCTTACTAGTGTATAATTCAAATAAAAATTCTGCCATTTCTCTGCTTGTATGGTAAGTACCAAAACTTTTATCATAATCATAATTTGAAATATTATTTGCTACATTTCCAAAGTTTGTTTTAGTTGCAGCAGGTGCAAGCACTTTTGCTTGAAGTTTTGCATTACTTATTATAAGTTCATGGGCTAATCCTTCAGTAAATGCACTTACAAAAAATTTACTTGCACAATATGTGACTGCATTTGGTACAAGTGTATATCCTCCGGCAGAAGAAATATTTATAAGAGTTGTACCTTCAACATCTTTATAATCATGAACAAATAATGAGGATAAAATAGTAACAGCTTTAACATTAAGATCAAGCATTGTTTCAATTTTATTTAAATTTTGAGTCACTACATTATCATAATTACCAAATCCAGCATTATTAATTAATGTTTCAATATTATAATTTTTCAAACTGTTATAAAGTTCATAGACATTTTTTACAACTGATAAATCAGTATTTTTAATTATAATGTCCAAGGAAGGATTCTCCTTCAAAATTTCAGTCTTTAATTCTATTAAATTGTTTTTTGTACGAGCTACGATTATTAAATTTTTCCCTTTAGATGCAAAAAGTTTTGCACTCTCATATCCAATTCCTGAGCTTGCCCCTGTAATAAGTGTATATTTATTTTTTTCTTTCATAATAATACCTCCTAAAATATGCTATACTTGGATTATATTATCTAGAGTTAACTAGAGGTCAAGCATATTTGGAGGGATTTTATTATATGGATTATTCAATTGGAGAATTTTCTAAAATTACAGAAATAAGTATATATACATTACGCTATTATGAGAGTGAGCATTTAATAACACCAGATAGAAAAAGTAATGGAAGACGTGTATACAAAGAGAAAGATATAATATGGATACAATTTATAAAAAGATTGAAAGATACCGGAATGCCTATTAAAGAAATAAAGAAGTACGCTGAATTACGCTCAGATGGGGAGTCTACCATGACAGAAAGAATGGTTATGCTTACACAGCATAAGAATAAGCTTGAAGAAGAAATAGAGACACTTAATGAACATTTGGAAAAATTAAATGAGAAGATTACATATTATGAGGGAGAAATTAAAAAATAAAGTGTAATTTAGTGATAATGGTTAGGATAATTTAAAAGGAGAAGAAAAATGTTTGAATTAGCAGTGAATAAATTAAAAAAATATCTGGATTCGACTCAGGTTTTTGAAGATGTAAGTTTTAAAATATACTCAGGAGAAAAAGTTGGGATAGTAGGAGATAATGGTACAGGAAAAAGCACGTTATTAAAGTTGATTGCAGGAATTATACAATTGACAAGAGATGATAAGGGGGACATCTTTATTCCAAGGGATGCAAAAATAAGTTATCTTGAACAGATTCCTGATTATCCTGGCGCCTTAAAGGCAGCAGATATATTAAATATGGCATTTGATGAAGTAAAGAAAATTGAGAGTGAGATAAAAGAATTAGAAGAAAAGATGAGCTCACTAGATGGAATGGAGTTAGAAAGAGCATTAAAAAAATACAGCAGCCTTCAGGAAAGCTATGATTCAAAGGGCGGATATGAGCAGAAGGAAAAACTAAGTAGGATATGCACTGGTCTGAAGATAACTGAGGCATTCTTAGAAAGCAGCTTCAGAGAATTAAGTGGTGGAGAAAAGACTACTTTAATGCTTGGAAAAATACTGCTGGAAAATCCAGATATACTGCTTCTTGATGAACCGACTAACCATCTTGATATGGAATCATGTGAATGGCTTGAAGGATTTCTAAGAGGTTATAAAGGCATGATTATTATTGTATCTCATGACAGATATTTCTTAGATAATGTGGTTACAAGAATTATAGAAATTGAAGATATGATGTGTGAAAGCTATAATGGGAATTATTCTTCATTCACTAAACAGAAAGAAGAAAATATGATGATTCAATTCAATCAATATAAAGAACAGCAGAAAAAAATTGCAGCTATGGAGAAAGCAATAAAAAAATTAAGGGACTGGGCTTCCAGAGGAGATAATGAAAAATTCTTTAAAAGAGCTGCAAGCATGCAGAAAGCACTAGATAAAGTCCAAAGGTTGGAAAAGCCGAAAATTGATAAAACGACCGTAAGACTGGATTTCAATGAAACTGAAAGATCTGGAAATGAAGTTATTAAGGTAAAAGGGTTAAGCAAAAAATACAATAATAAAGTTTTGTTTGATAATGCAGACTTGATGGTACGTTATAAGGACAGGGTGGGTATTATTGGATCAAATGGATGTGGAAAAACTACTTTTTTAAGGATTCTTCTTGGTGAAGAAGTACAAGACAGCGGAACTCTTATCATTGGGGATAGTGTAAAATATGCATACCTGCCTCAAAATATCGTATTTGATAATGAAGAAATGACAATCTTAGATGAGTTTAGGAATAATGTATCAATGCTTGAAGGTAAGGCAAGAGAATATTTAGCGAAATTTATGTTCTTTGGAAGTGATGTATTCAAGAAGATTAAGAATCTGTCTGGAGGAGAACGAATAAGAGTGAAATTAAGTGAACTGCTTTACTATGATATAAATTTATTAATTCTTGATGAGCCTACAAATCACCTTGACATAAATTCAATAGATACTCTGGAAGAAGCCTTAGGAGATTTTAAGGGAACAATCTTATTTATTTCCCATGATAGATATTTTCTTAATAAAATGAGCAACAGAATAATAGAAGTTAAAGACAAGAAATTTAAGACCTATGAAGGAAACTATGATTATTACAAAAATGAAAAAGTTAAACTAGAATCTGTTAAAGAAAAAATTCAAGTAGTTCCTGAAAAAGAAGTTTCAAATGAATGGATAGAGAAAAAAGAAGAACAGAAGAAGAAACGCTTGAGTGAAAGCAGAGTAAAGAAACTAGAGGAAAAAATATTCAGCTTAGAGGAAAAGCTTGAAGAAATTGAAAGGAAAATGATTGAGGCAGGAGCGGATTATGAAAAAGCTGGTAAGCTTTGTATTCATAAGGAAGAGATAGAAAGAGAATTAGAACAGATTATGAAAGAATGGGAAGGCATTTGTTAATGTTAAATTATAGCTATTATAATAATATATGTTATAATTGGACAATATGAATTGTTAATAAGTGGAATGTGTAATGAAATAAGTGGGGGCATAAGGATGAATAACATAGGTACAAAAACAATAAAGACAGAACAGTTAATATTACGAAGATTTGAATATGATGATACAAAGAGTGTTTTAAAGAACTGGGCTTCTGATGAAGAAGTTCAGTCATTATATTCAGAACCAGTATATAAAACTGAAGGAGAAGTAAAGGAATTACTGAAGAAATATATAGATTGTTATAAAAGTGAGACTTATTATCGATGGGCAATATGTTTGAAGGATAGCAATGAATGTATAGGACAGATTGCGTATTTTATGGTTAATGAACAGAATCATTTTGCAGAAATTGAATATTGTATTGGACGCTTTTATCAAGGTAAGGGATATGCGACAGAATCAGCTAAAGCTATTATAGGGGTTGGATTTAATGAAATGAATCTTCATAAGGTACAGATAAGCCATAAAGCTTTGAATGAAAAATCTAAAAGGGTAATTGAAAAATGCGGATTAAAGTATGAAGGAACTTTAAGGGATTTCTTTTATGTAGAAAGTGAAAATAAATATATTGATAGATTATATTATTCTATTTTAAGAGAAGAGTATGATTTAATGTGTGGAGTATAGAAGATTTTAATTAAGATACATTATTAATGTCGTGTTGAGAAATATAAGTAAAATGAAAAGGTTAATGCTTTGGACTATTAGTGTCAAGTTGAGCTGGAAAGAGTACATAATATTTTTTCGTATCTTCAATATATTATGTTAAAATATGTTATAATTGGATTTAATTATATAATATAGAGTGTGCTTGGAGGAAGAAATGAAGATATTAGTATTTTGCGCAAAAGGATTTGAAACAATGGAATTTAGTGTCTTTATAGATATATTTGGATGGGCACGAAATGACTACAATTATGATATTAAAGTTGAAACATGTGGATTTACAAAACAAGTGGTAAGTACATTTAATGTACCTATTACAGTAGATAGAATTATAGATGAAATAAATGTTGATGAATATGATGCATTAGCAATTCCAGGTGGATTTGAGGAATTTGGTTTTTATGAAGAAGCTTATGATGAAAAATTTCTTGAGTTAATCAGAAAATTTGATAAATGCGGAAAAATTATTTCATCTATCTGTGTGGGGGCTCTTCCAATTGGTAAAAGTGGAATATTAAAAAATAGGAGAGCTACAACTTATCATCTCCGTGATGGATATAGGCAGGAAGAATTAGCAGAATTTGATGTTAATGTTGTTAATGAGCCAATTGTAGTTGATAAGAATGTAATTACATCTTATTGTCCATCTACTGCCTCTGGAGTTGCATTTGCATTATTAGAAAAATTAACTTCTAAAAAAGAAATGGAAGTTGTAAAGGAAGCAATGGGTTTTTAATAATAAGATATATTGAATATTTTAATAATAGGTATTATGAAGTGTAAGTATCACTAATGAAAATATAACTAGGAGACTAAGTATATCAGATTATTTGAATGGATATGGTGTAAAAATAATAACTGGAGGTAAGAAAATGTTTGAATCTAGATGCGGTGTATGTTGTAATAGTTGCGAAAGAAGAGAAAAGGTAAATTGTAATGGTTGTGTTAATATGGAAAAACCATTCTGGGGCGGAGAATGTGGTGTGAAAAAATGCTGTGAAGAAAGAGAATTAAATCATTGTGGCAAGTGTTCACAATTTCCTTGCAATATGCTCTCTTCCATGGGTGTTGAAGAAGGCTTTGATCCAAAACCTAAGATAAATCAATGCAGAAAATGGGCAGAAGAAAATTAAAGATAATTTTGTAGGTATTATTTAATGTATTTGTATTGAGACAAAACATAACACAAAAAGTCGGGAATGACTTATAAAACAATGGTAAAGTCAAAATACAGAGGAGGTAATGAAAGTGGGATGGGTTGAATGTATTGGTGATGCTATAAGCTATATAGAGAATAACATAACTAATGAATTGAATATTGATGACATTGCGAAAAAAGTACATGTATCATCATTTTATTTTCAGAAAGGTTTCTCAATGCTTTGTGGGTTTACTGTTGGTGAATATATTAGGCAACGAAGGCTTAGTCTTGCAGGAAGTGAAGTTGTTGCGACAGATATTAAAATAATTGATATTGCAGTAAAGTATGGATATGATTCACCTGATAGTTTTACTAGAGCATTTTCTCGTTTTCATGGGGTTACTCCTACAGCAGTGAGAAGGGATGGAGCAGTAATAAGGTCATTTGCTCCTCTTAAAATTAAATTTACATTGGAAGGTGGTTATATTATGGATTACAAAATTGTTGAAAAGGAATCATTTACAGTTATTGGAGCATTAAGAACGTTTAAGTATGAGTCAGCTTTTACAGAGATTCCAAAGTTTTGGGATGAACATTATAAAACAGGAAAAGGTCAAGTTATTTGTGGAATGTATGGTATTAATATTGATGAAAATATGAAAAATGATGAATTCGAATATATTATTGCAGATGACTATATACCTTGGAAAGAAGTACCGAATGGTTTTACTACAAGAGTTATTCCAAAGCATACATGGGCAGTTTTTCCTTGCAAAGGTAGTATGCCTGATTCATTACAAAGTGCTAATAGAAAAATTTTCTCTGAATGGTTACCAAACTGTAAAGATTATGAAATAGCAGCAGGATATAATATAGAGATGTATAGCAATTTAGCTGATTATCCAAATGGAATACACGATGAAAATTATTACAGTGAAATTTGGATTCCTGTAAAGAAAAAATAGATAATATAGTAATTTCTATAATCAGTATTTGTATAATTCAAACTTGTTAATAAATACAATTATGGTGTAATATGTATATAAAATAATACATATTAATAAACTATTACGAAGTGCATAAGGATTATTCAAAAATGATTTTAAATAGTGGAGACACTTAAGAAAAGCCATTTTATTATAGGATATATAATAAAGTATATTGATATTAGCACTAATATACAATATTAATATTATGTATTAACAGGTAGTCTAAATTTAAGTTGAGATTGGACTACCTATTTTAATAGTATATATATCAACAATTTAGACTAACAGAACCTTATTTTAAAAATTATCTTGACTATTTTTTAAGAACAGAATAATATAGTTTTATAATTTGATAATTATCGAAGTATAATAAAATGATTATGTGACAAGAATTTAAAGTATGATATAATGTAACCAATAATTTATGAAAAAATGATATATCAATACAGGAAGGAGCTGAAAATTATAAATATTTATTTAAATACTGATAAGTCATATATAAACTTTAATAAGCTTGTAAATACACCATATTTTGTAGATAAAAGCTTAATTATAAATAAATTAAATCAAATAATAGACACAACAAATTGTTATGTCTGCATAACAAGACCAAGAAGATTTGGAAAATCAAGTGTAGCGGATATGCTTGGAGCCTATTATTCAAAGGAAGTTCATTCAAAAGAATTATTTGATAAATTAAATATAAGCAGATGTGATGGATATGAAGAAAACTTAAATAAATACAATGTTATAAATATTTCATTTAATGAAATTCCTGATCATATGAATACATATGAAGATTATATTGGTATGGTGAAGAATTCAATAAAAAAGGATATTTCAGATAATTACCCAGAGATAGATATAGGTGATTTCTATAATATTAGTACTGTTCTTAGAGCAACTAATGAAAGATTTATATTTATATTTGATGAATGGGATTATATTTTTAACAATAATCTGTTTGAGGAACATCAAAATGATTTTCTAGAATTTTTGAGAAACTTACTAAAAGATCAGCCTTATGTAGCATTAGCATATATGACAGGAGTTCTTCCAATAAAAAAATATTCAAGTGGATCAGCTCTTAATATGTTTGATGAGTTTACAATGCTTGATGATTTGCAGTATGGAGATTATTTTGGATTTTTAGAAAAAGAGGTTTTTGAACTTTGTAGTAAACAAGATAAACCATCCTTTAATGAAATTAGTGAATGGTATAATGGATATATGAATGAAGATGGAGAAAGAGTATATAATCCTAGATCTGTTGTAAAATCTCTTGTAAATAGAAAATGCAGAAGTTACTGGACAAATACAGGAGCAATGGATGAAGTTGCAGAATATCTAAAGTACAACATTCATGACATTAGAGAAGATGTTATAGAAATGGTTGCTGGAAATGAAATTGATATTATAATTGATGAAGAATTCAGAGCGGGGCAAAGAGCACCACGAACTAAGGAAGAAATATATTCGGCAATGATAGTTCTTGGATTTTTATCATATTATGATGGATACTTAAGAATACCTAATAAAGAACTTATGAAAGAGTTTGAAAAGGCTTTAAAGGATGAGTCCTTTGGATATGTTTCAGAGATAGTTGAAAATTCAAAGAAGATGCTTAAAGCTACAGTTAATGGAGATATTGAAATAATGGCAGAAATACTTCATGATGTTCATAATTCAGAAATTCCTATATTGCAGTATAATGACGAGAATAGTCTGGCATGTGTTGTAACACTGGCATATCTTTCAGCAAGGGACACTTATAGAATAGAACGTGAAGAAAAGAGCGGAAAAGGTTTTGTAGACTTCGCATTTCATCCAAGAAGAAAAAATGATACAGCATTTATTTTAGAATTAAAAAAAGATGATACTCCAGAAAATGCAATAAAGCAGATAAAAAATAAAGAATATGCACAGAAGTTTATAAAAGAAAATGAAGATAGAAAGATGGTTATAGCAGCAATATGCTATGATTCTAAAGAAAAAGAACATCATTGTTTGGTGGAGGAAATATGAATTCAAAAGAACTAGCGAAAATATTTAAAGCACTATCTAATGAAAATAGATTAGAGATATATATGGAGATATTAAGATGTACAGAAAAATCATATGAAGATGATAATTGTTGTGAGTGTTTTCTTACAGATATAATAAGCAAGTTTAATATAGGAGCACCCACTATATCTCATCATTTAAAAGAACTTACAAATGCCGGGTTGATTTTTACTGAAAAAAAGGGCAAGTTTGTAATTGCAAAAATTAATGAAGATTTAGTAGATGAAGCATGTGACATGCTTAAATTAGATAGCAATAAATAAATGACTTACTATAGTCATTTATAGCTATATAATTCGATAGTTGTCAAAATATAGAATGGATATATTTGTGAAGAGAATATAAAAATAAAATTCATAATTTAAATTATAATTTTGGTTACAAGAAAGGTGAAAGATATGAAGATTTTTTATTTTACAGCAACAGGCAACAGTTTATATGTAGCAAAAAGAATAAAGGAGAAAATTAATGATTGTGAACTTGTTTGTATACCTAAAATAAGTGAACAAGAGGAAATGGTATTAGATGATGATGTTATAGGTTTTGTTTATCCAATACATTACGCAGGAGTTCCAATAACAATGTATGATTTTTTATCTAAATTAAAAATAAAGAGTGAGTCATATGTTTTTGCAGTAGGGGTTTCAGGAGGAGGATCTTCTAATACAAGTTTTTATCAGATTAATAAACTTATTGGAAGAAATATTGATAACTGTCTTTCGATTAAATATACTTCTAATTATTTGAAATTAGGGACAAACCCGTCAGAGAAAAATTTAAAAGATGCAATAGCAAAATATGATGATAAAATAGAAGAATTTATAGAGGTTATAGGAAAAAGACAGAAGAAATCCTGCAAATTTGTAAGTATTCTAGGAAAATATGAGTATAGATTTTTTAAGGATACTCTAAAAAATAAAGATAAAAAATTTAATTCGAATGATAACTGTAATGGATGTGGAATATGCACAAAGATATGTCCAGCAGAAAACATTTCAATTATAGATAATAAACCAAAATGGAATGGGAAATGTATAGATTGTATGGCATGTATCAACATATGTCCTAATAAAGCAATAAATATAGGAAATTCAACAGTAAACAAAAACAGATATAGAAATCCATATATAAGCTTATCTGAATTAATAAGAGGTGAGTAGCAGAAATTTTTTAAAATAAAGACTCTAAGAATATGTTATACTTGGATTATAGCATATGGATTTAACTATAGGAGATGAAAACTAAATGAAATTTAGATTAGAAAATGAAAAAGATTTTTTTGAAGTTGAGAATTTAACAAGAGAAGCATTCTGGGATGTTTATAGACCCGGCTGTAATGAACATCTTGTTTTGCATAAATTAAGAAATGCGGAGTCTTTTATAAAAGAATTGGACTATGTCGCATTAAAAGATGACAAGATTATAGGAAGTATAGTATACAGTAGAATGTTTTTTGGAACTGATAAAAAGATGTGTGAAGATATTATTTGTTTTGGTCCAATTAGTATACATCCAGAATATCAGAAAAGTGGTATTGGAAAGAAGCTTATTAATTATACTATGGCTAAAGCAAAAGAACTGGGATTTAAAGCAGTTTTAATAACAGGAGATACAAATTATTATAATAAATTTGGATTTGAATGTGCAAGTAAATACAAAATACTGCTTCCAGGAATGTCAGAAGAGGATGAAGCTGAATTTTTTATGGTGAAAGAACTTGAAGATGGATATTTGAAAAATATGTGTGGTATTTATGATTTTGATTCATGCTTTTACATAGGAAATGATGAACTTGAAAGCTTTGAAAAGAATTTTCCTAGCAAGATTAAGAGAGAACCACGTAGTACAGATTTAATATAATTGTATAGGGAGCTTTTTAGTAAACAACAAATTTTGTATGGAAGAAGGAATATAAGTTGATTTATTTTCCATAAATGTGATATATTGAATTAAAGATTACCACCGGGTAAGAATGTAGCGAGCATTCATTTGTACATCATTAGGTCTTAGAAGATGTGCAAATGGATGCTTTTTTGCAAATAATAAATTTACGATTTAAGAAATTGGAGGGAATTAAATGGAACTAAAAATAATAAATCAAGATTTTTCAGTATGTAAAGTCAAGGATTTATCACAGATTGATTATTCTGATAAATTTTGCTTTATAGGAAAGACAGATGAGGAATTTTCATTAGTATGTAGTACTGATTTAGTACCAGAAAATATAATTGAAAGTGACAATGGATGGAAAGCATTCAGAATAGAGGGAGTATTGGACTTTTCCCTTATAGGAATATTATCAAAAATATCTAGTTTACTTGCAGAAAATAAAATTGGAATATTTGCAATATCTACATATAATACTGACTATATTCTTACTAAAAAAGAGAACTTTGATAGAGCAATTAATGTTCTTAAAGATAATGGATATGAAATAAAATCCGGTAGCTAAAATATACTTACAAAATATGTTATAATTGGTTATGAACAAATTTGAATTTGTAGGGGTGTAAATAGATGATTGGGATATATTTAAGTGGTACAGGCAATACAAAACACTGTATAGAAAAATTAGCGTATTTAATGGATTCTAAATCAAAGACTATTCCATTAGAGGATGATAATGTTATTGAAGAAATTAAAAAAAATGATACAGTCATACTGGGATATCCAGTTCAGTATTCTAATTCACCATTTATGGTTAGGGATTTTATAAGAAGAAATTCTATGATTTGGAAAGATAAAAAGGTTATTTGTGTTGCAACAATGGGAGCTTTTAGTGGTGATGGAGCTGGATGTAGCGCAAGATTGTTAAAAAAGTATGGAGCTATAATACTTGGTGGTTTACATATTCATATGCCAGATTCAGTGTGTGATGTTAAACTGTTAAAAAAGACTGTTGAAAAAAATAGAAAGATTGTAATAAAAGCAGATAAAAAGATAGAAAAGACTGCTGAAGCAATTAAAAGAGGAATATATCCACAAGAAGGAATAAATATTTTATATCATATAGCTGGTCTTTTGGCACAAAGACTTTGGTTTTATGGTAAAACAAAAGGATATTCAGATAAGATAAAGATTAGTAATGATTGTGTTGGCTGTGGTGTTTGTTCAATGAGTTGTCCAATGAGAAATATAACAATAAAGAATAAAAAGGCAGTTGCAGAAGATAGATGTACAATGTGTTATAGATGCATAAGCCTCTGTCCTCAAAAAGCAATTACTCTTTTGGGAAAAGAAGTTCATGAACAATGCAGGTTTGAAAAATATATTTAGTTTTTACAGGAGGAAAAGTACATTGATTGTTCTTTTTATAATTTTTGTTGTTTTTTATGCTATATTTGATTTGATAATTAGAAAAACAGATGTTCATAATAAGTTATTCAATAAATCGATAGTAAAAAAACATAAGTATGTTAAATTCATTTTCATTTTATTATTTATATCATTTGTATTTTCAATTGAATATGGAAAACAATTATTGAAGTATATTTATGATGAGCCCAATTACTTAAGTATTATAGTAAGTGCACTTTTGAGTAGTATTTATGTGAATTTTATACCTATAATCTTTAGAAGAAATAAGTAATGGAGATATTATTATAGTAATTATATTGACTATAACATTGAAATAGTATAATTTACAGGGGGATTAAATGGCAATATCGAATGTAAAAGCGACTTTACAAGTGGATATAGAAAGAGTGTGGGAAATAGTCACATCTCTTTATGATTATTCATGGAGAAGTGACTTAAGTAAAATAGAAATTTTAGAAGATGGAAAAAAATTCATAGAGTATACAAGAAGCGGGTACGCTACAACTTTTACAATCACTGCAATTGAGCCTATGAAACGATATGAATTTGATATGGAGAACGATAATATGTCTGGACATTGGATAGGATTATTTTCAAAGATAGATGGTAAGACGGAGATAAGTTTTATGGAAAATATAATTCCAAAGAAATGGATAATGAAACCTTTTGTAGGTATGTATTTAAAGAAACAGCAGGATACTTATATTTCAGATTTAAGAAAAGCAGTTTCAGGGAATTAAGAGAGATATTAAAATATATAATTAGTAGAGGTGTAGCAATTATGAAATATGATTGTGGTTTTACAAAGGAAAATAATTGGTTTAGATATAGGGCAGCTGCAATAATTATTGAAAATGACAGTGTCCTTTTTGTAAGAAACACAAGAGATAAGTATTTTTACTCTGTCGGTGGTGGAGTTCACATGGGTGAAACAGCTGAAGATGCAGTTAAACGTGAGGTTTTTGAGGAAACAGGTGTTGCATATGAAGTAGATAGACTTGCATTTATACATGAAAATTTTTTTGATGGGGATGGATCTCTTGATGGAATGAAGTGTCATGAAATTGCATTGTATTATATAATGAAGCCAAGAGGGACACAAGAATTAAATAGCAATAGCTATACTCAAGGTGTTAGGGAAGAAATGCATTGGATTCCTATTAAGGATATTGATAAATACAGAGCTTATCCATCTTTTCTTAAAAAAGAAATAGGAAATTTACAGCCTGAAATCAAACATGTAATAACTCATGAATAATTTTTATTTCTTATGAGTTAATTACTTATTAAAACAAGAGATAAATGAGGTGGCATATTAATGTTGTATGATAATTTGTATATAAAAGAAATTGGACTCAAAAAAGAAATTTATAAAGAAGAAAGCTATATTAAGAATTTACATGTAGTAAAAAATTTAAATAGATTGTGTTTATCAAGTAATGTTACATTCTTCGTTGGTGAAAATGGTAGTGGGAAATCAACCTTGTTAGAGGCTATTGCTGTTAACATGGGATTTAATGCAGAAGGTGGAACGAGAAATTTCTGTTTTTCATCAATGGAAACTCATTCGGATTTATATAAATATATTACAGTAGTAAAAAGTATGAATAGACCTAAAGATGGATTCTTCTTAAGGGCAGAAAGTTTTTATAATGTTGCTTCAGAAATAGAAAATCTTGATTCTCAAGGTTCCATGGGGAGCCCAATTATAGATAGTTATGGTGGTACATCTCTACATAATATGTCACATGGAGAAAGTTTTATAACACTTATGACTAACAGGTTCGGCGGAAATGGAATTTACATATTAGATGAACCAGAAGCAGCACTATCGCCAATAAAGCAAATGGCTATGCTTACTATTATTAATGAATTGGTAAAGAAAAAATCACAGTTTATTATTGCAACTCATTCGCCTATATTAATGGCGTATCCAGATGCAGACATATTTGTTATTGACGATGATGAAATTGTGAAAACTCCATATAAGAAGACCGATAATTACATGATAACAAGAAAGTTTTTAGAAAATCCTGAAAAGATGATGGAGTATTTGTTCTAAGTTGCACAATTTCTTACTGTAAAAACTATGCATATTGAGAGGGCTGACCTACGGACAGTTAATAGCTATATAATTGGAAATTCATATTTTAAGAAGAAATTTAATTTGAAAAGATAAAAAAACCACCTATTTTAGTGTAAAATTGATTTGCAACAACACAATCTTAACTAAAGGTGTTTTTTTTATGATCAATGATCAAGAATATATTACTACAGAATTAAAACAAGTGCTAGAAAAAATGCTGATTTTAAAATCAACTCGCTTAAATAATTTAGTTGCTGTAATAATAGGAATTATAGTTTCACGTTCGGTAATTTTATCTAATATATCTCAAGAACTAAAAGATTGCTATTCTAGGGGAAATGAGGAAAGTAAAATAAAAATGATGTATCTATGTATTTCAATAGCTTATTGCTGGATAATAACTTTAGGTACTTCATGTACTAAAGATAAGAAGAATAAATTAATAGGTGCAGTTAAATTTTTAAAAGGCAAAAAAGTTGTAATATATAGTCTTTTTAGAGCCAGATATAAATAGTTTAAAAGATGTTACTATTCTAATCTCAGTGAATACTATCTGAAAGCTAATGGATAATTATTACGTTGACAACATACACTTGTAACGTCCACAACCCCAACGCTTACATATTTTTTATATTTTACATAAAATGCAATTTAAACTCTGTATTTATTCATATAAAATTACAGGGAGTATAATTTTATGTAATTATTAAAATATATTGAAAATAACTGTCCGTAGGTCAGAATAGAGCACATTGTTTACAAACTACCAATTGCTATTATTACTCAGATTGCATATAATTATAGATAAAAAGAGCAAATGGACGATTGTCGCATATATGATATTCAAAGATACAGAAAGACCTGTTGATAAAAGATTCGTCAGACTTAGAGAATTGAAGAAATGATAATGTTGAATGAATGTAGTGAAGTTTTACTTGAAAAACAAGGGAGGAAATAAATTGATAATTAAGAATGACAAACAATTTAATATGTTTCCCTCCCATGTAGGGCTTAGGAAATATATTCAATATTACAACATCGTATTTCCGTCGAATGATATGTTTGTAGCACATTATACGCTTATGCCTAACGCATGCGGAACGCTGTCACTTGCATTTGATGGAAATACAGTCATTGCTGAACTGTGGGGAGCATCTTTAACCCCTGTTTTGTTAGGTGTAGAGCCAAATGGGTATCGTGTACTTTTGCTTATCCAACTTTCCCCCATCGGGCTGTATCAAATCACACGTCAGAGTCAAGCGGAGTTTGCAGGCAAACGTCTTTCTCTTGCGGATATTGACAGCGAACTTTTTCAGTCATTATTTGAGGCGTTCGTAATGTCTAAAACAGCAACTGATTTAGCAAATGCTTGTGAAAAAGTTTTGTACAGACGCATGGAAAGGCATGTTGTTTCAGACTCTTTACTGTTGGCAACCAAAGTGATTTCTGATAATTGTGGACAAATACAAGTGAAAGAAGTTGCAAGACAATCCCATTATAGCGAACGACAGCTAAACCGATTATTTCTTACACAAATTGGAATGAATATTAAAAGCTATGCACGCTTAACTCGCTTTAATTATGTATTAAAGCACATTCAAACATCGCCTTGCCTTTTTGCGACATTATCGCAACAAGCCGGATATTTTGACCAAGCCCATTTTTATAAAGATTTCAAGGCTATCAGCGGTGTTTCACCTCAAAAATATCTGAAAACAATGTCGGATTTTTACTATGACGGAACAGAGATATACGATATAATATCCTCAAAGGAGGATTGAAAAATGAAATATCAAGGTTGTCTTTTAGCGGTTAAGGATATATCCACTTCTAAGTATTTTTATGAAAAAGTACTTCATCAAAATGCAGTCATGGATATTGGCGTGCATGTGACCTATGAGGGTTTTTCGCTGCAACAAGGATATGCAGAACTCGTTGGAATATCAGTAGATAGCTTGAAAGAGCAGTCACACAACTTCCAAGTCTATTTTGAAGTAGAAAACTTAGATGAAGTGTATGCCGAACTAAAAAGAATATCCGGCCTGCAATGGGTACATGAAATAAAAGAGTATCCGTGGGGGCAACGTGACATTCGAGTATATGATCCCGACAAACATATTGTAGAGATTGCAGAGGATATGACTACGGTTATCAAACGTTTTTTTAATCAAGGAATGTCGCCAGAAGAAATTTCTACACGCACAATGTTTCCCATCGAAGTCGTAAAACATTACGCGTCGAGCTTTGGGCTATGACACATGGTGGCTTTGGTAAATCAAAGCCGCTATTTTACTCTAAATAAAGGAGGGCATCTATGAATTGGGAGCCTTGGACAGGCTGTTACAAAATTAGTGACGGCTGTACAAATTGCTATTTTTATGGACCACATGCGAAACGTTACGGTCAAAACACCATACAAAAAACAGATAAATTCGATTGGCCGATAAGGAAAACCGCAAAGGGCGAGTACAATATTAAAGGCAACAAAATTCTTGCAACCTGTTTTGCGACTGACTTTTTCTTGCCTGAAGCAGATGAATGGCGTAAAGAGATTTGGTCTATCATCAAAGAAAGAGCAGATATTGATTTTTTGATTTTGACAAAGAGAATTGACCGTTTCCTTGTATCACTTCCATCTGATTGGGGTACAGGTTATGATAATGTGAATATTGGCTGTACGGTGGAAAATCAAACACTTGCCGATTATAGACTTCCGCTTTTTTTATCCTATCCGATAAAGCGGCGTTTTATTGCTTGTGCCCCACTGCTAGAGGCGATAGACTTAACACCATACCTTAATGGTGTAGACCATGTTACTGTTGGCGGTGAAACAGGGCGAGAAGCTCGTGTTTGTGATTATGATTGGGTGCTTAATATCCGTGAACAATGCGTAAAAGCAGATGTAACATTTTGGTTCAAAAATACAGGCTCGCTTTTCAAACATGACAACGTAGTGGAAAAAATAAATCCATTTAAGCAAACTAGCTTGGCAAAAGAGCTTGATATAAATATTTCAGATGGGAAAAGGTTGTTTTAATAGAATGTTTAATGCTTGGTAGCTTATGCTTAGTAAGCTATGCCGCCCAACGGCAATAAAAAAACCGTTGTTGTGGTGGCAGGATTTTTATGCGCTTTAACAAAATACAGTAGTCTAACGGAGGTTTTGAAATAACAATCAAAGCTGCCGTTTTTCTTTTTATAAAAGCAAAACTTGGTGGGTATATTAAAGTCGCCTGGTGTTAGTATAAAATAGTGGACATAAGTAAAATAATATTTAGTTAAGAAAGGATGTGTCCAATATGGGTAAAGGCAAGTGCTACGATCAAGAATATAAAGATATGATAGTTGAATTATACAAATAAGGAATGACAGTTACTGAGATAGGTAAAGAAATCAAAGTTAATTATGAAGAAGTTATTACTGTAAATGAAATTATGAAATTAAAAAAGAAATGGCACGTATTAAAGAGGAAAATGAAATATTAAAAAAAGCTATGCTATATTTGCATATATAGAAGGATGGTATAACAGAAAAAGAATACGTTCTGCTATAAATTATATGACTCCAAATCAATGCGAAGCGTTAGCAAGGAAAATTGCATAAATTTTCGATTTTTTCTGTCTACTATATTGACATAAATCCATAATTACATGATAACAAGAAAGTTTTTAGAAAATCCTGAAAAGATGATGGAGTATTTGTTCTAAGTTGAACAATTTCTTACTGCAAAAACTATGCATATTGAGAGGGAGAATATTACAAGGTAAAGTTATAATTAAGTCAGCAAGTATTGTGCTGACATTAGTTATAACTTTATTTTATTTTGTTCTCCCCATTTACACATTTCTTCTAAAATGGGCATTAATGATAAGCCCCTTTTGGAAAGGGAATATTCAACTTTAGGTGGGATTTGAGGATATTCTTTTCTTGTAATAATACCATCACGTTCCAGTTCTTTTAGCTGGTTATTAAGGATTTTATCGCTTATTTGTCCAATACATCTTTTTAATTCGCCATATCTTAATACATCATGTTCTATTAACCAAAACATTATAATCATTTTCCACTTACCGCCTATAATTGAAAGCGTATATCCAAATGGTGTAGATTTTATGTCAGTTAAATCAGATTTTTCAAAATTTTTCATACTCATTTTATCACCATCCTACAACTTAATACTAACTTTAATGTTAGTACTTTACCTAAAAGTGCATACTTGTTTGAATATAAAATAACACATATACTGATATAAGTAAAACATAGATGTAAGGAGAGGATTATTTATGAAAAAGTGTAAGATAGAGGTATTAAAAACAACCTTTCATGAAGATTTAGCAAAAAAATATGGTTGTAAAAACATTGGAAAGTGTCCTATGCATAAGGTAGGAGATCTGTTCTATGGAGATTATTCAAAACCAGAGGGTTTGTGTGATGAAGCATGGAAGGCAATGTATCAATATGTATTTGCTATATCTCATGGTGCTGAAAAGTTTTATTATGAAGATTGGATAGAAAAAGAAGGTGTTGCAATATGCTCTTGTAACGATGGAATAAGACCTGTTATTTTTAAAATAGAAAAAACAGATATAGAATCTTCTATTGATTATGAACTTATTTGATAAATAATAAGATGTTATTTTCCTAACTATGACATACAGCTGTCATAGTTATTTTATTATACTTAAGAAAATAAGAATTATTTAAAGGAGAACAGATATTATGAAGAAGACTATTTTATTTGTTATATTACAACAGTATGCAGATTGGGAAGCAGCTTATCTATCATCAGGTATTAATATGCTAGGAGATGGAAGTTATGAAATTAAAACAGTATCTTTAACTAATGAAAGTATTGCATCAATAGGAGGTTTTCATACAGTTCCTGATTATGATATTAAATCAATTCCTTCACATTATGAAGCTTTAATTTTAATTGGTGGAATGACATGGAGAGATGAAAAGGCGAAACAGGTAAAACCTTTAGTAGAAGAGTGTTTTAAGAAAGGTAAAGTTATAGGAGGTATTTGCGATGCTTCAGCATTTCTTGGTACAGTAGGAATTTTGAATAATGTAAATCATACAAGTAACGATTTAAATGACTTAAAAAAATGGGCAGGAAAGTCCTATACAGGAGAAGAAAAATATATTATGCAGCAAGCTGTAAGTGATAAAAACGTTATTACTGCAAATGGTACAGCAGCTTTAGAATTTGCTAAAGAAGTAATGTTATCCTTAAAAGTTGCACCAGAGAATAACATCATAGAATGGTATAACTTCCATAAACTTGGCTACTATAATGCTGCTATGCATGAGAAGTAAAGGGATAGTTGTAAAATATGGTATAATAAGTAAATAGATAATTTGAAATTGGAGGGTAACAATGAAAAAATGGTATGATGAGGAATACGAATTTGAAATTGAAGTAATAGGATTTCTTAATAGTGATCACACAGAGCGATATTGTAGAAATGGTGAAGAAGTAGGAGATAAGTACATCTGTACATATGGCTGTCCTGTAAATACAGAAGGGCAGGGTATTTGTTCAAAAGTAATGATGATTTTGTTTCCAATCATGGAAGCTGTCCGAAGTGGTGGAGATTTAGAGAACATAGGTGGTGATGGAAAATATAGCAAGGAATTTGTATGCCCAGATGGTTGTATTATGTTTAGGTTGACAGCAAAGAAACTTGGAAACGAGAACTTTTATAAGGGGAAGTTTTTCGGTTAATGAATATGATTTATAGGTAATAAAGGGGGTGGATATTATAAAGAAATATTTAATTATTATTATATTAATGTTTGTTTGTAGTAGCATTGGATGTAGTAATTCAAATTCTAATATTAAAGAATATCTTAGTAGGGATAATAAAATTGATTCAAAAGCAAAAGATGTAATGCCGAGTCTTGAGTCTTTGCCAGAATATGAGGATATAAAATATGTAAGTACTCATAGATCAATGGTGTTATTTGAATCTGATTCTATTGCTCTTATTGTAAATTATGATAACGATACTTATGAAAATGAAAAGAATAAATTGGATGATGATTATGTTTTTTTAAAGAAAGAAGTTAAATCGAAATTCGATGAGACAAAATACTATATTACTGAAAATGAATTTTCAATAAATAGTTATAAGTTTAGAGTAATAGATGATACTCAGAGTAGTAATATTGAATATCCTAAATCATTTGGAATCATAGGTACATCAGATGAAAAAAATAGTATAGCATATCTATATTTTTATGATTTTGATTTAGATTATATAGGTAAAGAAGATAAAGATTCTTCTATGGCTAATTTTGTTAAAGAAAATTTTAAATATGACTTTTAAAATTTATTTTTAAAAGACAAATGAGTATTATAGAAAGGTATAATTTTAAATGTTAGAGAAACTTGAAATGTATTTTGGACAAGGATTTTACTATTTAATAAGTGGAGTAGTAATGTCATTGGTGATTTATTCTATTATATTAATCGCCTTATATTTAATAAGCAAACGAAGTTCTAGAAATTTAAGTATCTTTTCTTTTAAAAAAATAATTATTGGATATCTACTAGTATTATATCTGTTAACTATATTAAGAATTACTGGGGTAATTGGAATGGAGTTTCATATATGGTGGTTTGTAGAATATATTCGGTTATTGAAATTAAGTATTCCATTTATGAATGGTTCTATTTTTATGATTAGTTTAAATTTAATAATTTTTATGCCTCTAGGATTTTTAATTCCATGTGTGTTTAAAAATTATAATTGGAAGAATGCATTGTTGAGTGGGTTTGTATTATCTCTTTCAATTGAGTTTTTACAGTTATTTGGAGGAAGATTTTTTGAAGTTGATGATATAATTGCAAATTCATTGGGAGCATTAATAGGATATCTACTCTGGCAATCAATTAATGGAATTATAAAAAAAGAGACAAGGAATAAATCAATTATTAAAGGAATATGTACAATCTTTGGAACTATTATAATACTTTTTACCATATCTCTTATTGCAAATGGAGATAATTTAGAAAAGCAATCAAATGAAGCTTATAGTGAAATAGGAATGTCTGAATCTGAAATTAATGATATTAGTAAAATCTCATATTATAAAGATGGTAATAAAATAGAAATAATTGACTTAACTACTTATTCTGAAATTTATAGATTTTTAGGAACAGATATTAGTAATAAGATAGGTTCTTATTCTAAAGATGACTGTAATGACAATGTAAGTACTATAATTGAAAAAAGAGATGACGAGTTTTTAGAAATATATTTTAATGAAAAACATAGTTTTACATTTTATAATAATAAGGATTTAGTATTAGAAGATGTGAAGTATATATTATATGATTTAGCTGATGGAACTATATATTTTGCAACTGATAACAGTGATAAATTTACTCATGTTTTAAAGTATGAAAATAAAGATAGGCCATTTCAAACAAATCAAAAAATTAATAATATACTAAATCAGTTGTAATTTAATAGGTTATTAATTAGATACTACATTAAGGAGGAGTGATAATTATAAAATATTTACCTAATACAATTACATTAGTAAGAATTATCTGCTCATTTTTATTGTTTAGCTTAAAACCATTTAGTGTTTCATTTTTTATAGTTTATACAATTTGTGGATTAAGTGATGTATTAGATGGATATATAGCGAGAAAATTAAGATATATCAGTGAAGCAGGAGCAAGTCTAGATAGTATTGCAGATGTTATTTTTATATTTTCAATGATGATTATAATTGTTCCAATTTTTAAATGGTCTTGGTGGATGTTAGTGTGGATAGGGATAATTATTTTAATGCGTTTAAGTTCGTTATTAATTGGATTTATAAAATATAGGGCTCTAGCTTTTCTGCATACATACAGTAATAAGATGACTGGTTTTTTATTGTTTTGTTTTCCATTTATAAACTATATATTTGAGCTAAATGTAACTGTATGTATTCTATGTGGAGTAGCTACTGTATCTGCTATTGAAGAAATATTAATAAATATAATTTCTGATGAACTTTCAAGAAATATAGAAAGTATTGTTTTTATTAGAATTTAAATTTCAATGACTAGATCTGAGCATAATGCTTAGTGTAAAATCCCATCAAAAGAATGTGCTTGATGGGATTTTTTTATAAGTTTATTTATCAATCATATCAATGATATAAAACTTTGTATTTAAAAATATTAAATTATATTAGGCAAATCTATTAAAGATTTAAGTTCAACATCCGATTCAAATGGTAAGATTTCTTTTTTATTATTAAAGCGATTTATCCAAGCTACATTGAATCCAAAGCTTTTAGCACCAGCTACATCCCAGCTATTAGAAGAAACAAACAAAATCTCATTTTTCTTAAAATTATACTTTTCTAAAACTAAATTGTATACAGTAGCATGAGGTTTATATATTTTAACACTATCAACAGTAATACAGTCAGTAATAAGAGAATTTAGATTAGAATTTTTAACAGCCATTTGTAACATGGTAGGTGAAGCATTTGATAATATAATAATTAATAGTCCTTTTTCTTTTAATTTAAATAAAGTTTTAGGAACTTCTTCATAGCAATTAATATTTTCATATGATTTTAAAAGATTACTTTTTAAAAAGTCATTTTTTATATTAAAATACTTTAAAGTATAATCTAGTGATTCTTCAGTTATACACCAAAAATCTTCATATCTATTCATAAGACTGCGTAACCAAGTATATTCTAATTGTTTAGATCTCCAAAGATTTGAGAATTGATCAGATATTTCCTCTAATTCGTTACAGTATTGTTTGGTGACTGAATTAATGTCAAATAATGTGCCATACGCATCAAATACGCATAGTTTTGTATTTTTTAAAGTTTCCATAATAAATCCCTCCATATAGTGATGTAAAATTTTGGGTTAACGTTAACTTATGATATAATTATAAAACAATATTATTTCGATGAAGATAGAAATAATACTTTTAATTTAGAAATGTTTGGAGAGGATTATTTTGAAACCAGATCCTAGGGTAGATGATATAGCATCATTAATAGCGGATTCATCTAGAAGTATAATGCTTATGAGTTTATTAGGAGGCCAACGTACATCCGGAGAGTTAGCAAAAGCAGCAGGCATTAAACCACAAACAGCAACATTTCATTTAAATAAAATGGTTAATGCAGGAATTATTGAAAAAACTAAATATGGTAGATATAGTTATTTTAAATTAGCAAATGAAGATGTTGTAAAATTACTTGAATTACTTATGAAACTTTCAAAATCACCTAAAATCAAATCGCTCAATCAATATATACATTCAAAAGCTTTAAGAAATGCTAGAATTTGTTATGACCATATTGCTGGAACATTAGGAATAAAAATTACAGAAGCGCTTTTAAAATATGAATATATTGAATTGAAAAATGACGTATTTAACATTACTAAATTAGGAATAAATAAATTAAGTGAATTAGGAATAATAAATTATAATTTAAAAGATATAGAAAATTTACGAGGAATTAAATGTTATGACTGGAGTGAGGAAAGTTATCATATAGCTGGAAGATTAGGAGAAGTTATTACAAGTGGTTTAATCAGATTAGATTGGATTAAAAAATCCCTTACAAATAGAGAAGTGTTGATTACAAAATATGGTGATGAGGGTTTATATAAATATTTTAATATAAAATTATAGAAGGTGGATTTATGATTGATATAATAGCATATGAAATGATATATACTGGGAATAAAATAGATGAGGAGCTATGTATTGAAATGGCTCCTTTTTCAGAAGAGATATATGAAGAATATGAAAAAATATATAATGAATGTTTTTTTGAAATGAGAAAAGCACTTGATGTTCAACCCTATAATTTCTATTTGGCAATTGAACAATTAGAGAATAGAAAACAAAATATTTATGTTTTATGTAATGATAATACAATATTAGGTTCAGTTGCTTGCTATGGAAATGAAATAGATGATTTAATCGTTAATAAAAGGTATCAAAATAAGGGGATAGGACGGAAATTATTACTTTGGGCAATTGAACATATTAGGAAGAATAATAATGAGCCAATTATTCTTCATGTAGCAAAATGGAATGAAAAAGCTTTAAAACTATATTTAGATAATGGGTTTAAAATAAATAAGATTGAAAGAGTGAGATAAATTTAAATTAGCAGAGCAAGTAACATAGCAATGGAATAGTGTGATATTTTTGTGCATGAATCTTTTATAGGATTATAGATGTATAAATTTTAAGGCTATATTTCAACATTAATATGAAAATATGCCTCAAGAAACAAGTAAAAATCAGCAAAGGAGTAGTAATTTTGATATGCGAAGCAAAGGAATACTACCAAAGAAGAATTAATAAATATAATAAATTAATTGAGAAAGAAGAAAAACATTTAAAGAATATTATTATGTTAAGATTGTTAACTGTTATTTTGGGAGCTGTATGTTTAATAACAACATATTTACTGAGACAAAGTTATATCTTTTTATTTATAATTTTAATAATAATTACTTTAGTTACTTTCTTTGGATATACATATGAAAAGATAAAAAATAAAAAAGAAAGTCTTTCTATATTTTATTATATAAATAAATCATCAATTGATAGATTAAATGGAAAGTGGAACTCCTTTAAAGATACAGGGGGAGAGTTTATAGATGAAAACCACAATTATTCATATGATTTAGATATTTTTGGTAATAATTCATTATTTCAATGGACAAATACCTGCAATACTTATATGGGCAGACTACGACTTAAAAGATTATTTACAGAAATGCCTAAAGACAAAGAAGATATATATGAAAGACAGGAAGCAGTTGAAGAACTTGCTTCAAAAGCATACTTTAGACAAAGACTTGAGGCGGAAGGAAAAAGAATCTCTAATAATAAGCAAAATTTAAAAGAACTTTTTTCATGGATGAAAGAAAAGGATAAAATTATTAAAAGCAGTACAATTACTAATATAATTAGAATGTTATCGTTGATAACTACAGTACTATCATCAGTTTTAATAATTAGAATAATTACAAATTTAATTTCTTTTGTATTAGGTATAAGAATTTTTTTACCTAAGATAGTTTGCTTAATTCCATATTATATTCCAATATCACTAATTATAATACAATGCATTATTCTAAGAATAAATAATGAACAGAGAATGAACAATTTAATTATTGCTGAAAAATATAGCAATACTATGATCACATACAAAAATATTATAAAGTATATAGAAAAAAATAATTTTAAATCTCAATATATAGTTAAGTTATACACAGAACTGTATAACTGTAACAATGGTGAAAGTGCTTCTAAGGAGATACGTGAATTTTCAAAAATTTGTGAATCTATAGCAAGCAGACGTAATATGATTTATCAGATTTTAAATCCAATTATTATGTTTGACTATCATTTAAATATTTTTCTTGAGTCATGGAAGCTGAAGAGTGGAGAAAATTTTGAAAAGTGGATTAATGTAATAGCTGAACTTGAAGCTTTGTCAAGCTTGGCTATTATTAGATATAATAATAAACAGTGGAGCATGCCAAAGTTTGTAAATGGAAAATTAGAAATAATGGCTGAAGAGATAGGACATCCTCTTTTAAGTGAAAAACGAGTATTAAATAACATCAGGGTTAAAGAACCTAATCAAGTGATACTAATAACTGGATCTAATATGTCTGGAAAAAGCACTTTTATGAGGACAATTGGAATCAATCTTGTATTAGCTTATGCAGGAGCACCAGTATGTGCATATAAATTTTCCTGTACAATTATGAATTTGTATACTTGCATGAAGATAAGCGACAGTTTAGAAAAGGGCACATCTTCTTTTTATGCTGAAATATTAAAGATTAGAAATATAGTTAAAGCTTCAAAGGAAGGACAACAAATTCTTTTTTTATTAGATGAAATTTTTAAGGGGACTAATTCAACTGATAGACATACGGGAGCTATGTTTTTAATATCACAATTATGCAAAAGTGGAAGTATCGGATTTGTATCCACGCATGACTTGGAACTAGGAAAAATGGAGAGCAGCTATAATTTAAATGTTAAGAATTATCACTTTTCAGAGTATTATAACAATAACAAAATTTATTTTGATTATAAGTTGAAAGTTGGAATTTCAACAACAAGAAATGCTAAGTATTTAATGAAATTAGCAGGAATTGAAATTGAAGAAAAAAGTTAATAAAGCTATGATTCAACAAATATTGGTAGTCTTAAGAAATCCAGATATTCTATGGTTTGGGTAATTTTAAAGTATTAGCAGTAATAATGAACCAGAAATTATCATATATTTACTTAAAAATAAATTTGTGATATTATTAATTTAAATTTTTATTAAATGGAGGAAAAATAATGGAAACCGAACCCGGGCCTACGAATGTAACAGCTCAAATTATTTTAATAGTCATTTTAACATTAATTAATGCATTTTTTGCCTCAGCAGAAATGGCTATTGTATCAATTAACAAAAATAAGGTGAAACACCTTGCTGAGGAAGGTAACAAAAAAGCAACTATATTACTAAATTTAATGGAAGAGCCTACAAAATTTTTATCAACAATTCAAGTTGGTATAACTCTTGCAGGATTCTTTTCAAGTGCATCAGCAGCTACTGGATTATCAGGAACTTTTGGAGAATTATTAAAAAGTATTGGTATTCCATATAGCAATGAAATAGCTTTGGTTGTAGTTACTGTTATACTATCGTATATAACTTTAGTTTTTGGAGAATTATTTCCAAAAAGAATTGCTTTGCAAAATGCAGAGGCAATTGCTATGTTTTCTGTTAAACCAATTTTATTTGTATCAAAGGTTACATTGCCTTTTATAAAATTTTTATCATTATCTACAAACCTACTTATAAAATTATTTGGCTTTAATGTAGATGGTTTAGATGAAAAAGTATCAAAAGAAGAAATAAAGTCAATGGTTGAAGTTGGACAAGAACATGGTGTAATAAATGAAACTGAAAAAGAAATGATAGATAGTATATTTGAGTTCGATGACAAATTAGCTTATGAAGTTATGACTCCAAGAACTAATGTATATTTAATTAATATAGATATTCCGTTAAGTGAATATATAGATGAACTCATTGAAGAAAGGTATTCAAGAGTACCAGTTTATGAAGGTGATACTGACAATATAATAGGTATTCTCTATATGAAAGATTTCTTTATTGAGGCTAGAAAATGTGGTTTTGATAATGTTGAGATTAGGTCAATATTGCAAGAACCTTACTTTATACCAGAGACTAAGAATATTGACGAATTATTTAAAGAATTGCAGTCTTCTAAGAAACACATGGCTATATTAATAGACGAATATGGTGGATTTTCAGGAATAGTCTCAATTAAAGATTTGATTGAAGAAATTATGGGTGAGATAGAAGATGAATATGATGAAGAAGTATCAACTATTAAAAAAATAGATTCAAATATATTTATGGTAGATGGATTAATACCCTTAGATGAATTTAATGAAAAATTCCATACAAATATCGAAGCTAACAATTATGATACTATAGGAGGATTTGTGATCGATAAATTAGGTAGAATTCCTTCAAGTGTTGATAATGAACATAATGTTGAGCATGATAATTTAGTATTAAAAATAGATGAAATAAAAGAAAAGAGAATTAATAGAATTAAAGTATATATTCAAGCATAAAATTACATTTAAATAAGCAAATAAAAGATACTCTGCTAAAAATAAAGCAGGGTATTTTTTTGTGGAATTACTAAATTTACAAAAAAATAACAATCAACATTAATTAATAAATCCTACATTAACTGTGCATATTAATATTGGTAAATAATAATTACAAAAAAGGAGTTATATCATGAAAAAGAAAATTAGAATATTTATAATGTTACAAGTAATGGTGTTGTTACTTAATATTAATTGGGTAAATTGTTATGCTCAAACTCAAGTTATTTCTTTAACACAAGAACAACAAAATAATTCAAAAGATATTGTTGATATTGCTAGTGAAGATGGCAGATTTAAAACTCTAGTAACTGCTTTAAAAGCTTCAGAGTTAGTTGATACCCTTAAAGGTGAAGGTCCATTTACAGTATTTGCACCTACGGATGATGCCTTTGCAAAGCTTCCACAAAATACAGTCAATGATCTTCTAAAACCAGAAAATAAGGATACTCTCGTTAAGATTTTAAATTATCATGTTGCACCTCAAAAGCTTACAGCAGCAGATGTATTAAAGTTAAATGGTAAGGAATTAACAATGTCAAATGGGGAGAAAGCTAAAATAGAAGTGAAAAATAATGAAGTATATATTGATGGTGCTAAAGTTATAATTACTGATATTATGGCTAAAAATGGAGTGATACATGTAATAGATACAGTTATGATGCCATAGATAAAGAATATATAAATAAAATGCTCCTTCTTATAGTAGACAGTTAAAATAAAAAACTGTTTCTATAATGGGCATTTTATTTTTTTATTAAGTCCGTTAAAATAACTCTTAATTGTTATTTATTTCTAAAATATGTTAAAATATTATATAATTTATATACAGAATATAAACTATTGTTTCATGCTTGCCTTGGTTTAATTACACATCTTTTAATGTAAACAATGAAGGCAGTAATCCATTTTTATTTCCAATGGTAACATGGGGAAAGTTTTTTGAAGAAAACAATAAAATTATTATGCCATTAACAATTCAGGTTCATCATGCAGTTGCAGATGGATATCACTGTTCATTATTCTTTTCAGATATAGAAGAAATATCACGAAATCCAGAACAATATTTAAAGTGAATTATAATACTGATTTAAAAATAGTAATAATAATCATAAATAGTATAAGATATAGGTGAAAAAATTAATATACATCATCTTAGGGTAATTAGAGAAAAGATATAAAAGAAAGGAAAAGATATGTAGTATGAAAAGATGGACATTGTCAATTATTATTATAACACTAATTCTAAATATCAATGGATGTACAGCAAATGGAAGTGGTCATAATGATACAAACAATCAGGAAGGAACCTTAAATGAAATTAATTCAACTAATGTAGAAAGTGATTTTAATAAAAATAATCAAGAGGAAAATAAAAAATTATCATTTAACGAATTAATTAATTTAGATAAACCTAGTATAGAAGATGCTAAAGATTTTAATTTATCATTAAAAAATGGTAGTGTGATAATGTTTTTAAAAGATAATAGTAGGGAGCACGAAATATACAATATATCAAATTTGGATAAATTTATTGATTCATTTAATTCTGGTGAAGAAGCTTATGTACGTGTTATAAAAGGTAGTTTAAAATTAGATGGCACATTTATATTGAATAAATTAGATGAATATGAAACTGATGGTAAATACATTAAAACTACATCGTATGATGTGTCTTCTGATAAAAATGAATTAATAGGAGGAAAACCAATATATGCAGCAAAAATAACAAAAACAGTTCTAGATGATGGCATTAGATATTCTATATGTGGCAGCAAGGATACGCCAGATGATATGGGGGCAACTGTTATCAGCTTTGGCAATGATGATGTTAAAAATTAAAAGTCTTATGTTGTAAGTATATTAACTATAGATTTATTTAATATTAGAGAAATATATAATTTTGAAAAGATTCATAATTATAATACAGGTATACGATTGTAAATAATGATAAAATCCAATAAGGGTGATTTAAATATGATTGAATTAAGAAATCTTAATTATAAAGATGTAAAATTTATATTAGAAAATTAGTCTGAAAATATTTTGCTGGGATATTACTATTCTAATTTTTCAATTGGAATAATAAAGATATGAAATTTCCATTACTAATTGTAGGAATTATATTAATTGTTTTAGGAATTGTTTTATGGGTACAAGCAGTTATTATATCAAGAATAGATAAAAATATTACTGAAAATAAACTTCTAACAACAGGTGCTTATGCATGGGTGCGTAATCCTATATATTCAGCTTTTACAATTGTGTTTACAGGAATATTATGTGTACAAAATAATTTAATTCTTTTAGTATTACCTTTTATCTATTGGTTGTTTTTGAGCATAATTGTAAAAAAAGAAGAGACTGTATTAGAAAAAACATTTGGACAAGAATATTTGATATATAAGTCAAAGGTGAATCGTTGTATTCCTTGGTTTCCTAAAGGATAACTTCTATTTTAATATAATAAGGAAAAGCACTTATAAATAGTGATTGCAAGGAAGTAATAAAAGAATAATGAGATTTAACGAAAATTAATATAATTCCAAATTTTACGTTGATGACTCAGGGGATAATCCTGTTTATTGTCAGGGGGTGAAAAGCAGTGAAATATTGTCCTAATTGTGGTACTAAATTTTTATATAAAGAGAGATTAAAGGCTTGGAATAGACAATGTAATGAAATTCATTGCTCTAGTTGTAGTGCAGAATATAAAAAGAATAATAGAATAGCTACTGGATTAAGGGTATTTATTAGCTGCTTCATATCATCGATAATTTTAAATGAAATTAATTTAGAAATTGAAGTATATGTAATAAAGCTAGCATTAGTAGCTGTAATTGCGTTTATTTCATGCTTTATAATATTATATTTGCTTAATTTGTTCATAAAATATGAAAGAGTTAAATAGAAGCTTTTTATGTGTGACAACACAAAAATTATAAAGATATAGTAGATAAGTATACTCATAGTTAAAAATCTTTATAGAACACTTACAAAAACAGAAGCATACTATAATTATGAAATTAATATTAAGGATTAAATAATATGAGTAATAATGATAAGTATATAGATGACGGTTCTTGGTTTATATATGTTCCGAAGAATAAGATTTTTGATGGAGCAAAATGTGACTTTAGAGGTGATATAGAGAGTAATACAAGTATGATTAAGGATTATGGTCCAAAGCCTTATGTAGTTAATATTGATGAAGCTACTAAGGAAAATAATAATTTCCGTATAGCATTATGGACAGGAAATCATCTTCAAGTTACATTGATGAGTATTAAAGTGAATGATGATATAGGTGTAGAAATTCATGAAGATACTGATCAGTTTATACGTATTGAGGACGGACAAGGAATAGTCAAAATGGGAAAAAGCAAAGATAATTGGGATTTTGAAAAAAAGTTTGAAGATGATTTTGCAATAATGATACCTGCTGGTACTTGGCACAACATTATAAATACAGGTGACAAACCACTTAAAGTATACTCTATCTATGCACCACCTCATCATAAACGTGGCGTAGTTCATGTCAATAAAGAGGATGAATAAGACAAATAAATAGTATCTAGCAAATTAAAAGGCGATAAAGATTAAAAATTTATTGCCTTTTCTTATTTTACCTAATAGGTAGAGAAAATTTTAAAAATCTCTTCTAAAAACATATATTTAAAATAGTGTCCTTATTGTAGCCTTAGTAATAGTAGCAATAGGGTTACTTTTTCATATTATGTATTATAATAATGAAGGGATTGATAGAATATGAGCAAATTTTTAATTTCTGTAGGGCATACAGCAAGTGGACAGACAGGTTGCGGAGCAGTAGGGTTATTGGATGAATCAAATTGTACAAGAGAAATAGCTCCTTTGGTTGTAAAAAAGCTTCAATCTCTAGGGAATACAGCAATTAAGCTTCAGATAGACTCTGGAAGTTCTACAGATTATGTTACAAGAGTTTCTCAGGCTAATTTAGAAGGCGGAGACTATTTTGTTGAAATACATCTTAATGCAGGGGGAGGAACTGGTTGTGAAGTTTATACAACAAATGGATCATCAGCTTCAAGTTTAGCTCAAAAAGTTTCAAGCTCTATTGCAAGTAATTTAGGTATTACAAATAGAGGGTATAAAACTAGTAGTGGACTTTACGTATTAAATCATACTTCTATGGCTGCAATGCTTATTGAATGTTGCTTTGTTGACAATGAAATAGATTATAAGGCTTATAATGCAGAAATAATCGCATCAGCTATTGTTGAAGGGCTTACAGGACAGAGTACATTTTATGGCAATGGAACATGGATAGCTGATAATAATGGATGGTGGTTTAAGTATTCTGATGGAACATGGCCAACAGGATGGGCTAAGTTACCAATTGGCAATAACAATTCTAATTTAGGGTGGTTTTTATTTGATTCAAAAGGATATATGAAGACACAATGGGAAAATCCAGATGGAAACTGGTATTACCTAGGTGAAGATAATGATGGAAGAGCACGCCAAAATGAATGGGCTTATGACAGTAAGACAAGCAAGTGGTATTATTTTAATGATAATTGTGCTATGGTACAGTCTAAATGGATAAAATATAAAAATGAATGGTATTATCTAAATAGGGATGGGTCTATGGCAACAGGTTGGCTTCAAGATGGAAGTAAATTATACCTTCTTTACAGTAATGGTGTTATGGCTCATGATACTGTGCTTTATGGATATAAATTTGATTATGATGGAGTTGCAGCAAAAGTATGATGAATGTTAAGAAATTTTAGAAGTTGGTATGGAACTTGTGAGCGATATTACAAATAAAATATTTAATAGTGTATTTATATGTTCCCAAGACTTAGATTTTGGGAATTTTTTTCGAATATTAGGAAATTATAATCATAATATAATTAACATATACTAATGATTTTTTATAAAAAAGTATTTACTTAACCGTTAGAGAGTATAAATATATAGAGGTTATTTTAGCGATAATTAAGGAGATGAAATTATTTGGTCAGGAGTAATGAATATATACCACCAATTAATCCCAAATATGAAGAAAGATTAAAAATGTTAAAAATTGCATTAGAAGAAGTAAACCGTCCTGAAGATTTTGATAATTTAGTAGAGTTACTTGCTCCTCCTATAGATATTACCAACATTAATTCAACAGGAAAGTGTAAAGGAATTAAGGTGGGAATAATAGGTGGTGGAGTAGCTGGCCTAGCTTCTGCCTTTGAATTAAGAAAGCTTGGATTTAATATTACAATATTTGAAACTGAATATAGTAGAATTGGAGGTAGGATTTATACTTATTATTTTGATAAACGTAAAAAGTTATATGGTGAACTTGGAGCTATGAGAATACCCATAAGTCATGAAACCGTATGGCACTATATAGATCTCTTTAATTTAAAAACAAGACCATTTATTCAGAATGATGAAAATACGTTTATTTATGTTAGAAATAAACGAGCAAGAAATGATTTAGAAGGAAAAAGTGTTATGGAAAAAATATATCCAGAATTTAATTTAACACCAGAAGAAAGAAGAACACCTTGGCAAGAGATGCTTAAATATACACTATCAAGGAATCTTTTAAAGATAAGTCCGTCTATAAGAAAAGAATTGATAGAGATTAAAGAAAACTATAATCGTATACTTGAATATTTTGATAGTTTAAATATTAGAGAAGTATTTGAAGAAATGGGATTAAGTAAAGGTGCAATTGATATGCTCTCAGGAGTTAATTCTTTTTTGGGCAATTTTTACTACAATAGTTATTTTGAAAATCTTCAAGATGAGTATACAGTGAATTATGCTTATAGATATGAGATAGTAAATGGATATGTGAAAATACCACTAGCATTTTATAATTCTTTGATGGAAAAAGATCCAAAAGAATATTCTAATATAAAGGCAGAAGATTTAGGAAAAGTTTTTTTGAAAAATGGAAAAACAGTTATTGGAATATATAAATCAGATAAAAATAATAAGGTAGTTCTTAGATATAAAGATGAGAGAACGTTAGAAGTTAAAAATGAAGAATTCGATTTTGTAATTTGTACTATTCCATTTTCAAGTCTTCGTAATGTGGAAATATATCCTATGTTTAGTAATGAAAAAATGCAAGCAATAAAAGAACTTAACTATGCATCAATTCAAAAGACAGCATTTGTATGTAAGGAAAGGTTTTGGCAACGTGGAGGACCTCATGAAAAGATAATTGGTGGAGGATCCTATACAGATGAAGTTGTTGGAAGTATATGGTATCCGTTTTATGATGATAGTAGAAAGATAGAAAATAGAAAGAAATTTAATAAAAAGAAAAATTATCGTAATAATAGAGGAATTTTATTATCATCCTATAACTTGAATCAAGATGCTATTCGTTTAGGTAATTTAGAAGAAAGCAGACGTTTTGAATTAATAAAGCGACAAGTTGAAAATGTTCATGGCTTACAAGAAGGGGAATTAGATAGCATAGTAGAAGATTATAAAACTGTTCTTTGGGATAAAGAAAAGGGGTTTTATGGAGGTGTTTGTTATAATAAGCCAGGCCAGCAAAAACTTTTTTTGTATGCATCAGCTAAACCAGAATATGATAATAGAGTATATTTTGCTGGAGAGCATGTTTCAGTTAGTCACGGATGGGTACAAGGGGCTTTAAGTAGTGCTATGAAAGCAGCTAATGATATAGCTGAATATTGTAAAGTTATGAGTTCTAATTCTATGAAGTAAAACTTACTTTACACTGACGTTGATATCCATTTTAATATCAGTATAAAAATTTTAGCATCCCAATTATAAAAATTACATTGAAAGTAAGTAAACAGACAGGCTATTAAACCTGTCTTTTATTAATTAATTTTTTATCAAAGAAAATTAAGACTATTATGCTTAATATTATTAGAAAGATTAAAAATAAGGCGGTATGAAGAAAAAATTCTTTTGGAAGTATCTTCTTGTAGAAGAGGATGATACATATATAACAGAATTTGATAAGATAATTTCAGATATAAAATATGATCAGTGGGAAGAATTTAAAAATAATTTAGAGTCATATAGAAATGTTAGAAAAGGTGTAGTTTATGCTGTTAATTCTAATAATTTGCAGGAAGCAAAAAATCAATATATCGAAATGGAATCAATAACAGAAAAGGTGTTTGACAGCATTAACAATGTAGTGGAAACAAATTTAAATTATGCAAATGCAGCAAATGAAAGTAATCACTCAACTTACATAAAATCAAGGATGATTATGCTTGTATTAAATATTTTTGGAATATTATTAGCAATTATGCTTGGAATTATAATTGCAAGAGATATAATTAAACCACTGGAGAAGATTAAAAAATTTGCTGAAAATTTAGCTCTATATGATTTTTCAGTACCAATTTTTATAACAAGAAAAGATGAATTTGGACAAACAGGTGTAGCTTTAAATAGAGCTCAAAAAAATGTAAATGAATTAGTTAAAATAATAATACAAGAAACACATGATATGAGTGCATCAAGCCAAGAATTATCAGCAACAGTTGAAGAAGTATCAGCAACAGCTATAAATATTAATGAAGCTATAAATAATATTGCACAAGAGATGGAGGGAGCAAGTACAACTTCTGAAGAAATTAGTGCAGCGGTTGAAGAAATGGATTCGGGAATTAATGCACTTTCTAATAAGGCAATAGAAGGAAGTAACAATTCTTATAAATTTAAAGAAAAAGCAACAAAGGTTAAGTACAATAGCAAAAAAGCTATTGAGGAGACCGGCATACTATACAAACAAAAGCAAGACAAAATGTTGAAAGCTATTGAAGACAGTAAAGTTGTAGACAATATTAAAATTATGGCAGATACTATTGCAAGCATATCAGAAAAAACAAATTTACTTGCATTAAATGCAGCAATAGAAGCAGCAAGAGCTGGAGAACAAGGAAAAGGATTTGCAGTAGTTGCAGAAGAAGTAAAAAAGCTTGCCGAACAATCATCACAGGCTGTGAACTCAATTCAAAATACTATTTCAAAAGTTCAACAAGCATTTAAAAGTAGTATAGAAAATGGTAAAGACTTGCTAGAATTTATAAATGAAAATGTAAATATGCAGCTTGAGGATTATGGAGAAACAGGAAATAATTATTATAATGATTCTGATTTTGTAAGTAAAATGTCTGAGGAAATTGCAGCTATGTCAGAAGAAATAACTGCATCAGTAGGTCAGGTAAGCGAAGCAATGCAAAATATGGCTGAGACAGCACAGAAATCCACAGAACAGACAGAATTAATAAAAGAAAGTATAAATCAAACTACAAAAGCTATGGAACAAATAGCTTCGACGGCTGAAGACCAGGCAAAACTAACACAAGATCTTAATAAAATTATACTAAAGTTTAAAGTTTAATATACTTAATAATTTAAGATGTATTAAAAAAGATTTTTCAATTATTTTAAGAAAAAATTATATAAAATATATTCAAAAAGTCATTTGTACTAAATACTCTTAGATTTTTACATGGAGATAAATTATTATGAATTATAAATCAAAAATTTCGATACATTTTGCTATAATAATATATTTTAATATTTATTTTAATTTCGGTATTAATGTTTTTTGTTAAAATATCTAAAAAATTCAATAGAATTCAGTTTTTACTTGATATTGTAGCAATATCATATTCAAGTATAATTATTTTTTGGAATTTATTAATGCACAATAGTTTTATTGCATTTATTAGAAGTTTGGATAATTTAATATTATTTCTATACATGGACGGTATTTTAAAAATACTTTAGATGATATGATAAATAGTGAAAATAGCAGTAATAAAATTACAGTTTTATACATAGACTTTGATAGATTCAAATCAATAAATGATACTTATGGGCATGATGTAGGAGATGAAGTATTAATTGAAATTTCAAAAAGACTTGCAATAACAAATAACAAAGATAACATATTGGCAAGACTAGGGGGGGATGAATTTGTATTAATGATATCTGGAAATTATAGTAAGGACGAAATTGAAAATATAGTAATCGATATGATAAACTGTTGTAATGAACCTATATATATTGGTACGTATGAATTTCGAGTAACTATTAGTGTTGGTGTTACAACTTTTCCTGAAGATGGTGATACACGAAATATTCTTATAAAAAATGCTGATATAGCAATGTATAATTCAAAATCAAAAGGATATAATAAATATTCATTTTTTAATTCTTATATGAATGATATAATTTTGGAGAAACATGAAATTGAGATGTTACTTAGAAATGCTGATTACAATAAAGAATTTCAGCTTCATTATCAGCCACAAATAAATCTTGAAAATGACCAATTAGTTGGAGTTGAAGCTTTAATAAGATGGAATTCGCCTATAAAAGGCAATGTTAGACCTGATAAATTTATAAAAATTGCTGAGGAAATAGGTGTTATAGAAGAAATAAGTGACTGGGTAATGAAAGAAGCTTCTCGACAAATTTACGAGTGGAATACAAAATACGGATTAGATCTTAAGATGGGAATTAATATTTCACCTAAACAGCTTGGTGATATAAATTTTGTAAATAAAATAAAATATATTATTGATACCTATAAATTAGAACCAAAATGGCTAGATATTGAAATTACAGAGAATATAGCCATGAGAGGTGAAAAGATTTTAGAGAAAATATTTGCATCTTTAAATGATTTGTCAATTTCAACCTCAATAGATGATTTTGGTACAGGATATTCATCATTAAGCTATATTCAACAATTCTCATTTAACCGTTAAAAAATAGCTAAAGAGCTTATTGATAAGATTTCAACAGATTGTAGCAACAATCATATAGTTGAAGCAATAGTTGTAATGTCTAAATCTTTAAAGGTAGCTACAATTGCTGAAGGTGTTGAGAATTATGAACAGGTGAATATTTTAAAAGATATTGGCTGTGATGAAATTCAAGGTTATGTATTTAGCAAACCATTACCTGCAAAGGAACTAGAGTATAACTTTTTAAATTTGTAGATAATACATCAAGTATATTGAGTAGTATTATTATTGTATGAGTCAAATTATACAATAATAATAGTTCCTTTAGTCTTTAGGTTATACAGGGTTTGGAATTTCTACTAATTACGTTACAAGAGTGTCGCAGGCTAATTCGGTATGTGGAGATTATTTTATGGAACATGATGTTCAGCAGTGTGGCGGCTAAATTTATCTTATTTACAACAATGACGTTATGGTTCGTGATACAGTTCTTTATGGATATGAATTTGATTCTGATGGAGTTGCAACTAAATTTTTATGATAAAGATAAATACTATTTAAAGATATTATGCATAATGAAACCTGTTGTCTCTGATAATATATTTTAGAGAAAAAAGGTTTTATTTATAAAATTAATTTAAAGACAAAGATGAAAGAATATACTTAAAATTTTAGTATTGTATCTATTTATTTAGGAAAACTATAATTAGAGAATAAAAGGAGGCATAACGCTATGAAACATATAAACATATCAAAAGAAGCTGGATTTAAGTTGGAAAATAGTTATGCAAATCTTTCATCAATATTTTTTACTAGACAGAATCCTGAACATGTACCAGCGCCACACTTAGAAGTACTAAATTACTCATTAGCAGAAAAGTTAGGTTTAGATGCAAATGTATTACAAAGTAAAGAAGGAGTAGAGATACTATCAGGAAATAAGACTTTAGAAGGATTTACACCAATTTCACAAGCCTATGCAGGACATCAGTTTGGATATTTTACAATTCTTGGTGATGGAAGAGCAGTTCTAATAGGAGAACATATTACACCAGAAGGTGAAAAAGTAGATATTCAGCTTAAAGGTGCAGGTAAAACTCCATATTCAAGAGGTGGAGATGGAAAATCATCTTTAGGACCCATGCTTAGAGAATATATTATCAGTGAAGGGATGAATGGATTGGGCATTCCAACAACACGTAGCTTAGCAGTAGTTACAACAGGTGAAAATATAATTCGAGAAGGTCTTATGAAAGGTGCAATACTGACTCGTGTTGCAAAAAGTCATATACGTGTAGGTACATTTGAATATGCTGCAAAATTTGGTTCAGTTGAAGAAATTAGAGAGTTAGCTGATTACACTATAGAAAGACATTTTAAAGAATTAATTAATGAGGAAAATAAATATCTTTTATTACTTAGAGAAGTAATAAAGCATCAGGCTCATCTTATTGCAAAATGGCAGTTAGTTGGTTTTATCCATGGAGTAATGAATACCGATAATATGGCAATTAGTGGAGAAACTATTGATTATGGACCTTGTGCATTTATGGATAAATATGATCCTGAAACAGTATTTAGTTCTATTGATGTTAATGGAAGATATGCTTATGGAAATCAACCTAAAATTGCAGTATGGAATCTTGCAAGGTTTGCTGAAAGTTTGTTACCCATTTTACATAATGATAAAAATGAATCAGTTAAATTAGCACAAAATGAAATATCAAAATTTATTACTTTATATAATGAAAATTATCTTTCAGGAATGAGAGCAAAGCTTGGTATATTTAATGAGGAAGAAAATGATGAAATTTTAATTAACCAGTTGTTAAATATTATGAAAAAGTATAATGCTGATTACACAAATACTTTTAGAAGTTTAACTATGGATAAAACTGAAGATACAGAATTATATGGTAAAGAGGAATTTAATAATTGGTATAAAATGTGGCAGGAAAGGCTGATAAGACAGAAGGAATCAAAAGAATTATCGAGAAAGCTTATGGAAAATAATAATCCATCAGTAATTCCACGTAATCATCGTGTAGAAGAAGCTTTAGAGGCAGCAGTGAAAAATAATGATTATACTGTAATGAGCAAACTGTTAGATGTTATTACAAAGCCATATGATTATTCTGTAAAAAATGATTATTATGTTACTGTACCTAAAACATCATGCGGTACTTATAAAACTTATTGTGGGACATAAAGTTAATTAATAATACACATGTAAATTCAAATTTGAAAAATATATAAAAAAATTATCTGCCAGAGGTCGTAAAAAGACTTGGCAGAAGATGCTTATGACTATTAACAACAGTCTGAATCACAGTCACAATCTGAACAGCAGCATTTACATCTGCGATGTTTTTTGTGTTTGTGATGTTTTTTTTCTGAGTCTCCAGCAGTGCCACTGCAGTTAGAACAGCAATCAACTGCGTTATCTACAAGCTTGTCAAGAACACATGATACATTATTCATAAGCTGGGAGTTTGAATTCATAAAGTAATTTGCAGTATATTGTGTAGTCCACCAGTAGAGAATTATAAGGAGAATTATCAAGGCCTGATACTGTTTAGAGATTAAACCGAAGCTTTGCATGCCATTTAATTCTCCAGCATCATAAGCATTAGCAACACAATTGTTCATACCAAGAGTGTTGTTGAGATCATTAATACTGTTGCTCAGGTTGTTAAAATCACCGTTAAGCTCATTTATACATCCGAAATCGTCCATAAATCTCTCATCCTTTAAAATATAGTTTTATACTTTATTCTATGGAAATAGCAACCATAATGATTATGTTTTAAATAGAAAAAATTAAATATTTTAACAATATTAAAATATACTTCTTAATATAATATTAGAAACAGGTTATATACATATTAAAAATATTAATATATAAAAAATATCTAAGTTCTTTTGATAATATACATATTATTCATTTTTATTAAGTCTGATCATCAAAAATTTAAAATATTATATAAAGAAAAACTTCACAATAATTTTTTAACTTTTTTGAAATTTAAAGCATATAATGTTTACGTTAGTAAGTGCTATATGTTTTGACTTTTCTTATATATTTTAACTTGATAGTTTTTAGAATGACATTGTAAACATGAGTAATATCAAGGATAAATTGTTGTAGTATTTATATGGGAGATTGTCTATGGAAAACAATAAAGTAATAAATATAAAAAATAAATTATTTAAGAGTAAAAATTTTGATTATTCTGATTGTAAGATATATACACCAGAGATGGTTAAAAAATATAAAGAATGTTTCAAATTTACTATGAAGGTAACAAAGAATCATGATAAAACTTTATTTATAATGTACAAAAAGGTTGAACAGTGGTACATGCATGAAAATATAAATTGGAATATGGAGAAAATTCACATAAAGACAAAGCTTGGTTCTTATACAAGCGGTGGTTGTGGAATTGAAGCCTCTCTTCTGGCTGGTCTTACAGCAAGTGGAGTATGTACTTATATGGATACTTATATGAAAAAGCTCAGTCCTTTATCTCTCGCAATTTATGCTGTAGCTGTATTGTTTTTTGGTATGAAAGTACTTGCTGACGAAGATAAAACTGTGGAAATGTATAACATGTTTTTAGACGTAATTAATGAATTAGAAGAAAAAAATTACTCTAGAAAATAAGCATATTAAAAGTGATTTTTACACAACATAGTTTCATAGAAAGGATGTGTTGTAATATGAAAAATCAAAAAGAAACTAATTGTAGTAGCTGTAATACTGGAGCAATAAGTAGTTGTGAAAGCTCACAAAATACATTAAAAGCTGAAACAAATACAAAATTATCAAGCGGATGTAATAAAAAAGATGCAGGAAATAATGCTTGGACTTCAGTAGCACAAAATTATGATATTAAAGAATCTTGTGAAGAACATAAAAAAGATGCGGGAAATAACCAGTGGTGCTCAACTTGTAAATAAAAAAATAAAGCAATAATTATTGAAAGGCGTGATTCTTATGAACTTTTCAAAAAGCAATAATACCAAGGGGCTTAAACATTATGAGCGCGCTGGTGGATATATTTCTTATGATCCTTCAGTTTTAACAGAGCATTATCAAATTAAAGGATTTGAGGGCGATGATAAAGAAGATCCTAACAAATCCCAAAGTAAATGGTGCTAAATTATCTCACACTATTGAAAAGGAACTGCACAGCAGTTCCTTTTTAAATGTATAGAAAATCTAGTGAAAAACAGAACATATGTTTAAAAGTTATTTAATTATGATATAATTACTAGATAATGAATAAAAATTTAGATTTAAATAGATTAATTAGGAGATTTTATGTCAGAGGAGTTAAAAAGTATATTAGACAATGTAATATATCTTGATATAGAGACAACAGGTCTTGACGAAACGAGCAGTGAAATTATTGAAATAGGTGCAATAAAATTTAAAGATAATACAATTACAACATTTGAAACTCTTATAAGACCTAGGGGACGTGTTCCAATTGGCATTTATAATTTATGTACAGGTTTAAGTAAAGAAGAACTTTATAGTGCACCATCTCTTGGGAATGTAAGAGAAAGCCTTTCGCAGTTTTTAGAAGATCTTCCTCTAATATGCCATAATGGAAATTTTGAAAAGAAGTTTTTTAGATATCATCTTCCGCAGATTAAAAATACAATAATGGATTCAATGGAACTTGCAGCAATCCTTGAACCATATCATAAAGAATATAATCTAAATGCACTTATGAAGACTGTTACAGATATGAATAAAAATGAAATTCACAGAGGACTTGATGATTCTATAAACACACTAAAGGTTGTAAACAGTCTTTTGTGCAGACTTTGGAGCAGTGAAGAAAAGAAAGGAAAAAAGAGAACTTTATATGAAAATATAAATAAATATTATCCCTATCTAAAAAAATGGTCGTGGAATAAACATCTTTTAAAGCCTCCATTTTTTATTTACGATGATTACGATTATGTATCATATAAAGATAAGAAAGAAAATGAAACTTTCCTTGAGCCATTAAAAATTGATTATAAAAAGTATGAGGAACTTTTAAAGGACGAGAAGATATGGAATAATGGTGGAGACTTTGGATACACTTATAGAAAAAATCAGCTGGAATTTTCAAAAAAGATACGTGAAAATTATGAAAAAGGCGAAAGAATATTTATTGAAGCACCTACAGGTAGTGGAAAGACCTTTGCATACGTTATTATTGCAGCAATCGGCACATATTTAAATTCTCTTAAGAAAAGAAAAGATGATGCAAGCTTCATAATATCAACTAACACAAAGGAACTTCAAAATCAGCTTATAGAACGTGACATACCCAATATTTTAAAAAAGCTTTGTCTTTATGATAAGCTTAAGTTTGGTGCTATGAAAGGAAAGGCAAATTACATCTGTGTAGAACGCTTAAATAAATGTGATAGACTTGAAGGCGATGAAGAGGGAAACTTAGCACTTCTTTTTCTTAGAAGGCTTGCAGAAAAAGGTGAGTATGGGGACATAGAAAATATAAGCTATTTTATAGTAAAGCGCTTTAACCTTGAAAGATATTTTAAAGATGTAACTTGTGACAGTGATTCTTGTAATCTTGAAAAATGCATAAAGCCATGCTATTTGAGAAAGAGATATAATGAACTTCCCACTGAAAATATAACTGTTATTAATCATTCGCTTCTTGCATGCTGGCCATATACTGAAAAGAAAAAGATAAATCATCTTATTATAGATGAGGGTCATAACCTTATGGAAAAGTGTTATGATTTTTTTGCAGAAGAATTTACAAGTAGCGAATTTCTTGAAAGCCTGGATATGATTGATAAGGGACATCCAAATATAATAGGACTTCTTTTGAATTTAAATGCATCCTTTGGATTCAGGGAAACGATTGAAAAAGATAAGATTATGTATCTTGTAAATGAAATAATAGTAAACTTAAATATACTTATGAATGATTTTAGAACCATGAGGCTTGTTAGCGGAGAATATGATTTCAATACTGAGTTTTTTATTCCACGTGATGACTTAAAGACCATGACTAAATGTCTTCAGCCAGAAATAAGTGCATTAAAAGAAAGTATATATCCTCTTTATAAAATGCTTAATACATATGTATCAAATATTGTTCTTGATGATGAAGTTACAGGTGATAATGATTATAAGAATATAAATGATTATATTATAAAATTAAAAGGAACTTTTGATATGCTCGATAAGTTTCTTGAAGCATCAACTTTCTTTGCTAAAATCCTTGAAATTGATAAAGAATATGATGAGTTTAGATTAAAGACAGTTCCTTTAAATGTGGGTGAACTTGTTAATGAACATATGCTTAAAGATGTTAAGAGCACAACATTTTTATCAGCTACACTACGTATAGAAAACTCATTTAACAGGATAAAAAAGCATCTTGGCCAGGAAAAAGCAAATGATTTTTTAATACCACCTGTGTTTGATTTGAAGAAACAGACAAAGATTTTTGCACTTACAGATATGGGACGTTATGATGATGCAAATTACATAAAGAGAATTTCAAATTTTATTTATGAAACGAGTAAGAAGCTTAGTGGACATGTACTTGTCTTATTTAATAATAATATAAGGCGAAATGGTGTATATGAAGAGTTAGAAATGCTTACAAGGGGAAGCAAGATAGAAGTTCATACAAACAAAAAATCAATTAATATATTAAATGATAAGAACAGACAGGCAATAATACTTGGAACAAAGGGATTTTTTGAAGGAATAGATGTACCTGGAGACGGTCTGTCATGTGTAATGCTTGATAAACTTCCTAACCATAGCCCAGAGTATCCAATTTTAAGGGCGGTTACAACATATCAGCATAAGATGTATCAGGATTTTAATTATCCTCAGCTTTGTATTAAGGTAAAGCAGATTTATGGAAGGCTTGTACGAAGTACTTTTGATTATGGCTACTTTATAATACTTGATCCAGGAGAAAATCAATATACACTAAGAAATCTTCAACGTGATTTAGGAGGACCTGTTATAGAGAGTACCACGTCACTTAAAGTATTAGAAGGAATGGAAAGTGATTATAATAATTGGAAGAAACGTAATCTTAATATAATGATAAAGAAGCTTCAGCGTGAAAAAAAAGACATAGGTGTAGAGTTTGAAGGAGAATCTAAGAAACATAAGATGTTCTGGGAACTTGAAGGTGTGGAAAATGGAATTTATAATTTTAAGAATATAAATTATGAACTTAAGGGAAAACTTTAAAGGATTGAATTAAATTTAAATAATAAATGAGGTGGAAACATGTGTACAGCATTAAGTATTAAAGCAGATAATGGAGAGAATTTTTTCGGGAGAAATATGGATCTTGCATATGAGTTTAATCAATGTCCAATGATTATTCCAAGAAATTATGAAATTGAAAATAAAGTTACTGGAGAATATCTATCTAATAAATATGCGATTATGGCAATGGGAACTATAATTGATAATCATCCAGCATTAGCAGATGGTATGAATGAAAAAGGCTTAGCATGTGCAGGCTTGAATTTTACTGGTTATGGTTATTTTGAAGAAAAACCAGTAGAGGGAAAAATTAATATAGCACCATATGACTTTATAGGATGGATTTTATCTAATCATTCTACAGTAGATGAGGTTAGAGAAGAACTTAGTAATCTAGAATTAGTTAATGTTCCTATAAATGATAAAACACCAGTATCAATACTTCACTGGATGATTACTGATAAAAGTGGTAAATCAATAGTAGTTGAAAAAACAAAGGATAAATTTGCAGTTTATAATAATCCTGTAGGAGTAATGACTAATAATCCAACCTTTGATTGGCATCTAACAAATTTAAATGAGTATGTAAAGTTAAGTCCTGATAATCCTAGTGATACTAGCTGGAGTGATAAAAAATTATCACCATTAGGTATTGGAGCTGGTACTTTAGGGATTCCAGGAGATTTTGCTTCAGTTTCAAGATTTGTAAGGATTGCATATATTAGAGCTAATATGCCATCTATAGAAAATGATATAAAAGCTATAACTCAGTTTTTCCATATGCTTGATTATGTTAAGATGGTTAAGGGTGGCGTTATTACACCTGATGGTTTAGAAGATTTAACTCTTTATTCTTCTTGTATGGATCAAGAAAAAGGTATATATTATTATAAAAATTATAACAATAGCAGAATAAATGCCGTAGATATGAACAAAGAAGATTTAAATGCTAAAGAAATCAAGAAGTTTGAGTATTTAACAAACCAAGATATTAATTATCAAAATTAATGTGTGAGTTAGAACTTAACAACTGATTTTTAAGTGTAAAGTTAGGGTAAATATAAAAGTATCTTATTTTTGATTGAAGTATAGTCAAAAATAAGATACTTTTATTTTGGGTTTATGGTATTATTTTACTTAAGGAATATAAAGATTTAATTATTTATATTTCATAAAATGCTTAATAAATTAGGGGGAAAGCTTATGAAAGTTAAAGTATTAAATATAGGTATATTTGCATTGAGTTTTGTTTGTTTATTAATAGCAGCTAAATTATTTTGCAATTTAGGTATTTATGCTGATGAATTTAACACATCACCAGATGTAGTCTTAGGAGGTAAAATAGGACTATATATGAATTGGCTTATGATTGGATGTGTTTCACTAATATGTGTATTATCTGGTATGAATTTATTTACTAGAAAGAAGTAAAAAGTTATGTTAGAGAGAGGGGGAGGTAATAATGATGCTACTTACATGGATTATACCGTTGGTTATGATATGTGTTTGGGGGTTAGGGATTTATGCACTTGTTTTATTAATAAAAGCATTAAGAATATATATAGATAAAAATTCTTGATTTTATTGTATGAAAAAAAGTGAGTTAGAATAGTATTAAATTATTGTTTATACCTGTGTTTTCTAATTAATTAAGATATATGGAGTGGAAGGATTTATTATTATGTTTAATAAAAACTCATTAAATAATAAGATTATAAATACAGTTGTTATAATTTTATGTATTGTATTAATGTATATAATAATTAGTTCAATTATTATATGGGAAAAAACAAGTGATTTATTTTATATTATATCTGGAGTTATTGTAATATTAGGAATATTGTTTAATATATATCTTTTATTAAAAGAAAAAAGGTAATATCAGGATTAATAAGTGATTTGAAATAGTTAAACTATATTTTTTTGAGGTGTAAAATGATAATATGGATAAATGGCGCTTTTGGTAGTGGGAAAAGTACAACAGCAGAATTATTACATTCAAAGATAGAGATTTCTCATATATATGATCCAGAACAAGTAGGATATTTTTTATGGGATAGCTTTCCAATAGGCATGAAAGAAAAAGGTGATTTTCAAGAACTTGAAATATGGCGTAGTATAAATTATCAAATAATAAAGCACATGCATGACAATTATAATGGAATTCTAATTATTCCCATGACTATTACAAATATAGATTACTATAATCAAATAATAGGAAATTTAATTAAAGATGGTGTTAAGGTTTATCATTTTATTCTTAATGTTGACAAAGACAATATTAAGCATCGATTAATCAGTAGAGGTGAATTTGAAAATTCATGGGCTGAGCAACAGATTGATAGATGTTTGCAAGCATTTAAAAGTACTATTAACGGTGAAAAAATCGATACGAACAATTTAAATGTTGAACAAGTAGTAAATATTATTATAACGAAAATAATTTATTAAACATATAAAAAGATAATCAGTTTTAAATATCACATTATTCAAAAAATAAATGAATTTTGTGATATTTTTATTTTAATAAATAAAAAAGTATGTTGACATAATATCTAGTAAGTTATACTATATAGTGGTATTAAGTAATACTTACTACTGAAAAATATGTATTATGAGGTTATTTATATGGAAAATATAACGGAAATGTTAAAAGGAGTCCTTGAAGGATGTATTCTTGAAATTATTAGCCATGAAGAAATATATGGTTATGAAATTACTAGAAGATTAAATGCACTTGGTTTTTCAGATGTTGTAGATGGAACAGTTTATACAATATTAGTACGACTTGAAAAAAATAAGTTGGTAGAAGTTACAAAAAAGAAATCTGATATGGGACCACCGAGAAAATTTTTTACTCTTAATGATGCAGGTCATGAAGAACTAGAAAAGTTCTGGTCAAAGTGGGAGTTTGTTTCAACAAGGATTAATAAATTAAAGAAATATAGTGTAGGAGATTAAATAATGAATTTTTGGGATAAAATCACTGGAAATGACATAACTAAAGAAATTAAGTCTTTTGAATTTAGAGTTAAAAAGCTACCCAATGATTATCAAGTGGAATGGGAAAAAATTAAATCTAATATTTGGGAAGAATCTGATTTTAGTGGGCGTAATATCATACCAATTCTTGAAGGAGTGCTTAGTTTCTTAGAGGAAAGAGCTGCTGATGGTTTGAGTGTAGACGTAGTTTTAGGTGAAGATATGAGAGAGTTCTGTTCAGAACTAGCTTTGGAATATAACGGGAAGTCTTTTCGTGATAAGTGGAGAAAGCAGCTCAACAGTAATATTTCTAAAAAGTTAGGCAAATAGGAGGATTAAATGAGCATAAAAGATATAATAAAAGGAAAAAAAGAATGGAGAGCCCACATGGCTCGTGTAAAAATGTTACCAAAAGATTATCAAATTGTTTATGAGGAAATTCAAAAATATCTTTTTAAAGCAGGGCCTGTTGAGTTAACAGAAGACATAGATTTACTTGTTGGCATTGTTGATCTTTTCGAAGAAGGAGCAGAATTGCAGAAAAATGTGTTAGAGGTGACTGGGAGTGATGTAGCTGCTTTTTGTGACGATTTAATAAAATATTCAAAGACTAATACTGATATATAACAAAAATCAGTTAACTAAATAAGTTAGTAAGACTATACAAAAGTTATAGATAAAATGAGATGGATAAATTTACATAACATAAATAAGAAAGGCTTAGTGCTGGAAACACTAAGCAATTTCTAGAATGTTTTTAGTTTTAGAGCTATTATTTAGATTAATTTAAAAGTAAATAAAATTATGAAAAAACATAACTCTACCAAGAATAGTTGTGATTTTTTAATATATTTTAAAACATTTAAGACCAATATATATAAGTTCCTCGACAAATATGTGATTTGTTTGAAATACATAACAGATTTAATCTATGTCCCAAAATGATGTAGGTTCAAGTGTATCTTTATCTACAGTAACCCCTCTTAAATCATTACACTCTCCTAGAAAATAAATCAAATATTCATTTTCTTCAACAGCGGAATCTTCATTAGAATCTAATATCTTAGCTTTTTGCCATGGACATCTAAATGTATAGTTTGAATTTTTATAAAAATTATCAAGTACTATTTTTCTAACATCATCCATATTACTCAAGCTAGCACTAGGTTCAATTCCCATAAAATGATGTCCTAAAATATTATTTAAATCACTTATAATTTTCTCATTTTTACCAACATACAAAACAATCATATTTTTATTTTTATAAAAATATGGATATGAGTTCCAACTAAGATCTATACTTGTTCCTATTTCATTTTCATATGAAAATCCTCCATAAAAAATGTTTGCTGCATCTTTTTCCATTTCTTCATTACTAGCATAAGTATATACTTCTAAATTTTCATTACCAATGCTTATTATTTTTTTCTCACCCTTTAAAAAACCTTTTTCAGTATTTTTAATTTCAGGACTATATCCAGTATTTTTTAATTCATTTAAAAACGAAGTTATTGTAAGAGAAGTACTATCACTTTGTGTGTTATCAGTAGTGATTTCTGTATTTTTTTCTTCAATCCAGACGCCATCACTTCCAATAGTGTAATTATCAATAACTGTATTTTTAGCCATAGTTCCATCAGAATTTAAGTAATACCACTTACCATTATCAATAACCCATCCTGTTTTCATATACCCTTGACTATCAAAATAATACCATTCTCCATCAATAAGTTTCCAGCCAATGGACCATGAATTACCTTCAGTATTCCACCATCCATAAGAATCCTTTACCCATGCAGCATTTGCTTTTACGGTATATAGTGTAGATAGGGAAAGTACTCCTAATATAAGTGCTATTATTTTTTTGATTTTTTTCATATATTTTATCTCCATCCTACTATATTTTATATATCATAACAATTATACAACATTATTACATTTTTGTGTTTATTATGTAAATAAATTGATTTGTATGTATAATTTATATAGGATTAAACTGAAAAACTGAAATTTGTATAGGAGATTTAAAATGAAAATAGTAATAATACGCCATGGGGAAGTAAATATGAACTTTTACTCATGGATTTTTTGTTAGAACATTACTACATGAATTAGTGGAAAGAGGATTTTAAATTAATAAAAATAAAATTAGAATGAATAACTTGGAAGAAATTACTGCATATAAGTAAGTTTATAAATTACAATTTATGTTATAATTTATTATTAGTGTAAATATAAAACTATATATGAATTTATGTATAGTAAAATACTGAATTTTACTGAGGAAGGAATATTTAATGAAATATATAAAGAAAATACCACCTACAGATAGTGATTTTAGTAATATGTTGATATCAACGGGTTGGAAGAAAATAAAAGAACCTTCAAACCTAAACGAGGCAATCTTGCAGTCAATACCTTTTATGATTATAAATGGTATTATTTTCATGGTGATTGCATATTGTATATACCCACCAATAGAAGAGTTTATAAATAGCAAGAACAGTATTAGTATCACATTAAATATAAATATCATGACGATACTATATATTGCTATTACTTTTTTATTCATGACAATACATGAATTAATTCATGCATGCTTCATACCTGATTTCTTGAAGTCAGATAAGACATATTGGGGAATAAATGTGCTTTTTGGTTTTGTTTGTACTACTGAAAAAATCAAGAAGAGTAGATATATAATTATTTCTATAATGCCATTTATTTTATTATCAATTATATTTCCATTAATACTAAGTACTTTTGGGCTATTGAATGAGTTTATATTATTTTTATGCTTATTAAATGCAATGGGCTCGTGTATAGATTTCTTAAATATATGGAATATATTAAGACAAGCTCCAAATGGTTCTTATATTCTAAACAATGGTGGTGAAACATATTATAAATAATTATGTATGATATTTATGAATTAGTTTATATTTTAAATTAACGTTATAAATTCGTATACTAATAAGATAGATAAAAGAGGGGGAAGTAAGATGAATTGTGATATCAAGAAAAGAACCATAATGATCTTTCCACAATTTGAAAATATTAATATTATTAATGAAATAAGAGAAAAATATGACCCACTTGCAAAACATGTTAGACCTCATATTTCTTTAGTATTTACATTTGAAAGTAGTCTTACAGCAAGTGAAGTTAACGAACATTTAAAGAAAGTTCTTGATGGAATTAGGCCATTTAGGCTAACTTTACAGGAAATAGTTAAAGTTGATAATCCTTTAGGAATGTATCTATTTTTAGATGTAAAGCAAGGTGATGAAGAAATAAAGAAAATGAATTTGAAGTTATACACAGGAATTTTACAAATATACAAGCCTACTTGGTTAAATCAAGAAACATTTATGCCTCATATGACAATAGGCTATTTTACTTCTAGAGAAGATTTAAATATAGCATTTAAAGATACTGAACTTATAAAACAAAATTTCAGCACAATAGTAGATAAAATTTCTGTTGAAATTATTGATGAAAACGAAGATTCTATTATTGAGATGGAAATAGACTTAAGTGATGAATAAATTACAGCGATAGGTTGAAAAGACTATATGAATACGTAATATGCAGATTTTGCGTAGCAAATTATAAAATGTTCTGTAAAAATTGAATAATGGTATTTTACAAAATATGTTATGATTGATTCATAATAGTAAATTATTACGAAGTGCATAACGATTTTTCTAAAAGGAGAAAGTAAGAATGAGTATTTATATTGAAACTGAAAGGCTTATATTAAGAGAATTTACTTTAAATGATGTGGAAGAATTACATTCTATTTGCAATCAATCGTATATATTAAAATGGATGCCTGATTGGAAAAGAACAGTTGCAGAAAGAAAGGAATGGATAAGTTGGGTTCAAAATAATTATTTGAACCCAACAAAAGATGTTGCAAGAATAATGATTGCAGTTACTCTTAAATCCAATAAGCAACTTATAGGTATGGTAGGTATTGGAAATAAGGAGGGAGTAAATAATGAAATAGAAATAGCATACTTTATTTCAGAAGAATATAGTAGTAAGGGATACATAAGTGAGGCTTCAAAGGCAATGACAGAGTGGGCGTTTACTAATTTAAAACTTGATTATCTAATAGCTATTGTTGAAACTGATAATATACCATCCCAAAGGGTAGTTGAAAAATGTGGATTTAGTAAAATGAATACCAAAATGATTTTAAATAGTGGATACACCGAAGAAAAGCCATTTTATTATTATAGGATATATAACAAAATACATTGATATTAGCACTAATACACAACATTCATATATTATGAATCAATAAAATTAAATAGCAATTGCAAAATCGTATTATTCAAGAGAATGAATTTGCGATTTTTTTATGCACAATTCTTAGAAGGTGCGTTATAGTAAGAATAATATCAAGTTTATAATGGCAGAATATTATTGGCCTACTGTATAAACAGGAATTTATCCAGTAGAACTATGTTATTAACAAAATTTGAATTTGTAAGGAGTAGAAATGAAATACAATAGGACTATTATATTAAAAAATAAAAAACAATGCCTGATTAGAAACTGCCAAGCAGCGGATGCAAAGGCAGTATATGATAATTTTAATTTAACACATGGACAAACAGAGTTTTTGCTTTCTTATCCTGATGAAAATAGTTTTGATGTAGAACAAGAAAGGCAATTTCTAATTGAAAAGGAAAACAGTGATAATGAAATTGAAATCTGTGCTTTTACAGATGATAAAATTGTTGGAACTGCTGGAATTGAAGCTATTGGACATAAAGATAAAGTTAAGCATCGTGCAGAACTGGGTATCAGCATAGAGAAAGTTTACTGGGGATTGGGCATAGGTCGTGCATTAATAGAAGCTTGTATTGAGTGCGCCAAAAAAGCAGGTTATGTCCAATTGGAGTTGAATGTTGTAGCTTACAATATAGCAGCAATTTTATTATATAAAAGCGTAGGATTTGTAGAATATGGGCGGAACCCAAAAGGGTTTTGTTCTCGTACTGTTGGTTGGCAGGAAGTAGTTCTTATGCGGTTAGAACTTGATTGATAAATTCCAATTTAATTGTTGAGTTAATTCAGAATATTAATCTATTGAGTATTATAGGTGGACAATCCCACCTATATTTTATTATTGGCTATATTTCAACACTATATTAAACATAGCCTTTAATTAAAATGACTGATGACTACATTACTCATAATAAACCGATAAATTATAATTTATGGAGGAGTAAGATTGTGATTATTGAAACAAATAGATTGATTTTAAGGGAGTATACATTAGATGATTTTGATAATTTATATGAGATAGTATCAGACCCTGAAACCATGAGGCATTATCCAAAGCCGTTTGATGAAGAACGTACAAGAGATTGGATTGAATGGAATCTTGAAAATTATAAAAATTATGGTTTTGGTTTGTGGGTTGTTACTTTAAAGGAAACAGGTGAATTTATAGGTGATTGCGGCATATCAATTCAGAATATTGATGGGGAACTATTACCTGAGATTGGTTATCACATACACAAGAAATATTGGAGAAGAGGTTTTGGGAGTGAAGCAGCTAGAGCCGTAAGGGATTGGGCATTTGAGAATACAGATTACAATTGTATTTATTCTTATATGAAGTATACAAATGTTGGTTCATATTCTACTGCTATTGCAAATGGTATGAGGAAGGTAAAAGAATATCAAGATGAAAAGAATAAGATTTCATATGCATATGCAATAACGCGGGATGAATGGAAGTTACTATAATGAATAGACAGTATTTAGTGTAGACAAATTCCATGCTTTTGAATAAGTAAAACATATACTGACAAATATGATCTATCAAATCCATTCTCAGATTTAAAAATGGTAAATAATAACGGTCTTATAATGTTTTATTGTTCACAGTTTATGAAAGAAAAGATATTTTCTGATAATAATAGAATAATGTTTCCATTATTGTCACATGTATAATCAATATTTAAAGATGTAATTTACTTACTACATCTTCTGCAGATTTGACGTAGTAACTAATAAAAATGATCTTTGAAAATTAAACAATATGATTTTTACAAAATATGTTATAATTAATAATAGTAAATAAGTACCAATTAGAGAATATTTATAAAACACTTAGTATTTGTTTTTTTTAAATAAAAGTGTTTCGATGTTGTATAGAATATAGAAGAAGTATTAAAAAAAGTTCGAAAATTATGATATATAATTGTGGAGACTTCTTTTAGAAAAGGTAGAAGGGATGACTTTTTTATAACCGATTTCAGTAGAAATAATAAAACTAATAATTCAATAAACACGCTTAATTTAGATGCATAGCGTATATATGATGTCTATAGAATAATGACATACAAATCAAAATTAATAAATAGAAATAAAGGAGATTATAAGAATGAATCCATATGTAGAATGCCCAACAATAAAAACAAAGAGCTTTACAATTAGACTTATTAGAGAGTCTGATAGAAAATCACTTTTTAGATGCTATAATGACAAAAGAGCAGTTGAATGTATGAATGATGATAATTGTGACTTTAGTTTTTATGTTGATTCTGAGGAGAAGATGCAAGAGACAATTGGCTATTGGATTAATTTTTACCAAAAGAAATATTTTGTTAGGTTTTCTATAGTTGATAATGCAACAGAAGAGGCTGTAGGTACAATAGAGGGCTTTAGTGGTGAAACAGGGGTTCTACGTGTAGATATTTGTAGTGAATATGAGAAAGCATGCTATCTATCTGAACTATTCAATTTTGCAAGAGATAATTTCTATGAATTCTTTGGTAATGAATATATAGTAACAAAGGCTATTTCTAAGGCATTAGAGCGTCGTGAGGCTTTGGTAAACAATAGATGGGAGAGCATTGATACATACAGAGATTATCGTGATTATTATAGGATTAAACTGATTTAGATAATAAAGAAATATATATTGTTATGAAAATTTCATAATCGAAGTAAAGAATATGCACTATGTATACCTGCATACTAGGGAGGATATCAATGAATAATAATTAATTCTATTGATTATATTTAATGGTGTGTATTACATACCGAATAAGTTAAAAGATATCAATATCTTCATAAGAAGTAAATTCAATAAAAGAAGCATGGGTTTTATAAAACAGGGAATGTTAATATGTTATCAGACAGTATATCAGAAATAGAGATGAAACAAGTATTTAGTGAATTCTAATCTATCGTTGAGGTGATTCTTAATTTTTATATTTAGCAATTATAATTTGAAGAACGATATACAGAAATGATGTAAAAAATTATTTATATAATTCACAGACAAATGGTAAATTGAAAAAGAAAGTTTTATTAATAAAGGAGAATATAGAAATGAAAATTGAGATAAATGATTTAATTATCCGTAATTTTGAGTTGAGTGATGAAGAGGATTTGTGTGAATATATGTTACAGAGAGTTAATGCTAAATTTGAGGCATATCCAGATTTCACTTGCCAGAAAGCAAAGAAAGAGATTGAAGTTAGGGTAAAAAGTGATGAATTCTACGCAATTGAGTTGAAAAAAGAGCATAAGGTTATTGGAAATATTTATTTAGGAAATAGAAGTTTTAATACAAGAGAGCTTGGATATGTATTAAATGAGAAATATCAGCATAAGGGATATGGAAGCGATGCCAGCAAAGCAGCTATAGAATATATGTTTAATCAAGGCGTTCATCGAATTTATGCAGAATGTGCTCCTCAAAACATACCTTCATGGAAGTTAATGGAGAAGATTGGAATGATACGTGAAGCACATTTTAGGAAAAATGTTTCTTTCCATCAAGATGAGAAAGGATGTCCTATATATTGGGATACATATGTATATTCAATATTAAATCCATATAAGTAGGCTCATTCTGACTGACAAAATTCTTATATTATGAATAAATAAAATTAAATAGCAAATTGTAAAAATCATATTATTCAAGAGATTGAATTTGTTATTTTTTTATTCACAATACTTTTATTAAATTGCGAAGTAAAATTATTTATATAATGTAGAGGTTAATAATGAATAGTAAAATAGAATTTGATTCAGAATTTTGTAATGTAAAATACATTGAGAAGGATAATATAGTATTTCTAACATGGAAGAAATTCTGCTGTTTAGATGATTATAGAAAGCCAACAATGTTTGCGTTAGAGTTAATGAAACAATATTCTAATAGTAATTTTGTGTTTGATGCAAGAAATGGATTTGAAGATAATAAAGCAGATGTTGAATGGGGATTTTCTTTTTTACTTCCAGAAATGGCAAAAACGGATTGTAAATATGTTGTGTTTATAATGAATGAAGTTGAAGAGATAGAAGAAGAAATGGATATGTGGACGAAGGAATTTAAGAAGTATTTTGTTGTGAAAAAAGTAGAAAATTATTCAGAAGCAGTTGAATTTATATTAAAGTAATGAGTATAGTCTCAATCTATAGTTAATTTATCATCTTCTTATATTGAGTATTATAGGTGGACAATCCCGCCTATAATTTTTAAGGCTGTATTTCAACATTATATTAAAACACAGCCTTTTAATAAGAATAATTTCACTACAACCATATAAAAATAGAACAAGGTATGAGAAAGTTTTATCTATGAAAAGTACTGGAGTTTATTAGAAGATAAATCATACTATAAATTACAAGTTGTAAAGTAGATTGATAAATAGGAATTTGAAGGGGTGATTGATGATGGAAATTTGGGATGGATATTTTAGAGATGGAACACGTGCTAATATTGACTTAGTTCGTGGTGATATATTACCAGATGGTTTGTATCATATGGTATGCGAAGTTCTTGTTCAACATAAGGATGGCGATTATTTGCTCATGAGACGTGATATCTCTAAATCTAATTATGGTGGATATTATGAAGCTACAGCAGGAGGTTCTGCACTTAAAGGTGAGGACAAGATGGCATGTGTTAAGAGAGAATTACTTGAAGAAACTGGAGTTGTTTCGGAAAACTTTAAAGAACTTGGCAGATTCATTTACGATGATTATAAGTGTATTTTCTATACTTTCTTGTGCACTACGGATTGTGATAAAACATCTATAGCACTTCAGAATGGAGAAACTATGTCATATAAATGGGTAAATGAAACAGATTTTATTTCGTTTGTAAACTCAAAAGAAATAATAGAAATACAGAAGAACCGTTACTTAAACTATTTCAATCAAAAAGGATATTTACACAGATAAATTCCAATTTGTCGATTAATATTGCCTCCCTTTTATGTTTTATTTTTATTATAATCTAAATGCTCATAATTTTAAACAGATACAAATATCAAAGAAAAATATTATCATATTTATCTTGACAATGGTAAGTTTAAGGCGGTTTTAAGACTGTCTTGTAAAAATGAAAGATTAAATAATAGTTTTAGAGTTAATTTAGAAAATTAGTATTAGCTTTTTTAGTTATATGTTATAAATATGAATGTTATAAATATCACATTATTCAAATAATAAAGAATAGTGTGATATTTTTTGTGCTCAACTCTTATATACTGCGTAATTTGAATATATGACTTAGTAATAGATATAAATGTTTTTTTGAAAATTGCATTATAGCTATTTACAATTTATGCTATAATTAATATATAATGGTGGAATTTTGTTGACTAATATTTTTAATAAATTAATTACCATCAATTAGAGATAAAGTTGTGGAGATATGCAAACCGTTATTATATGGTAAAAAGTCGCGGTCATCTAAGCCGCAGATTAAAAATGGGAGGATAATATTTATGAGATTAGAAGATATAAAACTTTGGGAAAAAAATGTACCTGATGCCGACTTAATTTCTACTATTGGGGACTTGAATAACGAAGGGTTACCTACCCTGACTCCTTATCTATTAAAGGGGGAGAAACCACGCCCTGCAATTATTGTTTGCCCGGGCGGATCATTTCAATTTAGAGCGTCTATTGAAGGAGAACCGATTGCAAAATGGCTAAATCAAATAGGAATAAATGCTTTTGTTTTAAATTATAGGGTTGCTCCTTTTACGCCATTTACGTCAACAAAAGATGCAGTACGAGCAGTTAGATATATTCGGTATCATGCCCTAAAATTTAATATTGATCCGGAACGAATCGGTATGATAGGATTTTCAGCTGGTGGTTATCTCACTGCTTTTGTAGGAACTCGTTTTGATAATGGAATTATAGAACCGGATAGTCGAAATGCGCAAATTATGTCCATGCTTTTGGGAGAACCGGATTTTAACGATCCGATTGATCAAACGAGTTGTAAACTTAATGCAATCATTTTATGTTATGCTGAGACATCCCCATTTTCTATGGAAAAATTGCCGCCAGATTCGTTATTGACAAAAGATATTACAATGGATGAATTTATAGACTTTACTTCAAATCATAAACATGTTACAGCGAAAACACCACCCACATTTTTATGGATTACAGCGACTGATCACTGGAATTTTCAGAGCCAAAACTTACTTTTTGCTCAAGCTCTAAATGAGCTAAATCTACCATTTGATTTACATGTATTCTCTAAAGGTTCTCATGGTTTAGGATTGGGTGAGGATGAACCTACGGTAGGAATCTGGCCAAAACTTTGTGAAAATTGGCTTCGAGGATTATAGCTTTAAAAAGGTTAAGAGTTTTATGGTTCAAAGCAATGTAATTTATTCATATATCAAAGTAAAAGATTTAAAGTATGGAGAGTTAGATTGAAGAAAAAGTTAACTATTGTAATATTAATTATATTTTCAATTTTATATATAGGAGATAAGATAACATCAAATTATCCAGACAACCCTCCTAAATTGAAGGTGAAATATAATGGAAATGAGTTTAAAGCAGAATTAAATGAATATATATGGCAAGAAGTAAAAATACCTGGACAGACAATAGGCAATAGCAATCTTAGTGTATCAGAAATTGAAATGGCACAAGATATGGATAGTATAGATGTAAGTTCTAATGACGTATTAGAAATTAAGCTCTCATATTATAAGAACATTTCAAAAATAGATGTATTTGAAGTTATTAAAGATGGTGAAGATAGAAAAACAATTCCTGTTGAGTTTAGTGGATATGTTATAAAAGCACCAATAGATAAAGGTGAACATGTTTATGTAGTAGATGTTATAGGTGATTTGTCAGTACAATCAAGCCATTCAGCTAGATATGTAATTAAGCTAAACGTAATATAAAAATATACAGTATTTTTACCAGAATGGAAAGTAATAAATTCTAATTTTACTACTGAGTTATAATTTCTTTCTTAATACTAAAAAGCTTGGAGGTTAAGAAAATGAAAAAGAAAGTCATCCTATTATTATGGGGAATGTTATTCCTTATAGGAATATTAATAATACTAAGAAGCGATACTTGGAATTTAGGAAGCGTTATTAGTATGAATATATCAGGTTCAATACTTTCTAGCTTTTCAGGGGTAGGTTTTATAATAGAATTATATTTCAATAAGAAAGATTAACTTTATTTAAAATAACTTTATATGTATGAATTGAAAGGAGAAATATCATGGGACTTATTGAATTAATAAAGGAGATTGTAATTAATAATAAAATACTTTAAAGTATCTATAATAATTTTATCCCTAATCTGTTTGATTGGTTGCCATAATATAAAGTTTAAAAAATATGATGATAAAAATTTAAGTATTGGTATTATAGGTGAAATATCAAAAGTCAGAAAAGATAATATTACATTTAACAAAATAGGATTTGAAGATTTGGAAGAAGAAAATATATTGAAAAAATATGATGCAGTTTTTATTACAAAGGATAATCTTTCAGAAGCATCAAGGGAAAAATATGCTCATATTTATAAAGAATGTAGAGTTCCTTTCTTTTTTATTGAAAATACAAAGGGACATGTTCCATTTATATATGATAATATATCATATGAAGATGCCGATCAAGCAGGGAATCCACCATCTTATGCTACAGGCATATATATAAATGATAATAAATTATTTAGTATTGAATATGGATTATACAATGATATTGAAAATGAAAAAAATATTGAAGATGTATACTCAAGAATTTTTAAAACTATTTTAGAAAACAAAGTATAATATTTAGTATATAAAAATGTGTATATAAAAAGGAGTGTCTTATTTATGAAATTATTAATTAAGCAAAGAGTATTTTCCTGGACTGATACCTATGATGTTTATGATGAAAATGGAAATACAAAATATTATGTGAAAAGTGAGTTTTTTTCAATAGGGCACAAAATACATGTATACAGTACGCTTACAAATTTAGAAGTGGGAAGTATATCGGAAAAAATACTTACTTTCCTACCTGAATTTAATATCCATATAAATGGCAGTAACGTTGGCTCTGTCCGTAAGCAGCTCACATTATTCAGACCCAAATATCACATAAACTATAATGGATGGAATGTTACAGGTGATATTTTTGAATGGGATTATGATGTTGTAGATAATTTTAACAATGAAATTATGCATATATCAAAGGAATTTCTTCACTTTGGTGATACATATGTACTTGACTTTATTAATCAAGAAAATGAAATAATGGGTCTATTACTAGTAATAGCTATTGATGCAGCTAATTGTTCTAAAGGTGATTAAAATTAGCACTAGAAATATTTTAATTATTTATATATGGAGGATATGTTTTGAAGAAAGAATTTAGTAGAATTGTTTTTTTAATTGATTTAGTATTCATTATTTTTATACCTACTATAGCTAAAATCTTTACCCAAAGTGGTTCTGTATTAGATTATATAATTCCATATGTAGCGAATATGTTTTCTTTACTGACAGTAGGTATACTGATAGGTATATATTGCATTGTAAATAATGATTAAGTATATGTCTATAATGCAAGTGTTAAAAATAAACTGAATTTAAGTTTATTTAAATATAGCTATAAGGAACTCATTTATTGATTTAAAAGGAGTTCCTTTTTTGCTAACTAATTAATAAAATGTTCTCTGAAACTTGAAGTTTAAAATATTATTATTAATTAAATTACATATTTTATTATACTATTTGGAAATATTTCTTTAATGTTAAAAATAAAGAATTCTTTAATTTCTGCTAATTGATCCTTAGAATAGATATACTTACCATATCCGAATTGTCCGTATTTAAACTTTCTATCTTCATCATTCATTGGTAATGTAGTTTCAGGAAATATTTCTAGTATTCGATTTTTAGCCTTAGTTGTATATCTATGAGAAATAACTTCAAATATAATCTGTTCATTAAATTCACTAGGTAATTTAGATTTTATGTTTTCAATTAAATCCTTATATTCTTTTTGCCAATTATCATAGATAAAAATAGGGGCAATTATAAATCCTATTTTGTAACCAGCATTAGCAACCTTTACAGCTGCTTCAATTCTTTTATCAATAGATGCTGTATAGTGTTCATAGGTGTTTATGACAGTAGGTGTATTTATACTGAACCTAATTTCAGTATGATTATTATGATTTGCATCTAATAAGGTATCTACATCATTATATTTAGTTACAAATCTAAATCTTCCTTTTTCTTCTTTGCCAATAAATTCTATTGTCTTTTTTAAGGCATTGGTATACGGTTCAAGTGGAATAGGATCAGATGTAGCTGCACCTTCAAAAATAGTTATCTGTGGTAATCTTTCCTCTATATATTCTTTGGCTCTATTTAATACATCATCAATGTTAGTAAAAACTCTTACAAAAGGTTTATCACCTAGCTGTGTATTTAAATAACAATACTCACATCTTCCCATACATCCACTAACTAATGGTAATTGATAATTAGCTGATGGTTTACAAGTTTGGAATTTTAAGCTTTTACGTTTACCTACAACTAATGTCTGTTTTCCAGATTTATATTGTTCAAATAAATTATCACCAGGTATATGACTTTTAATTTTATTAGAAGATGCATTTATTATTTCGATATTGGGATTATTTTTTATTTTATTGTAAATATTTTTACCAACTTCAGTTTCTAATGAATCTTTTTCAAATATAACTCTTTTAGGAATAAACATAATTTCACCTCTAATAATTTTATATTTTTAATTGGTTTATTTTAAGTTTTTACATATATTGAATATAAAATACAAGATTAGATAAAAATATAACCAAAGCTAATTAGAAATAAAAACACTATAACTGGCAGGTGACATTATATGAGAAAGCCCAAATTAATAATAAGTAAATGCTTAAATTCAGAAAAATGTAGATTTGATGGTCAAGGCTATGATGATAAAGTTATATCTTTATTAAGAGATTACGTAGACATAGAAACTGTATGCCCTGAAACTTCTATAGGTTTATCTATACCTAGAAATCCTCTAAGAATTGAAAAAGATAGTGATGTTAATAGATTAATTGAAGCAAAATCAAATGTAGATTATACCTATCAAATGTGTGAATTTGCAGAAGAATTTATAAATGGAATAGATGACATAGATGGATTTATATTAAAAAGCAGATCTCCATCTTGTGGTATAAAAGATGTTAAAGTTTATCCCAAAGCTCAAAAATGTAGTATAAGTAAGAATGCTACAGGTATTTTTTCGAGTAAAGTAATAGAAGGAATGTCAAACATTCCAATAGAAAATGAAGGAAGATTAAAAAATTATAATATAAGGGATGAATTTTTGACAAAAATATTTGCTATTAATGATTTTAAATGTGCAGATAGTATTTTAGATTTTCATAATAAAAACATATTACTTTTAAAATCGTATAGTACAAAAATCAGTAAAGAATTAGATTCTATTGCAAATAAACAAAATTTAAATGAAAAAGATATAGATTTATACAAAAGCAAATTATATGAATTATTAAATAAAAAAAGAAATAAGAAAAGTAAAGTAAAGATTTGTAAGGGTATATTTGAAAACTTTAAAGATAAACTAATAAAAAATGAAATAGATTACTTTTATAATTTGTTAAATTTATATGAAAATGAAAAAACACCATTCAGCTCTATAATAGTTGCACTACAAATGTATTCAATAAGATTTAATAATGAAGAATTACTAAATCAAACATTCTTTAATCCATATCCAAAATGTTTAGTAAATATATCTGACTCGGGAAAGGGAAGAAATTTATAAAACAGTTTAAGGCTCCTACAAGAACTAAAATTACTGCTATTGTATAAAGTATACTCATTATGTAACCTCCCTATAATTGATATCAATATTATATTGTGTAAGTTAATATTTAATATACACAATGTATAAATAAAATGTAACAAAGTACCAAGAATAAAAACAAATTGTAAAGCAAATAATAGTTGTGTACAAAAGTAGTACAAAAAAATAACGAGGTGATACATATGCAAATGAATGCAAAAGATCAATTACAAAGTGCTTGTAACCAATTATCAACTGCTCAAGGTGCTTTAAATCAAGCTATGAGTAGTGTTGAAAAACCAGAGAATAAACAAGAAATAGAAAAAGCTTTAAATGCAATAAATAATGCCGTGTCCGTATCAAATAGTGCATGTCAAAACTACAGAGATTAGTATCTATTAAAGAAACCTTGGTAATTTTTATTATCAAGGTTTTTTTATATAAAAAATCTTATCATATATCTAAAATTTATCTAATATCTGAAATAGTTAGTAGTGCAATGCAAATGTAATTAATTACTATTTATGTTATAATTAATGAAAATGTCGATGCTTAATCTTAAATAAAGTTATTTAAAAGATCAAATTAATAATTTAACGTGAAATGGGGAGTAGAATTGAAAGGGAGAGTGATAAAGTATAAATAAACAACTTAAAATTGGTTTTATAATTATCTCAATTATAGCATTTATCATTACAACCACATTATATAAAAATAAAATTGATAATCAATATTTCAAAGTATACTCATTTAATGGAGAAAATAAAGACATAAGAATAAGTAATGGAATTATAATTGTATATCCAAACAAGCAGATAGTTAGTGGTGGTGAAATACTATATACAGGAAGTAAGAATGAAAACATACAATCATATTCTAAAAAAATTTATATAAATGAAGAAGGAAATAATGACAATGTAGTATTATCTAATTCAGTATCACTTCAAAATGACAATAAAGGAATAGTCTTTCCTGATGAATTTTTATTAAACAAAGGTGTGGGAGAAATAAGTTCGGAAAAACTCTTTAGTGAAGATTTAAATATTATAAAAGATAACTTTTATTTTTGTCTTGATTATTCAAAAGTTAATGGGGAGAAAGGAAATTTTATAATTAAGTTAAATGTAAATGAAGTTAAAATATAACTATACAACAAAATTGGGAGGGATTTTACTTGCAAATAGATTTGAGTACAATTGCTGTTACAATAATTAATATTGTCTTATATTTGGTACTATTAATATTGATATTCAAAGGAATAAAAGTAATAAAGAATTTTATAAACAGAAATAATGAAATGGATAAAAAAATAGATAGTATTATAAAGATATTAGAAAATAAAGAAAAAAATTTAGATTAATAATTTTCTTTATAAAATGTATTAGGAAATTAAATAATACGTAGTTTTTAGAATTTAAATAATAAACTAAAATAAAAAATCTTTCTTTGAAACTTGAACAATACGGTAATGAAATTCATATCAAGAAAATGTTATAGTATAGCAATTGGATTGAGATTGTAAAAGAAAGGTGGATAAAGTATGAAACAATTGTATTTAATTCAATTAGATTATTTATTAAGACTTTTTATTGCTGCAGTATGTGGAATGGCTATTGGATATGAAAGAAAAAATAGAATGAAAGAGGCTGGAATTAGAACACATTTCATAGTTGCTATAGGAGCAGCGCTTATAATGATTATATCTAAATATGGATTTCAAGATCAGATAGGGTGGCCGAACATGTCTCTTGATCCGTCACGTATAGCAGCACAGGTCGTCACAGGAGTTGGATTCCTTGGGGCAGGTGTGATTTTTATGCAAAAACAAACTATAGTAGGATTAACAACTGCAGCAGGGGTTTGGGTTACAGCAGCTATAGGATTATCAATAGGTTCTGGGCTTTATTTTGTTGGGATAGCAGCTACCGTTATTACTATATTAGGACAAATACTTTTGCATGGAAAAATTAGATTTTTATCATCGCCAAGGACAGAAACATTAATGTTACAGATTGTGGATAATGCAGATGCTATTAAATTGCTTCAAGGAATTTTTGAAGATAATGAGATAATTATACTTAATTTAAAAAGTAAAAGAGATGAAAAATCTTCGTTAATTAATGTTGAAGTTATTATAAGAGTATATGAGTCATTTAATATGACTAAATTCTTAAATATTTTGCAAAGTAAAGATTTTATAAAGTCTTTAGAATTTTAAATAGTATTAAAGTAAGCAATAAGATAGCGTGTAAATATTTTAAACGGAGATTGTAATGGAAAACAATTCAATTAGAATAATGTGAGAAACGAATATATAAGGGGGGAATATAGATGAAAATGTATATAGTAGATGCTTTTGCAGAAAAAGTATTCCAGGGGAATTCAGCAGCAATTTGTATTACTGACAGCTGGATGAATGAAGATAAAATGCAGGCTATTGCAGCTGAAAATAATCTTTCAGAAACGGCATTTATAGTTAAAGAGGGAGAGGTTTATCATATAAGATGGTTTACGCCATTATATGAAATAGATCTTTGTGGACATGCAACTCTTGCAAGTGCTTTTATAATAGATAATTATATTGACCCTAATAAAGAGATAATTAATTTCACAAGTCAAAGTGGAGATTTACAAGTAAAATGCAGAGATGGTTTTTATACATTGAACTTTCCATCAAGACCACCACAAAAAATAGAAAAATTAAAAGAAGTAGAAGAGGTTCTGGGAATAGAAATAAAAGAACTTTTTACTTCAAGAGATTTAATGGCAGTCGTTGAAAATGAAAATATTATTAAAAATCTTACTCCTAATTTTGATAAGATGAAAGATTTATCAATAGGTGATGGTATTATAGTTACAGCAGAAGGCAGCGATTGCGATTTTGTGTCAAGATGCTTTTATCCTAAATGTGGTGTTAATGAAGATCCTGTTACAGGTTCAGCACATTGTAATTTAATACCATACTGGTCTGAAAGGCTTGGCAAAACTAAAATGAATGCAAAACAGATTTCTGAGCGAGGAGGAATTTTATACTGCAAAGATTGTGGTGACAGAGTTGAGATAACAGGAAAAGCTGTTATTTATGCTATAAGTGAAATTTTTATTTAAAATAACTAGGAGTTAAAATATAATCTACTATTATTTAGAAAGGTCTTTCATTGAAGTATAGGGTGTAATTACACAAAATAAATGATAATTTGCTATAAATAATTATATGAAAATTACATGTAGATTAGGTAAAAAACTGTATTGTGTGAGGAGAGAATTTGAAATGGATAAAAACATTCAATTATTATATTGTATAGTAGGGAGTGCAGTACTTGCTTTGTTAAATAGTTCTATTTTTGATGATTCTAGATTCTCGTTATTTTCTGCGGGTACCTTAGTCGGTAGATTAATTGATATTTTATGTAATATATTATCACTTGTAGGAATTATATTATTAGGGATATTTTCTATCATATTAATAATAAGGAATATCCCCATGAAAAAATAAAGAACTATTAAGTAGATTGAAGATTTACCACCAGATTACAGAGCTGAGTTGGTAAAAGTAGGCTATATGATAAGAATAACAGCATATGGATATGAAGGTGATCCTAAGCTATCAGATTTAATTTTGGAGGAAACGAAAATGTTTATAGTAAACTTAACATATATTAGACCGCTAGAAGAAGTTGAAAAGTATTTAGCAGAGCATATTACATTTTTAAATAAATATTATGGAACTGACAATTTTATTTGTTCAGGAAGAAAAAATCCTCGTAATGGTGGCGTTATTTTATGCAATGCAAAAAATATAGAAGAGGTAAAGGAAATTATTAGTGAAGATCCTTTTAATTTAAATAAAATTGCTGAGTATGAAATTATAGAATTCCAGCCAACAAAATATTCTGAAATATTTAATGAATGTATTAAATAAAGTGAAGCTGTGGGTATTGAGGTGAAAGCAAAATGAATAATCTAGGAAGTATAACCCTTGAAACAGATAGGCTAACAATCCGAAAATTTAATTTAAATGATGGAATACATGTGTATAATAACTGGGCATCTGATGAAAATGTTACTAAATTTTTAACATGGCCACATCATAAGGCAAAGGGAATGTCAGTAAGCTATGTAAACTGGGTTATTAAAAATTATGAAAAAGATACTGAAAATACAATGTATGAATGGGCAATAGAATTAAAGGAACTTGGACAACCAATAGGGTCAATTGGTGTTGTAGCTTTCAATAAAGAAGTGGAAAGTGTTCAGATTGGTTACTGTATTGGAGCTAAGTGGTGGCACACTGGAATAATGAGTGAAGCATTAAAGGAAGTTATAAGATTCTTTATGGAAGAGGTTGAAGTGAAACGTATTGAAGCACGATATGATCCTCGGAATACACACTCAGGAAAAGTTATGGAGAAATGTGGATTAAAATATGAAGGAACATTAAGAAGTTGTGATAAAAACAATTCAGGGATATGTGATACTTCGTGGTATGGAATCCTTAGAAACGAGTATTTTAATAGATGATTTTTTAAATTTAATTCGACAGGTGACAGTCACCTGTCGAATTTCATATATAGCAAAATATTATATTTTTGTAAAGTTAACTTTTTCACAAAAAAATTATATATAATATATTGTGAATCCAATTTGAATTTTATCACTATATGAGTAAGAGGAAATTATATAATATTATACTGATTATGTGATAGATAACATTCAATTATATAATTAACATAGGAGGAATATATAAATATGAATGATAAGAAAAATACTGATTTAGGAAGCGGTTCAATAGGAAAGCTTCTATTTAAGCTTGCCCTTCCAGCGATTATTGCTCAGCTTGTAAATGTTCTTTACAATATTGTGGATAGAATGTTTATTGGAAGACTAGACAATGGTGACCTTGCCATGGCAGGGATTGGTGTAGCATTTCCTATAATTACTCTTATATCTGCATTCAGTGCACTTATAGGTAATGGTGGAGCACCTATTGCAGCTATTAAAATGGGTAAGAAAGATAATGATGGTGCTGAAAAAATCCTAGGAAATAGTTTCTCGATGCTTATTATAATATCAATAATACTTACTATTGGTTTTAGCATGTTTAAAGAACCTATACTTATGGCTTTCGGTGCAAGTGAAGCTACAATAGGATATGCAACAGGATATCTTGGAATATATCTTTTAGGAACAATATTTGTTCAATTATCTCTTGGTATAAATCCATATATAAATACTCAAGGATTTGCAAAGTTTGGTATGATAACAGTTTTGATAGGTGCTGTAATAAACATAGTTTTAGATCCAATCTTTATATTTGGATTAGATATGGGTGTTAAAGGAGCAGCACTTGCAAGTGTAATAGGACAGTTTGGTTCTGCTGTATGGGCATTAAAATTCCTGTTTGGTAAAAAGAGCATTCTTAGAATAAGAAAAAAATATTTAATGCCAGACATAAAAATTGTAGGTTCTATACTAGCGTTAGGTGTTTCTCCATTTATAATGCAGTCTACAGAAAGCCTTGTTTTAATAAGTCTTAATAATCAGCTTCTTAAATATGGTGGAGACCTTGCAGTTGGAGCAATGGCTATTATGAACAGTGTAATGCAGATAATGCTTATGCCTTTAATGGGACTTACTATGGGAGCACAACCTATTTTAAGTTATAATTATGGTGCAAATAAGATGGACAGAGTGGGAAAAACTTTCAAGCTTCTTCTTGCATCATGTATAACATATACAGTGTTAATAGGTGGAACTGTATTGTTATTCCCAGAATTTTATGTAAGTATATTTAATGACAAGCCTGAACTTGTAGAAATAACATCTTGGTGTATGAGAATATTCTTTATAGGAACATTAATATTTGGAGGACAGATTGCATGTCAGCAGACTTTCCTTTCACTTGGAAAAGCAAAGATTTCATTAATACTTGCTCTTTTAAGAAAGATTATTTTACTTGTTCCATTAACTTTCATATTACCTGTATTCTTTGAAAATAAGTTACTAGGAACACTTGTGGCAGAACCAGTAGCGGATATAGTAGCAACTTTAACTACAGTTATATGCTTTAGTGTTTTTTATAGGAAGCTTATAAAAGACCACAAGAATGTATCATCTAAAGAGAATAAATAGAATAATAGATATATTAGGCAAATTATATTGTGAGCATTTTAGAGCAATGTGATATTCTATTTGACTTGATTGTTGATAAATAATCATCATTTAAAATCTATTAATATACAACATTAATGTGGACAAGTGTAATTTATATTATAAAAAAATTGTGCACTTATGAGTTAATATGGCGAAAACCCTCTAATTTACAGAAAATTTTAATTATAAAAAATAATCTTTATAAGGCTACATGACAATACATATGTGATATAATATTTCTATGGTAAAAATTGAGAAAGAGGTTGATGCCTGGAAAATATAAAATTGTTTTTTATTTAAAAGGGATTAATAATTTAAAGGGGTGTGCTATGTCAGAAGGAATCAGTAAATTAATAGAAGAGTACAAAAGTACGAAAAAATCTTTAGAATGCGGTTTAAAATGGCTTCCAACAAATGAAGCTGCAAAATCAAAAATTGATGTTATCAATATGATAATAAGTGATTTGGAGCAGCTTGAAAGTCAATGTAGATAGCATTAAAAATAATAAAGCCTTAATGATTTATACGGAAAGTATATAAATCATTAAGGCTTTTTGTAATTTATATGAAAAAATTTTTACAAAGGCAGATTAATATGATATAATCTGAGACGATAACACAAACACTCGTATATTTTCAGGAATATGGCTTGAAAGTTTCTACCTGCTACCGTTATTAGCAGACTATGAGGTGTAATATTGTAAAAGCTTAAATATTTTATCTATTAATTATAAGTTATAATATAGTTGTTTTAAGAATTTTACCGAGATTACCTCATTATAATAACAGTATCAGTATTTTACTGATTTATTTAATGGGTAGTCTCTTTTTTATTTTGATTATTATAAGAGATAGTACTTTAGCTATTATTAAGATTCATAGAAACTACATGAAATTTACGATGTTCTGTGTCTAATAAATAAAAGACATGGGAGATAAATAAAAATGGAAGTTACAAGAGAAAATTGTGATGAATTAAAAGAAGAGACATCAGATTATTACGAAAGCGGCATTAAACTAATGTATGGCATTAATGATAAGCCGAAGCTTACAATGCAGATACTTTTAGGTTTGCAGCATATATTCGCTGCCTTTGGAGGGATAATAGTTGTTCCCCTTGTTATTGGAAGTGCTCTTGGATTTGATGCAGCTACATCAACTGCTCTTATGAGTGCTACAATTCTTGCAGCAGGTATTGCTACATTTATTCAATCAAAGGGTATAGGGCCAATAGGATCAAAGACGGCATGTATAATGGGGACAGACTTTACATTTGCAACACCAGCTATTGCAGTTGGATCAGTTGCAGGACTGCCAGGTATTATAGGAGCAACTATCTTAGGTGCTTTAGTGGAAGTTATTTTAAGCTTTTTTATTAAGCCTATAATGAAGTTTTTTCCACCACTTGTTACTGGTACTGTAATATGCCTTATAGGTCTAACTCTTTTGCCAGTATCAATTGACTGGGCAGCAGGGGGAAGCGGTGCTTCTGATTATGGAAGTATGATAAATATTGCTATTGCTGCATTTGTAATGATATTTACAATATTACTTAATCACTATGGAAAAGGAATAATAAGTTCAGCATCTATACTTATAGGAATGATAGTAGGATATATAATTTGTATACCTCTTGGTATGATTGATTTTTCAACTGTGAAAGAAGCAAGTTGGATTTCTTTTCCTAAAATATTTCAATATGGTGTGGATTTCAACTTTAAATATGTAATACCATTTATACCAGCATATTTAGTTACTACAATTGAAACTGTAGGGTGTTTAAAGGCTATAAGCCAAGTTTCTGGAATAGAGGATGATCCAAAGAGAATAGGAAAAGGCGTATTATCAGATGGAGTAGGAAGTGCAATTGCAGGCTGCCTTGGTACATTCCCAAATACGTCATTTAGCCAGAATGTAGGTATAATACCTTTAACAAAAGTAGCAAGCAGATATGTTGCAATTATGGCAGGTATACTTCTTGTTATACTTGGATTACTTCCTAAGTTTGCAGCACTTATAAACATAATGCCACAGCCTGTACTTGGAGGAGTGGGAATAGTTATGTTTGGTACAGTTGCAGCAGCAGGAATACAGACATTAAGCAGTGTAAAATTAACTAATAAAAATTTATTGGTTATAGCAACGTCTATAGGTCTTGGACTTGGTGTTACATTTAGGCCTGAAATATTATCAAGCCTTCCAGAATGGATGACTATGATATTTAGTTCAGGTATTTCAACAGGGACAATAGTTGCTCTTGTACTTAATATTATTCTTAAAGAAAAATATGATAAGTAAAAAAAGATTTTTGTTGCAGAATTATGTGTTAAAATAAACTATAAGATAAAAATCTATTTAGATATGTATAAAATAGGAATAGGAGAGAAAGTTAAATGGAAAGCTTACGAAGAAAAATATTAGAAGAAGGAAATGCATTATCAGAAACAGTTTTAAAGGTTGATTCATTTTTGAATCATCAGGTTGATGCACAGTTAATGTATGAAATGGGTACATATTTTAAGGAATACTTTAAAAATCATAACATAACAAAAATATTCACAATTGAAAGTTCTGGAATTGCACCAACAGCAATGACTGCACTGCAGATGAACCTTCCTATGGTTACACTTAAAAAGCAGGGATCAAAAATATTAAATGGTGATGTTTATCAGACAACAGTTCATTCATTTACAAAAGGTACGGATTATGAATTAACATTATCAAAAAAATACATAAATGAAGATGATAATATACTTATAATAGATGATTTCTTAGCAAATGGAGAAGCAGCCCTTGGAGCAGCAAGACTTGTTGAAAATGCAGGAGCTAAGGTTGCTGGAATAGGAATAGTAATTGAAAAATCATTCCAACCAGGTCCAAAGCTTCTTGAAGAAAAAGGATACGATGTTTATTCTTTAGCAAGAATAGCAAGACTTGATAAGGATGTAATAGAATTCGTAGAAGAATAATAAGAAAAGCAGATATGATAAAATCCCAAAGAGTATCATATCTGCTTTTATATTTTAATACATAGGAAATTATGATGAAAGGGTAATGCTTAAAGGTAGCATACTCAACTGAAAAGCTTGGCACATACAGCTTTTTATATGATTTTAACAAGCGTAATTATAGAAAGTAATTATATAAATATATTTAGTATTAATATTTTTGAAAGAGTGAAAGTAGAATTAGAACGAGGGAATATAAAATTATAAGGATTGTTAAGAAAAAAATTTCGCTTGCAATCTATGTGCTTGTCTGATATAATCATAACCGAATTAAAGATTAATATTATAGTCAGTTCGAAAGCCTCCTGACTTAAAATAAAACTACGGTTAAATAGTTGGTATGACATGTATTTTAATATGCGAGAGTGAACTTTAGAGTCATTAACGTTTTATTAAGGTGCGCTATATTATGCTTGTTTATCGTAGGAGTTTTCCTGCGATTTTTTTATTTTTAGAATTAAATAATTGAGTCTGTAACGGATATTTTATAGTTATAGACTAATAATATATATGTTGTACTATTAAATTTAAAATTATAAACTAGAAATCAAATAGTGATTTTAATATAAATTGTTAATTGCAACATACTTTCTATTTATGCCTTGAGTTTGATTTTGTGTGGCTTAAAAACTGTATAATAAAAATTAATAAAGTATTTAATTTTGGAGGAATTATACATGGAAAATAATACAACAAAAAGACTTGTGAGAACAGCTGTTATTGCTGCATTATACGCGGTGCTTACATTATTTCTTGCACCTATAAGTTATGGAAGTATACAGTTTAGAATATCAGAAATAATGGTACTTTTAGCTTTCTTTGATCCATTTTATATAGGTGGACTTACACTTGGATGTTTTGTAGCAAATATACTTGGACCAAATGGAATGGTTGATGCAGTTTTCGGAACAATAGCTACTTTTATAAGCGTTTATGCTATATCAATAACTGGAAAATATATTAAAAGCGATACTAAAGCATTAATAGTTGCATCATTATGGCCAGTAATATTCAATGGCCTTATAATTGGATGGGAACTTAATTACTTGTATCAATTTCCTTTAGTATTATCTATTCTTCAAGTTGCATGTGGTGAATTTGTCGTTGTAGCAATAGTAGGAGTTCCAGTAATGAAACTTATTAAGAGTAAGTACGGAAAGGTTCTAGCAGCTCATGTGGCAGATTCTAGAGGCTAGATGTCCATATATAGAATATATATTTTAATACATGTAAATAATAAAAGACAGTACAATAAACAACTAAAATAATTCATTAAATGTTTTAAGGGATATTATGGTTTGTGTTGTACTGTTTTTTTAATGAATTATATATAAATTTGAAGTATAATTTAATTAGATATGTTCTAATTAAGAATTCATATTGGACAATTGATCATAAATGAATCTTAATTCGACATGATAATTCGACAGGTGACAGTCACCTAAGAGCAGGAGGAAAGTATATGAAGCATAGTAAAGTAACTGGTTTAAAAGCTTTAAGTAAAACTAAATTTTTAAGTATGTATGAAGCAGAATATGAAAATAGGGTTGGAAATAAAAAATCGTGGATGATTGCTTCAAGAAAAAGTGAAGAAGTACTTAAAGGAAAATTCTTTGAAAATAATAAAGATGATGATGATGCAGTAGTTATTGCAGCACTTCATAAACCTTCAAATAAACTTGTTCTTGTAAGACAGTTCAGGGTTCCAGTAAATGATTTTGTATATGAGCTTACAGCAGGTCTTATTGATGAAGGAGAAGACTTTAAGACTTCAGTTAAAAGAGAGCTTAAAGAAGAAACAGGACTTGATCTTAAGGATATTGCAGCATCTAAAAGTAAGCTATATCTTTCACCAGGAATGACAGATGAATGTGTAAATCTTGTTTTCTGTACATGTGAAGGAGAATTAAGCTGTGATAACATGGAAGAGGATGAATGCATAGAACCAATGCTTATATCAAAGGAAGAGGCTACAGAGATTATTAAAAGCAATAATAATTTAGATATTAAATGCTATCTTGTTTTACAGAACTTTATAATATTTGGAGAAAAACTGTTTGATAATTTATAAGGAAGTATTATATATATATTGCAATTGACAATTGACAATTGTCAATTAAGGTGAAAATCCTTACAGGATTTTAAAATTATATGCAGAATAATTATTGCAACATATATAATTAGAAGACACATGAATAAAAAATAGAAATAGGGATATACTTATAATGTCTTTTAAACATATATTACAAACATTTTTTGGCACAGCTGTTGTATTTAACAGCTGTGTCTTTTATTAAAACAATTAATGGTAAATGATGCCATTATCATTTACCCTTAATTTTTAAGGTTCCTTCGAGAATAATAGATGCTAAATATTATTCTCGAAGGAACCTAGTGATTAAATATATTACTAAATTTTTAATTACTATCAATAAAGTAGATTATTAAGTTTAATTACTAAAAATATTATGATGCTATTCTAAATGTTTTAATGAATTAAACCTATTATTATGAAATATAACAGAAATATAGCTGCTATTATATACATAGGAATTGAAATTTCATTCTGCTTTTTAGTACATATTTTACAAATTGGATATAAAATAAATCCAAGTGCTATACCATCAATAATGCTATAAGTAAATGGTATTGAAATTATAGTAACAAAGCAAGGAAAGAAATCACTAAAATCTTGGAATTTCATATTTTTTAAATTCTGTGCCATAAGGCATCCAAGAATTATAAGTATTGGAGCAATTGCTATATTCGGAATTATGTTTATAAATGGAATAAAAAATAATGATGCTAAAAATAATATTCCACATATAACTGATGTTAATCCAGTACGTCCACCATCAGTCATTCCTGCATTACCTTCAACAGTTGAAACAGGAGGGCTACATCCAAGTAGTGCACATCCTATAGTTGCAAATGATACGGCAGCAAGTGATTTTGATGCTTTTTCTGGAGCACCAAGAAGCTGATGTGTTTGTGCATAAAGAATTCCGATATTTTCAAAAACAAGAATTAGTGTTAATGAAAATGTTCCAATCCAAAAATTAATATTTCCTATGGCATTAAAGCTCATATTAAAGAAAATATCTTTATAGCTGTTAAAGTCTGGTAGACTAAATTTTAATGTACTTGTATCCACAAGACCAAAAACTATAGATAATACTGTACCGAGAATTATTGAAATTAAAAAGCTTCCTCGGACATTTTTTAAAAATAGTACAAGAGTTAATATCATTATAAATATGAAAAGTATAACTTCTGGACTATTAATCTTACCAATTGTAACAAGGGTAGAACTACTTGCGACTACAAGTCCTGATTTTTGAAGTCCAAGAAATGCAACAAACAACCCTATTCCAATAGTTATTGATTCTTTCAAAGTATGAGGAATTGCATCCATCAAAATTTTTGAAAGAGGTGTTAAAGCGATTACAGCAAGTAAAATTCCTGCAATAAATATTGCAGCAAGTGCTTCATAAAAAGTAAGACCTAAAGTGTTAACTATAGTATAAGTTACCAGAGCATTTATTCCCATACCGGGCATTATTATTAGAGGAGCGTTAGTAACAAATGCAGCTATCATACATCCTGTGAAAGATGCAAATACTGTAGATATTATAAGCGGTTCCATTGCTATATGTGCATCACTTAAAATACTGGCATTTACAACTATTATATAAATTGCTGCAAAAAATGATGTAAGTGCTGCAAGAACCTCCCCTTTAAAAGTAACATTGTGCTCTTTAAGTTTAAAAAAATTATTCATCCTTTCATCCACGCCTTCAATGTTCCCTCTCCCACCCACGCCTAAGCGCAGACTTATTATAACATCACAGATAAAAATAGACAATACCTATGGATAAAATATTTTTGTTTAACTTGTATAGTGACTTGTATATAAAATAATACAAGTTGATAAAGTTGATATAAAATTTATTAGTAGAAGTGGTGGAATAACCTAGCTTCTTAAAGAAATATTATATACTCTTTAAGAAATGTAAAATCTTTTAGAAGTAAAGCTTTAACTTTATCGTATTAGCATTATAAGCCATAATAAGATTTGAAAATGATTTATATAAGGTGATATAATTATTATAATATTAATTAATTCTTGTAAAAAATTCTTATTTTACAAATTATCTATTGGACATAAGAATCTTCTTAGATAGTAGACAATTTATATTAAAAGTTAGTGGAAAAAATTCAAACTATATAATTGGATTAATTAAAATAAAAATTGGGGGCGTTAAAGTTGCATACAGATTTTGAAAAAATTAAAAGAGGAAGCTTAATGATAAATTCATTATGCATATATACACATTTGAAAGAAGATGGTGTATTAAAAAAATATGTTTCATTATTAGAATATTTAAATGGGGAAAAAATAGAAATTGGAAAAGCGGTCCATTACTATAATGATTTTATATTTGAACTTTTAGACAAGTCAAATGGTAGTTCTTTAAAGAAATACATAATAGATAGAATTTTTTTGGACAACAATTCTTTTACAAAAATGATTGATACAAATGATTTTTCAAATGAGTACATAATAAAGCAGGTTAAATATGAACTCAAAGCTTTAGAGTATATATGTAGTATTAGTTCAGAAGATTTAAAAGAAATTATCATTTATAAAACCAAGGCAATTGATTTTGAAGACGAGATTATAAGAAATCTTATGGATTTTGAAGATGATATAAATAACGAATATAGTTCTTATAAAGCTATAGATAAGCTTAAGCTTAGTATTTTAAATTGTGATGGATGGGGAGAATCGTTAGATAATATCATTGAATTTTATAAGATGTACGGTACAGGAATATTTGGAGAGTACAGAGCGTTTGTATGGGAAAATGAAGATGGAAAATGTTATTTAAGGGGTGTTGACTCACCAGACCCTGTAAAATTAAAAGAGCTTGTAGGATATGAAGAGCAGAAAAGGAAAATCATCGAAAACACAAAACAATTTTTAAATGGATATGGTGCTAATAATTTATTATTATATGGACAGAGGGGAACAGGAAAATCATCAACTGTAAAAGCCATAATAAATGAATTTTATAAGGATGGTTTAAGACTTATAGAAGTTGATAAAGATAAGCTTGTTGATTTTACAAAGATAATAAGAATACTGAAAAATAAAAATTTGAAATTTATAGTGTTTGTAGATGATCTTGTTTTTGAGGAAGGAGAAGCAAGCTATTCTGCATTAAAGACAATACTTGAAGGTGGAGTGGAAAACAGATCTAATAATATGCTTATTTATGCAACAACAAATAGAAAGCATTTAATTAAAGAAACATTTAGTGAAAGGGGAGATGAAATACACGCTATGGATAGTGTTGAAGAAAAACTTTCATTATCAGATAGATTTGGAATAACTGTTTCCTTTTATTCACCAGACCAAAAGGAATATCTTGCAATTATTGATGGAATTGCAGATGCAGAAGGTATTGATGTAGATAAAGAATATCTTCACAGAGAAGCATTAAAATGGGCAAGATATCAAAATGCACGTTCACCAAGAACAGCAAGACAGTTTATGAGCTGGCTTGAAGGAGATTTGAAAAAATAATTATTATTAGAATATTTATCATAAAAATGGAAGGAAAATGATATATTTGTCTAACTTTTCAAAGAATAAGTATTCTGCAATGAGTAATACTAAGCTTGTAAGGAGATGATGAATGTGTCAAAAAGTAAAAAGGAAAAGTTAATACAGACATCTGGAGACTTTTCACAAAGTAAAGTTAAATCTTACTCAGAAAGAGAAGATTTAAAAAGTAAAAATCCTGTATCAAGAGGTAAGGATATTACATTTAATCAACTTTAAATTGTGCACATTACTGATTTTCAATAATCAATTATATGTTTATTATTAGCAATAAACATATAATAATTAGATTGCAAAAATTATGATTACAATTGTCGTTTAATACTTAAACAAAATCTCAAGTTAAAATATGTCTGTATGACCTAAACTTCATTTTTAGCATTACGTAGGAAAAAAGCATCATTTCAAATTTTGAAATGATGCTTTTTTTATATTAATTCATATTTTTAAACATGTTTAATATATTAAGCATTCCATAGCCCCATTGAGGATTAGGATAAATATCACCAGGTCTTGTAGAAACTCCCCGTGAAAGATAAGTTTTAATTGTTTTAGCATATGGATGAGGAGAATTTTTATCTATAGTTGCCCATTGAAATAGCATAGCGCAGGCACCAGCAGCTATTGCTGAAGCAACACTTGTACCATTTACAATATCAGTTGTATTATTAGGTGCTACAGTCAGAGCGTTAACCCCACCAGCAGCAACATCTATTGTATTTACAAAATTATCGCTAAAAGCAAGCCCTGAATAATTTAATATATTATTATTGCTTTGATTATATGCCGCAATTGTAGCTGTAAAGCTTGAATTGCCTGGATTTGTTAGTGTTCCATAAGTATTAGCAGGACTTAAACGCGTATTAGGATGGATAAGTCCCTGCTGTGGAATCCAAATATTAAAGGATGCATCTAAAATTAAATCCCCGCTTAATCTTAATTTCCATATACCCGGTTGGAGATCATAAAAACGTAATCGTATTAGCTCATTACCAGAATATTCTTCAGGTATATAGTAATTTACTTTTAGTAATGTTTTTTCAAAAATAAAGTTATAATATACTGTGTTATTAATAAAAGAATTAACGACACCTGTGTTTTCTCCAGATGGTGAAACAACATCTATAGATAGTATGTTTGGAGCGTCAACCCATATTTCTATCCATATGTTTTTCTCTTCAGGAGGGACATCAAGATCAATTACTTTTGTTATTTCTTCTTCAGAAATTTCCCCGGAAGCATGAGAACTAGACATACCTTCATTACCAGTAACTGTAACAATAATTATATCTGCATTAATAGATATAAAATCTATAAATTGATCTAATATTGAATTTCCATTATGATTTCCAAGGTTACTTCCAAGTGGTATATAGATAACTAAAGGAGATTCTGATCTTAATGAATACTCATATAAAAATTCTAAGGCAGCAAATAAAACGACAATGTTAAAAACAGGAACTGTTGCTCTGAAAATCTGTTTATAAGAAATATCTTCAATTAATTTTATAGAAATAAATCTGCAATCAGGAACTACTCCTTTTAAATCAGGATTCTTTCCTGTTGCTCCAATTAAACCTGCCATTTTAGTTCCGTGACCATATTCATCTTTACTTGGAACAATTGAATAAGGATCATTTCCTTTTTTTCGTTCATCAATAGCAGATTGTATTTCTGCATTAGAGTATATGGTGCCAAAAGGAATTTTCATATTTTCATATTTTTTATCTGAATCTATAGTTTGATCCCATATAAGGTCAATTCTTGAAATACCATTACGATCCATAAATTCTTCGTTTAAATAATCCAAACCTGTATCGATTACAGCTACAGTAACTCCTTTTCCAGTAAGGTTTAAAGGTAGATTTTCAAGTTGAAGAAAATCAGCTTGTGAAGCGTCAAGAGGTGAAATCAGTTGTAGTGTGTACATAGCGCTTGGTTTTATATATACTATTGTAGAAAAAGGTGGTCCATCATCTATAATTTTTAAATCCTCTATTGGAATAGAGAGGATTGCATACCTATCGCTAATAATCTGAATAAAATACATTGGATATGACTGAAATTCTTCCTCTATATTTCCTTGGTATTGAACAAGAAAATGATAGTAGTCCTTATTTTTTAAAATATTTTCTCGCATATAAAATCTCCTAAATTATTTCTTGGAATTCTAATAAATAGTGTTTTTACAGTATATTCAAAAAAGTCAGCATTGACAATTTTTATATTTTTATTATCTATTCTTGTATAATCATATTTTTGAAGTCTTGTATATTTATATAATTTTGCAATTATATTGAAAGTTCCTAATAAATTAAAATCTCCATACCCTGTTTCTCTGTTTGGAAATCTATAAATATTATTTCTTGTAGCTCCATAAATTAAATAGCTTCTTACTTTATTTGAGTACATTTTTATATCGTTTTTATTAATAATACCCCATTGAAGAAGAAGTGCACAGGCTCCAGCAATTACAGCCGTAGCAGCAGAACTTCCAGAAAAAGTTGTAGCACCACCTCCAGGTTTTGTTGTTAAAATATCTGTACCTATTGTTGCTAAATCTGGCTTTATTATGTTATTTCCTGTTGTATTTGTGGTAAATCCCTTTCCTGAAGATGCCATTATTTGATTATTATTTCCATAATAAGATACAGAGATAACATTTTGAGCAGTAGAAGGGAAAGTAAGTGTAGTGTATGGATTTGGTTCAAGAAATACTAATTTTTCAGGAAGAACTTTATAAGGTGGAAGCCATATATCATATCGTCCATCGAGTATATATTCACCTGTAAGTTTTAATTTCCATATACCTTGTTTTATATTTTTAAATTCTATTCTGATAACATCATGACCTGTATAGTGGTCAGGTGTTCTATAAAAAACAGTAAATTGAGTATCCGTAAAGACAAATTTAAAATTTTCTATTCTGTTAATTTTTACTTTTATTAATTTTGATGATTCCTCTGTAGGAGAAATAACAGTTAGAGAAGCTTTGTTGGGTTTACGAATCCATATAGTAACGTTAAGCTTTTTAAGTTCTCTTGGAATTAATAGTTCACTAATTGAAAAATCTCCTTTAGAATTTATATAACCAGTTGTATGTCCTTGTTTATCTCCTTCATTTCCAACTCCTGAAACAAGACAAATTCCACGTATTGTACCAATATTAGATAAATAGCTTGATAGAACGCTTCCGCCATCGTGGCTTCCTTCTGTAGCACCAAAACCTAAGTATATTACCATAGCTTTATTTTGGAGTTTAAAAAATTCATTTTTTAAATATTCTATGCTCGCAACAATTTCAGCTGTATTATATACTGGAACATCTTCTAATAAATTTTCTTTTAACATATCTTTAAAGTTAGTTGATTCTATAAGTTTTACAATAATGAAATTACAATTATTTGCAATTCCTTTAAAGATATCGGTTGCACCTCTGCCGCCAATAATTCCTGCAACTCTAGTTCCATGACCAATTTCATCTTTAGATGGAACAATTGCATAAGGGTTTTCATTATTTCTATATGCACTTATAGCAGCATTAATCTGTTCATGTGAATAAATTTTTCCAATATAAGGATCTCCAATATCAGGAGTATCATTACGTATAGTTTGATCCCAGATACTTAAAATTCTCGAAGTTCCATCTTCTCGTATAAATTCTTCATTAAGGTAATCAATTCCTGTGTCAGGAATACCAACAGTTACATTATATCCATCAAGGTTTAAATAAGGATTTATTTTTATGTTGTTTATATTATCTATGTAAGTTGGAGATATGTCTTGAAGAACAAACATAAGTCTTATATCAACATAAATAATAGAGGTTACATCATTTAATAGTCTGTTTAAATTTTCTCTTTCTACTGTAATAATACCTAGAGTTTCAGTGAGTACATTTCCAATAGCGTAATCAACGGTATCAATTTGTTCTTTAAAGTTTCCTTTATATTTAATAAGATAATTTTCAGTTTTAGGATTGTAATAAAAATCGTATTGATTATCTACCATAATATACACCTCAGCATTTTTATAACTATTATATTATTATGATTGTAATTAAAGAATTAATTCTATTTTTTTGCTAATAATATGAATATAGTTAATTTTCTCTATCTGTAAGTGTTGAAGATTTTAGTTAGGAGATAAACAACTTTGAGGAAAAAATAACAAATTAATTAATGGAGCTGTATTATGAAAATATCAAGAAAAATAATAGGTAAAATTTCAATAATATTAATATTTATTAATTTCATAAGTATGTATGTGGTAAGTGGTAAAAGTATAATAAATCCTAATAAGATAATAAACGCAAGTGTACTTTTGTATAAAGGTGATGATAAATATATAAATAAGGTAAAGATAAGTCTTGAAAATATTCAAGAAAAAAATAAAGATAGAATTAACTATAAATTTTATGATGGAGAAGAAAAACAAAGTGTCCAAAATAGTCAGTTGAAACAAATATTAAAAGAAGGAACTGATCTTATTCTTCTGAATATAGTAGATATAGATTCGGCTGAATCAGTGATAAATAAAATAAAAATGAACAACATACCTGTAATACTATTTAATAGAGAACCAGTATCATTAGAAAGTATAAAATCATACGGAAAATCTTTGTTTATAGGAGTGGATGGTGCAGAGATAGGAAGACTTCAAGGAAAAATAATAAATGAAGCATGGAAATATAAAGAAAAATTTGATAAAAATAATGATGATGTATTTCAATATATTTTTATTAAGGGTGAAAAAGATAATATAGAAACTCAATTAAGGAGTAATTATGTAATAAAAAGCTTAAATGATTATGGTATAAAAAATTTGCAAATAGCATCACAATATTGTAATTGGGATAAAGATTGTGCTAAAATTGTTGTTAAAAAGTTTCTCCTAAGATATGGAAATGTTATAGACGGAATCATATGTAACAATGATGAAATGGCAGAAGGAAGCATTGAAGCTCTTCACGAATTTGGATACAATATGGGTAACTTTAATAATAATAGTGTTATTGTAGTTGGAATAGATGGATTAGAGAAAGCCTTAGAATTAATAAAAAATAGGGAAATGACTGGTACAGTAATTCAAGACCCAGATAAAATGACTGAAGCGTTATATTTGATTGGAAATAATATGGTTCAAAGTAAACCTCCTCTTATTAATACATCATATAAATTTGATAGTAGTGGTGTTACTGTTCGTATACCATATTCAGGTTATGTAGTTAATGATTTTGATGAAGTGAAATTTTTGAGAAAGAGTTTTTAGATGATAAATATTAAATAAAATAAATGAATTAATGGAGCTGTATTATGAAAATATTAAGAAAAATAATAGGAAAAATTTTAATAATATCAATATTTATGAATTTCATAAGTATGTATATGGTAAGTGGTAAAAGTACAATAAATCCTAATAAGATAATAAACGTTAGTGTACTTTTGTATAAAGGTGATGATAAATATATAAATAAAGTAAAGATGAATCTTGAAAAGATTCAAGAAAAAAATAAAGATAAAATTAACTATAAATTTTATGATGGAGAAGAAAAACAAAGTATTCAAAATAGTCAGTTAGAACAAATATTAAAAGAAGGAACTGATCTTATTCTTCTGAATATAGTAGATATAGATTCGGCTGAATCAGTGATAAATAGAATAAAAATGAGCAATATACCTGTAATACTATTTAATAGAGAACCAATATCATTAGAAAGCATAAAATCATATGGAAAAGCATTATTTATAGGGGCAGATGGTGCAGAAGCGGGAAGGATTCAAGGAAAAATAATAAATCAAGCATGGGATGAAAAAGGAATATATGATAAAAATAATGATAATGTATTTCAATATATTCTTATTAAAGGTGAAAAGAATAATGTAGAGACTCAATTAAGAAGTAAATATGTAATAATGAGCTTAAATGAATATGGTATAAACACTTTAGAGGTAGCATCTGAATATTGTAATTGGGATAAAGATTATGCTAAACTTGTAGTAAAGAGTCTGTTCTTAAGATATGGAAATATTATAGAAGGAATAATATGTAATAATGATGAGATGGCAGAAGGAAGCATTGAAGCACTTCATGAATTTGGATATAATATGGGTAATTTAAATAATAATAATGTAATTGTAGTTGGAATAGATGGATTAGATGAGGCATTGGAACTAATTAAAAAGAAAGAAATGACAGGGACCGTAGTTCAGAATATAGATGAAATGGCAAAAGCTTTATATCTTGTAGGGAATAATTTAGTTCAAGGAAAAGATCCACTGTATAATACAAAATACAAATTTGACAGCAGTGGTGTTGCTATTCGCATACCATATTCAGGTTATGTAGTTAGTAAATTTTAATAATAATATATGTACAACTAAGATGATGGTCATAGAAGCTTTACATACATTGACTTGTAAATATAAAGATGTCTAATATAAAATTTTCAGCCAAACAGTAATTGATGCTGTTTGGCTTATTCTGAAATAAAGAATATAATAAGTGAATTATAGTATAAATATAAATTGACTATATAGGAGTATTGAAGAAGTATGGAAAGAATATCTGAAGTGGCTATGTCATTAGGATATTTATTTATACCAGAAGAAATTGTAATAGATTTAAATGACATAAAAAAATATCCTAATAATAAAATTACAATAATTACAACTGGAAGCCAAGGTGAACCAATGGCAGCACTTACAAGAATAGCTTCAGGAAATCATAGAAGTATTCAAATAGAAAAGGGAGATATGGTAATTATATCATCAACTCCAATACCTGGAAATAAAAAAGCTGTGTCTAATGTTATTGATGATTTAACAGAAAAGGGAGCAGAGGTAATATATGAAGCAATAGAAGATATACATGTTTCAGGTCATGCTTGTGAACAAGAACTTAGGCTTATCCATGCATTATTGAAACCTAAATTTTTTGTGCCAGTACATGGAGAGTATATGCATTTATTAAGTCATTCTAAAATTGCAGAAAATATGGGTATGAATAAGTCAAATATATTTATTTTAGAAATAGGCAATGTGTTTGAAGTATCTAAAAAAAATGCACAAATAGTTGGAAATGTGCCATCAGGAAGAGTTCTTGTAGATGGATTAGGCATTGGAGATATAGGGAATATTGTACTCAGAGATAGAAAGAATTTAGCAAAGGATGGTATCATAACAGTAGTTATTGCTATAAATAGAGAAAGCAGAAGTATAATATCTGGACCAGATATTATTACAAGAGGATTCGTATATGTTAGAGATTCAGAAGAGTTAATTAGAGGTATTAAAGGTATAGTTTCTAAATGTGTAGAGAGATGTCTTTGTAATAATGTAAATCAATGGTCGGAAATTAAGAGTATTATAAGAAAAGAAGTAGATAATTATGTATATACAAAAATGAAAAGAAAGCCTATGGTATTACCGGTAATTATTGAAATATAAAGTATTAATTAAAATAAAAAGAAAAGAATTAATTGTTACAAAATTAAATTGGAGAAAGTTGAAATTTTCAAGAAATTAAGAATTGAAAATTTATAATATCTTGAAAATATAAAAGTTCATAGGTGATGAAGTTCTCATTATACATACTAAATATATTTTTTATTAATTACATGAAATTTATGATAAAATAAATATATGTTTTTTTACTTAAAATTGACATGCGGTACTGAATGAATTTGTTGTGGGTACTACTTGTGAGCAATTAATATTTAAAGCTTAATTGATAAAGTTTTGATACTGTATGTAGATTTATACTTGCAAAATATATATTTTAATATAACAAATAAAACAAATCATACTAAAGATAAAAGGAGAAAACCAGTGAAAAGTAAAGTTATTAAGAATATTTTATTATTGGTCCTGTGTAGCAGTACCATTTTAAGTTTGAATCTGGAAAGTGTACAAGCTATATGGAAACAGGATTCTCAAAATAGATGGTATTGGAATGAGAATGGAATAAATGTAACTGGATGGAAGCTTATACAAGAAAAATGGTACTTTTTTTATAATAATGGAATTATGGCAAGTGGATGGTTAAAAGAAGGAGATAAGTGGTATTATTTGAATACTACTGGAGAAATGAGAATTGGTTGGTTTAAAGATATTGATGGAAAATGGTATCACTTAAGTTCAAGTGGTTCTATGAATACAGGTTGGCTTAAGGATTCTAATGAGAAGTGGTATTATTTAAGTGATAGTGGAGCTATGGTTACAGGGTGGATTATTCTTGATGGAAATAAATATTATCTTGAACCTAATGGTGAAATGGCAACAGGAAAGATAACTATTGATGGTAAAGAATATGATTTTGGAGAAAGTGGAGCTCTAACTGAAGGAGATTCATCAGTTAATGACCCTTCCCTTGACAAAGAAGAAAGTATACCAGATGGAAGTATTGTAGAAGAAATTAGAAAAAAAGCATATGTTGTAACAGAAAGTAGTCCATTAAACATGAGACTTCAACCCTCATCAGATTCTAAAGTTGTTATTACTATTCCTAAAAGTAGCGAAATTACAGTTATAGGAAAAGAAAATAATGGATTTTATAAGGTTGAATATAATAATAAGACAGGCTATGCAAGTAGTAAATGGATAAGTTTTGACAAACCTCAAGCTGATAATGGAAATAATAATGAAAGTTCATCTGGAAATACTAATATAACCCTTGGTTCAATAAGAACTACTGGACCTGAAAAGAATAACATACATTATTATTCTGATGATAATATTTTTTATAAAGTAAAATTATCACCTCCATTTACAAATAGCAGTGGAAAACCTATAGTAGGTAACTGTACATGGTATGCTTACGGCAGAATATGGGAAATGACTGGACATATACCTTATGATGCTGGTTTCACTGGTAATGGTTATGAATGGTGGAATGCTAATATAAGAAGTGGGAAATATAAGTATGGACAGACTCCAAAGAAAGGGGCTCTTGCAGTCTGGAAGTCATCACTTCCTAATTCAGGAGGGTGTGGTCATGTAGCAATTATTGAAAAAATAGAAAACAATAAGATTTACATTTCAGAATCATCATGGCATGGCTCATATTTTAATTATAGAGAGATCTATAGTACAGATTATCTTTATGGATATATTTATTTAGATGAACCTAACTTTTAGTTTGCATTTGTTTTAATTAATAACTAGTATTTTTTTAGATTGATATTTGTATAGAAGAAATTAATATTATATAGTAAATCACCTTAAGAACAGAAGTTATCTGTTCTTAAGGTGATTTTTATGAATACTGTCAAAAAAGAATTTTGTAATTTTATCATCTAAAATAGTATCTTTTTTATCTATATAAGAATTCATATCTATAACTTTGCAGGAATTGCACTTATCTTTTAAAGATTCACTTGATTCATATCTTATATTATCATTTTCCTTGATAATAGATTCTCTTTTATTTGAATTATATTTAACATACATATATTTCATAATAAATCCTCCATAACAATAAAATATAAATGAATTTTCATATGTTTATATATATGTATATATTATGTAAATAATACCTTGAAGATTAAAATATATTATTAATGTTTTTAGTTAATAATATATTTAGATAAAGTCTTCATATAAAAGTGAAGTCTGCATATTATGACATCTTAATTATTTTAAAAGTTAAATATATTAATAAAGTATATACAAATGTGCATTATTTACTATATAATGTAAATATTATCAATAAGTTAAACATAAGTGTGTAATTAGAGTATATAAGATGAAAAAATGTAAGTTAAAGGATGGTATGAAGAATGTTTGATTTTTTAAACAAAAATAAAAAAGAGGCTGATATAGAAAATACAGAAGAATCAGTGAAAGTAATTGATAACAATAATACAGATGATAGGTTTGCCTTATATTTATTATTCTCAAAAAAGCCAGAGTTTAATATATCAAAAATAGAAAGTCGAATAAACAAAATATGTGATGGAAATGCAAAAATACAAAATATATTAGAAAAAGAAGATACATTTAATATATATGGGACTGCTGAAATTGATGGAGAAAAATTTAAAATAGTGGGACTTGATATTTCTATTCCTATTGAAATAACAGAATATACAGTTCGCTGCGCTTATGGTCAGAAAGAAGAACTTGAAGCTATGGAAAATCATAGTTATCATATTATAGCTTTTTATGCAGGTAAAAGCACAGATTATAATGTTATATATAATGCTTATGCTAAGCTTGCATATGGATTTTTGGAAGATAACTTTGTTGGAATGGCTAATGGATATGCATGGAATGCAATTTCACCAGGATTATTAAAAGGTTTATTTGAAGATAAAAGAATAGCAGAGATGGCTTATACACCAGCCATGATGGTGTGGAGGAATTTTGTTAAAATGCCATATGGAGATAATGTTTGGTTCGTAACTAAGGGTAATTTTCTTTATGGTGTTCATGAATATGCTTTTAAAGGTGATTCCTTTGAGGACTCACAGCAGGTTTATGATATGTTTGAAGATATTTTTAATTATGAATATACAGAAAGGCCACAAATTGGTGTAGGTCATACTATTCAGCTTGGAGAGGATATTTTCTTAAGATTTAGAGATATTTATGAATTAGAAAATGAACTTGAAGGTGATGGAATAGGTACACTTGTTTTAGAATTTATTACTGAAGACGAAATAAATAAGTAGAGAGTTTTAATTTCCTAAAGAATTTTTATATTTTATGAAATTTTTAATAATTATATTCAAAAAGAAGAAATAGCTGAAGTTTAAACTTCAGCTATTTCTTCTTTTAGTACATATTCATTTATTGCCTTAATTACTCCATTATCATTATTACTTTCTGCTATAAAATTTCCATATTGTTTCATATCATCATTGGCATTTTCCATAACAAAACTATAGTGAGCTTCTTTAAGCATTTCAATATCATTGTAAAAATCACCAAATACCATTGTTTCTTCATAAGAAATGTTGAAACATTCCTGAATTTCTTTAAGAGCAGCCCCCTTGTTTACAGACTTACCATTAATATCTACCCATAGTTCGCCTGAAACTACAACTTTATTTTCATCACCAAAAAGGGGATTTAAAACTTTATATGAATTTTCTGAAGAGATATTAAGATCACATATGGCAATTTTAAATATGTTATCATCAACATCATAAATGTTATCTACCACATGTTTTTCAATATAATATTTATCTATTTCTTTCAAATAATCATCAGAGCATGGCATATGATATGCTCCATTTACTCCACATAAAATTACAACTGTATTTTCTATTTTTTCACATGCTTTTATAACTGCATGTACAACGTCTTTTTTTAATCCATTTATAACAGGCTTCATGTCATTTAATACAACATAAGAACCGTTATCACAAATATAATCTAGGTAGTCGCTTTTAGGCTTAAAATTTTCATAGAGTGTTTTATAAGGTCTGCCACTGGCAGCAACAAATTTTATGTTTCTTTCCTTTAATTTTTCAAGCATTTCAAAGAATCCTTCTGGAAGGCAGCCTTTTTCATTTAATAAAGTTCCATCCATGTCTGTTGCTATTAATTTTATCATTATATGTCACCTCGTATAACTATTTATATTTTAGTATGTATATTGCTAATAATTATTTTACATTAAATATAAGAAATGTTTAAGATATATTTAAAGGATAATTCTCAATTATTAATTAGATTATATATTATTAAAGCTATATTTCTATTAAATCTTAATTGGAAATATGAAGAAATAGAAATATAGCTGTATAAAATATTACGCTAAGAACGGATCTTATTACGCTATTTTATATTCAGATTGTTTACACTACTCATTATATATAGAAAAATTCTTTAAATCAAGAACTAATAATAACAAACAAT